>Ga0209166_10001871_pt1 | contig 16722 bp, 16 predicted proteins | sample Coa_R1_3_FD_187151 | JGI IMG/M metagenome (GOLD analysis project Ga0209166, IMG submission 187151) | Surface soil microbial communities from Centralia Pennsylvania, which are recovering from an underground coalmine fire - Coalmine... | ecosystem: Environmental > Terrestrial > Soil >... | reverse complement strand
AGCCGCCTGTGCCAGCCGTTCAACTTCGCTCCCCTCTTGTTGTGTGAACAAGATAATCAGCGTATCGGGCAGAAGTTTTTTAAGCAGCGGTGCTGCATCCAGCCCATTCATGACCGGCATAATCAGGTCCAGAATGATTAGATCGGGCTTTAGCTTTTCAGCTTTCTCAACCGCGTCACTTCCGTTTTCCGCTTCTCCCGAAATTTCAAAGTCAGGTTGTGATTCGAGTAGTTGGCGCACGAAGAAGCGCACGACGGCATTGTCATCTACTAATAAAACTCGCTTCGTAGGCGTAGGACGGGCCATTTCGTGGAGATTGGATGCGCACAAAGACGGACTGGGCTGTCAACCTTTATTAAGTCCGGGGTAGCCCAGCTTTTCCTTCTGAATGGCCCGCAGAGTCCGCATGGCGTCAGAAATGGCTTGCAGTTCCGCGTGTCCCCCAGCGCTCCCGGCCAACGCTTGCAACCGCAGAAAGAGGGCTGCTTCTGCGGCATCCACGCGCTGCCGTAACGATTGGGGATCGCCTTCGCGCACTGCAGCGTCAAACTCGCGCTGCCAGTGTGGGTATTTTATGCTGGGGGATGCTGAAGTCACTTCCCATACGAATGCAGGCCGAGTGCCACTTGGAGAGCGGGTAGGGCAATTCTTGTAATTGCATTTTTCTTAGCAGCTTAACCTGATACAACGAAGCTTGGACGAGCCCCCTTACGGCGCTCTGGTGGCCAAATTTCACCAGGGTTGGTGGTTATAGGCCAGGAATTGTTTCAGCTGTGCGGAGGAACTCGAATGGTTGAACGGATCGGTCAGGGAAAGCCAAGCCACAGGAAGCACCGTCGCCAAAATGGCGGCAATCAGCAGCGAAGGCCACAAGCGTGGGGGCAGACCCGCAGTCGATTCGGATTGCACCATGTGTCGGACCGGATGACCATTCACGATACCAAGGCGTCGTGCTCACTTCCATATTACGAGCGTGTCAACCACGCCGACTGCTATTGGAATGAGTTCTTTCGAACCTTCGGAATCGCTGGATTGTTGAAACGTCGCCATCACGCTCATTACGGGGTTCCGTTGCAGTCTGTATTTCCGCAGAACCCTCCGCCAAAAATTTGATAAGGTTGTCAGGATCGCAGCCAGAAGCCGAAAGCCGAGAGCCGGAAGCCGAATCAATGTCCGACGCCCCACAACCCGTCGCTCCCTACATCGAATTCCGCGATGTCTCCAAAGCATTTGGCGACAATGCCGTGCTCGATCACGTCAGCTTCGACGTCATGCCCTCCGAAACCGTCTGCATTTTGGGACGCAGCGGCGTCGGCAAATCCGTCGCCCTGCACCACATCATGGGATTCCTCAAGCCCGACTCTGGCCGCATCATCGTTGCCGGCCAGGACATCACCGACTACACCGAGGAGCAGCTCGAACTCATCCACAAGAAAGTCACCATGGTTTTTCAAAACGGAGCGCTCTTCGACTCGCTCACCGTCGGCGAAAATGTCGCTTTTCCCCTGCGCGAGAGCAGGGAACTGAGCGAAGAGCAGATCTTTCAGATCGTCGACGGCCTGCTGCAAATGGTGGGAGTCCAGCAGATGCGCGACCTCCTGCCTTCCGATCTTTCCACCGGCATGAAGCGCTCGGTCGCAATCGCGCGCGCCCTGGCCGCCCGTCCCGAATGCGTCCTCTACGACGAGCCCACCACCATGGTCGACCCACTGATGGCGCAATTGCTCGGCGACCTCATCAAGCGCCTCAAGATCCAGCTCAACCTCACCAGCATCGTCGTGACCCACGACATGCGCTTAGCCAAAAAATTAGCCGAGCGCGTAGTCTTCCTCCACGAAGGCAAAGCGATCTTCTTCGGCACCTATCCCGCCATGGAAAAATGCGGCGAGCCCATCATCCAGGAATTTTTGGAACTCGACGAGTTGAAGTTGGAAGCCTGAACTGAGAACTTCCTCCCCTTTCTTGCCTTCGCCATCGCCGTAGGGTACTCTTCCTGCCCATGAAGCCGTCCTGCCTTCTTCTTTTTGCGCTCTCCGCCAATTTGTTTGCGCAATCTCCGTCGGCACCGCACCCCGCAGCGTCGGTCGTGGTGAAAGCTGCTAAAGCCCTTGATGTCCGCAAAGGCGCCTACATCGAAAACGCCGCCCTGTGGATCGAAGGCGACCGTATCAAGGAAGTCGGCCGCGTCTCCGACATTCAGGCCCATGCGCCTAAAACCAGCAAGATCATCGACCTCGGCCGCGCCACAATACTCCCCGGCCTCATCGACTGCCACACCCATATCATGGCTCGCGTCCCGGAATCGGAGAATGGGTACCTTTTGAATCTCGCCACGAAGTCGCAAGCCTTTCGCGCGCTCGAAGGCGCCTACAACGCTCGCATCACCCTCGATGCCGGCTACACGACCATTCGCGATGTGGAAAACGAAGGCTCCGACTACGCCGATGTCGCCCTGCGCGACGCCATCCAGCAAGACCTCGCCGAGGGCCCTCGCATGCAGGTTGCAACCCGCGCCATCGCGGCCGTCGGGCAATACAATCCCTTCGGAGTCTCTCCCGACCTCACCAACTTTCCCACCGGGGCTCAGATGGTCAGCGGCGTTGAAGAGGCTCGCCGCGCCGCGCGCGAGCAGATTGGACACGGCGCCGACCTCATCAAGGTTTACGCCGACTGGAGCCACCCCACGCTCACCGTCGAAGAAATCAGCGTGATTGTCGAAGAGTCCCACAAGCAGAAGCTTAAAGTCGCCGCCCACGCCACGACGCCCGAAGGAATCAAGAACGCCGTGACCGCTGGCGTCGATTCTATCGAGCACGGACATCACATCAACCGCGAAGATCTCGAACTCATGAAGGCCAAAGGTACCTTCCTGGTTCCGACCATGGGGATAATCGATGCCCTGATCGAGCTTCACAAAAATGATGCCAATGCCGCCGACGCTCGCCCATGGATCGATGCGTTGCTACACGACATGCAGCAGGAAATCGAGATCGCCAAGAGCCTGGGAGTAAAAATCGCCACCGGATATGACGCAAGCAATCCCGAAGGGCAGGGAAGAAATGCCGCCGAGATTGCCGCGCTGGTGAAGCGTGGCATGACTCCATTGGAAGCGATTCAGGCGGCCACCCTCAATGCCGCCGAATTGCTAGGCTGGCAAGACAAAGTCGGCGCCCTCGAAGCAAACCATTACGCCGACATCATTGCCGTGGAAGGCGACCCGCTGCACGATGTTACGGAACTGCAGCGTGTGAAGTTCGTAATGAAAGGCGGCAAGATCGTAAAAGATTCCTTCGGTACCGCAGCCTCGCAAAACTCGAACTGAAACCGCGTTCTGAGTACAGAGTACTGGGTACTGGGTACTGAGTACTGCTCCTAAAACCCCTGCTCCACCAACTCCTCCAGCCGCAACGTCCCTTCCGCCTCCTCGCCCTTCATCATCTTCTCCACGTACTTCGCGATCAGATCCGCCTCCAGATTCACCGGGTCCCCCGGCTTCAGCGAATGCAAATTCGTCATCTCCACCGTGTGCGGAATAATCGCAATCGTGCACCGGTTCCCCTGCAACGTCGCCACCGTCAGGCTGATGCCCTCAATCGAAATCGATCCCTTGTACACCGTGTACTTCTCAATCTCCTGGGGAAGCTCAATATGCAGCCACCAGTTTTCCGAATCGCCAATGCGCTCAAATCCAATCAGCTTGCCCACGCCATCAACGTGCCCCTGCACAATATGCCCGCCAAATCGCCCGTCGGCCTTCATCGGCAATTCCAGGTTGACCAGCGCGCCTTCATGAATGCGCGAGAACGAGGTCCGCACCCAGGTCTCCGGCGCCAGGTCCGCGCAAAACGCCCCCGGCTTGATATCGAGCGCAGTCAAGCACACTCCGCTCACCGATACGCTATGCCCAGTTCCAAGCTCCCTGGGTGCATGCTCGGCACTGATGGTGATGCGCCTGTTCTCCCCGCGCTGCTCGATGCGCGTAATCTTTCCCACTTCCTCCACAATGCCAGTAAACATAAATGCCTCCGGGATGAATGGAACATCATAATTCACCACGGAGCCACCGAGACACGGAGAAACCAAATGAATTCAAAAAGTATTCTCCGTGCCTCTGTGCCCTCTGTGGTGAATGCTTTCTTAATCGCCATACGGATCCCGCAAATACCCCTCCACCGCGAAGTCCTCCCCAAACCGGTGGAGATGCACGTGCTTCACCTGCGCCGCCTGGCTCAGATGCCGGAATCCCGCGCCCGACGCGAACGGAATCGAACCCGTCCCGGCAAGAATCTTCGGTGCGTAATACAAGAAGACCTTGTCGACCACATTCGCCGCCAGCGCCGCCCAGTTGACCGTGGCTCCCCCTTCAATCATCACGCTGGTTATTTCCAATTCTCCCAGCCGCCGCAGGATCGCCGGCAAATCCGGACGCCCATCCGCCTCAAATGCCGAGATCTTGTCCACTCGCACTCCCAGCGCCTCAAGTTCCGCCTGCTTCTGCGCATCACCCGAAGCGCAGAAAATCAGCACATCCTGCCTCCGCTCTGCCGCGACGCTCTGCACCAGTCGCGACTCCACCGGCGTGCGCAACCGCGAATCCAGAATCACCCGCAGCAGCGGACGCCTCCGTGGCCGCCCGCTCCGATCAGTCAGCAACGGGTTGTCAGAAAGAATCGTCCCGGCGCCCACCAGCAGCGCATCGTGCTGATGCCGCAACTCCTGCACGTGTGCCCGCGCCACTTCGCTGGTAATCCATCCCCCCGCAGGCATGCCAACCGATTTTGCCAGCTCCTCCGCCGGAGGCGGGGCAATCTTTCCGTCCAGCGTCATTGCCGCCTTCAGCGTCACCAGCGGAATCCCGTGTCGGATATAACGGGCGAACGCCTCATTCAGCTTGCGAGCCTGCTCTTCCAGCCGCCCAACTTCCACATGCACTCCCGCCGCCCGCAGTTGCTCAAACCCGCGCCCGCTGACCTTGGGATTCGGATCGCTCATCGACGCGACGACGCGATGAATCCCCGCCGCAATCAGCGCATCGGTGCACGGCGCGGTCTTCGCCTGATACGAGTGCGGCTCCAGATTGATGTAAAGCGTACCGCCTCGCGCTCTCGCCCCGGCCTCTTCCAGCGCCAGCACCTCCGCGTGCTTCATGCCTGCGTAGGTGTAGGTTCCGGTGCCGACGACATCCCCATGCGCATCGGCGATCACCGCTCCCACGTACGGATTCGGCGACGCCAGTCCAATCCCCTGGCGAGCCAATTCCAGCGCCCGATGAAGATGCTGTTCGTCAGCGTGCTGAGACATTCAGGAGAGAATCTATCACGTCACAACCCGGCCTCAGGGAAGGCACGCGAGAAAGGTACGCCGAGACGGGGGAAGGCCAGAGAAGTGTAGCGCCGGCGTCTCGCCGGCTGTCCGGCCGGCGTCCTCGCCCTGCCGCGCGTGCAGCAGCACAGAAGAGCGGCCGTTGTAAAAGCGTGATTTGATGTGAAAGAGCGGCCCTTCAGGGCCGCGTAGAGTCTCCAGCGATGACCGGGGCTTTAGCCCCCGTGCCGCGGAGGAAAGCTCAGAAAGGAGTCGTCCTCAATCTCCGCGACCGCCGCCCCGCTCCGCCCCTTGGGCCCGCGCCGCAGCGGCGCCATCGCGTAAGCATACGGATCCCCCGGAGGTGCAGCCTTCCTCCCGAGCAGCCGCTTCAAGAATTCGATCAGAGACTTGAACCGCGACCGCTTTTCGCCGTCGGCCATAATTACTCCTATTCAAACAGCGAATCCACAAACTCCCTCGGATCGAACGGCAGCAAATCTCCCGCCTTCTCTCCGACTCCCACATACCGCACCGGCAGCCCCAACTCCCGCGAAATCGCCACCACCACGCCGCCTTTCGCAGTGCCATCGAGCTTCGTCAACACGATCCCGGTCACCCCCGCCGACTCGGTAAACATCCGCGCCTGCTGCAGCCCATTCTGCCCGGTCGTCGCGTCCATTACCAGCAGAGTTTCATGCGGAGCCCCGGGAATAATCCGCTGCGCCGTTCGCCGCATCTTTTCCAGTTCTGCCATCAAGCTGGTTTTCGTATGCAGCCGCCCCGCCGTATCCACCACCACGTAATCCGTCTTGCGCGCTACCGCGGCCTGCAGCGCGTCGAATAACACCGCCGCGGGATCTCCCCCCGCCCGGGTTTTAATCACTTCCGTCCCGGTGCGCTGTCCCCAGATTTCCAGTTGCTCGATCGCCGCCGCGCGAAACGTATCCGCCGCGCACAGCAGCACATTCTTCCCCTGCGCCCGAAACACCTGCGAAAGCTTCCCGATGGTCGTAGTCTTTCCCGTGCCATTCACGCCGACCACAAGAATCACTTCCGGCGTGCCATCCACCTTATTCACCGGACGCGCATTGGCCGTATTCAAAATTGCCAGCAGCTCTTCTTTGAGCAACCGCTTGAGTTCGCCGACGTTCCCAATCTGCTTCCGGTCGGCCTTCTCCCGCAGCTTGCCCAGCACTTCCTGCGTGGTCGTCGACCCCAGATCGGCGCCAATCAGCGTGGCCTCCAGATCGTCCAGCGTATTTCGGTCGATCTCCTTGCCGAACGAGACGACTTCCTCAATCCGCTCGGTTAAATTTTCGCGCGTGCGCGTGACCGCCTGCTTCATGCGGTCCAGAAAGCCAGTTTTCTTCTCTTCCTCGAGGCTGCCGAATAAAGTCTGAATCATAAAATTCCCAAGGTTCGATTATACGGGCACGATTGCCAGGGAAGCGGAAGAAGCCAGGTGGGGACAGCCGCCGTCGGCTGTCCAGCCGCGCAGCGGCGAAAGCCGTCGCAAGCCGTACCGCCGGCGTCCCGGGGGCGTCTCGCCCCCGAGTCCGGCCCGCGCCGCGCGCGCAACCTGTCTATTTCCGGACACCGCAGTCCATCCCCGGACGCTCCCACTCACTCCCCACGCCTTCCACACACTGCAGTCACAGCACTTGGACAATGCGCCTCTGGCATCCGACTTGCACTCCGCGAACCCAGCCGAGGTGTCCCTAATGAAAAGGACCGAACGCATCCGCCAGATCATCTCCGCTCCCCTGCAACCGGCCGATCTCCAACAGCAGACCGATCAGGGATGGAAGCTGGTCGCTCTCGAATGGGAGCGCGAAGTCGAATCCGCCGAAACTCCGCTCCCCGCCGACCTGCCCTTCGGCCTGCAGATCTCCCCCGACACCCAGCGCCTGCAAGAAAATCCCGTTGAGCGCGAACTCCTTTTCTTGCTCATGGAACTCATCGTCCAGGAGGGCTCCTACACCCGCATCGCCGACGAAATCAACCGCCGCGGATTCCGCACCCGTCAGGGCGCCCCGTGGACCCCAATCTCCGTCTTCGAAATGCTCCCGCGCCTGATCGAAGTCGGCCCACACGTTTTCCAAAGCGCCGAATGGCAAAAGCGCCGCCAGCACCTCACTGCCGATGCCCTAAGCCAGTCGGAACGCTAACCACAAGACGCCCACAGGTTGTTATGACAGCGCACGCGCTGCCGTTCTCCGCGTACTCTGCGAATTCCTCCGCGTTCTCGGCGGTTTAAGATTTGTTATCCCAGCATCGAAAGAATGTTAGAGAACGCGCCCCAAGAATCCGGATATACTCTTCCGCACAGTACAAATCTGAATCCAGATGTTTCGTGAGGACCATGCGCATTCATCTTTCGCTCTTGCTGGCCGTCGCAACTCTCACCCTTCCGCTATCAGCCCAGCAGCCCACCGCACAACAGTCCGCCCCCGGCCCCAAGCCCGAAGAGACCGAAGTCTGGAAGCCGGTCCCTAAAGTCGTGACTCCCGGCGCCACCTGCACCGCGCCTCCCTCGGATGCCATCATCCTCTTCGACGGCAAGAATCTCGACGAGTGGGTCTCCGTTCAGGATAAGTCGCCCGCCAAATGGATCGTCTCCGACGGCATCATTACGGTAAGCAAATCCGCGGGCAACATCGAAACCAGGCGCAGCTTCAAAAATTACCAGCTCCACCTGGAATGGAAGATTCCCGAGAACATCACCGGCTCCGGCCAGCTCCGCGGCAACAGCGGCCTGTTCCTCGCCTCCACCGGCCCCGGCGACGCCGGATACGAATTGCAGATCCTCGACTCCTACAACAATGAGACCTACGTCAACGGCATGGCCGCCAGCCTCTACAAGCAATCCATTCCACTCGTGAATGCCAACCGCAAGCCCGGCGAATGGCAAACCTACGACGTCGCCTGGACCGCCCCCGTCTTCAACTCCGACGGCTCGGTGAAAACTCCGGCCTACGTCACGGTCTTTTTTAATGGAGTGTTAGTCGAGAATCACTTCGAGTTGAAAGGCGAGACCCGCTACATCGGCCAGCCCTTTTACAAGCAGTACGACACCGCTCCCATCAAGCTGCAAGCCCACGGCGATCCCAGCGCGCCGATCAGCTTTCGTAATATCTGGGTAAGGGAACTCAACTGAGAGGTTGTGGTAGCGCCGGCGTCTCGCCGGCTGTCGCGCGGGCGTCTCGCCCACGCGGCCAGCAGCTCAATCTGCTATTAAGGAGTCACCGACCCCGCACGTCCACGGTGAAACCCGCCACCCGGAAGTAAGCCGATTGCCCATTCGCACCCACGCGCACCAGCACCTGATTCAGATACCGACTGTGCACCGGCTCATTCGCCGCGCAAATCCGTGGCACCGCCCATCCCGCTCCCACCAGCGTCGCCACCCACAATACAATCGCGGCGATTCGGACCCCAATCCCGAAGCTCTGCTCCACCACCGCCGTCTGCGCGATAATGTCTCCAATCCTCTGCCGCACCTCGGAGCAGGCCGCCACCGCCGTGCCCACCAGATAAAATCCCAGTCCGTCCACGATCCTCAGCAGATTGCGAATCGCGCTGGCCTTCAGCGGATTTCTATCCGCGGTCGCCACAATTCGGATCCCCACCAGCACCTTGCCCAAAGTTGCGCCGCACGCCGCCTCCAGCAGCCATCCATACACAAATAGAATGCCGGCGTTCAGCGTGATCGCGATCGCCAGCCCCGCCGCCGTGAATTGCAGTTCCGACCCGTCGAACGTGCTCCATCGCAGCAATGCCCACGCATCCACCACCGCGAACACTCCAAACAAGAATGCGGTGTCGAGCGCAAACGCGATAAACCGGTCGCCCAGCCTGGCGAATCGAAACGAATTGGATTTCCGAACAGGAGCCGCGCTGGCATGAGAAGGCAGCCGTCCTCGGCTGTCCGCCCGCTCCGTTTCCACAATGCCCGTTTCTTCCAGCAGATGCTGCCCCAGCGGTATCGCTCCGCCGCACCGCTTACAGTGCGTGGCGCGCGTGCTGATCTGGCTGTGGCAATGCGGACATTCCATAGGATGCGAATGCGAGTGAGTTATCCCAGCATACCCCCCGCCCATGCAGCCCTTCGCATGACCGAAGTACACCGTTCCATAGGCCCTGTCCTTCCGCGACAAGCTCACTGCTCGCGGCTCACTGCTCGTAGCTCCCAGCTCTCAGCTAAATGTCGTAGACTCCTACCATGCCCGTGATCGTCGAACTACACAACACCGGCAGCGCCGAGTCGCAACGCGACGTCGTCGCCATGATCGAGCACATCCTCTCCGGCCGTCCCGGCGACTGGCACGTGGTCATCATCGGCTCGCAGGCCAGCGACCGCTGGGAGATGAAAATCACCGGCCCCGCCGGCTTTGAGCGCTCCTACACGCTCGAGGGCGAACTTGGCCAGCACGAGCCCTCCACCATCGCCGCCATCGTTTCCAGAATGTTGCCGCCCAAATCGTAATCGGCAATCGGGCCCAGTCACAAAACATAAGCAGCAAATTGCACTCGGCGTCCCCGCCGCAACTGATCCCTCTTCGCCCGTAGCGCTGGTCTGCTCGTGGACACGAAATATCCAAGCGCTATGCTCGATCTCGCGTAATTGCCGGATTCCGTCCTCGTGCTATACTCCCGCGACCAAAGTGTGCGGAGGCTATCATGGCGCACAACCTGCATCATAACCATCATCATTCCCATCACCCCCAAACACATCCTATGACGGGCAAGCGCACGCGTCGCGACTTTATTTCAACCCTGGTTTCCGCTGCGGTTCTTGCTCCGTGGGCCCTCGGCCAGACACAAACTCGGGGTGCATCCGATATGGCGGAGCGTTTTCGCCAGATGTCCGAGGAATACGAAAGGAACGGCTTGTCAGAGCCGTTCAAGGGGATCACGACCAATGGTGAAGTCGTGCCGGGTCTGTTCGAGATCAAGCCGAGCGGCGTTTCAACCGAACCAGTGCGCAATGCTGCGGAGGCCTTCATCGCCACGCTCACGCCCTTTCAACTCGCCAGAACCATGTATCCCGTGGACGACATCGAGTGGCGCAAATGGATGAATCAGCATTTCTACGCGCGACAGGGAGTGTGCTTCGCGGAGATGACCGATGCCCAGCGGCAGGCCGCCTTCGGATTGATGCGCGCTTCCCTCAGCGCAGAAGGCTTTGAGCTGACGCGCAACATCATGCGCCTCAACGAAACGCTCGCAGAACTGGCCGAGGATCACGCGTTTCTGGGAGAGTGGTTGTACTACATCCAGATTTACGGCAAGCCATCGGCCACCGAGCCGTGGGGCTGGAAACTCGAGGGCCATCACGCCATCATCAACTACTTTGTGCTCGGGGACCAAGTGGTGATGACTCCCTTGTTTATCGGCTCCGAACCAGTGAAAGCGCCGTCTGGAAAATATAAAGGTCTCGAGATTCTGCAAAAGGAACAGAACGATGGTCTAGCGCTGTTGAGCGCGCTCCCGGAGGCTCAGCGAAAACAGGCCGTTCTCAACTTCTCGAAGACGGGCAACAATAATCTGACCGAGGCATTCAAGGACAACGTCGTAATCGATTATGCGGGATTGCGCACCAACAATCTGTCAGGCCCGGCGCGACAACGCCTCCGCGATTTGATTCATCTCTACATAAAGAACATGGACGAGGGTCACGCCCGCGTGAAGATGGACGAGGTGGACCACTATCTCGATCAGACTTGGTTCACTTGGATCGGCGGGACCCAGCCGGATAGCGCGTTTTATTACCGCGTGCATAGTCCAGTGGTCCTGATCGAATTTGATCACCAGCAGCCCGCCAACCTGCGGAAGTTTGCTGCGGATCCCACGAAGCCGACCCAGCAGCACATCCATTGCGTAGTGCGAACGCCTAACGGCAATGACTACGGCAAAGACCTGCTGCGGCAACACTACCTGGCCCACCCACACACGACCTAGCGATTGCAGGAAAAAGAAACCGGAAATGCTTGCCAGTTCCTGAAGGTTCAGAGCCCGAAAACCCGCCGCTGGTGCGCCTCCACTCCTTTAGATATACTTCTCCGGCCTTTGTGTCCCGCCTTCACCGCACAACCAGCATGCGCATGACATTACGGATGAACGGCTCTGCCCGCCGCCAACTCCTCATCTTCGCAATCTGTCTCCTGATCCTCTCCGTCCTCCGCCTTCCCACCACCGCCCAGAACCCAAAGGAAACGCAGGACTACCTGGTCTACGTAGTCTGCGAATCCGCCGACAAAATTGTCCTCATCCGCTTCGGCGCGGGCGGGGCTCGCATCGAGAGCGAGACCCGCATCGGCGTCATGCCCATGGACATTAACGGCCCCCACGGCATCGCCGTCTCTCCTGACAAGCAATATTTCTACGTCGCCGTCGGCCACGGTCGCCCCAATGGCTCCGCCTGGAAATACCGCGCCGGCTCGAACGACGTCATCAAGTACACCAGCCTCGGCTTGTTCCCCGCGACCACCGACATCACACCCGACGGCAATTTCATCTACGTCGCCAATGCCAACTTTCACGGCGACATGGTGCCGTCTTCCATCTCGGTCGTCGCCACCGACCAGATGATTGAGGTCAAGCGCATCCCCACCTGCACCATGCCGCATGGCTCGCGCCTCAATCACGCCGGAACCAAACATTATTCCGTCTGCATGATGGATGACATGCTCGTCGAGATCGACACCAGCAAGTTCGCCGTCGACCGCTACTTCATGCTGGGGCAGGGAAAAGAAATGGGGATGACCGGCGCGCCCGCCGCCCATGCGATGGCCGATCACAAGCCTTCCTGTACTCCGACGTGGGCGCAGCCTTCGAACGATGGATCCGTCATCTACGTCGCCTGCAATCAATCGAACGACATCGTCGCCATTCGCACCGATACCTGGACTATGGCTCGCCGCTTTCCCGCCGGCACCGGCGTGTACAACCTCGCCATGACCAAAGACGGACGCCTGATCGCCACCAACAAGCGCGGGCAGTCGGTGTCCATTTTCGATCCCGTAACCGGCCACGAGCTGGCCCGAATCCCCACGAGGAGAAAAATTGTTCATGGCGCCGTAGTCTCGCCGGACGATCGCTACGCCTTTATCTCCGTGGAAGGCATTGGCTCTGAGCCGGGAACGGTCGAAGTCATCGATCTGCAGAGTTTGAAGACTGTTGCCACCGTCGATGTTGGACCGCAGGCGGCAGGCATCGATTTCTGGAAAATGGAACCCAGCAAACCATAGTCCCAGTCACCAAGGCCGAAGGGGGAGAGCGAATGTTCAAGCACAGCGTCGTACTCGCCGTTGCAGTTTTAGTGGGAACCCTGTGGGCGCAAGATAGCGCCAAACCGCAGGATGCGCCAGCTAAGCAGCAAGACACAGCAGCGAAGCCTCAGGATGCGGCGCAAACCTCCGTCGCTCCCGCGACCGTCGAGATCACTCCCAAGACTCTCGACGCACAAGTCGGCCAGAAGGCGAAGTTCACCGCCGCCGCCAAAGATGCCGCCGGCAATCCCATCGACGCCAAGCCATCCACGTGGTTCGCCGCTCCCTTCGATCTCGCGGGCGCGGATGAATCCGGCGAAGTCACCTTCCACGCTCCGGGAATCGTCACCGTGGGCGCAGTAATCGCCGGCAAGACGGGATACGCAACCGTCAACGTGGCGAGCTCCAAAGTCACCGCTGTCGAGATCGAGCCTCTCTCGCACGCGATTGTCGCCGGAAGTTCGGAGAAACTCAGTGCCATTGCCCGCGGAGAAAACGGCAATCCGCACGCCGGTGCCGCCATCAAGTGGACCTCCGACAAGCCTTCGATCGCCTCCGTTGATGCCGCAGGTTTAGTGACCGGCGTCGCTCCCGGCAACGCCGTGATCAAGGCCACTTCCGACGCCGCGAGCGGAACCGTGAAAGTACAGGTCGTGCGAGATTCTGTGCACAAGATTTCCCTGAAGCCCGCGACTGCCGAAGCCCGCACCGGAGACGTCGTCCACTTCACCGCCACGGCCGACAGCGCGAAGAATCCCTCCGTCCACTGGGCGATCAGCGAACCCGGCGCAGCAGTCTATCCTGATGGCGCGTTCGTCGCAGAAAAAGCCGGCACCTACGTGATCACAGCCAGCAGCGGCCAGCACAGCGCCTCCGCTTCGGTGGTCGTTCGCCCGCGCAATGTCGAGCGCGAAGTCGAAGTCGTCGCTCACGTCCCCATGCCCGACCTGCAGATGTCGGAAGAGTGGATCATCGGCCATCACGCCTACCTTTCCACCATTGCCGACAAAGTCTTCGTCTACGACATTGCCGATCCCGCCAATCCCAAGCTCCTCGACTCGCTCAAAGTCGACGCCCGCATCATCAACGACATCAGCACGACGCCTGACGAAAAGATCGGCGTCTTCACCCGCGAAGGCGCGTCCAACCGCAAAAACGGTATCGTCTTCCTCGATACTCCGATCCTTCGCACCTCAAAGTTCTCTCCGAATACACCGCCACCGTCACCGGGGGCGTCCACAGCGCCTACATTGACGGACATTACGTCTACATCACCGACGATGCGACCGGCTCGCTGCGCGTCATCGATTTTCAGGACGTGAAGCATCCCAAGGAAGTCGCCCGCTGGCAAACCGAAAATCCCACCGTCATCACCATCAGCACCGAAATCGGATCCATGTCGAGCGGCCGTTATCTGCACGATCTGCAAGTGAAGGACGGCCTCGCCTATCTCGCGTACTGGCGCGATGGCCTCGTGATTCTCGACGTCGGCAACGGGATGGCAGGCGGCAGCCCCGAAAATCCCAAGCTCGTCACTCAATATCATTTCAATCATTACGAACTTTACGGCGACGGCTGGCTCGCCGGAACGCACAGCGTCTTCCGCTACAAGAATTACCTTTTTGTCGGTGACGAAGTTTTCCCCGCCATCTTCAACATTGAAGACCGCGACCGCATTCCCGTCCGCGCCATCCTGCACGTCATGGATATTTCCGATATCAAGCATCCGCGCGAAGTCGCGCAGTACGAAGTGCCGGAAGGCGGCTCCCACAATTTTTGGGCCGCCAATGACATGCTCTACGAGGGCTACTACAGCGGCGGCGCCCGCGTGCTCGATATCTCCGGCGAACTGCGCGGCGACTTATACCGCCAGGGCCGCGAGATCGCCCGCTTCTGGACCGCCGACGGCAAAGGTTACCGCCCCAATCTCCCTTTTACCTGGGGAGGCCAGCCCTGCTCGATTCAGTGCGACACTCCGCTGCTGAACAGCCTGATGTACTTCAATGACATCCACTCCGGCCTGTGGATCACAAAACTAGGCGAGCCCAAATTCCAGGGCTCGACCACTGCTCCCCCAGTGCGCAAAACCGAGCAGATGATCCACTAGCCCGGTCGCCGGCGCGTGCACAAAAACGAACTTATGGGTACAATGTCACCGCACTCTCTGGAGGAAAATTATGAGAATCGCTACGTTGCTAGTTCTTGCGCTGATGATTGCCGCACCCACAGTCAGTCTTTATCCGGCCGTTCCGCAACGGGACGTGCCCGCGGAAATAGATTCTGCCAGGCGCGCTCTGCAAGGAGCACACAACGATCTAGAGCATGCCGGTGGTCAATGGGGCGGGCATCGGGTTGCGGCGATGAAGCATATTGAGGAAGCTCTGAAGGAACTCGGAGAAGCGGAAAAGTACGCGCGTGAGCACCACGATATCAAATAGTCAGTGCCCAAGAATCGCGATGAAGACAGAGTTCGATTAGAGTTCGGGGGACAGAGGGGAAATTCACCGCTCAGCCAGGGTGAACCTTCTGTCCCTACGAACGGTCGTTTCGCGAGTGCTTACTAAAGCCGATCTGACTTCGCCAATACTTCCGCCTCTGCCTCTAGCCAATCTTTCAGCGCAAGGCCTTGGGCCTTTCCACGCTCCACATATAGTTCGTATGCGCGAATTTGAATTTCTCTTTCGACGATAGCTTCCAGTGGTCTGGTTTTTGCGAGTTCGGAAACGTTAAGCCTGCTCATTGTTGCCCCCGCTATTGGATTTTGCCACGATAACGGCGCCCCGTGGGTTCGAGAATCAGGTAAGCACCCGAGGGAAAGATAGGCCTGTGCAAAACGTGAAGTGTCGGAATAGTTTGGCGTCGGCGAGGAGGGCACTGACCCAGGTCCTTTGATTAAATTTCGCCGATACTTCTGGCGTCCTGCCACGTCTAACCCCTGTCTTTTGCAGGCCACAGGAGACTCACTCGCATGAAACCACTCCCAATCCTATTGCTCTCAGCTGTGCTCATCCTGCCGGTTAGCGCCCTTGGACAAGACACAAAGAATGGAGTCGCGACCGCATCTCAGGCTCAAGCATCGCAGCCTGCTCCCACCCTTGCTTCCGCCATCGATCGCGAGATCAGCGCCATTGAAAAGCAGGTTCTGGACGCTGCCGAAGCCATGCCCGAAGACAAGTTCAACTTCTCTCCGGAGAGCTTGAACCTTCCCGCCGGCAACTACAAGGGTGTGCGCACCTTTGCCGTCCAGGTCAAGCACATCGCGGCTTCCAACTATTTCATCTGGTCGGGCATCACCGGCGACAAGTTGCCCGAAAACTTGAAGGACGGCAATGGTCCAGAGGACCTCAAGACGAAAGCCGAAATCCTGAAGTTCCTGAAAGATTCTTTTGCCCTGGGTCACAAGGCCGCCGCTACGTTGACCCCTGAGAACATGTTGCAGACGCCGGGGCACAGCAAATCGACCCGTCTGCACCTGGCAACATTTGGCGTCGCGCACGCCTTCAATCATTACGGTCAGATGATCGAGTATTTGCGGATGAACGGAATTGTGCCGCCCGCCAGCCGCGCAAAGTCCGACTGACAGGCAGACGAGAGCCGCCCAAGGATCAGGCAGCAATCGGCTCAAGGCCCCGAACTTCAGACTTCTTTCTTGATAAGCCTGGAGTTTATAGAGACTTCAAAAACTCCAGCACGGCATCCTGGTCGTCTTTCTTCAGCTTCTCAAATTTCTGCGTCACATGGAGTGCTTCGCCGCTGTGCCGCCGGATGGCCTCCTGCAACGTCAGGGATTCTCCATCGTGCATCAGTCGCGGACGCAACCGCACGCCCCACAAGGGTGCGGTTCGTATCTTATTTCGGCTGCTCTCGAAATTCTGCTTGGCAAGATATCCCGACATCATATCGAACACTCTTTTCCCGTAATGCTCCGGAGTCGCCTGCAGGATCCCATCGCCCGTACCCACGTCATGCATCAGGAAATCGCCGTACGGATGAAATGTGACCGACCCCAGCGCCGCTGGAATGGTGTATGTGTTTCCGTCAATCTTCGTTCCGGCGGGAGCCGTGGTCAAGGTTTCCACGTGGCAAGTGGCGCAACCGACCTCATTGAACAAACGATTGCCCTTCTTTGCCGCCGCGCCGTTCGCGA
>Ga0209166_10001868_pt1 | contig 16725 bp, 11 predicted proteins | sample Coa_R1_3_FD_187151 | JGI IMG/M metagenome (GOLD analysis project Ga0209166, IMG submission 187151) | Surface soil microbial communities from Centralia Pennsylvania, which are recovering from an underground coalmine fire - Coalmine... | ecosystem: Environmental > Terrestrial > Soil >... | reverse complement strand
GCTGGAATCCCGGCGTAGGAATAGCTCAAGGCGCCAATCCCCCTTCCGTCAACGCCACGCTTAAGGTCGACAATTCAGATAACGGCAGCCCCAACAGCGCGGTATACAAAGGCATGACCTCCGCCGAGATCGATGGGAATAAGTTCCTCTATGTCACGAACTTTCGTTCCGCTAAAGTCGAAGTCTACGACACGAATTTCCATCGCGTCCCACGCACTCAACTCGCTGACGACGCCTTTCAAGCGGAAGAGGTTCCCTTCGGCTTTGCCCCTTTCAACATCCAGAACATCGGCGGCACCCTCTTCGTCACCTATGCCAAGCAGGATGGCCCGCGTCACGATCCAGTTGGCGGCGATGGCCTGGGCTTCGTCGAACTCTTCACTCCCGCTGGCCGGCACATCGGCCACTTGGAGCACGGCGACTGGTTCAACGCTCCCTGGGGCGTTGTTTGGACTACGCGCGATTTCGGCGAGTTCAGCAACGCTATCCTCGTTGGCAATTTCCGCAGCGGCTGGATTGCCGCCTTCAATGGTTTCACCCACAAATTCATCGGCTTCGTGAAAGCGCCTGACGATTCCATCCTGTTCATCGATGGTCTGTGGTCGCTTACTTTCGGGAACGACGCGAACGCCGGCCCGGCGAATACGCTCTTCTTCACTGCCGGACCCAACGGAGAACAAAACGGCCTTTTTGGCACCCTCACTCCCATCGACGGCTTGGACGGCGACGAGGAGTAAACTCCGCGCGAATTTCCGCTGAGCGAGGTTTCGAACCAGAGAAGCACAAAAAAAAAGGGGGGGTTGCCCCGAGACGGCAGAGTGACCAACGCGCTCTGCCGTCTCTCCTTTTTTTGCCCTGCGGAAGCTCGCTCCTGCCTTTCTTCTATCCATCTGCCCTAATCTTTCCCGCGGTTCAACAATTTGCCTGGTGCGAGATGCTAGAATCCTTTCTCGCCTTCTCCCATGCCCATTCTCGAAAAAAACTATTGGCTCGAAACGGTAACCACGCCACCTGTGCAATTCCGCGGGGATCTCACAGAAACCATCGACGTCGCCATTGTAGGCGGCGGTTTCTGCGGACTCTCCGCCGCCCTCGCGCTCGCGAAACGTGGCGTCCGCGTTGCCGTCCTTGAAGCCGAAACCTTCGGTTGGGGCGCCAGTTGCCGCAACGGCGGCATGGTCCTCACCGGGATGAAGTTGCCGGTGCCGACCCTCATCAAGCGCTACGGCCGCGAGGCCGTGCGCAAGATGTATGCTGCGTCTCTCGAAACCATCGATTGCGTCGAGCAAATCATCCGCAACGAAAACATCAACTGCAACTTCTCCCGTTGCGGCCACCTCGAGGTTGCCTGCAAGCAGTCTCACTTCAACGGCTACGCGGAATCAGCCGCGCTCGTCCAACGCGAATTCGGTCATCACCAGCACATCATTTCCAAGAATGAATTGCGCGCCGAAATCGGCTCCGGCATTTATTTCGGCGGCATGGTGGACGAAACTAGCGCCGGCTTAAACCCCGCGCGCTACGTCGCCGGCCTGGCTCAAGCCGCGCAACGAGCCGGCGCTTGCCTCTACCACCACACGCGCGTCGAAAATGTCCAGGCCTCCACTCAAAACGGCGCTCGCAAATTCCTTTTGCGTACGTCCCGAGGCTCCATCAGCGCCCGCGAGGTGATTCTCGCCAGCGGCGCTTACACCACAAACGCTACTCCCGCCCTCCGAAAAAAAATCATTCCCATCGGCTCTTACATCATCGCCACGGAAATCCTGCCGCCCGATCTTGCCCGCGAACTCAGCCCGCGCAACCGCATGATCTACGACTCCAAACACTTTCTCTACTACTACCGCTTGACGCCCGACAATCGCATGCTGTTCGGGGGCCGCGCCGCCTTTTTTCCCGAAACCGAAAATACGGTGCGCCAAAGCGCGGAAATCCTCCGCCGCGGCATGATTACGGTTTATCCGAAGTTGCGCGAAACAAAAGTCGAGTATGTGTGGGGCGGCACGCTCGACTTCACTCTGGACGTGATGCCGCACGCGGGAAAAATCGACGATATGCATTTTGCCGCCGGCTTTGCCGGTCACGGCGTCGCCGCGGCCACCTGGTTCGGCGTGAAGCTCGCCGGCATGGTCTGTGGCGAAACAGACAGCACTCCGTTTTCCGCAATTCCCTTCCCCGCAGCACCTTTCGGTTTGCGCAGCGGCAACACCTGGGCGCTTCCGCTCGCGGGCCTGTGGTACAGAATTCTCGATCTCTTTACGTGAAGGTTTTCTTTAACAGGAGCAAAGCGCGATCGCCTCCTCAAAGCTCCTGCAAAATCCTTACTTAGAACTTAGAACTTACAACTGATGTGGTGTTTCGCTGAAACCTGCGAATCACAAAATACATCGGAAGCGCCAGCAGCACCGGCACCGGCCCCCACTTCCGCGCAAACGGATCGCTTCCCACCAAAGCAACCACGCTCATCACCAGCGGCGCCGCCACCACATAAAAAAGCCCCGCGCGACCCCAGGGGATCCGGAACGGCCGCCTCATCTCAGGCTTCGTCTTGCGCAGGCGCCACGAAGCAAGCACCGTCAAAACCGTCACGCCAATGCGCAGCCAAACGTAAACCGTCAGCAATTGCACCATCGTCTTCCGCGCCAGTAACGCATACACAGCCGACGAGGTGATGATCGCGATCCACGGCGTTCCATACCGCGGATGCCGCGCCGAAAACGCCTCGGGCAAGTATCCATCTTCCGCCATGGTCGAAGGCATGCGAGTGCTCGTCAGCACCGTAGCATTCAGCAACGCCACGTTTCCAATCATGGCCGCCAGCGTGATGGGAATCCCCAACCACGGCCCGCCAATGAGCTGCGCCGCTGTTGAAAAATACCCCGTGTGCCATTTCTCCCAGTCTCCAAGCGCCGCCAGCGAAAAAAGTGTCGGCAGAAAATACGTCGCGATCGAAAGTGGCACCACAATCGCCAGCGCCCGCGGATACGTTCTCTGCGGATTCTCCACTTCCTCCGCCACGCTCGAGAGTTGCTCGTACCCCGAGTAAAGCCACAACCCCAGTGCCAGTCCCGCGCCGAAAACCTGAAACCTCGGCGCATGTGGCGGCACCAACGGCGAAAACGGATTGTGTTGCCACCTCAGCACCGCGGCGACGCACAGCTCGCCCACCACCGCAAGCACAGAAACTTCCAGTATCGTCGAGACCAAACCCACCGCATGAATGCCCCGCACGTTCACGTAGCAAATCACCGCAACCAACCCGAAAGCGATCGCGTAATGCGTCCATCCTCCTACCGCCCCCGAAATAAAACGACAGGTAATCCGTCAGATAGTCCGCAAAGAGCACCGCGTACGCCGCCGCCAGCAAAAACGAAGCCGTCCAGTTCCACCACCCCGCCAGAAATCCCCAGAAGTCCCCGAACCCCGCGCGCACCCAGCGGTAGAATCCGCCCTCTACTGGAATCGCTGTAGTCAATTCCGCCGACACGAGCGAAACCGGGATGCACCAAAACAGGGGAATAAAAACTAGATAGAGCAGCGTCAACCCGGGGCCACTCGTCGTAACCATGTCTTCCAAGCCAAACGGCCCGCCCGTGGCGTACGCGTACATCACAAAGACAAAAGGCAGCAGACTCGCCTTGCGTAAGGTTCGTCGCACACTTGTGCCACCCCGGCTTCCAACCGGCGCTTCCGAAACTGTGGGGCTCGCCTTCTGAGGCGGGCCATTCGATTCGTCGGAAATGTTGACCACCTCGAATTGGTGTCAGGAAGTTTACCGTTGCCCGCCGCTACTTCCCAGCTTCAAGAAGTTAACTGAGCCGCTTCTATTCTTGCTTCAAGAACGCAATCCCCGATCCTGTCATCCCAAATCCCGCGCCTCTTGCGGGGTCAGGGATCTGCTTTTGGGTCGTGCGGGGTCTTGATCACAGACATGAACAGACCCGAGTGGAAGTCGCGGGCTGCACGCCATATCCCATACACTTATCTGGAAAGCTACGGGCCCTTATGCTATGGTAGGCCGCAGAGTGGTGGTCGTCCCCGAACCATTCCATTGAACGTTGCGTTCTGAAGCCGTGGCCTTCGCTCGGCGGCTGCTTTCGTAGCCGCTCGAACTGCATTCCAAGGTAACGGCCGGAACCAGCTCAATGGACAAGCTCGATTCGAACGAGGCTCAGGTCTTTACCTTAGTCCGAATCAAGGGATTCCTCCGATTCGGCCTTTGCGGTCTTACAGTAGCCTCGTATCATTTCGAGTCCAGGTGCTCATTTTTTGGGCCGGTGGTGGCTTCTTAAAGTGGTGCTTTCTAAAACGATTCCGTAGTCAGGCAAAAGCTCAAGTCCTCAGAAGTGTGGGCCAACTATGCGACACATCAAATCCGTTTCAAATCTCACTCTCTCGCTGTGCTGCGCGATCTTTCTGGTTTGTTTGAGCGGCGCCGCACAAGAGAAGCCTGCTTCTCCTGACGCGTCCAACGAGGCATTATCCAAAAGACCTCTGCCCTCTAAAAAGCAGCCCGCCACCGTCGAGCCTGACGAAGAGCGGGTACCTTCTGCTCCGGGAGCATCAACAAACGAGCCCGATGGCCCGGAAGCCCTTCGCAAGCGCGCTGAATGGTTCTACAAGCAGCGCAGCTCCGCAGTAGGACGCATTCCACCAGGCGCCCGTCTCAAAGCTTTCCAGCATATGCAGCGAATGATGCTTCGCGAAGGAAAGCTAACTCAGCGTCCTGACGGCTCCTATGCCGAAGTGGCTCCGAAATCCTGGCTCTCGCCTTTGGGGGCGGTCACCTCTCCCTGGGCCTCCGTTGGACCTACTCCCACTACTGGTGGTTTCTTTTCGCCGGTCACAGGCCGCATCACCACGATCGCCGTTGATCCATCCGACGCAACCGGAAACACCGTACTCATCGGCGGCGCCATGGGCGGGATTTGGCGCACTACGGATGGCGGTAGCACGTGGACCGCCGTCGGCGATCAAAACGCTTCGCTCGCAATGGGGTCTATCGCCTTCGCTCCTTCCAACCATTCCATTGTTTATGCGGCCACCGGTGAATCGGAATCCGTCGCCTTCGATATTTACTATGGCGCGGGCGTACTAAAGTCAATGGATGGCGGACTCACTTGGACGCAAACATGCACTACGGCAAGCTCCACGTGCCCTTTCATTGGCCCTTATAACGACATAACTCCCTTCGGCTTTTTTACTCTAGGTGGAACTCGCATCACTTATGTAGCCGTCAGCCCCTCAAACCCGCAACTGGTCCTCGTCGCGGCACAAACTCAGTTTGCCCAAGGTACGACAGAAGGTGTCTACTGCTCGGACAATGGCGGATCCACTTGGTCAAATATCTTGCCTGACCAATTATCCAGTTTTGTGGGTTTTGCTTCTTCCACCGTCGCGTATGCGGCATTGGGCAATCCGTTTGGCAATCCCCAACTGACAAATGGAAATGGAATTTACAAAGCGACAAGCATCGGTTCCACCTGTACGACTATCCATTTTTCCCGCCTCACCGCCACCTCATTGCCTCCCCAAACCTCTATGGGCCGCATTGACCTCGGCATCGCTCCCAGCGACACCTCGGGAAACACGGTCTATGCTTCCATCGCCGATGCCAGCACCGCCTCGAGCACCAACCTCGGCGTCTTTGTTACCACGAATGGCGGCACTTCCTGGACGCAGACCACTGCTCCGGACATTTGCAAATTTCAGTGCTGGTACGATAACGTCGTCAAGGTTGATCCAAACAACAAGAACATTGCCTTTTTTGGTGGCTCCTCTGTCCGCGATTCCAGCGGAAACTTCTCTTGGGTGATGCGCACCGAAACCGGAGGCACCAGTTGGTCCTCCGTGATTCCCAATCTCCCGAGCGGAAGTGCGGGCCTTCCTCACGTAGACAATCACGCCATTGCTTTAGCCAAGCTTTCCACCGGCAAGGTCCGCATGTATCTCGGTAACGACGGCGGCATCTGGCGCACCGACGATGCCGAAGCCTCCACTGTAACTTGGACCAATCTCAACAACCCTGGACTCACTCTCACGCAGTTCTATCCTTTCATTTCCATCAACGCCAGCCAACCTTCCATCTCGTTCGGTGGCACTCAAGACAACGGCAGTCAGAACTTTCAGAGCGGCACAGCTTGGGTGGACAACCAGCAGTGCGGAGACGGAGGAACCACGGCGGTCGACGCCGTAATTCCTAGCACCGTATACATCGGTTGCATCACCGGATTTCCCGTCAACGCTTCCTATCAAAACGGTGCAATCGGGACTTTCTCGCCGGCGGTCAACGGCATCAATCCTAATGACTTCTTCGGCATCCTTCCACCGCTTGCGACTGACCCCAGTAACGCCAACACGGTTTATTTCGGCACGACCAAGGTGTATCAATCGGTCGATGCAGGAAATACCTGGACGCCCATTTCCAATGATTTGGTGAGTGGTTTCAATTTTGATTCTCTCAATGTGCTTGCGGTCGCGCCCGCCAACCCTGCCGTTGTATATGTGGGCGCCAATACGGGGAACAGCATCGGCCAGCTCACCGGACTGGTTTTTGTCTCTACAAATGTTACGCCGGGCAACTTTGCAAATTTCTTTCAACCCAGCGGTCAGGGTAGCCTTCCTCCGCGCGCGCTCACCGCCATCGCCGTCGATCCCACCGACACTACGGGCTTGACTGCCTACGTCACCTTTTCAGGCTTTTCGTTTGTGTTAAACAGCCCCAACTTCACCGTTAACGATCCAACGGGACACATCTTCAAAACTACGGACGGTGGTAACACCTGGAAAGACGTGAGCTGTTCTGTAGCCGTCTGCACGACGCCGGCTGCGACCGACCTTCCCAACATCCCGGTCAACGACCTCGTCATCGATCCGGACGTTTCCGGCGCCATCTACGCCGCCACCGACCTCGGCGTTTTCGTGGGCAACTGCGCGTCGCTCCCTTGCACTTGGAGCACTCTTAGCACGGGGCTGCCTCGTGTTGTCGTTCATTCCCTGCGTCTCCATGAGCCTTCCCGCACACTTCGCGCGGGCACTCATGGCCGCGGTGCTTGGGACATCAACCTGAACAATTTCAGCTTTCCGGGGCCGCATATTTCGTCCATCACTCCGAGCTCCGCGAATGTCGGGGGCCCGCAGTTCACTCTTACCCTGAATGGCAGTGGCTTGACCAGCGGGGCGGTTCAATGGAATGGATCGGCGACGGGCGTTACGACTACGCAGGTTTCGGACACTCAGCTGACGGCAACAATCGCAGCGTCGCTCCTGACCCTCGCGGGTACCCCGAAAGTCACCGTTGTAAATGGGACGCAGACCAGTAACCCGATCACTTTTTCAGTTCTCGCGGCCATACCGACACTGGCCAGCATCAGTCCCTCAAGCACGCCCGTGCAAACTAACCCGGCAAATCCCGTACAAATTCAGATCACAGGTACAAATTTCTCCAGCAATGTGAAAGTTCTCTTCAATGGCGCTCCGGCTGGAATCACCGTCGCTGCTCCCACGACGTCATGCCCGCTTCCAACTTGCGTTACGGCTACACTTCCGGCTGCTCTTCTCGGTCCCTTCGGCAGCACCGACGACATCACCGTCCTTAATACTCCGCCGGGCGGCGGTCAATCCAAGGCGGTAACATTCACAGTGTCAGCCCCGCCGCCTCCCAACGACAACTTTGCCAGCGCCATCAACATCACGACACTGTCTTTCAACGATGTACAGGATTCCTCCGGTGCCACAACCGAATCTGCCGATCCCACTCCGCCTTGTGCGAATCAATTCACCGTGGCCCAAGGAAACATGGGCGGCCATCCCAACGGCGCTTACAACACTATCTGGTACAAATTTACGCCCATATTTTCTGCGAATCTCAATGTGGACACCTCAGGCAGCAGCTATGACAGCGTGATTTCAATTTGGACGGGCTCTGCCGGGAGCCTTGTGAACGTCGCTTGCAACGACGACATTAATCCGGGAATCGTCCTTCAGTCTCAGCTTCTGGGAGTTCGTCTAACCGCAAGCACGACCTACTACATTATGGTCAGTTCCTTCGGTCCCCCCGACCCCAATCCCATCGCCCTCGGTGGACGCTCTCAGCTCAACTTCTCCTTTAACAACGGCCTGACTCCAGCGCCTACCCTAAGTTCAATTTCCCCAATCAGTACAAGTTCGGGCGGCCCGGACGTTCCAATGACCGTCAATGGAACTGGATTCCTGAGTGGTGCAACTGTTCTTTTTCAAAGCCCGTATACATTCGTCCAAACACCTCTCGCCACGAATTTTGTGAGTTCGACTCAAGTCACTGCCACTGTCCCCTCCTCTTTGTTCGTCTTACCCGGGCCATATCTCGTTTTTGCCCAGAATCAGTTGCCCACTAATGGCGAGTCCAACCCCGAGACACTTACGGTGAATCTCGGCACACTTCCAGTACCTACTCTTAATTCCATGAACCCTACAACGATCGTCGCTGGAAGTTTCGATTTCGCGTTAACGGCATTCGGGAACAATTTCGCAAGTACCGCCGTTCTTAATTTCAATGGCGCACCGATGCCAACAACCACTGCTTCCAACGCGCAGTCGGTCACGGCAAAGATTCCAGCTTCCGCCGTCGCAAACGCTGCCACTGTACAAATCACCGTAACCAATCCACCGCCTGGTGGCGGTACTTCCACGGCGCTACCATTTTCAATCACTGTGCCCAACCCGCTTCCGACGATCACGACTCTCAATCCCCCCACTGCGGCGAAGGGAGATCTGGTGAACCTCACCGTGACTGGAACCGGCTTCCTTCCCGGAGCAAACATTTGTTTCAATCTTCCGGCTGGCGGCTGTAATCCGGCCTTTTTTATTAGTTCCACCCAGCTCTCAACAACGTTCTTTGCGGAAACTCCCACGGGTGCGGGTACTCTACAGGTTTATGTCGTGGATCCGTCCCCAGGTGGAACTTCAGCTCCTGCCAATTTTACCGTTACGCCGCCGCCTGACTTCGCCGTTACATCTACAGGCACGACTACGCAAACCGTGAACGCAGGTCAAACTGCAACGTTCACCAACGCAATCTCTGTCACTGCCCAGAATGGCTTTGCTTCGCAGGTCAACCTCTCCTGCTCCGTGCCCGTTACTGCGACCAATACAACCTGCACTGTGAACCCGAGTACGCTGGCCAGTGGCAGCGGCACAGCCAGCGTCAGTGTCAGCACTATGGCTCACGGTCTTCTACCCCCGCCCCTCCCATTCCGCCGCTTTTACTTGCGACCGGAACTTATTGCGCTTCTCCTGCCGACCCTGGTTCTGGCGACTCTGATGCTGCGTATCGCCCGCACGCGCCGCCAGCGCCTCATGGGAGCCTTGCCGATCACCCTGTTGGTTCTCTTCATCCTTTTGCAGGCCATCGGTTGCGGCGGCGGCAGTTACACGCCTCCTCCGCCTCCACCGCCAACGGGTACTCCTGCCGGCACTTATACCGTCACCGTAACGGGCACCGCCTCAACGAGTGGCGGCACGGTGACACACACGACGACGTTAACGCTAACCGTAAACTGACATTCTCGAATTGAGACTCCGCCTCCGCCAACATTCGCGGAAATTCTCTATAGCCACGAGCCTCAGTCTGAGCTCCTGCTATTTTGTTGCGAAAAAATGCATTCGGGACTTGACAAAATAATAAATCTATGATATGTTAGTACTTGATACTTAGCCTTCCGGCTGACTGTCAAGCACGGATAATCATCGTTCTAGCTCCGTTCCTCACGGAGAGCCAGCGCACCACAGTCGTGCCCCGTGTGATTCTTCGAGGCCAGCCCATCGAAGATTCCGATCCTCTCGGAAAGGACCTACGCCCCATGTCTCTTGTCCGCCCATTAGCTTCAGGTCCGCGAAATCCACCGTTTCCTTCATCCTCTTCCTTTTCAAACGATTGCGCACTCTTTTCTGCAACAGGGCGATCACAACCCCTTTTTTATCAACCACTTCCGCTCCCTTTCCCATACAACGGTGGGAGGAGCAGCAGCATGCATCTCCTATGCCCACGACAATTTTCAACAACTTACAAACTGCTCCCAATCTTCACCCCACTTCAACTTTCTTTGTTTTCATGCACTTACAAACCGGCCAAATTGCAAGCCTTTTGTTTTGATAACGTTGCAACAGTGGGGGGTAGGGGAGGGGGCAATTTCAATAGGTGCTCAACGACGTCGCCACGAAAGGAGGACCAGCCCTTATTACTTGGTGGGCTGCGTGAACTGCCAGCCGAAGCGGCCCTTGATGCACAGGTTCCCTTGCGTCACGGAGTGGTCGAGCGGCGAACTCACTTTCACAATTTGCCCGGCCTGCGCGTGCACCGTCAGTTCGCACCCCACTCCACAGTACGCGCAGATCGTCTCCGTGCGCGTCTGCTTCGATTCGTCCCAGGTTCCCGCCGCACGCATGTCGTATTCGATTTTGCCCATCAACGCGCCCGTGGGGCACACGGCGATGCAGTTCCCGCAATACACGCACGCCGATTCCGTCAGCGGAATCTCAAATTCCGTGGCGATGTGCGAGTGGAACCCGCGGCCAGCCACGCCGATCGCGAACGTGTTCTGCGCGTCCACACCGCACGCTTCGACGCACTTGTAGCAGAGGATGCACTTTGAGTAGTCGCGCACATAAAGTTCGTTGTCGACTTTCGCCGGCTGCGCAACGGTTGCTGCTCGCGGCCCGAATTTCTCCGCCCGAGCGCCGTACTGCTTCATGTACTTCTGGAATTGCGGCGCGGTGGACACGTCCACGGACGATTCGAGGAATTCCAGCACCACGCGCCGGCTCAAGCGAACGCGCTCGGAGTCAGTGTGAATCACCATGCCGGGTTCTACTTTGCGCGAGCACGCCGGCACCAGCGTCCGCGAACCTTCCAGTTCCACGACGCACACGCGGCACACATTCACCGGCGTCAGCGTTTCGAGAAAGCACAGCGTCGGTGTTTCAATTCCTAGTTTTTTCGCCGCATCGAGAATCGTCGCGCCTTCTGGAACCGCTATGCGCTTGCCATCAATCGTAACTTCGATTTCTCTCCGCGCCGCCGCCGATGGAATTTCCGGCGCGGGCGCCCGCGGGATCGGAATCAATGGCGAAGGCGCCTGGAGTTGTTCGCTCATGAAAACAAGCTCCATCGTTCCATCGCGGAGAGAATCGCGCCCGAGGCGGTTTGCCCCAGACCGCAAATCGAAGCGTCGCGCATCGCCTGCGCCATTTCTTTCAGCAGCGCGCCCTCTTGTTCGGTCGAGCCGAGCGGCTTGCGCTGCACCAAACGTTGCAGCGCTTCTTCCTGCCGTATCGTGCCGACGCGGCACGGAACGCATTGCCCGCACGTTTCACTGCGGAAAAACGCCGCGATGCGCAGCAAAATCTGCTTCAGGTCCACCGAATCGTCGAACAGCATCACCACGCCGGAACCAAGGGTCGCGCCAATCGCGCGCGTTCCTTCAAACGTCAGCGGCGTGTCCAGTTCTTTCGGGGAAACAAAACTCCCCGCTGCGCCGCCGAGCAAAACCGCTTGGAGCCGTCCCGTACCGCCAACGCCGCCGGCCATTTCAATGACGTTGCGAATCGTCGGCCCGAAATGAACTTCGTATACGCCGGGGCGAACCACGTGGCCCGAAACGCAAAACAGCCGATACCCGGAAGAATTTGCCGTGCCAACGCGCGCATATGCCGCGCCGCCGTTCAAGATAATTTCCGGCACGTTGACCAGCGTCTCGACGTTGTTCACGACCGTAGGCTGGCGAAACAATCCGCTTTGCGTGGGAAACGGCGGCTTGTTGCGCGGCTCGCCGCGGTAGCCTTCGATGGAATTGAACAGCGCGGTTTCTTCTCCGCAAATGTACGCGCCGGCGCCGCGCCGAATTTCGATGTCAAAAGAAAAGTCGCGGCCCAAAATATTGTCGCCAAGAAAGTGTTGCGCTCTTGCTTCCAGAGTGGCGTGTTGCAAGCGCTCCAGCGCAAACGGATATTCACCGCGAATGTAAATGAATCCCTTTTGCGCGCCAGTAGCGAAGGCTGCAATAGTCATGCCTTCGAGAATCGCAAACGGATCGCCTTCCATCAAAACGCGATCCTTGAACGTACCCGGCTCGGACTCGTCTGCATTGCAAATCACGTAACGAGGGCGGCTCGGATCGCGCTGTTCAGCGACCGCTTGCCACTTTTTGCCGGTGGGAAAAGCCGCGCCGCCGCGTCCGAGGAGCTTCGCATCAATGACCTCTTGAACCACGCGCTGGGGACCAAGCTCAAACGCCTTTCGCAATGCTTCGTACCCGCCCAGGCGCCGATAGTCCTCAAGACTTGCCGGATCCACTTGCCCCACTCGGCGCAACAACCGCAATTGCGATTGTCCAACTTGCGGAACCGAAACTTTCGGATTCAACGTGTCGATAGGGCCGGAGAGCTTTCCGCTCGTAGCGTCCGTAATCGCCGAAGAAACGCTCACGAAACTCGCCGGCGCAAGCACGCGCTCGTGCGGCGTTTTGCCTGCCGCGGTGATCAGCGCCGCAGGCGCGCGCTCGCAAAGACCCAAACAGGAAGTGTGCTGCCACATTGCTTTTCCGCCGGAGCATGGCTTTCCAGCGGGACCAAGCTTGTGCTCGAGTTCAGCGCACAACTGTCCTGCTCCGCGCGTCATGCAAGCCATGTCATCGCACACGTGAGCAACCACTGGCGGCCGCGGCGTCAGCGAAAACATTTCATAAAACGACGCGACGCCATGCGCTTCCGCGGGCGGCACGCCCAGACGCAGCGATGCATAATTCAGCGCGCCGGGACTGATCCAGCCGATGCGTTCTTGAATCGCATGCAGTACGGGCAAAAGGAGATGACGTTTCGAATGCGCGGGCTGGCCATCCAACGATCCGTGACCGTCGAATGCGGCGCGGCCCTCGCGCTCGATTTGGCGCGGTCCTCCGCTCCAGCCCGACTCCGACTTTCCGAGGAATGCATCGACGGCAGCTTGCTCTTCAGGGCTCGCTTTGGCTGCCGTGAGATGGAGGTCCACTCAATTCTCCGCGCATTTCTCAATGCGAATGGCCGTCGCCTTGAACTCCGACGTTCCGGACTTCGGGTCCACCGCGTCAATCGTGAGATCGTTGGTGGAGATTTGCTCGTGAAAATGGACCGCAAGAAACGCAAGCCCCGGCCGCAAGCCGAGATCAAACCGCACCGGTGCAAGCACCGACCCGCGGCGCGAGCTGACGCGCACCTGCTCGCCTTCGCTCACGCGATAGCGCACACCGTCTTCCGGCGACAGATCGAGCGTTGCCGCGCGGCGCAACGGAGAAGGAAATCGCCGGCTCTGCTCTCCAGTGTTGTAAGAATCCAGATGCCGTCCGGTCGTCAGTCGAATCGGATACTCTTCATTCAGCTCGTCCACCGGCGGTTCGAATTCGACAACACTAAACGGCGCGCGCGGGCCAATCAGCGGTTCGCGCCACAAACGGCTGTGCAAATACATTTCGCCGGGATGAGACTCATCGTAGCAAGGCCATTGAATGCCGTTGAGTTCTTCCAGCCACTTGTAAGTCATGCCGGCATGCATCGGACTCAGGGAACGCAACTCGTTCCAGATGGTTTCCGCATCCGGCTTGCCCCAGTCTCGGCCAAAACGCTTCGCGAGTTCGTAAATAATTTCCATGTCGTCGCGCACGCCTTCCGGCAGAGGCACGGCGGCGCGCACGCGCTGCACGCGGCGTTCGCTGCTCGTCACCGTGCCTTCGGTTTCGCACCAACCGGCCGAGCCTGGAAGAATGACGTGCGCCAGCTCCGCGGTCTTTGTGTAAAAAAGGTCCTGCACGGCAAGAAATTCGAGCCCGCTCATTAATTTTACGGCGCGGTGACGGTCCGCCTCGGAATCAATCGGGTTTTCGCCGAGCACATACAGCGTGGTAAGTTCGCCGCGCTCCATCGCTTCAAACATCGCGCTGAGGTGCCAACCCTTTTTCGGATTCAGCTTCGCGCCATAAGCGCGCTCGAATTTCGCGCGCAACTCCGCATTCTCCACGTGCTGAAATCCCGGCAACCGGTCAGGAATCGCGCCCATGTCGCCGCCGCCCTGCACGTTGTTTTGCCCTCGCAAAGGATTGAGTCCGCTGCCATAGCGCCCGACGTGCCCTGTAAGCAACGCGAGGTTAATCAGCGCCAGCACATTGTCTACGGCGTTGTGATGCTCGGTGATGCCCAGCGTCCAGCAAATCTGCGCGCGCTTGGCCTTGGCATAAGCAAGCGCGGTCTGTCGAATCACCTCCGCAGGCACCCCGGTTTCGCGTTCGGCGCGCTCCAGCGTGTATTTCTCCACACACGCGCGATAAGCGTCGAAGCGGCTGGTCGCATGTTGAATGAACTTCTCGTTGACCAGGCCCGAATGAATGATTTCCCGCGCCATGGCATTTGCCAGAGAAATGTCACTGCCCACGTCGAGCCCCAGCCACGTATCCGCCCATTGCGCAGAACTCGTCCGGCGCGGATCAATTACATGCAGCCTCGCGCCGTTGCGAATGCCTTTCAGGACGTGATGGAAGAAAATCGGATGCGTTTCGCGCGCGTTCGAGCCCCAGAGCAGAATAACGTCCGCCTCTTCGATTTCGCCGTACGAACTCGTTCCGCCGCCCGCCCCGAAAACCGTCGCCAGACCGACGACGCTGGGCGCGTGTCAAGTCCGGTTGCAACTATCAATGTTGTTCGTGCCGATCACGGAGCGCACGAACTTTTGCGCGACGTAGTTCAACTCGTTGGTGGTCTTCGAGCAACTAAACATCCCGAACGTCCGCGGCCCGTGCTTTTCCACTTGCGCGCGGAATCCCGCGGCCACGCGGTCCAGCGCTTCGTCCCACGTCGCCGGCCGGTGCTTGCCGTTCTCGCGAATCAAGGGCGTTTGCAAACGCTCGCTGTGGCCGTTGTTCATGGCTTGCCTCTCACACCACGGAGCTGCTCTTTCGCACCTATTATGCCTCTTCACGCGCACAAAGTTCTATTGGGGCACGCATAAAGAAAATCCTCCGTAGGCCATTTCATGCGAGGAGGGATGGAGAGTTTTTCGCTAAGAAGAGCTGGGTGTGGTTCGCGCGCGCTATTTGCTCGCTGGTTTGCTTCGTAGCTCTGCCAGTTTGACCTGCTGCTCAGGGGTCAATTTGTTTTTGATTCGAACAAGCAAAGTGATTTGTTCCCTTTTGACTTCGCGTTCCGCAGAGAGCACTTTGTCCAGTTGCGCCAGAACCTGTTGCTCGTCGGGATGCGTCTGTTTGACAAAGGAAAGCATTTTTTCCATTTCGTCCTGCAATTTCCACTGTAACTCCGTAAATTTGAGCTGGGCCTGGCGGATTTCCGCCTTGAAGGCCTCCTTTTGGTCGGGGCTCAGTCCAATGGCCTCCTGGTGCTGAATCACAAGCTCGGGAGGAAAAAAGCTTTGCCCCAAAGGATCTTCGCCCGGGAGTTGAGCGCGGACGATTCCAGCCGCAAGCAGGAAGATCGCGCAAATACAAAGAACCCGCACTCTCATATCATTCCTCCTCAAGTTTGTTCACGGGGACATGCAAATACGAATCGCCCAATTTCGGAGTGGTCTTCAAAATCTCCTGGCCGGGAGTTTTCAATAGCGAATCACTGGGCGGCCGCCAGTCCACCAACTTCTGTGCGGCGGCGAGTTCCTCGGCTTCGTCCTTTCGAACTGCGCTGCGCTGCACCAGGAAAACCGTCGCAGCGGCAACCGTCGCCCCAGCCAGCGCCCACACGCGCCAGCGAGGCGCGCGATTGGGCTCGCCCTCGGTTGCGGCGGCCGCGGCCAGCACTCGAGTCCGAAAATCCGGGGACGGCTGCGAACCGCGGACCAAAAGCGGCAACAGAGCGTCTTGATGCTCGCGGATCGCTTCCAACTCTCGCAGTTCCGCGGCGCAGCTTTTGCAGTTCCGCAGGTGCAACTCGAACTCCTTCGACCGCGCTCCCGTCAGCGCCGCCTCCAGTAACTGGTCCTTCCATTTCTCACATGCTGACTTCATTGCATCCCTTCCAGCAGGAGTTTTCGCGCCGTGTGCAACCGCGACCTTACCGTGCCAGGCGGAATCCCGAGCACGGCTCCCACATCCGTGGCGTCCATCTCTTCGACGAGCGAGAGCAGCAGGACGCTGCGGAGTTTCTTCGGCAAGCGTTCGATCTCTCGGCGCAGTCGTCCGAGCATTACTTGCTGCTCCGCCTCCTTCGCACCGTCGACCGTCGTCATCGTTTCCACAACTTGCCACTCCGTGTCTCGCGCGAGCCGGCGCTTGTGACCTCTCTTGCGGTTCAGGGCCAGCCGGAAAACGATGCGGTTCACCCAGGAGCGAAATTTCTCCGCTTCGCGCAGCGTGTCAAACTTCTGGTACGCGCGCAGGAACGCTTCCTGGGCCACATCCTCGGCGTCAGCGGAGTTTCCCAGAATGCTGAGGGCAATCTGAAAAACGCGCCGCTGATTTTCAGCAATGCGCTCGCCAAAACCCCCAGCAGGGGTTTCCGCCTCCGCTTTGGCCGTCAAAGCGCTCACCCAAGTCCCTGTCACGTCTGTGTAGCCCCTCAATAGATAAGACACCGCCGCCCGAGCAACTGTTCAGAAAAATAGCACGGCTGCCCTTGGGACAGCAGACAATTCCAGGCGTGGCGCCGGACCGAGCGAGGCCCGTCACACTCTCTCGCTCGGTCGTCGCTAGCCTCAAAATAAAAGTTAACTTTGAGCTA
>Ga0209166_10001866_pt1 | contig 16735 bp, 16 predicted proteins | sample Coa_R1_3_FD_187151 | JGI IMG/M metagenome (GOLD analysis project Ga0209166, IMG submission 187151) | Surface soil microbial communities from Centralia Pennsylvania, which are recovering from an underground coalmine fire - Coalmine... | ecosystem: Environmental > Terrestrial > Soil >... | reverse complement strand
CCTTCAAAGCCAATGCCATTCTGGATGCAGCCGGTTATGCCCGGGGAAAAGATGGAATCCGTTTTCATATCACCATGAAAACTTCGACGGAGGAAACCTCGCGTTTGCTGGCGGCGGTGCTGCAGCAGGAATTTCAAAAAATCGGAGTCGCGCTCGATATTCGCAGCTTTGAATTTGCCACTTTGTACTCTGACATTCAGAAAGGCGCCTTTCAGCTCTACTCACTGCGCTGGATCGGCTACACCAATCAGGACCCGGACATCTTCGAATACGTTTTCCACTCTGCCAGCTTTCCACCGAAACGCGCCAACCGCGGCTTCTACTCGAATCCTGAGGTGGACAGGCTCATCGATGCAGGCCGCAGGACCGTGGACCAGGAAAAACGAAAGCAGCTCTATGGTGAAGTCCAGCGGATTGTCGCCCGCGATCTTCCTTATATCGATTTTTGGTATTTCGACAATGTGATGGTGCACTCAAAGCGCGCCGGCAATGTGCATTTCGGAATCTCGGCGGATTATCAGTTTGTGAATACAGTGGAGCTGCGCTGAGGACCAGAATGTTAGTATCGATTTCAGGGTACTAATGCAGATTCTTTTTATTGGCGACATTTTTGGCAGTCCAGGACGCAAAATCGTCCACGATCACCTCGCACATCTGGTCGAAACGCACAAAGTCGATCTGCTCATTGCCAACGCGGAAAACGCCGCTGGCGGCTTTGGTCTGACTCCGGCGATTGCCGATGAACTGTTTGCTCTGGGCTGTGACGTTCTCACCACGGGCAATCACGTCTGGGACAAGCGGGAGATCATCGATTATTTCAATTCGGTGAATGGCAATCCCGATGCGCAGGCCCGACGCGTGCTGCGTCCGGCAAATTATGTGGCCAGCTCGCCGGGAACGGGACATTATCAGGGCGTTACAAAAAAAGGACAGAGCTATGCGGTGATCAATCTGCAGGGCCGCGTCTTCATGCAGCAGACCGACGATCCTTTTCGCAAAGCCGATGAGTTGCTCAAGCAGATCACCAGCAAGGTCATTGTCGTGGACATGCACGCCGAGGCTACCTCAGAAAAGATCGCCCTCGGCTGGTATCTGGATGGCCGGGTGACTGCGGTGCTGGGCACTCATACCCATGTGCCGACGGCGGACAATCGCGTGCTGCCCCAGGGCACTGCATACCAGACCGATGTAGGCATGAGCGGGCCTTTTGACAGCGTGATTGGCGTGCAAAAAGAGCAGGTACTGCATCGCTTCCTCACCGGTATGCCAGGCCGCTTCGAGGCCGCAAAAGGTGATCCCCGTCTTTGCGGCGTGGTGATCGAATGCGATGAAGCCACCGGCCGCGCCTACACCATCCAGCGCATCATGCTGGGAGAATAAAAAGGGCAGCCATGCGGGCTGCCCTCAATGATGCTTTTCAAAAAAAATTACTGTGCTGCTTTTTTGCGCGCTGCGGGGCGGTGAGCCGGAGTTTTGGATTTCTCGGCTTCCGGCAACTCGCCCTTTTCCATGGTGAAAAGGAATGGGCTGGGCGTGTAGCTGGTAAGCACTCCAATCACGTCGGTACTGGAACCCGGAGCCGGCGGATGCAGAACAGGCTTTTCCAGAACCACGTGCAAGTCCGCTTTGTTGGCTGCCTTGTTTTCGTCCGTGATGGCGACGTCCAGACTCTCTTTGTCCGAGGCAATCACCTTGGTCCCGGGGATACGCAGCTTGGCTTCGCCACCTTTTTGCTTGCTCTGGATGCTCTGCCAAACTTTATCGGCGGCATCCTTGCCCTTGGCGGCGCAATCACGCTGAGAGAGTACAAACTCCCAGTCGCTGAAGGAAAGCGTGGCCGGATCATTCTGCTCCACCGCACTGGCGGCAATGTCACAATCGGTAGGCTTGGGAGTAACCAGTGCCGTCATGTCGGCGGGCGGAGCGGATTGCGTGGCGGCTGCGGCAACCAACTGGTCCCAGCCATCATAACTGCCATGGTATTTCTTGTATTTGGCTTTGGCGTAACCAGCAATACCGTTGACCGCTGCCGTGTTGTTGCCAGCGAGATTAACGGCCTTGGCCGCATACCACAGGCCCTTCAAATCAATGGGATTCACTTCCAGAAAGGAGACAGCAAGCTGATATACGTCCTGCAGGTTGGTGGGATCAACGGCGTACGCCTGCTGATAATAAGTCTGGGCTTTGGGATAATCCTTGCTCTGCAGAGCGCAGAACCCGGCTGCTCCGTTGAAGATGTCCGAAATCTGAGCTGTGAGCTTCTTGAAATCATCGTCGGAAGTGCCTTCCGGCTTCTGCCAGCCCGGCAGCTGCTGTAAGCCTGTTTGCGCATAAGAACAGCCTTCATGCAGGGCGGCGGCGGCGCCCGCTCCTTCGCCGGTGGCCAGCTGCCGGTCAATGGCTGTCACGATAGCCAGCGCGCGTATATTGTTGGGATTCAGCGCCAGGCTGCGCTTCGCCGTTTCCACGACTTTGGCCTGGTTATATACGGCCTGATAGGCCGCCATGGCCTGGTCCAGAGCGTCCGCAAGAACAATGCTCTGCGGATACTGCTTTATGAAAGCTTCCATGGCCGCGGCTTTGGCTGTGGGGTCCTGCGTATTGAGTGCGGCAATATAAGCGTTGTACTCGGCCGGATCTTTAATGATTTTCTGATTCGGGCTGGCGCTCTGCCCCATTACCAGACTTGCCGTTAGCGCAAGCACAATTGTGACAAGCACTTTCCTCATGAATTCTCCTTCAACCTGAGCTGAAAAATTGGCCCCTGCGGTACATACAAGCCTTAAAGCGGGCCTTGATTCTCTCCCTACCGTGAGAGGAAGGAATTATAAAGGACTTTTCACCAGCTTTGAAAGCGCATTAGTGCTATTACCGCAGTTCACGTCCATTTTCAGCAATGAAGAAAAGACACCTTGAGCAGGCAGAATGTTCCCGAACACTGGTGTCTTGCGCGTCCCATGCCCTGAGCAGAGCGGAGACTTTATGTGCCTTTGCGATGTACGCGACGGCGTACGGGCGTCTTTGGAGCCGGCAGCTCGCCCTGTTTCATGATGAACAGGAAAGGGCTGGGCTGATAATCAGCAATCACGCCAATAATGTCCGTTGTGCTTCCAGCGGCGGGCGGCTTCACCAGCGCTTTGGCCATCTGGATTCGCATATCGGCCTTATTGGCCTTCTGGTTGTCATCACTCACGGCCGCGTCCAGACTGTCCCGGCTCGCGCTGATTATCTTCACTGGAATTTTAAGTTTGGCCTCTCCATTTTTTTGTTTTGCCTGGATCGCCGCCCACACCTTGTCGGCGGCTTCCTTGTTGCAGGGCGAAGCGTCGCGATACTGCAAAATAAACTCCCAGTCGGCGAAAGAAAGCTGCGCGGGATCATTCTCCTGCACCGCCTTGCAGGCGAGTTCCTGGAGAGTCGGAGCCGCCTTCACCGTAAAACCCTGCGGCGGCGCGGACTCGCTGGCGGCGCTGGCCACAATCTGCTCCCAGCCGTCGGCCCCGCCGTGAAAGTTTTTGTATTTCGCCGTGAAATACGAAGTCATGGATTGCACGGCAGCGGTATTGTTCTGCGCCTGGGCAAGATGAATGGCTTTGGCGCCATACCAAAAGCCGGTGACATCCAGAGGCTTCATCTCCAGGCTGGCAATGGCCAGCTGATACACATCCTGCCAGTTGGTGGAATCCAACTGGACAGCTTTCTGGTAAAACGAACGTGCCGTTGCATAATCCTTGGACTGAAGAGCGCAAAAGCCGGCAACGCCGGCAAAAATACCGGCCATCTGGTTCTTCAGCTTTTCATAATCTACCTCGGACATCTCCCGGGGCCTCTGCCATGTCCCTAAAGCCTGCGTCCCTCTTTGCCCATCCGTACATGCTTCCTGCAGCGCCGCCGCATTGCCGTTGTTGGCCAGCCCGCGATCAATCGCGGCGACGATTGCCAGTGCGCGCACATTATTAGGATCAATAGACAGAATCCGCTTGGCGACCTCTTCGACCTTGGCCTGATTTCCTGCCTGCTGATAGCCCGCCATGGCCTGCTCCAGAGAATCCATCAGCACCACGCTCTGCGGATACTTCGCTCCAAAAGCCTCCATGGCCGCCGCACGCTGCGCGGGATCCTGTGTGTTCAGGGCCGCGATGTAGGCGTTGTATTCGTTCGGGTCCTTGATCACCTTTTGATTGGTCGGCTGATCGGCGGCATTGGAGCCAGATGGCGATGTCTGTGCCGGCTGCTGCGCTGCCGGAGCGGCTCCTGGCGAAGTCTGTTGCTGCTGGGTGGTTTGCGAATCAGGTACGCTGCCCAGCGCAGAGCCGGCGACAGCCAGCGCCAGGGCCAGGGTCACTGGAAATCGTTTCATGATATTTCTCCTTCGTGCTGGCTGGCGCCAGTGCGAATGCCGAGAGGGATAAATTTGCATTCTCATCGAGCTGACAAGCCGCTTCCGGGAACGAAGCAGGTCCCGCGAAAAGCAGGCTGCATCGTAAAATTGCAGACACCTGACAAAATCAGATGCGATGTAGCTGATTTTTGTTAGCCGCACAGGACCGGGTCCGGCGAGGCCAGGCCTCAGGAAGCCAGTACGTGAGCTAAAGAAATAAGCGAAAAGGCAGCACACAAATTTTAATCCAAATGGGAGAAGCCTGCGTGGCCAGCAACACTCTTTCCGGAAAAACTGCTTTAATCACCGGCGGAAGCCGGGGCATCGGCGCGGCGATTGCCGCCATGCTGGCCAGTCTGGGCGCCAGTACCATCATCTGCGGCCGCATGCCCGGACCTCTCGAGGCAACCGCCGCTCAAATCCGCGCTGCCGGAGGGCAGTGCGAAGCCTTCACCTGCGATATCACGGACTGGAACTCCGTGGCCGCGCTGGCCAGCCGCGTTTCCCAAACCTTCGGCCACCTCGATATACTGATCAACAACGCGGGCATTGGCAGCTTTTCCGCTCCGCTGCACGAAACGCCCATCGAGACCTGGGACGCCATCTTCAACACCAATCTGCGCGGCGTCTTCCACGCCATCCGCGCCTTCGTCCCTTTGATGCTGGAGCGCGGCGGCGACATCATCAACATCTCTTCCATCGCCAGCAAAAATCCGCTGCCCAACGGCGCGGCCTACGCTGCTTCCAAATGGGGCTTGAACGGGCTTTCTTATTCGGTGGCCGAGGAACTGCGGAGCCGCAACATTCGCGTGACGGTGTTATGCCCAGGCTCGGTGCATACCCAGTTTTCACCCCATGCCGGCAAGAACACGGAAAAAATGCTGCAGGCCGAAGACGTGGCCCACGTGGTCGAGATGCTGGTGACCCAGGAGCCCAGGTCGTTTGTGAGTGAAGTGGTGCTCCGTCCGACTCAGAAACCCTGAACCGGACGGGACCAAAAGTCTTGATGCGCGTTTAGCGGCGAGCGGGCTGCTTTTCCGGCATGGGCGCCAGCAGCGCTTCCTTGCGATACACCAGGTTGCTGGCGTTAAAGGTCGCAAGTTCAAAGCCGTGCCCGTGGGTAATGGCGTCCGTGGGGCAGGCTTCCACGCAGTAACCGCAGAAGATGCAGCGGTTGTAATCGATGTTGTAAATCTTAGCGTAACGCTCGGCCCCGCTGATGCGGTTTTCCGCCGTGTTCTCCGCCGCTTCAATATATATGCAGTTGGAAGGGCAGGCGGCGGCGCACAGAAAACAGGCAACGCACTTTTCCAGACCGTTCTCGTCGCGCTGCAGCACATGCAGCCCGCGGAACCGCTCCTGAAAAACCGCGCCCTTGTTGGGCAGTTTCTTGTTCGGATAGTCCTCCACAATCGTGGGCTTGAACATCTCCATGAAGGTGACAGACATTCCCTTGGCAATGCCGGCGATATCGCTGAGAATCGACATAAATTCCAGTATAACGGGTGAGGCGCCCTGAGAGTCAATGTGCCCGTTCGTGGATAAGTGGGGAAGTTGGGAAAGCCGATACTGGCTGACAATCCGGGAAGTCGGCAGTTAATGACTGCAAGGGCGTTTCTCAACGACGGTTTTGATGCTAACAAACTAGAAATTACATCGGCTGCGGCGTAAGCTGCTTCTTATGAGATCCGTCATTTCTTTCGCCATGTCCGCATTTATTGTGCTTCTGGGGGCACAGTCGAGCTCCTCAAAGTCGCTGGCCCCGGCAACTATCCAGAGCCGAGACACGGTTCAAAGGCTCTACGGCAGCCCTGTTAGCGAGGTGTACCAAACATCGCAAAGCCTGACGATCACTGCGTCATTTGCTTCTAATGGTAACCTTTGCCGAGCGCACATCAATTCTGGCGACAACGCAGGAATTACCAATGCGCAATTAAACGCTGTCTTGGATGAACTCGCGCCCAAAGAACATCGAGGCAAGTACAAGATTGGCACTTTTCTGAACGTCACATGTCTAAAGGCTATGAAGCCAGAGAACTATACTTCTAATTCAAGCGGGAAATCTGCCATGGAACTGGCCGTAGATCCATGTGCGGAGTGTTCTGGTGTTTCCGAAGATTACGAGCGGGTCAACATCACCAAGTACGGCAACACGAACCAATACAGCTCTGTGTGGATTACATTTCATCAACCTGAGTGCAAAGCGCTGGATAATGTGCAGCATTAGCGGCCTCATCATGATGATACGTGATGAAATATGTCATCGCACTAGAAAAAGACTCTTAATTGGATGTCAGGAGAAGCCATGTCTCAAGTGACGACAGAAGAAGCCAGCCGAATTCTCTCGCAGTGGTTAACAAATAGGCCAGCTGCAGTCCAGGACCAAAGAGCTGCTCTCGAATACTACGGCAAATATTTCAAACCAGAAAATCTAGACAACTTGACTGAGGATGGCTTCAAGGACTTTCTTCTCTTGAAGAACAACAAGCATTGGAGCGGCATTCACCGCCAGCCCCAAATTTATGCGGACATGAAGCGCTTGCGTGAATGTCTACGCATTTTGCTTGACGAGTCGAGTCGTATTGAAGAACGACTGGAAATTATCTTGCCGAAAGGAAAGCCACATTTCATCGCTGGCTTGGGACGGGCTGTGCTCACGCCGATTCTGATGTGCGTTTACCCAGATAAATACTCGGTTTACAACAGGATCAGCGAGGAGGGTCTCAGCATGCTTGGCAGGAATGCAATCAAGGATTCCGACCCTTTCTCCAAACGGTACGCTTCTTTGAATGCAGCGTGCCACCAGCTCAGCGACGACATAAAGCAGCCTCTATACCTCATCGATACTATGTTTTCGCTAATGGTCCATGGCGTGGATTCTCCACTGAATGTGAGTACGTTACCGAGCGAAGCAAGTGAAACTGTAACAGTTTCAGGCGAGATCGCCAGCCAAGATGGTAACCTGTCAGCCGAGATGGGTGCAGGCACGTTCTTTTCGTTAGAGAAGTACCTGCAGGAGTTCATCATTTCAAATTGGAAAAACACGCCGCTTGCGAAGGCGCTGGACATTCACGTTGAAGATGGCGAGCAGGCTGTTGAGTTCACTACTGGCGTGGGGGAGATCGATGTCCTTGCCCGCGACCGTGGTAACGGGGACTGGGTAGTCATCGAACTGAAAAAGGGGCGTAGCGACGACGCGGTCGTGGGCCAGATTCTTCGGTACATGGGTTGGATTCGCAAGCATAAAGCCGGAACTGGAGAGAAGGTAAGAGGGATCATTATCACTGGCGGAGCAAGCGACAAAATCAGTTATGCGCTACATTCTAACGACGATATTGCGTTTTTCAACTACAAGGTAAGCTTTGATCTGGTCGAAGTGCAGAAAATCGACTGAGGACTGTGCTGGCGGTAGGATGTATAGGCTTTGGAGCCATACTGGAGAGGCAGGCATTGTCTCAAGCGGCTCCCTGTCAGGCCCACAAGAAGCGCTGGAGTCGCATGTTTAGTGCGGCAGGTTGCTCTGTGTCCACTCCAAAATTGAGTTTGCCAACTCCATGCGCCTGTCAGAGTAGCTGTGATCCGTGTCCCAGTGCTGCTCGGAAACGTGAGTATCTCCGGCCTTGCTAAGGGCTTCGACGAGGGCGTGATCGGCAGGCGCGAGTCCGTCGCTGGCTGTGATAACGAAGACAGGGCGCGGCGCAATGGCGGGCGCGAACTGGATGAAGTTCAGAGACTGCTGGTTCTTGTAGATTTCGCGGGCCAGCGCCTCTCCGCTCGTGCCAGCGAGCGGCATGAGGTTGCTGTCCTCCTCCAGCGATTTCGCCTCGCCCTCAATCGTCGCAGCCTCGGGGCCAGTGTGGCGCCTAAACTCGTATTCAGCGCCGATGTTCCACGCCGAGATCAGCACGGCGGCGGAAGCAGCCATGTATCCGCCCATGCTGTGGCCGATGACGATGACGCGATGCGTATCGATGCGGTACTTATGCGCATTTGCCGGGTCGAGGACGTAACGAACTTCCGTATCGGCGTCTTCGGCGGCATGGGCGAAGGAAAAGTCGCCCTTGACTCCCCACGAGCCGCGGTAATGCATGGCGAGCACATTCCAGCCGTGGGCGCGGAGAGTTTGCGCCAGATCAAGGTTCTGCTCAAAGCCAGGGAATCCGTGCAAGATAATTGCCGTGGGATGCGGCTCTGCTCCAGCGGCGAGATAGAACACCCCAAGAAGCATGTTGCCGTGGCTGGGAAGAATCATCTGTCGTGTAGAGGCAGGCGTGACCGTAACTCCCGTGTTGGCGGCGCTTTGGGCGGCAAGCGGCAGGACAAGCAGAACTGTGGACGCGAAGATGTGCAGAAATTTCATCGAAGCAGTATAAACGCGGGCCCACTTGCGCCAAAGCAGGGATATAGCGATAATATGGCTGGAATTACAGGCAATTCAAGCGTCTGTAATCCCGAGACTCAACGTAAAACCGGAGGAAATTATGCTGCCGATTGCACATAGCCCGATAACGTTGAGCCTGCTCGCCACCGTCTAATCCAGCCGGTCGGCTGGCTGGCTCCCATCTTTCAACTCATCAGTTAAAGCCTCATGCGCGCATTCGTGCGCCTGCAGGCTCTGCGCGTCTGCGCGCAACAGGGAGCTTTGTTTGAAACGAAAAAATCGTCGAGGAAAAACAGCGGAGTTCACAGACACGGACTTCGCTGAGATTCTCTATGGAGAAAGAAAAAGTAACCGATCAGACAGCCGCCAGGTGCAACGGAAGACACAACAGTTCTGCCGGCAGGTACAGCGGGCGCTGAACCTCGCACTCGCGGATTCAAGCGTGGCTGGGATTGGCTGCGATCTGTTTGTAGATGAGGTTTCGCCCGGACCGGATTGCGGCCATCTGCTGGTCCATATCGTTGTGCAGGATGGCTGTTCCGTCGCGGATGCGATGAGCGCGCTGCGAAGCGAGGCACCGCGTCTGCGCGCGGAGGTGGCCATGGCGATCACAAGAAAGCGAGCGCCACAGCTGTCGTTTGTGCCGGTCTCGGTGCAGGGAGGCCGCGATGAATGATTCATCGATGGCCCCGCTCCGAAGCTGGCTGGCTGCGCCACTGGATCGAGATGTGTCGGAGGCGCTTGAGCGTCTCCGGCGCGCCCCGGATGTCCAACAGATCGCGGTGATGCCCGATGTACACCTTGCCGCCGAGGTGTGCATCGGTGTCGTTGTCGCGACCTCTAACCTGATCTATCCCCAGGCAGTGGGAGGCGACATCGGATGCGGCATGCTGGCCGTCGCGGTTGATGCGGAGGCGGCGGCGCTCGAGAATCCCAAAACCGCCGCACATCTGCTGAACGAGATCGGGCGGGCAGTACCAGCGCGCAGGCGCAACCGGAACGCGGCGATTTCTCAACCTGCCGAAATAGCGAACGAGCCGCTCAGTGATGCCAGCCTGGAGGCGATTCGCCAAAGGGAGGGCGCGATCGAATTTGCGACTCTCGGTAGTGGAAACCACTTCCTTGAGCTGCAGGCGGACGAAGAGGGACGGCTGTGGCTGATGGTGCATAGCGGATCGCGAGCGCTCGGGCCGGCGATCCGCGACCATCATCTCGCGCGTGCGCAACTGGTCGAAGGACGACTGCGCGCGCTCGATGCCCAATCGGATGCAGGCCAGGAGTATCTTCACGATGCCCGGTGGGCCAGGCGATTCGCGGATGCTTCTCGCAAGGCAATGGCAGAGGAAGCCGGCACGGTGCTGACGCGAACACTGAAGTGCGGCATTGCCTGGGAGACGATGATCGTAACCGATCACAATCATGTCGCGCTCGAGCGTCATGGCGTGCGGGAGTTGTGGGTGCATCGCAAGGGCGCCATGTCCGCGCAACAGGGACAGCCTGGGGTCCTGCCCGGGTCGATGGGCAGCGCCAGCTTTCATGTGGAGGGCCGTGGCTGCGAAGAGGCGCTCTGTTCCAGTGCTCATGGCGCAGGCAGAGCTCTGAGTCGCAGCGCGGCACGAAGCAGGTTCAGCGACCGTGAACTCCAGCGCCAAATGGAGGGTGTTTGGTACGACTACCGGCTGACAGGCAAACTTAGAGACGAGGCCCCTGCCGCCTATAAGGATATTCGCGCGGTACTCAGAGCACAACGGGAACTGGTGAAGGTGATCCGCACGTTACGACCGGTGCTTAACTATAAAGGCGTATGAAGAGAGGCAATCATTGGCTGTCCAGCGGCCAATGATTGCAACACCTGATTTCATCAACAACTTGTGGAACAGGAAGACAGGAAAGCTTTTCGATGTCGCAAATTTTTCCTTGGCTTGTTCCTGCATTGTGTTGTGCCGCTCGCCTTAGCGATTGCACTGAGGTGCCCATTCCCCTAACTCCGCCAAAAATCCAGATGTATCTGCGCCACCAGCTTCGAAATCTCCTGGCGATCAACCTTCTCCGGCAGGGGGGAAAGCGTGACTGCTTCTTCTACCTCCCTGAACAGCCGCTGGGCCTGCCGAAGGACTTTTTCAAATGTCCATTCACCGCTCCGGACTTCAATCAGCAAATCTTTTTCCGGCCTTGGCAGTGTGATGTGTCCGCTCTGCATCAGCTCCATGCATTCATACAACAGGCGCAGTCCGTGCATGGCCGCTTTGGTGTCATACCCGTATTTTCCAATGTACTCGGGCCGCTGGCCTTTCTTGCCACTTCCCTTCTCGCCAGTCAATCGTTTGAACTGTGAGTCGGCAAAGCCCAGAAACTGCCGGGCAGAGGCCCGCGAAAGAAACACTGCTTTATGTTTCTGGATTCTCTGCCACGTCTCCGGCGTCACTTCCTCGGGATTGGCAAAAAGAAAATGTAATGCTGTGGCGTTGCCTTTCGCGGACATGTCCGCCCATTTGCGCAGGGAGTACAACGTGACATCAATGTCGTCCGGGCCATTGCGCCGCTCGGAACCGGCGGTGGACCATACAAAATGCGGATGGGAATTCAGCCCCAAAGCCTGCTCCGGACTCTCGATATAGATACCGTAAATATCCGTATCGTCGGTTTTGCCCACCTTGGCGCCGTGGAGTTCTGAACCGCCAATAAACAAATGAATGAGCGATTCCGGCTGATTAAATCCAGACTGGCCAACTAATTTGAGCAGAGAGCGCTGTTTCATATTGCGGGGCATCGCTGCCTCAGGGCTTGAATTCATAGCTGGTTTCAAACTCTTCGCCCACGATCTGATTCAGGTGGTGCTTTACATGGGCTACGTAATCTTCGGCAATCCAGGCCAGCGTTGCCGGCTTGTTTTTGCCGATTTTGCACTTGGCCGCGCCTGCTTTGGCCGGAAGCACGGAAAGAATATGGGCCAGCAAACGATTGTAGTTGGTCCAGGTATCCACCAGGAAGTTCCAGTCCATCTCGCGGAAGCGTTGCAGCTTTACCAGTTCGTCCTGTTCGTAGTTAGGAAAGGTAAGGCTGCCCGCCAGAGCCGCGCGCAGAAAGCGCTGATGGTTGTTGGAAGCCGAGTCCAGCAGATGGCCAAGAATTTCCTTCTTCGCCCACTTCCTCGGACTGGGACGGCCCGTGGTCTCGGCGTTGGTCAGGTGGGCGAGCAGCGGTTTGGCCTGGGCCACCGTTCTCCCCAGGTCCGTGGCGATTGCGGTAAAAGGATTACTCAATTCCCAGCTCCTTCCATTTTTTGTCCACCAGGGCTTTGGTCTTCTCGTCCATCACGATCTCGTCCGGCCAGGGACGAGTAAAGCCTTCCGCTGCCCACTTGCGCGTGGCGTCAATGCCCATCTTGGAGCCGAAATTGGGCAGACGCGAGGCATGGTCCAGAGAATCCACCGGGCCGAGAGTGTACTGTATATCGCGCTCCGGATCGATATTATTGAAGACCTTCAGGACTACTTCGGCCGTGTCCTGCACGTTCACGTCTTCATCCACCACCACGACGCACTTGGTAAACATGGCCTGTCCCAGGGACCAAATGCCATTCATCACCTTGCGCGCATGGCCGGGATACGACTTGCGAATGGAGACGATCATCAGATTGTGAAAAACGCCCTCCACCGGCAGGTTCACGTCCACAATCTCCGGCAGGGTGAGCTTCATTAGTGGCAGGAAGATGCGCTCCACCGCTTTACCCATCCAGGCATCTTCCATGGGCGGCTTGCCGACAATGGTAGTCGAGTAAACCGGATTCTTACGGTGGGTGATGCAGGTGACGTGAAAGACCGGGTATTCATCTTCCAGCGAGTAGAAGCCGGTATGGTCACCGAACGGGCCTTCGGTCCGCAACTCGTCCAGCTTTACGTAGCCTTCAAGAACGATCTCCGCCGACGCTGGAACTTCGAGATCCACGGTCTCGCATTTGACCAGCTCTACCGGACTCTGCCGCAGGAAGCCGGCAATGATGAACTCTTCCACCTCCGGCGGCGCGGGCACAATGGCCGAAAAAGTAAGCGCAGGATCTGTCCCGATGGCGACAGCGACTTCCATGGTCCCGCTGGGGCGTTCGCCCGGGGCCAGCACGGAGCCGCCCGCCGAGCGAGCCATAATGTCCACGTTCGAGCGCTTGCGCTCCTGGGTCTGTGCTACCGCCGCACCCGTTCTCAGGTGGTCGCGATAGTGCTCCGCCGCCACTTTCTGCCGCTGCCAGTGCATACCGGCGGTGGTGGCGTCGTAGATCTGCATACGGTACATGCCCATGTTGCGCTTCCCGGTTTTGGGGTCGCGGGTAATCACGCAGGGCAGCGTGATGAAACGTCCGGCATCCTGCGGCCAGCACTGGAGCACGGGAAAATCGAGCAGAGAAAAATCTTTCTTTTTGATGACCTCTTTGCACGGCCCGGTCGGGACGATTTTGGGGAAGAACTTGCCCATATCGGCCAGCATAGGCAGCATCTTCAGCTTTTCCAGAAAGCCTTCGGGCGATTTCAGGTTGAGTAGCTGCCGGATGCGTCCGGCAATCTCATCCAGCCGCTCCACGCCCAGGGCCATCTGCATGCGGCGCTCGCTGCCAAACTGGTTGATCAGTACGGGAACGCCGTTCGCGCCCTTTACATTCTCAAATAGCAGCGCCGGACCGCCGGGGCGTCCATATTTTTTAGCGGCGCCCTTCGAAACGCGGTCGGTAATCTCCGCAATTTCCAGGACGGGGTCGACTTCGGCACGAATGCGCTTGAGCTCTCCTGCACTCTCAAGCGCGGCAATCCATTCTCTAAGGTCGTTGTAAGGTTTCATGAGTTGTGGCTGCGCCGGTGAGTTCCCCGAACGCATGGCTTGTCCCGGTTTATCTTTTTTCAGGACTTCACATCATACAAAACAGCGGGATGGTTGTGTGCCAACTCCAGGCAAGGCGCTCTCATCTTAATCTATCCGAACGACCTAGCACTCTTCTCCGGTGAACATTCATGGCAACACCAATTCAGGGTGAAGCACAATATATCGACGCGCTATCCCGTCTAACGCTCCGTCCTCTGGCCGCAACCGAGGTTTTCCCCCGCCTCGCTCGGCTGACTAATCAACAGAAAAAAGATTTTACCGATCTGGCGGACTCCAACCATGTAACCATCCGGGCTTTTGAGGTAATCAATCGTGTTGCCGGAAACTGCGGCCATCCGGAAATACAGGCATGGGCAATGGACGTCCTGATGCAGGAGCGGTCACGAATTGATCAGGCCCTCACATACCTGCAACAGGTCTGCGATGAACTGGAGGCCAGCGGATGTCCCTCCCTGGTCATGAAGTCGCTCGACCACTGGCCCGACCTGGGCAATGATCTCGACCTGCTTTCGACAGGTGACCGCAGAGCCATCCTTCATGTGTTTCGGGACAAGTTTCGTGCTCACGTGGAGCCGCAAAGCTGGGGCGACCGTCTGGCCAACAAATGGAATTTTGTAATTCCCGGCTTGCGCGAATCCATCGAGGTGCACATTGGGCGGCTGGGGCAGACGGGAGAACACATCGATCTGGCCCGGCGCTTTATTGGCCGGAGAACCCTCATGCAAGTCTGTGAGCATAATTTTTTTGTTCCGGCGCCGGAAGAGCGCGTATATGCCGCCACGCTGCAGCGCATGTACCGGCATTTTTATTTCCGCGTTTGCGATATTGTGAACACGGCCACTCTGCTGGAATCGGGAAAACTCAATTTTGCCGAGCTGCAGGCAGGCGCGCTGCAGGCGGGAATCTGGCCCGGCGTCGCCAGCTTCCTCAACATTGTGTCGGAATACGTGCAGCAATACCGCCAAACGGGGTTGCAGCTTCCTTATGAAGTCCGGTCCAATGCCTTCGTGGGCGCGGGCAGAATTTATACCCGTGCGCGCTTTCTGCGGATTCCCATCATCCCCTGCGCGGCCAAACTTTATATACGCCAGCTGCGGGAAACCGCCTTTAGCGGTAACGTCCCGGCGGCCCTGCGCCTAAGTCTGCTCCCGCCTCTGGCTTCGGCGGCAGCGGTTGCCTTCCGCATCACCGGCAGCGATAAGGGCGTCTGGTAACACAAAACAAAAGAGCGGCGGATTACCATCCACCGCTCTTTTCGACTTTACCCTCAGTCTGCCCCGAAACATTCAGATGTCGTCACCGGCCATGGCCTCCACTGTGCCCGCCACCGCCTCCTCCACTGTGGCCGCCACTCGATCCATGCGATGAGGATCCTCCGCCACTATGACCGCCACCGCTGCTGCGCCCGCCACCACCGCTACTACGGCCTCTGCCGCTGAACCCGGAGTTGGAGCCACCGCCACGAGATGGCGGAGAGTATCTCGATCCCCCTCCGGAGTTGCCGCCTCCGCTCGCAGGCGAGGAGCTGCGGCCTGCTGACGTTTCTCTGGAGCCGCCAAAGCCGCCGGAGCTGGCCGATGAACCACCACCAGAGCTTCGTGGAGTCACAATAGGCTTGCTTAGCTCCAGTGGAGGTTTGCTTCCGGCATTCGCCGGACGATCCGCGCCCGGTCCGCGCTCAAACGTGTGCCACCCAGAGCGACCTTCATTACCATTGTTGCCATTGTTCGCAGGCTGACGGCTCTGCGCCGGGCTTTCATGAGACGGATTCGCCGGAGACGCGCTTCCCGGCTGATGTCCGCCGCCCGCGCTACCTGCGGCATTGGCCGGAGAATTGGGCTGCGCAGGACGGTCTCCACCAAACCGGTGCCAGCCATTGCCAGCGGATGACGCCGAGTTTTGCTCTTGCGCTCTTGCAATCGTCGTTGTTTGATGTCCATTTTCGGCCGCAGGGCTTATGGAGTGCCCAGCGGGATTCGCCGGAGACTCCGTTCGTCCCGACTGACCGCCCTGCTGGGATGCACCAGTTCTGGCTTCCCCCTGCACTGCGGCATTGCTCCGGAGCATTTCCGGCGCATGGGTTTGTACACCCTGCTGAATCTGCGCGGCCTGCTGATGGAATGCCACCGGGCCTGCAGGCGGCTGGCTACGTGTAAAGAAGTGAGTGCTGTCTCGGCCCTGAATCGCAGGCGCCCCATTGGCCGCGTGGAGGCTTTCCCTGGTCGGCACCACGGGGAGATTTCCAGTCATGACCTGGCCCTGGTGGAATGATGCTGCGTCAATTCCGGCGTGATGCGCTCCGGCGATCCCATGGCCGAAATCCCCGGCCGCTACCGTAGTGATGCCTCCACGAACGCGCTCATTGGTTTCCGCCAGACGAACATTGGAAATAAACGGCCTGTGGCTTCCGGCCAGCGGGCCGATGAAGCCTTCGCGGCCAAAACCATCGTGACGGAAGCCATCATGCCGGAATCCATCGTGGTCAAAGAAGCGATGTCTGTCGCCAAAAAAGAAGTTAAAGCTAATGGCATTGTAGCTATAGAAACCCGGGCCATACCACGGAAAGAAAGGATCTCCCGGTCCCACCGGGAGCCAGCCAAAGGAGCTGTAGCCAAAACCGGCACGGTGTCCAAAGCCAAAGAAGAACACAAAGGCCGGGGACCACACTGGACGGTATGACGCATACACCGGGCCTGGCCACCACGACCATGCGCCGCCATAAAGGAACCAGCGGCCATAGTGATACGGCGCCCAGCCCCAGGGCTCATAGGAAACCCATGTCCAGCCATAATATGGGTTCCAAACCCAGCGCCCTGTTTGATAAGGAGCCCAGTCAGGACCAACTCCGTAAGGCTGCCAGACATCGCCATAGCCAGGAGCGCTCACCCAGCGGCCATAGGCATCCAGGTCCTGCGCGCCAGTGTAGTACCGGTTCGCGCGCCGCCAGCTTTCCGCATCGCGAATGACATGGTCGCGATCGCTGTTGAAGCGGTCCCAGTCATCTTTGGGAGGAGCATTCACAACTTTGTATTCCGGATTGGCCTCGCCGCGAATAGTGATGAGCTGGCCTTCCCGTACCACGGTGCTGCCCTGCGGCGTGG
>Ga0209166_10001865_pt1 | contig 16737 bp, 9 predicted proteins | sample Coa_R1_3_FD_187151 | JGI IMG/M metagenome (GOLD analysis project Ga0209166, IMG submission 187151) | Surface soil microbial communities from Centralia Pennsylvania, which are recovering from an underground coalmine fire - Coalmine... | ecosystem: Environmental > Terrestrial > Soil > Unclassified... | reverse complement strand
CGCTGATTTCGGCGCGGGCTTTGGCGATGAACGATTCCATGGCGTCGTCGTCGCTCGAAGCCGACTGAAGAATTTTCACGGTCATGTCCATCCAGCGGTGCAGGCGTTCGCGAAATTGCGCGATGTGCGACGCGGGATTGTCGGAATAGCCGAAATGCGTCAGAAACAGGCGCTTCGGTTTGCGGTCCAGAATGGCGGCGAAGGAGCCGTCCCAGATCTTCAGGTCGATGTCCGGCGGGGGCGTGGCCGGCATCGCATAGGAATGCCCCTCGATCTTTACGCCCGTGGTGTCGCCGACAAAAGCTACTCCTTCGGCGTCCTCGAAATAGCTGACGTGATGCGAAGCGTGTCCGGGTGTGTAGGCCACTTCGATTTTGCGCGAGCCGAGGGGAATCGTCTCTCCGCCTTCGAGGATGCGAAGATTCTCGGCCGGCACGGGCACGGGTTCACCGAAGAGCTGGTGCAATGTGTCCGGCCAGAGCCGAGCGGCGCTGGCCACGAGCTTCGAGGGGTCAATCATGTGCGGCGCGCCGAGCTTGTGGACGTAAACGGCGAGCTTGGGATTTTCCCGCACCAGCGCGCCGGTGGCCCCCGCGTGGTCGAGGTGAATGTGCGTCAGAAGAATCGTATCCAGGTCGCTGACGGAAGCGCCATGCGCGCGAAGCTGTTTTTTTAGCGTATCCAGCGTCGAGCTGGGGCCGGGGTCCACGATGGCGCGGTGGCCGTCCGATTCCAGCAACGCCGTGCCGATGGATTTCGGCCGGCCCATCCAGTTGTCGTCGAGAATGGTGATTTTGTGCATGGAGTTCGCGGGAACAGTGTATCGCAGGACGCTCCAATCGCATTGCTGGTGCGGGTAGCGCATTTACTCCGCTCCTGGAATCGGCGATGATGCTCATCCCATCGGTGAAGGAGGGATAGCTCATGCGCAGGCATGCCACGCGCGCGGTTGGCGCGCTCGTTTTGACTTTTTACGGCGCCGTGTTGCTCGCGCAAGAGCACGGAGCTGCTTCGGCGACGACGGCAGCGAAACAAACCGAGGCCGACGAGTACACGCGCTACGAACTGCTCGCTCCCGAGAGCGCGAGTTTCAAAATACTTTACGAGGTTTCTGCTACGACCCCGGGAGCCAAAGTCTTTTACAATCCCATCCGGAAGGGCAGCGTTGCGAGCGACGAAGCGGTCTACGACGCCATGACCGGCGAGCCGCTGCACTTTGAAGTGGTCTCCGGCGCGGAAGCTCGCAAAGATTCGCTGATGGCGGATGCGGACGCCGACGGAAGCTATATCAAGATTCAGCTTGCTCGCGCGGTGCCAACGGAAGGGCGCGGCCGTCTTTTGATTGTGAAGACTTATAAGGACGCGAAGAGCTATTACCGCGAAGGGGATGCGATCGTTTTCAATCGCGGGCTTGGCATCAAGCGCAACAGCGTGGTCCTGCCCGCGGGCTATGAACTGGTTGGCTGCAACGTTCCATCGCAGGTTTTGCCGGAAGCCGATGGGCGAATAGCGATCAGCTTCATGAATGCCGGCCCCGGCGAAGCTCCTTTGGTGGTGCGCACGAAGCTGGGGGCGCAAATGGGTCCGTCCGCGTCACCGCATGCGCCAACGGAAGCGCGGAGTTGGGAAGCACCGTTTCAAGGAGACACGGAAAAGCAGCGCCTCTCCGAGCGCGCGCATCAGGATCGCGACATCGTTTATTTCCTGCAGCGGCCGGAAACCCACGCGTTCAGCCTCTATCATGACTACACGGAGTCGCAGCCAGGCATTAACAAATATTTGAACGTGGTTCGCGAAGGCAGCACGGTTTCCGAGCCTTCGGCGTATGTCCTGGATACCGGGGAAAAACTGGCCACGCGGCTGATGACTGGCGCGGAACTCACGGCCGCAAAAATCGAAGTGAACGAACCGGTGAAACCGGCAATGCAGATTGTGGTGATTTCGTTTCCGCCGGTGAAAAAGGGCCAGTCTGTGCGCTTGCGGATTTCCGAGACCTACACCGCTCCCGCAAGCTATCGGCTGGAGGGCGACGAACTGGTTTTCGACCGCAGCCTGGGCCGCTCTCGAAATGCGGTCGTGCTTCCTGAGGGCTGGTATTTGACGGCCAGCGCCATCCCGGCGACCGTTACGCAACTTCCCGAGGGCCGCATCCGCCTGGATTTTTGGAATGGCCGCCCGGATTCCGTGGACGTTTTGCTGAAGGCCAAACGGCGCAATGCCACGCCCGCCAAACCGCAATGAAGTTGAGAGCATCCGTTGGCTGTTTCTGGGGGTCAGCAGGGCAGTAATACAAAAAAATTTGCACAAAATGGTTATTGTGGAATACCCTATCGCCGGTGTGCCCTGTCAATTCTTGAGTTTTTTTCTCCCCTGACAACGGGAGAGGTGTCCAAAAGCAGTGTGGTTCGGGAGTTGAAGGTGGGAAGAGTCGCGACGTGTCCAAGCCGTGCCGGCCAAGAGTGCCGGTCGCTTGAAACGGAACACGCGAATCAAACCGGATTCCCTAAATGGTTCTTAGGAGGAGCAGAAATGCGCAATTGGTGTGTAGCAGCAGCCCTGAGCGTCTTTCTCGCGTTGCCGCTGTGCGCGCAACAGAAAGCCGCCGACGATACCTCGAGCCGGAACGAAACTGCCACAGAGAAATCTTCGGGAGGAACAAGCAAAGCGGTCGCGAGTGATTCACTTGCTCCTGCAAAAGGCATCTTCGCGCTTCCAGCGGTCCCGCGGCCAAAGCCATTTCCCAAACCCGGGCCGGCGGGGAACAAGAATAGTGATGCGCCAGGGCAGCTTACGCCGCACTACGAGTTTGGAGTGTTGTACGACTACGTGAATTTCCGTCCGGGGAGCCCGTTTTCGGATTTCAACAACCATGGCGCCAGTGGGGCGTTCACCTACAACGCCTCGCGCTGGCTGGGGCTCACGGCAGAGTTGGGCGCGTATCGCTTTAAGAATCGGAACTTGAGCGGAACTCCAGTTAACGGTTCGATCGTCAGTTATATGTTTGGTCCGCGCTTGAACTGGCGCAAGTTTGATTATTTTGTTCCTTTTGCGGAGTTCCTGCTCGGCGGATCGCGTGGAGGCACGACACTCATCGGCGTGGGCTCGCAGAGCAGCTTTAGCGTGGCTACAGGCGGCGGCGTGGACATGATTCTGGGCAGGGGCTTTGCGTGGCGAGTGGCTCAGCTTGATTATTACATGACGAATTTCTCCGGTCCGGCGCTCGGCGGGAACGCGCGTCAGGATAATTTCCGTGCGGGCACGGGTCTTGTGTACCGGTGGGATATTCCTAATCCCGTTCCTCCTCCTCCGCCTAATCGTCCGCCTGTGGCGGCCTGCTCGGTGAATCCGGCATCGGTTTATGCGGGATCGGGAGACACCGTGGCGGTGCACGTGAACGCCAGCGACCCGGACAATGATCCGCTCACTTACAGCTACTCGGCTACTGGAGGCGCGGTCGAAGGAACCGGTCCGGATGCGCGGTGGAACTCGACCGGCGTTGGAGTTGGTTCCTATACAGTGAATGTGAAGGTGGACGATGGGAAAGGCGGCACGGCGTCGTGCAGCGCGGACGTCAAAGTGGAAGAGAAGCCCAATCATCCGCCAACGGCGAGCCTTTCTGTGGAGCACAACTCGATCCTGCCTGGCGAGCGCACGGGAATCACTTGCAATGGCAGCGATCCCGACAACGATCCGCTCACCTACAGCTATACAGCTACAGGCGGTCAGGTCACCGGAACCGGCTCGAACGTGCAGTTTGATTCGACCGGGCTGCAACCGGGCAACTACACGGTGAAATGTACCGTGAACGACGGCCGCGGCGGCACAGCGGACGCCTCCGGCAGCGTCGAGGTCAAAGAGCCTCCGCAGGTAAAACAACTAGAAGCCAAGCTGGCCCTGCACAGCATTTACTTCCCGACGGCGCAGCCCACGGAAGCCAAGCCCACTGGTGGATTGCTGGCCAGCCAGGCCGGGACGCTGGACTCCCTGGCCGCTGATTATCAGCAGTATTTGAAGTATCGCCCAGCGGCCCATCTGATTCTTGAAGGGCACGCGGATTCGCGCGGCGCGAAGGAATACAACATGAAGCTCTCCGAGCGCCGAGTGGAACGCGCCCGGAGCTATCTCGTTGAAAAAGGCGTTCCTGCCGATCATGTCGAGGTGAAGGCTTTCGGTTTCGAGAAAAACATGACTTCGGACGAAGTGAAGAAGCTGCTCGACGCGGATTCCAGCTTAGCGCCCGCGGAGAAGCAGAAGCTCGTAAGGAACATCGACACCGTGCGCATGGCCAACAACCGCCGCGTGGACGTCACTCTCAGCACCACGGGCGAGCAGTCGGTTCGGCAGTTCCCATTCAACGCTAAGGACGCTTTGACGCTGCTGAGCAAGGGCGGTGCGGCGCAAGCCAAGGGTAAAGCGCCCGCGGCGAAGACCGCGGCACCCAAAGCGGCGCCAAAGAAACCGGCTACGCCGTAACCGACGCGGAGAGACCGCCGCGCGGTGGTCTTGGGGCACTAAACCGAGCAAAACCTAACAGCGGGCTCCTCACGAAGTGTCTAAAGGAGCCCGCTTTCCTTTTAAATCCATCAGTAAGTAGCCGCTCTACCGCTTCTGTCGCTCTCTCTTTATTCTTCCCTGGAATTCCCACAATGGAACTGCCTCCGTCCCGTTCTTGCAAGCGCCTCAAAACAAAAGAGAAAGGGGTGCATCCCGGTAGCTGCCTTTAGAGTGGCGTAGGTGGTTAGTTTAAAAATGGTACTTGCCAAAACCGTTGTCGCTTATCTAACGTATAGATTTATGAACAGTAAAAGGTTTCATCCCGATTTGGAACTCAACCTGCCCGGTAAAGTTCCAGAGAGGTCCATAAAGGATGCATACCATGACCGAAGAAGCGGCAGTACGTCGTGAAGCCGTACCCATGAGCATCCTCATTGTGGATGACGAACAAACCGTGCGGGAGACCTGCGCAGCGGTTGCGGCGCAGTCCGGCATGAAAACGATCGCGGTGGCCACGGCGGAAGAGGCTCTCGACGTTCTCGAGCACTCCGCCGTGGACATTCTCCTGACCGATTTGAAGCTGCCCCGCGCCACCGGTGTGGAATTGCTGAAGCTTGTCCACGATATGCATCCGGAGGTTGCGGTGGTGGTGCTCACGCAGTACGGGACCATCGAGTCTGCTTTGGAGGTTACGCGTCTGGGCGCCATTGATTACGTCACCAAACCGTTTCGCATCGAAGAGCTTCGTTCGCGTCTCGAGCGTGCGGCCCGCGCCGTCGAGCTCCAGCAGGAAAACCGCCTCCTCCGCGAGCAATTGCAAAACCGTCCCGGTTTTGGCGGCCTCATCGGCCTCTCCGTGAAAATGCAGCGCGTATACAAGATGATTGAAAAGGTCAGCCAGCATGAATATCCCGTACTTCTCCTGGGCGAAAGCGGAACGGGAAAGGAATTGGTGGCGAAGTGCATTCATTTTTCCGGGCCGCGCAAGGACCGGCCTTTCGCTCCCGTGGATTGCTCCGCGCTGGTGCCGACGCTTATCGAATCAGAATTGTTTGGCTACGTGAAAGGCGCTTTCACCGGAGCCATGCAATCGAAGCAGGGGCTCCTGGAGGCGGCGCAGGGGGGCACGCTGTTTCTCGACGAAATTGGCGATATGCCCACGGACTTACAGGCAAAGCTGCTGCGCGCGCTGCAAGAGCGCGAAGTCAAGCCCGTGGGCTCGACGGAGCGCCGCCGCATCAACGTACGGATTATTGCGGCCACGAACCGCGACCTGGAATCGGCCATTCGCACAGGCACATTTCGCCAGGATCTGTACTTCCGCCTCAATGTGGTGCAGGTCAAACTTCCGCCCCTGCGGGACCGCAAAAGCGACATTCCTCTTCTAGTGACCGCGTTCCTCGAAAAATTCTCTGATCCACAGGGGCCGGTGCGCACAATTTCCGAGGACGCCATGCGCCGGTTGATCGCCTACGACTGGCCGGGCAACGTGCGCGAACTGGAAAACGCCATGGAGCGCGCCGTGGCCCTCGGCTCCGGCCCGATCGTGCACGTGGGAGACTTGCCTTCGAATCTTCAGTATCCGACCTCGGAGCGTGCGCCGGAAAAAGATGAAATCCTGCCGCTCGAGGAACTGGAGCGCCGCGCCATCCTTCGTACGTTGCGCGAAACCGGTGGCGACAAACTCTCCGCCGCGCGCATGCTCGGCATCGGCAAGACCACGCTGTACCGCAAGCTCAAGCAGTACAACATGGACCACGCCGAGCCGTAGGGTTTCGAACGCACAACCCGCCGGATGCGTGCTGCACCTTCTTAGTCCAGGCCATCGTCCGCCGAGTAAGGGTTTAACCGCAATTTGCTGTCAGGTCTGTTTGGATCCACCTCCCCTGTGCGATTCACTCTGGGAAGAACTCTACTTTGAGTTTCGACATGGGATTATCCACAGCTTTTCCCCATTTTAGCTTCGCCCTAACTGCTTGATTTATAAGCACTTTCTTCGCTGCATGATGGGCCCGCTGATGCATAGGCAATCCACGAACATTTCTCCTCTTTCTGTTGCTGCACCGGATGTCCGGTCCCCGGGTGAGCTGCTGAGGAAGCGGGGACTGCAGCGGATGGAATGAGAATCTGGGGAAAAAAGGCGGAAGGATCAAAGGGCTCGGCCAGCGTTGCGGCAGTGGCTCTGGCCGGCAGCTCACACGAAGGATTGGTGCGAGAAGCCTTGGGCGCACTCACTCAATCGCCTTGCCCGGATCGCGTGGGAGTCTGGCTGGAGCCGGAGCCTAATGCGCACTCTCCGAGCGAATTGTCCGGGGCGTTCCACGGGTTAGTTTGGGACCGAACAGCTAGAGAAGAATGCCCGCCTGAATGGAAAATTCTCTCGCTGGAACCGCCTTTGCCCGAACAACTGCTGCTGCGACCAGAGCCGTTCGAACAGAACCTCGACGACTCGGTTCGAAATGCCGTCATCGGCCAAGTCGTCGGACTGCGGCGCGCGCTGTGGGTCCCCGTTGCCGATCAGAGTCGCGCAAGGGGGCTGGTTCTTCTCGGCAGCGTCAGTAGTTCTCCGGCTCTCTTTCTGGATCGAGCAAAGGCAGTCGCCGCGGAGCTTGCTCTCGCCTTGCAAGCCGAAGAGCAATTGCGGGCGGTTCGCATTCGCGTTGCGGAACTCGATCTTGCCCGGCAAATCGTGCAAAGCGGCTCGGATCGTTCCTCCCTCGACCGGCTCCTGAATTACATGGTGGACAACTGCGTTCGCGGCTCAGGCAAGGAAGAAGGCCTAGGAGCCACCTTTGCGGCGATCGGCACAACGCCTTTTCCGAGCGGACGCTTCTTTCCGGCGACGCAAGCAGATTTCCGGTGGCGAAGCGGCGATGAAACGTGGATTGGCGCGCTAAGTACGGACCCGATTGCCAAGCTGTGGCGGCGGGCCCTTGAAACTCGCCAGGTTGCTGGAGGCGAGGCGCCTGACAGCTGGCCGCACGAATCTGTGGCCCGGATTATGGCGATGCCCCTGGAGACAGAGGGGCAACTTCTCGGCATTCTGGTGGCAGGATTTCCGGCTGCCGCAGCTTCCATGGCCACGCTGGACGGCCTGGAACTGCGCGCCCGCCTCGCGGCTCTTGCTCTCCTACGCAGCAAACGCAGGGAAGAGGAGTCGCGCAGAACCAATGCCGAGCAGTCCCTGCTGGACTTGGCGGGCGACCCTGTCATTCTTCTGGATGACTCGGGAAGAATCACCGCGACAAGCCGCGGCGCGCGGGAACTGCTTCGCCGCGCAGGCCAGACCGCGGTGCTGCCTTCCGGACATATTTCCGATCTCTTTTGCAGCCATGACCGCGATCGGTTGCGGAAATGGTTCCAGCAGGTTCTCGAATCTTCTTCCCCAACCTCGGCAGTCAAAAAGGAAGCACCGCAGGCGGAGCTGCAGAATGGCGTCAAGGTGCGCCTCGAGCTTGCTCTGCGTGCGCCCGGCCAGCCGGTCGCGGTCTTGCTCGAACCAAGGGAAACATTCGTAGTGCAGCCCAACGCCGAGCACGCGGAAGCAGAGTTGCAGAATGTCATCGAGTGGGTGGAAGAGGGCGTGGTGCTGTTTGACGCGCACGAGAATGTGCGCGCCGTGAACACGCGATTCGAACAGATGGCCGGGTTGGCTCCGGAGGACTCCGGGAAACTCAAGACACTTGAGGAATGGATTGCGCGTCTAGCGGAGCAAGCCGTGGAACCGGCGCAATTCGCGGAACGCTGGCGCGACCTGGCGCGCAATATTCAGGGCGGGGTGCGCGAGCCCTTGCAAATGGCTCTTCCTGTTCCCCGAGTGCTCGAGCGTGCGGCGCGGCCGGTGCTTGACAGCATCGGCCGCCATGTGGGCCGCGTCGAAATTTACAGGGACCTCACGGCCCAGCGCGTGTTTCATTCAAAACTGCTGCAGACGGAGAAACTCGCCGTTCTTGGCCAAATGGTCAGCGGCATAGCCCACGAATTGAGCAGTCCGCTCACCAGTATTCTCGGTTACTCCCAGCGTCTCCTTACAGGTGCGAATGCGCTTGGACAGACAGACGAGGCGCGCCAGATTCATCAGGAGGCGGAACGCGCCGCCAGCATCCTGCGGCAACTGCTTTCGAACGCGCGCGAAACGATTCCCGAGCGGCGGCTGGTCTCCTTGAATCAAGTGATGATGCGCGCCACGGAGCTTCAGCGTTTTACCCTTGCCGCGGAGAAAATTCGCGTCGAACTGGACCTGGATCCCGCCCTTCCTTTCGTTCAAGGCGATGGGGGACAGCTTCAGCAGGTGCTGATCAACCTTCTCAGCAACGCGCGCCACGCCCTGGAAGAGCAGAGCCGAGGCGGCGTGATTTGCCTCCGGACCCGAAGAATGAACGACCGCCGCGTGCTCCTGGAAGTGGAAGACAACGGGCCGGGCATCCCGCAGGCGATTCAGGCGCGGATCTTCGATCCCTTTTTCACCACGAAGCCGGCCGGTGTCGGGACGGGCCTGGGCCTCTCGATTGTTCTCAGCGTGGTGCGGGAGCATGGCGGGCAGGTTCGCTTGCAGAGCCCGCCGCAAGGCGGTGCGTTATTCCAGATCGAACTTCCTGCGGCAACGGAGCGCCAACGGGAGGAAGCGAGGCACTCTCCCCCGGCAGAGTCAGGGACGCGCTCGCGAGAAAGAGGTGGCTCTCTTGTCGATGAGATGCAGGTCGCAAAAACAACTATTCCTAAAAAAGTGCAATTAGAAAACCCGGTGACTGCGGGCGGGGAGCAAATTACAGTTGTGGAACACGGCCCGTTTGAAAAAGGAACGCGCGCGCGGGTTCTTGTGGTCGAAGACGAACCCACGGTGGCGCGGCTGATCGCCGACGTGCTCGAAGACGAAGGCATGCGTGTGGACGTGTTGCTCGACGGGCGCGAGGCGCTGGAGCGCGCGGCGCGCGAACCTTATGACTTGGTGATTTGCGATATGAAAATGCCGGGACTGGACGGCCAGCATTTCTACCGGTCTCTCTCGCGCAACGGGAATTCGCTGCGCGAGCGCTTTCTGTTCGTGACCGGCGATGTAATGGCCGCGCACACACGGGAATTCCTTAAGCACAACAAACTGCCGCACGTGGCCAAGCCGTTTCGCGTCGAGGAACTGACAGAAAAAGTGCACGCCGTGCTGCAAGCGCAGGAAAAAGCTTCGGGCGCCAAGGTGGCCCGACGAAACGCTGCAAGAAATGGGTGAGGTATGGGAAACAAGGAACAAACGGTGTTACTGGTGAGCAATGATGCGGGATTTTGCGCGGCCATGAGGCGCGAGTTCGATTCGAGCGCGCTGAAGGTGCGCGCGGCGGCAGTCAGCAGCGTCGCGGCGGCGCGGCGTGTTCTTGAAGAAGATTGTCCCGGAGTGATTCTCCTCGAAGAAGCTGTTGCCGGCGGCAGTTGTGAGACATGGGAAGCGGGCCAATCGTTGGAGGCGGTGGTGGCCCCGCTGGCTGTGCACGCGCCGGTAGTCGTCATCGGTCCCGCGGAAAAGCGTGGAGAGCTCGCCGGATTGATCGAAGCGGGCGCGGCGGACTTCGTAGAGCGAAAGACGAATGCGTTTGCCGAGGCGCGCGGGCTGATCCAGCAACGCCTGCGACAGGCGACTGAAGAGATGGAGAGAGCGGCGAAGGCGGACGACGCAAGCGGAGAAGAGGATTTTGGAGAAGTGCTGCGGCATGAGTTGAATAATCCGCTTACGGGAATTCTGGGGAACGCGGAACTGCTGTTGGCGGAGATTCGCAGAAGAAAGGACGGGAAAATTCCCAGCGGGGGCGAGCAGCGGCTAGAAACCATCGCGACGCTGGCCGTGCGCTTGCGAGAAACAGTGCGCCGCCTGAGTGAAGAATGGGAAGCGCGCAAGAACCCCGTGTTATAAGAAAAGCGGGAATGCGAAATTGAAAGTGGAAAAATAGAGGGGCGAAAGTCAGGCAATTCGTCGGGACCGCCTTTCTGCCTAGCTCAGTTCGCTTCGTATCCCGTTTGGCTATCAAAGGTTTGACGTAGTGTTTCAGGCTGCTCACCGGGTGGGCGGAACGACAGTTAAGGGTGAAGCCGAGGGCTTTGCGTAGCTGTTAAAAAAAGATAAGACGCGGCGCTGGAATTCTTCAGGGTAAAAGCCCAGCGCGGCGCTGTGGTAGGCGCCGGGGACGACCCAGAGCTGCTTGGGGCCGCGCGCGGCGTTGTAAATCATCTGCGTATGGCGGCAGGGAAGCGCTTCATCTTTCTCGTCACAGATCAGTAGCACGGGGAAAGGGCGCGAGGCGACCGCTTTCACTGGAGAGATTTCCCCCAAGGGAAAGCCGGTGAGCTTTTCTCCACGATAGAGCAGCATCCAACTGAAAGGCGCGAGAAGCGTTTTGCCGAGCCAGGGGAATTTGCGGAATCCGGCGTAATCATAGGCGGCCTCGCGGAGATTCGCGAACGAAGCTTCCGCAACGACGGCCTCAATGCGCGGATCCGCCGCGCCGGATTGCAGTGCGATGCCAGCGCCCATGGATTCGCCGAGCGCGAAGATATGATTCGGGGCGCAAACGGGTCCGCCGACGCCGTGCCATTGAATGGCGGCGCACCTCTGCTCAAAGTCCGAGTTCAGCGTGTCGATGACGGCTTTGGTGTCGTTGCGTTCGAGCCAGCCGTAGGTGGCGATGGGGCCTTCGCTCGCGCCGTGACCGCGCGCGTCCATCATGATGACGCTGTAGCCTGCGCGCAGCAGAAATTCCGATTGGCCGATGACGCCGATACGATTGTCGGCCACGCCATGAAAAAGAAGAACCCAGGAACCGTTGGGATTGGGCGGTGTGACCGTCCATCCGTGGAGATGGACTCCGTCCGGAGCGCGAACTTCGAAATCCTCGTAGTGCGAATGAGTGACGGCGAAGGAGGCATCTGCCTCGCGGATGAGATCAGGCGTAAGTTCGCGTCGAATCGGGTGGAGATACCAGGGTGCAACAAGCCAACCCGCTACTCCTGCCAGCAGCGGCGGCAAGAGCAACAGGGTCAGTGGGATGCGGATCAGCCGTCTGTGCATGTGGCCATTCGTCCTTGGCGCTGTAGCGTCAGATGCCTTCTTTTAGTGATACGTGTAGAACGCGTTCCAGGTTCGTTCTTGCAGGCGCAAGAGTTGCCAAGGTCTGAGTGACTCCTTAAAAAGTCCCAGTTTGCACGCCGGATAAGAGCGGTTATCGAGCTTGGCGGGAGGCTAAGTCAAGGGCGGCGCGGGCGCGAGGATCGTTAGGAAATTCATCGACGAGGTACTGGAAGGTAGCTTTCGCGTCGGCAAAACGGCCGGCTTTGAGCTGGGCCTGGCCGAGGGCAAAGCGGGGCGCAAGAGACTTCGGGTCGACCTTTGTGGCTTCCCGGAATGCCGCGATAGCGGCGTCGTATTGCTGCAGCCCCATTTGAGCGGTGCCGAGACCAACGTAATTGCGCGGTTCTCTGGGGCTGTCGCGAATGAGCTTCTGAAAAAATGCCGCGGCCCGGTCGAATTGCTTTGTCGCGAGATAGGCGCCCGCGAGCTGATGCTGATACGTGGTGTTGGAAGGATCCGCGACGTTCGCCTTCTCAAGAGCGGATATGGCTTTGGGGTAATCGCCTCCGGACAAATACAACTTAGCCAGCAAATCATGCGCAGCGGCAAATTGAGGTTCACGCGCGGTGATTTCCTGCAATCTGGCGATGGCTTCGCCGTTCTTGCCTTGGGTGATTAAGCTTTGAATGGAGGGAAGTTCCGCAACGCTGGAGCGAAGATGCTTTGCCGCAGCTGCGGAAGCGAACAGGGAAACAGCACAGAAAGCCACAGCGAGAGACAGGCGCGTGCGGCGCGAAGATTCCGAAACGCTGGCCGCAGGCAAGAGCACGCCAACCGCAGCCCCCATCACCAGCCCGCCGACGTGAGCCGCGTTGCTAATGCCGGGGATCGAAGCTCCGATAATCAGGTTGTAGACGATGAAGGAGCCGAGGCTGCTCAGCATCTTTTTATTGATTTGCAAGTGCGCGGGTGTCTTTTTCAGATAAACGAACGTAACGAGCACGCCTGCCATGCCGAAGATGGCGCCGGAAGCGCCCGCTCCCGCGGCAAGCGGATGCCAGTAGACGCTGGCAATGCTGCCAAAGATGCCGCTCGCGAAATACGCCAAGAGATAAGAGAAGCGACCTATGAGGATTTCGGCGCCGCGGCCCAGGTTCCACAGGCACCACATATTGAGCCCGATGTGAATAATCCCGAAATGCACAAACATGCTGGTGACCAGCCGCCACCACTGGCCATTCAACGTGAGCGGGCCGAAATCCGCTCCAAACGCGATGGCTTGCTGTGGTGAGGGGAGGAAAGCCGAGACACCCCGGAGTACCATGGCTGCGAATACGATTGTGTTGAGGGCAATGAGGGCGATGGTTACCGGGAAGGATGGCGATTTGCCGGTTCCTTGGACAATTGGTGCCTGGTATTCCTGAACCGTTTTCCCCTGCGCTAGATCGCAGGTGGGGCATTTGTCTGTGAAGGCGGTATCGCCGAAGCGAAGCTCAAATTCCTTGCCACAGATGACGCAGCGCCGCGTAGACATGGGACAGGAATGGTAGCAGGTTTTGAAGATAAGCTCAGATCAGACGAAAAATGATTTCGATGGTGATCCACGATGGCACGGCGCGGCGCGTGGCATCATGCGCGGGGGTAAATTTCCATGTGCGAACCGATTGCACAGCGCGATCGTCCAGCCCCATGCCAATTCCTTGCGCGACTTGAATTTGCGAAGCGCGGCCGTCCGCGCCGACCAGAACGCGCAGGGTGACGCGGCCTTGTGTTTTTGCTTCGCGCGCCTCATCCGTATATTGCGGATCGGGGCAGTAGACGCAGGTTGGAAGCGTGATGGCATTCGAGTAAGAGCCTCCGTACGAGTCACCCTGACCGGGGCCAGGTCCCGTGTCGTCGCCCATCCCGCCGTCCTTTCCTGATCCAAATCCGTGGCCCTTCCCTGGGCCTGCTGAGTCAGAATTGTCTTTCATCCAAGGCAATCCCAAGTTCGAGACTGGAACAGGGAACTGTGGGGCGTTCGGATCTAATACTGACGAGATAACAGGAAGTTCGGGAGAAGGATTGACCTCTTTGCGCGTAGGCAAGAGAGGCATAGACGAGCCGGGTGCCAGAAGGCCATGCTTTGCCGGTCTAGGATCGTTCTCGCCGCCTCCGCCTTTCATTCCGAGGGAGGGTTGACCAAAAACCTGCCTCGGAAACGGGAGAAACGCTCGAATGCCTGACTCTTTCTGGCCAGTTCCGTCACCAACGTTCCGTTGTGTACCGGTTTCGACATGCGGCAGGAGCAGTCCAGCAATGAGTATTAGATGAGTGGCGAAGGAGATTGTCCGGGAGGTGCGGACAGTAGCCCCACGCCGCCAAGATAGCAGGTGTATGGGCGCACCGTTGGCCGAGGTTGGAAACATCCGCACCGGGGCGAAGGACTGGTGGAAATTCTCGCGAATGCGGTGAAGCCAGGAATCCCGCGAAGAAGAACTCAACGGCCGGAAAAATGGATCGCGCATGGACGCGCCTCCACACTCGCCTCCAATTCCGTCAAAAACTCTCTGGAGGCAAGCCATCGAACGCGTTGTGAGAAGACCAGGCCGCCGAATTGGTTGCCTTGCGGTGAAGCAAACGTTGATTTTTTGTCAGAGAAAACTACAGCAAGCGGAAAACAACTTCGACCGGAGCTGTGCAGCTCACAGCCTTGCCGTTCGGACCGGTGCAGGGGCGCAACTTCCAGCTTTTAACCGCAGCTATGGCCTTTTCTTCCAAGCCCATTCCCGGACCGCGGAGGATGCGCTCCGCAGTGACTCGTCCATCAGCGCTGATGGTTATGTCGAGGAACACCGACCCTTGGTATTTGGCCTTGCGGGCCTCTTCGGAATAGTCTGGGTTCGGGCAATAGATGCACGCGGGTTGGCCGACGCCATTCACACCGGCACGAAATTCACCGCCGCCCGTTCCGCCGCCGGAACCAGGGCCAAGACCGCCTCCCGAGCCGCTGCCGATTCCCGTACCGTTACCGTGTCCCAAAGAATCGCTAATGGCGTTGGCCAGCGGATCACCGAAAGTCGGGGCATTGATATTCGCCACTTTCAGGTCCGGTGGACCCAGCAACGAAGGGTCCACTTGCAGCTTGGCATTAGGATTCTGAATCTTTACCTGGGGGGGAGTAAATTGCGTCCACTTGAACTTTGGCACCTTGCCGCGGTTCACCGGAGTCGTCGTGTGATCGTTGGCCCCACCGCCGCCTCCAGCTTTGTTGTTGCCTGCAGGAAGCTTAGCAACGTAGGGCGAAAAATCCAGGGGCGTGACGTCCACCTTGTTCTTGGCTTGCGTGGTTTGCACGACGCGAAAACCGATGGGCACGACGAGCAAAGCGATCACCAACGCGTGCGCCAGGATCGCCAGCGTCTGGCTCGAAAAGAAATTCTCATCCTTCGACCAGATATCTTTTACCTTGACGGGCGTGATTCCCGGCGGCAGAGGTGGCTGCTTGGGAGGCGAAAAGAATTCCTTGATGCGTGTGCCAAAGCCGCCGAAACCTGCTCCCCAAGCCACGGCCAATCTGCTGTTAATGGGGCGATTGCCGCCCGGCGCGGAGCGGAAAGACTCTGCAAGGTTGCCGAAGAAACCGGCTCCAAAATTTGTTTGCGTGAACGGCGCGTCTTTGCGCTCGCGAATTTTAATCGGCCGTTCGGTCAGAAACTGTTTGAGGTTGGACCAAAAGTCGTCTGATACAAGAATCGCCGGCCGCCCGAACCTGGGCACATAAGGAGGCCGCCCTTGGCTAGCTTGATTGGGAGGCTGAGGACCTGCCGCAGACACGCTGGCCTTCGGAGCGGAAGGCGGAATGAGTTTGTTGATTTTACCCGGCACCGTTTATCCCCTAATTATAGACGGACTCGCCCCGCCTTTGGTATCCCTCAGGGATAGGATTCCCATAGGGCAGGAAAGGTTGCGCGCCCCAACGGCTGACACCTATCTGCGCTTCATTGTAACATACAAGGTTCGACTGCCTTTCGATGTTTCCCGCCGTGCACCTGGACTTACGGACGGCAACGCAGGCAAGGAAGGGATATCTGACGTTCCAAGCTATGGCCGAACCACTCGAACTCAAGAAGACGCTGAACCTGCCCAAGACCGACTTCCCCATGAAGGCCAGCTTGCCCCAGAACGAGCCCAAGCAGCTCGAAACCTGGCATAGCGGAAACATCTACGAGCACATCCTGCAAGCGCGCAAGGGCAAACCGCTCTTTGTGTTGCATGATGGGCCGCCTTACCCCACGGGGGAGATTCATCTCGGCACCGGGCTCAACAAAATCCTGAAGGATTTGATTGTCAAGACAAAAAGCATGGCGGGGCATTACGCACCGTACGTGCCCGGATGGGATTGTCACGGGCTGCCGATTGAGACGCAAGTCGAAAAAGAACTCGGCGGCAAAGGCAAGGTGCCTCCGGCGGAGTTTCGCAAACTTTGCCGCGAATTTGCCACGCGCTACGTGGAGCAGCACAAGCGCGATTTCAAACGCCTGGGCATTTTCGGTCAGTGGAACGACCCGTATTTGACGATGAGCTTTAGCTACGAAGCCACGATTGCCGGAGCGTTTCTAGATTTCATGGAGAAAGGCTACGTCTATCGAGGGCGCAAGCCGGTGTACTGGTGCATTGTGGACAGTACGGCATTGGCCGAGGCAGAAGTCGAGTACGAAGACCACACCAGCCCCTCTATCTGGGTGAGGTTTGGCGTTGTTGGCGGCGGGAAAGGCGACGCAGCAAAAATTGGTAGCGACGTAAGCGCGGTCATCTGGACCACTACGCCGTGGACGCTGCCTCACAATCGCGCGCTGGCATTTCATCCGGACTTTGATTACGTGGTCGTGGAAACCGAGAGAGGCGCACTTTTGCTTGCCGCGGATCGCGTGGCCGCATTGCAAACCGAGTGCAACATCAAAGAAGCAAAAGTTAGCGGCACGTTCAAGGGCCGCGATTTCGAGGGAATGAAGTTTCAGCATCCTTTCGTGGACCTTCAGGTTCCGGGAGTTCTAGCCGATTACGTTACGCTCGATCAAGGTACGGGTATCGTGCACACCGCTCCGGGTCACGGCGCCGAGGACTTTGTCACCGGACAGAAATACGGCCTGGAAACTTATGCTCCGCTGGACGACAAGGGCCGGTATCAAGACGGCTTGCCCGAATACAAG
>Ga0209166_10001861_pt1 | contig 16747 bp, 20 predicted proteins | sample Coa_R1_3_FD_187151 | JGI IMG/M metagenome (GOLD analysis project Ga0209166, IMG submission 187151) | Surface soil microbial communities from Centralia Pennsylvania, which are recovering from an underground coalmine fire - Coalmine... | ecosystem: Environmental > Terrestrial > Soil >... | reverse complement strand
TCAGCCCCTGGCAGATCATCGAACGGCTCGCTCCGCGCTTGCCTCTCGAACTTTGCTTGCTTCCCCCCGTCTTCCTGGATTACCACCTCAACGACCAGGGGGGATACGATGTGCCCAGGCTTCCCTACTTGGCTGCCCGGACGTGTGGCAAAAGCGCCACGAACAGACTCCCAGCGCTCCTCCAAACTCAGCACCTGCTTGTTCGGACGAGGCCGCGTCCTCATCAGTAGCACCGCCCGATGGGGAAGTCCCAGCTTTCTCGCCAAAGGTTTGGAAATGAGTCCCGCCTGGTTATACCCGCGCTCCCTTTCCCTTTGCCGGTGAAGCGGTACCGGAACGACCACATCCGCTGCCAAGAACTCTGCCTCTCGCCGGACCAGTTCTGCAAGTCTTTGAGCGAACCATGCCCCCAGGGGCTCGATCCGCTCCCACTTCAAGAGGAGAATGGCCTGGACTAGCGGACCGTCATACCATCCATAGCTTCTTGCCCGCACAAACGCATAGGTTTTCTGCTGGCAGGCGCGGCAAACCGGAGGGTCACCCTCTCTCGGAGTCATCCACGCGAGTCCCTGTCCACAAATCTCGCATCTCGTTTCGGGGGGTGCTTCGAACGATGCCAGGCACACATCGCAGATGGGCACGCGACTCGCCCGCGTCAGCAGCGTCTCGCAGATCCGGCAGCCAGCTGGGAAAAACACGCTGACAATCGCGTCCCGCGCGTCTCCTATCCATCCACGCACACCCTTCCCGGGTGTTTGAGGGGGCTTGAAAGAAGAGGCTGATCCCATCGCGCAGGGAGCAATGTACGCTAGCCTGCACTATAATGAAAGAAAGAATGTACGACAGGGTAATCGTGGCGGCAGGCGACCCCCTTAAACGAATCGAGCCAGCTCTCTCGGGCTGGCCGGCCGCTCTACCTGTTTGCTCCCGGGGTTTACAACAGTCCCTGGTCGATCTTCTCCTGGCAGCTGACGCAGTGCTTGGCCCAAGGTACCGCTTCGAGCCGTTTCTGCTGCATCTCTTCCTGGCAGTTCGCGCAGACTCCGTAATCGTCGGTCTGTATGCGCTTCAGCGCCGCATCGATCATGTTCAGGATCGTGCGGTCCGTATTGGTCATGCCGAAGAGAAACTCCTTGGTGTAGGAGTTCGCGGCTTTGTCCGCGAGGTCCACCGTCGGATCTTCGTCCGCGGTTCGTCCCTCTTCCTGAGTGCGCGCGATGGTCTTCATCAGCTCCTCGCGGCGCGTCACCAGCTTTTTCCTGTAGTAGTCGAGCCTTTTCTTGTCCATGGAAGTCCCGCCCCTCTGTATGCTTTCGGGGCCATCTAAAAACTCCGTAGTGTAGACCTGCCTCTCCGGAGTGTCAAGTTAGAGGGGATCGTGGGGATCGGCCGTTTCCAGGATGCCCGCAACTTCGTTGCCCCTAAGGAACTACCGGCAAAATCAGGGCCGAAGGATGCGCCTTGTCGTGAAAAATCACGTTCGTCGCCTTGATCATGCGGGTTCCGCGTGCCTGAGTCTCTCCCGTATTCAGATTGCGGTCAAACCGTGGAAAGTTGCTGCTCGAAACTTCCAGCCGCAGCTTGTGCCCCGCGAGAAAGACGTTGCTTGTCGCCCACAGATCCACAGTGATGTGATACGTCTCCCCCGGATTCAACAGCTCCGGCTTCTCCTGGGAATTCCGGTAACGCATCCTCAGAATCCCGCTCGTCAGATTCTGCGCAAATCCGTTCGGCCACACGTCCACGAGCATTCCCGTAAAGTCCGTATCCACGGCGGAACTGCTCACATACAGGTCCAACGCCACGGGTCCGGTCACTTCAAAGTCCTTCGCAAACGCCGGAGTCGTGAACACCAGCACATCGGCGCGAGCTTCGGCTGGCCGCTGATCTTCAGGTCCGATGCCCGTCGGAAGCGCTCCGCAGCAAAGCGGCCCGCCAATCGTGGGCACCGCGTCGCTCGGGTCATAAACGTATTGCTCGGGCTTTTCTTCACCAGGCGCAGTAGTGCTCAAAGTTCCGTTTCCAGCCAGCCCATTCGCTCCGCTCGCTGAATGAAGGTAGTAACGCGTGCTTTTGGCGCGAGCCAACGGCCAGTCATCTTCGTCGCGCCACTCATTTCTCCCCATCACAAAAATCTTCACCGGCTTCTCGTTCTCCACGCCATTCGCCTGACCTTTGAACAGGGAGTCGTACCACCGCAAGGTCATCTCGTCCTGATCGATTGGCAGCTTTTCTCCAAAATCCACCGCTCCCACTTTTCTGTTCGAATTTCCGCCAGCATGCCCGCCAACGTAGACCACCAGCCTCTGCCCGCGTTTGGCTGCCTCCGTTCCCGCTTCCGTTTTCAGCCGCTGGTAATTCCGCAGCGTCCCGCCAAGAAAAATGTCGTACCATGCCCCAAAGCTCAGCACCGGCACCTGAATCTGCGCGTAGTGATCCTCGATCGACCACTGCTTCCAGTAGGCATCGTAGTTCGGATGCGCCAGCCAGTCCGTGAAATAGGGGGCGATCCCGGCCGCGGAGGGTGCTCCGAGCACTGCATAATCCGCAAGAGGTAAAGTTTTTGTTCCGCCAATCGCGTCGCCGCCCTGTTCCACGCGCCGCCGCATGGTGTTCATCGCCAGCCCCGTTGACCAGGATTCGTTGAACCACTGCTCAAATGCACCGCCCTGGTATGTCCACCCATCGTGATAATTCGAAGCCGTCACCGTCGGACAAATTCCCGCCAGATGCGGAGGTTTTGCAATTGCCGCCAGATACTGCGTCGCGCCCACATAGGACCCGCCGAACATTCCCACTTTCCCGTTCGAATAGGGAAGCGCGGCCGCCCATTCCACCGTGTCGTACCCGTCTTGCGATTCATTCTTGAACGTGTACCACTCGCCTTCGGACGTGAACCGGCCGCGCACGTCCTGAGCGATCACCACGTATCCCCGAGCCGCTCCCTTCAAACCAAAACTCGATTCGCCAGTTTTGTCATACGGAGTGCGCACGAGAAGCACCGGAAATTTGCCTTCCGCCTTCGGCCTATAAATATCCGCCCGCAGAGTCACACCGTCGCGCATCTTCGCGGGCACATTTCGCTCGACGACGACTTCATGATTCTCCGCTGCTGCCACCGGTCCCGCTGCGGCTAACACCAGAATCATCCCCAAGCCAACCGCAACTCCCAACGCGTTCTTCATTTGCACTCCCCGCCGCGGCCCACTCGCGCATCCGCGGCAAACAGCGCAGCCTAGGCGGACTCCTACGCTGTGTCAAGGCCGGACAGCGCGCATTCGGACGGAGTGTCCTTGTGGCTATTCACAAATCCTAGCCCGAACAGTCTTCAGACGATTTAGTCATTCTTCCAAGAATCGCTCAGATTTGTTTTTCTGGGCGCGACTTTCCTTTCCTGCCGGAAGCTACCAGCAAGGTGCGTTAGTAGTCCTTCCCGCTCTGTGCAATTTCAAAGTCATTCTCAGACAAGCTAGCCGCTTGATGGGTAAGTTAGCTAAAACTTCCAGCTCACGCCTCTATTCCCACCCACTCACAAGAATTTCAGAAACATTTGAGAAGACATCGGCTGGAAGTTCCCGTCTTCCAGTTAGGTCGTCAACGTTTGAACCGTTTGCGCTGCTCATTCGAATTGGTGGCCATTCGAAGATGCTCCCCTGCGAACGGCCTGTGGTGGTTGTGCTGTCCGGGCGGGGGAGGAAGCGATGCCGGCCGCAGCTACCTGTTCTCGCATTTTTGTATTGGTTGTGGCTTTTTCTCTGATAGGCGGCATGTCCACCTGCGCGCAAATCCCGGCTCTCTTCAGTGCCGACAAGACCTCTGGCGACCGCACCGATCCCGGAGTCTCCACGACAAGTTGCATGACGGCAACAAGGGACATGCCTTCCCTGCCGCCTTCAGGCATCGCCATTAAATCGCAGGTTGTTGAAGACGGGTGGGCTGCCGGCGCCAATCCGTTCGCAGCGTATGCCGGATGTCTTGAGTCGCTTCCGGCGACACTGCCCCGGGCCGTCCTTGTTAATCCGTGCGCTCACAGCGTCGCGAGGATCCCCAGCCTCTCCCCCATACTTCCCTGCAAGGAAACTTCGGACGTCGTCCCGGCGAAACTATCCGCGCTCGGCAAAGCGGGACTGAAGATCGAGAGGGCGCGCGAGGTAGTTCTGAATATTCTGAGGCAGGAAAATGCCTGCTCGGAATGGTTCGAAACAAAGGACGCAAACCCAGCCGCCACGTTTCAATCCCTCGATTTCCTGATCGATGAGCGCGGACAGCAGTATGTTTACAAGTTGCGGGGTGTTGAAGGCTCTCTCTTGTTTCGCCACCCTTATGTTGCTCGGGCGACACAGGACGGCGGGGAACACACCGCGATCACGATAAACGCACACGGAGCGTTCTACCGGGCTCAAGGGGTGGTGAAGGAGATCAAGCAGGACTTCATCCCAATGCCAATATTGGTCACGCGCTTGCTCATGGTGGGCGACTACACCGGTGCTACCCTCCCGGCGCAAATGGTCACACTCCTCCACGAATTTGGCCACATCATCGATCTGCTCCCCGAGGATGCGGATGATCTTGACAGCAAGTCCGTCCGCAACACAGACGAAGTGTTGCGCCATTGCCGCGCCGCGGTAGAAGCCGTTCACAGAAAGTGAAGCGAGCTGTCATAAGCCTATCCGCGCAATCTGCAGGCGGTTTGCCGGCTCACCGGGCGGCGCGATTCGAGCAGTCAGGCAGCCCCGCATTTCTCGCGGATCGCAAGCCCCCGCAGCGAAGACTCTCTCCCCTTGACATTCTATGGGAAGCACGGTACCTTCACCTAGAATGTCTACTAAAGAACAGCGCGAGCGCATCGAGCTGCTGCAAGGCACCCTGGACCTCCTGATTCTCCGCACTCTGCTTCGGGGGCCAGCGCATGGTCATGCCATCGCCAAGGCCATCGAACTCAATTCCGAGGATGTCCTTCAGGTGGAGCAGGGGTCGCTCTATCCCGCTCTGCATCGCCTCATCAAACGCAACTGGATTTCGGCCGAGGAAGGCACCTCCGAAAATAATCGGCGCGCCAAGTTCTACCGGCTGACCTCAACCGGCCGGCGGCAACTCGCGCTGGAGACGCGCAAGTGGGACAAGCTCGCGGGGGCCATTGCGCGGATTCTGCGGCCCGCAGGACAGGAAGGCGAGTCATGAAGCGGCGCAAGCGCATGCTCCAGGAACTTGACGCGGACATTCGCGACCACATCGAGCGCGAGACGCAGGACAATATCGACCGCGGCATGTCACCCGAGGAAGCCCGCTATGCCGCGCAACGCAAGTTCGGCAACGTCACCCTTGTCAAGGAAGAGACGCGCGAGGTATGGAGCTTCACCTGGCTCGAGCACCTTCTTGCGGACATCCGCTTCGGCCTTCGCATGCTTCGCAAGAGCCCCGGATTCACCGCGGTGGCCATGCTCACCCTGGCGCTCGGGATCGGCGCGAACACGGCCGTTTTCTCGCTGGTCTACGCCGTTCTCCTGCAGCCGCTGCCCTACAAAAACCCCGCGAGTCTCGTCGTTCTAAACGAGACGACGCCAAAAGTCGGAACGGTCAGCGTGTCCTATCAAAATTTCCTCGACTGGCGGACCCAGAGCCACTCATTTTCGCAGTTGGCTGCTGTCCACCAGATCAATTTCAATCTCGCAGGTATTTCGCAGCCGGAAAATATCAGCGGGGATGCCGTATCGCCGGAATATCTTTCCATGATGGGTGTTCGCCCGTTTCTTGGGCGGGACTTCGGCGCATCGGAGGACAAAGCAGGAACCGCGCCAATCGTTCTACTGGGATATTCACTCTGGCAATCCCATTTTGGGGGCGATCCGGATGCCGTCGGCAAAACGATTTCACTCGATGGCCGCGCCTTCACAATTGTCGGCGTGCTCCCGGCGGATTATCGCGGGTTTGACAAGACGGACGTGATGTTGCCGATCGGCGTGTGGGTTACGGACAACCCCGAGGGGGCATCCAGCCGCGGCGAGCGTGGCGACATGGTTGCAATCGGAAGACTCGCTCCCGGCGTAACCTTCCAGCAAGCAAAAACGGAAATGGAAGGCATTGCCGCGCGTCTTGCGAAAGAATACCCGGCGACGAATGATCGGTTCGGCGTGGCGCTACAGCCGATTCGCGACGCTTTCGTTGGCGACGCAAAACCGGCAATCTTCCTGCTCTTCGCGGCGGTCCTGTTTGTGCTTCTCATTGCCTGCGCGAACGTGGCAAACCTTTTTCTTGTCCGCGGTGCCAGCCGCACCAAGGAAGTCGCCCTTCGTATCGCTCTCGGCGCGAGCAGCGGCCGCATTATCCGTCAGATGCTGACCGAGAGTTTTGTCCTATCTTTTCTGGGCGGCGTTTTGGGAGTGGCGCTGGCGGTCGCCGGCAACCGGGGAATAGCCGAACTTATTCCCCAGGACATGATGCCGCCTGGTGGGGTCAACCTGAATGGCGCCGTATTCGGCTTTGCTTCCGTCGTCGTCATACTGGCAGCCTTTCTTTTCGGCTTGGCTCCCGCACTCCATGCAACCAGGCCTGATGTGCAAGTCGAGTTGAAAGAAGGCGGACGCACGGCAAGCGCGGGCGCAGCACAGAATCGGCTACGAGGCGCGCTCGCGGTCGCGGAGATTTCGCTCGCGCTCATTCTTCTGGTTGGCGCGGGCTTGATGATGAAAAGCCTCTACCTCCTGCTGCAAGTGGATCCCGGATTTCGGACTGACCGCGTCCTGACTTTGACGATGGACTTGCGGACGCAGCAATATGCAAAAGATGCCGCGGTGCTGAATTTCTGGCAGGCGCTGCTCGATCGTGTCCGCGCCCTGCCGGGGGTGGAAAGCGCCGCTGTGGGAACCGTGGTTCCCCTGACGGAAAGTCACAGCCGGTCGGACGTGACAATCGAAGGAATGGCTGCCCCGGCGCCCGGCGACTATCCCCATCCCGATGTTCATCTCGTAAGTCCGGGCTATGCGGCAACTCTGGGAATCCCCGTGATGCGCGGACGCGCTTTCACGGATCACGACAACGAGAATGCGCCGCTCGTCGGCATGATTAATCTCATGATGGCGCGGCGCTTTTTCCCGAAGGAAGACCCCATCGGCAAGCGCTTTATGTTCGGCCACCCTTCCACCGCCAATCCGCCAAAGTGGTTTACCGTTATCGGCGTTCTGGGTGACACGAAGCTCTACGGTCTGGCAAATCCGGCGCGGCTCGAAGTGTATATCCCGCTGCGCCAACGTCCCACCAGTAAGATGACTTTGGCCGTGAAATCGGGAGCCGATCCCACGGCGCTGACCTCCTCAATTCGGGAGGCCGTGCAATCGATTGACAAAGACCAGCCCATTTTTGCGATTACGACGATGAAACAATTGGAGAGCGATTCGGTGGCCACGAGGCGCATGACGCTGGTGCTGCTTGGCTTGTTTAGCGGGCTCGCCCTGATTTTGGGGGCTATCGGAATTTACGGCGTCATTTCGTATTCCGTCGCGCAGCGCACTCATGAGATTGGTGTTCGCATCGCACTCGGTTCGCCACGGCGCGATGTTTTTCGAATGATCGTTGGGCAAGGCCTGAGGCTCGCCGGCATTGGAATAACGTTCGGAATCGTCGCGGCGTTTGGGCTTGCGCGCCTGATGTCCAGCCTGCTCTTTGGCGTAAGCGCGGCGGATTTCGAAACCTTCGCCGCCGTGGTCGCCCTTCTAGTGTTCGTTGCTTTGCTGGCCTGCTACGTTCCCGCTCGACGCGCGATGCGTGTCGATCCCATCGTGGCGCTGAGATACGAATAGTTCCTTCCAAAGACGCGGTGGCTGGCGAATCCCAAATTCAGGCGCAGGACCGTTGAACCGTTTGCCGTTTTGCATTCCGTCTTCCTATATTCACCCGCGGCGATCTACGAGATAGGCGAGAAAAGCAAAAATCGCAAAGTAGAAGGCGGCATTGATACCGATGGCAATCCTGAGAAACCAGCCGAACGTCCACGCCAGCGATTCGTGCGCGGCAGGCATCACGACTTCCGCAACCTTCAGTCCAGGCGAAATCAGCGACACAAGAGGAACGGGCATGGTGGATTCGCTTGGTACGGCAAGCGCCAGCGCGAGGAATCCCGCCAACAAGCCGGCTATCCCGGGCAAGACCAAACGAAAGAAAATGCGCTTCGGCATCAGCCGCCATTCTATCAGACCGCGTGTTGCTTCATCCCAGGGGCTACTGCCGGTGGATGAATGGGTAACTCTTCTTTCTCCTTCCGTGTACATGAAACGATTTCGCAGTACCGCGCACTACGCATTCAGTAAGACCAATCCCAATTCAAATGCCTCCGTTCTTACCAATGGGGGCACCGTCGTTCCAGGTGCCAGTCGTGGGGGTAGTTGGTCGGGAGACGCGTGGGGAGCACTTCTGGGAGAGTTGTGCTCCTCTCGTGTTCTGCGACCGTACACGCCCCTTGCGAGTTTTCCATACCCGGCCGCCGGGGTCGGGAGCGAATTCGCTTGACGCTTCCCGACAATCAGCGAGAATGCTTCGCTGTGACGAGCCTGCGAAAACCATTTTCGCAGCGCCGCGATGTAGAGGTGATCGCGTGAGCGCAAGACCTGGCAAGATCAAGAAGGACAGTCCGTACATCAAGCGTGACAACCCCGCCTTGCAAAAGGTAGCGCGAGGGCTGCGAAGCCTTGTGAAAGCCTCTGTGCCCGGGACGAAGACAACCGTGAATTCTTGGGGAATTCCTACATTTGAAACGGATGACCCATACTGCTTTTACATGATCGGAAAGAACCACGTTACGTTTGGATTTCACTACGGGACTTCCCTCCATGATCCGGAACGATTGTTGGAAGGCACTGGCAAGAATATTCGCCACGTAAAATTGCGCACGCCGCAGGACCTGACGCAAAAAGGATTGAAACAGCTGGTGATTGCCGCAGCCCAACTGAAGGGGAAGCCGCGGATGAGAGGGATGAGCGGGAAACAAAAGTAGGGCGTGCATAACCACGAACTGTGGCGTGGTTCAACTCCAGACCAAGAGGACTGTCGAGGGCCGCGGCTAGAACCAGGTGGAGGCTTTGTAGCGCCGGTATTCATCGCCGAATTTCTCCTCGAGGACGCGGGATTCCGCGTTGGCGCGGCTGATTTGCAGAATTAGCACCGGCACAAGAAGAAGGAGAAAATAAGGCCGCTCCAGGAAGAGAAAGAGTCCTGCGACAACGAATGCGCCGAAAAAATAGATCGGATTGCGTATGCGGGAATAGAGGCCGTGAGTGACGAGTTTTTTTGCCTGGGGCGTCATAGAGAAAGAATTGCCGAGTTGAAAGCGCGCGAGAGTCAGCAGCGCGAGCGCTGGAAACAGAAGTGCGACCCCGGCGATGCGCATGGCACTCCAGGGTGGATGCGCGAACTGATAGGTCAGAATCGCGATTGCGACGAGCGGGACGAAAATCACAAAGATAACGCTGCGGTTCAGGCTCATCGGCTGACTCCGTGCGTTCGATTTGCCATTCGAGGTTGGATCCCAGTTTGTTGCGTGCAAAGCGACATCGTTCGCTCCTACGGTTTCAGGCCGGATCCTTGCTTCCGCTAGCAGAGGTTCCGCCGATCGGCGGTTCGAAGCCGCCGCAGCGATAACGCCAACTCTGGCGGTACTTCTCGCGTTCCTCCGGCGTCATCTTTTCCCATCGCTCGTTCATGCGCTCGGCCATTCGCCGCCTCATGTTGGAACGATCCGAAGTGCGAAAAGCATGGCTACCAAAGAGAATCCGGCAGAGTGCCAGCAGTCCGAATGCCTGCCAGAACGTGATTTGGCGCCATCCGAAAAGTGTCGGCGCCAGCCAGTTCCAGAGGTGCATGACCAGCTCTCCGCCAATCCAGATGAATAGAGGGATCGCCAGTAGAGCTATTGGGGCCAGGATAATCCATTTCCTTCTCATAGTGTGCTCCTCATTGCTTCGAATCATTGCTCGGCAAATTCTGCTTCACATCTTTTCCTCGCGTCGGTCCTTCGCGTCATTTCTGCGCAAGATCGTCGTAAATGCTCTGCAATCGTTCGCGCAGACGAAGCACGGCGTAGCGCTTCCGTGCAAGCAAGGTGTTGATGTTCACGCCCGTTTCCGCCGACAGCTCCTTGAAGCTGCGCCCTTCGATTTCGTGGGCGACGAATACCTCACGCTGCTCGCTGGGCAGTTCGTCCAGCGCAATCTCCAATTCATCGAGAAGTACGTTGCGGAAGTAGAGCGCTTCCGGCCCGGCTTCAGGCGATGGCAACAGCTCTTCGATCCGCAGCAGCTCGCCGGCTTCGTCCTCTACTCCCACGTCGCTGAAAGCCACCGGCTTTTTCTTGCGAAAAAGATCGGTGATGCGATTGCGCGCGACGCGATACAGCCAGCCGGTCACGTGCTCGATGGGCATCAACAGGCGGTTGGCTTCCACCAGTTCGTAGAAGACCTCCTGCAAGATGTCCTCGACGTCCGCCGGATCGGGCACGCGCCGCCGGATGAAATTGCGCAGCCGCCCGCGCTGTTCCGCGACGACTTCGGAGATTTTACGGTCTTGCTCGACCATTGCGATGGCGCTCACCGGCTCATCCATCCACTACTGTAGACGAATGGCCGGCGGGGATATTGTAGAGGCTGGTTCGGCTGAAGGGGTTAAGCGAACGCTGTTAGGAGAAATCCCGGGGTCGCGAACGGAATGCCGTCGAGCTTGCAGAGGGCCGGAGAATCTTCTAAACTGACTATCTAGGTTAATAATCTAGATGTTTTGAAAGAGGTTTGGCGATGCGGACAGTCGGCATATTTGAGGCCAAGCAGAAGCTCTCCGAACTGGTGGAGCGCGCCTCACGCGGAGAGCGCATCCGGATTACGCGGCGGGGCAAGGTGGCGGCGGAAATCGGGCCTGCGGAGAAGGAGGTGGACCTGAAAGAAGTATTTGCGAGGATGGATGCGATCAGGAAGCGTTCCAAAAAACCCAAAAACGTAAGCGTGAAGAGCTTGATCGAGGAAGGAAGAATGTGAGCCAGTTTGTCCTGGACGCTTCGGTCGCACTGGCTTGGGTTCTTGACATCCCCATTCCCGTGTATGCGTTGGAAGTACGGCAACAGATACTTGCCGGCAAGCGCGGGCTAGTGCCGGCTTTGTGGCACCTGGAGATTGCGAATGGACTTGCAATGGCTGAAAGGCGAGGAGATCTCAGCGCGGCCGATGCGGAGACTGCGCTCGACCAGATTATGATCACTGCGGCGAGCAGGCTGGATACAGACGCGAGTCTTGTGCCTGCGCGAGACGCGCTTGGCAACGCCCGTTCGTTCCAGTTGACCTCATATGACGCCGTGTACCTGGACTTGGCTCGGCGCGAGGGTTTGCCGCTGGCGACAATTGATAAGGGGTTGCGGGCGGCGGCGGTGAAGGCAGGTGTGGGGCTGTTCAGATGAAGTTCGTGCAGCGGCGAAGTTCTTCTGTGAGCTGAGGTATTCCGAATTGGTTTCAGCAGGTTGAAATCCATGCATCCGGATGGATAAATGCTTCCATCAAGCGTGGCGCATTTTTTCAAGAGTGAAAGAACTTTTTACAAATCGCCGGATTGCGCATAACGTCGAACCAACCCGAAAAGTGCGGTGCGCGATCGGGAATCTTGGGTTATGCGTTCTCGATAATCTGTAGTTCGGATCGAATGCCAGCAGGATCGGGGCCGGGGCGGAGAATCCCGCTGGGCAAACACGAATGTCTGCAAGAGTAGAATGAGAAGTGCATATCGAAATAACAATTCTTGAAACATGAGGAGCTCTCGAGACACCGGGCGATTAGGCGGGCGCAGGCACTTGAAGATAGGATCTCCCGGGCGCTGCTTTGTGGGATGCCAAGAGACCAAGAGAAAATGGAACGACGCCACGATTAGCGCAGTCCGGAACCTGAAAATGGCAATTTGCCTTTGAGATACGGGCTGCAGATAGTGGTCGAGATCAGGCGTTGCGCTGTGTAAGCGTTGAATTTAGGTCACGGAGGCTAGCAATCATGAACATCGGGATCCTTGGAAGTGGAATTGTGGGGACGACTCTGGGAACGAAACTCGTTTCACTCGGGCATGCGGTGAAGCTTGGGTCGCGAGAGCACGCCAACGAAGCGGCGGGCAAATGGGTGATGCAAACGGGAAATGGAGCCTCGCAAGGCACCTTTGCGGACGCGGTCGCGTTTGGCGACATGGTGCTGGTGTGCTTGCGGGGAGATGTAAGTTTGCCGGTCGTGAAATCGGTTGGCGCAGCGAAGTTCAACGGGAAAATCGTGGTGGACGTGTCCAATCCCCTGGACATGGCTAAAGGCTTTCCGTGTCCGCTGTTGCCCGAACTGGTCAACACAACGTCGCTGGGTGAAGAAGTGCAGAAGGCGCTGCCAGGGTCGTTTGTGGTGAAAACGCTGAATACGGTGAATTGCGAAGTGATGGTGAAACCTGGACTCGTGAAAGGCGAAAGCGATCTGTTTATCAGCGGAAATGACGCGGCCGCAAAACAAAAGGTGATTGAGGTGTTGCGCTCGTTTGGGTGGAAGACCGTGATTGACCTGGGAGATATCACCACGGCGCGTGGGACGGAGATGTTGATGCCGATTTGGATGCGGATGATGGGCGTGTTCGGGACGCCGCATTTTAACTATCGAATCGTGAAAGGCTGAACCACAAAAAAGAATGCGAAAACCGGCGGCGGCTAAGGCCGGTGTTGCGGTGCTGAAAGGAAGAGAGTAAAGCTGCGATGCGGCGGAGAATGGGCCACTCGCCACTCGGATGTGAGGAGTTGATCGGAGGAGAGCATTCCTTATGAAAAATCTTTTTGAAGCGGGTCGGGTGGAAGAAGTGAAGCAGCGAATCGCCCAGGTGAGGCCGGATAGCGCGCGGCAGTGGGGCAAGATGAATCCCGCACAGGCGCTGGAGCATTGCTCGCGAGGGATGGAGATGGCGCTGGGAGACAAGACTCTGCCGCGAGCGTTCATCGGACGGATTCTTGGCCCCATGGTGAAGCCGAAGGTGATGGGGAACGACGAACCGCTGCGCCGGAATTCGCCGACCGCGAAGGAACTTGTGGTGAAGGACGAGCGAGACCTGGCAACGGAACGCACCCGATTGTGCGGATTGATCGACCGGTTTGCCGCGGCCGGCCCTGCGGGATGTACCACGCATCCGCATGCCTTCTTTGGGCGGCTGACGCCGGACGAATGGGCGATCCTGATGTACAAACATCTGGACCATCATCTGCGGCAGTTCGGTGTTTAGCGCCGGGAAGGGTCGCTTTCACCGAAAGAGAGCGATTTCAACCTGGGTGCCTGGCGCGACATTCGGGATTTCGCGTTGGCAGGCGATTTCGAGGATGTGGTCACCGTGACCGCCATTGCCCATCGCGTCGAGGGGGCGGATGCGGTAAGCCCATATTCCGTTTATGCGACAGAGTTCAAAGAGGAAGTCTTCTGGTTCGTTTAGTTCGTGGCCGTGAATTCTAAAATGTTCTTTGATTGGGATTGGCTCGCCGACATTGACATTCAGGGTGCCGGGGAAGAGTTTTTCGCCGGTGGCTCTTTCGAACGGTTCGGGATATTGGTTCATGCGGCGGGAGAAGTGCTTTAGGCCTGCGCCTTCGCCATCTCTACATATACTTCCCTTCACGATCATCATGTGTCTTCTTCCGGACCAATCGGGAGTGCAGTTCTGGCACCGTGGCGAATGTGAAGGATGTTCACGGCGTTTTTGCGTTTGTCCAGCGCGTAGATGATTCTGTATGTGTTCGGCTTTTGGCCAAAGAGCAGATGGCGTAGCTTCTTGTTTTCTGGAACGGTCGCGCCGCGTTCGGGGAATTGCTCCAGACTATAAATAGCTTCTGCGAGGCCATTGAACCACTCGAGTGCCGCTTTGGATGAGTCAACTTCGATGAATTCGTAGATCGCTTCCAGATCCCAAAGGGCGCGATCGGTGAGTCTAACGAGGTATTGCATGGTCGCGCCGGAACGCGTCCAGGGCTTTGCGGGCAGGACGCACACGGCCCTTCTTCACGTCCTCTAGGCCTTGACGGATGCCTTCCTGTGCGTCCGCTTGTGCGGCGATATCCAGCAGCCGCTGATAGGCTTCGGCATCCTGCACGACCGCTTCGGCCTTTCCATTTACCGTGAGGACGAGCGGCTTTTTCGTCTTTTTGAGATGCTTCATGAACTTGGCTGGGTTGCGCCGGAATGTCGTCATGGCTTGAATGTCTTTTTTTATGTCGAACATGAAGGCCTCGCACGTTGATGATAGCACCTTTAAAGGTGCGATGGAAGCTTGCGGGAGTGGCCCACCGTTTGCAAGAAACAAAACCGCAAACGGTAGGCCACCCGTCCGGCCTGTAAAGCTTGAAACTGACACAGGGTGTGGAGCATACTGTGTAGAGGACTCCACAGTATGGAAACGGTGCAGATTGTCATCGATAAGGACCTCTTGCGTGCTGCTGATCAAGCCGCGCGGCGGACCAAACGCAATCGCTCCGCATTGATAAGGGATGCTCTGCGAGAACATCTGCGGCGCTTGCGCGTTCGAGAGGCCGAGGAACGTGACCGCGCGGGATACGCCCGGCGGCCTGAAGCGGGAAAAGAGCCTCTCACCTGGGAGGCGGAGGCCGTGTGGCCGGCCGAATAGCGCGCGGTGAAGTCCGGCTTTATCAGTTCGCGCCGCCGGATAAAAAACGGCCGGTGCTAATCCTCACACGCGACAGCGCTCTTCGCTACCTTTCCGCGGTGTCGGTAGCGCCGATCACTTCCAGTGTGCGCGGCGTCCCGTCGGAGGTGCGTCTGGAAGTGGACGACGGAATGAAAGCGCCCTGCGCGGTGAACCTTCATAATGTGATTACGGTTTCGCAGCACCGCCTGGGAAAGCGCGTGGCGCAATTAAGTTCGGGGCGAATGAAGGAAATCTGTGCCTCTTTACGATTCGCCTTGGGCTGCGACATCAGCTAATCGTCGACTGGTGGCAGGATGGGATTGCCGCTGGCGGCGGTTGCGGCAGGAGTGGCGCTGCTGCAGTGAAGCGTGAAGGGAAAAGAGCAAAGCCAAAACCCGCACCCTTTGATGAACCAAAGCCCGAAGGCGTGTCACCCGCCCGCGCGGTCAAGAAAAAGCGGGCCGGCGCGTGGCGGAGCTTTCCTACTTCGCGGCCGGCGTCAGGCCCTCCAAGCGCTTCTTGTCGATCTTCAGCACGACGCCGGCGTTGCGGTCGGCGACTTCGTTGACGTGATATTCCGCCGCAGTGCCTAAAACCTCGGCGACTTCCGTCGGTGTCAACCCATACTTGTCGGTCAGCCAGTTGGCCATGTTGACGGTCGCGTCGCGAAATGCATCATCAATCGAGCCGTCCAGCCCGACCGCCATGATTTGTGTAGCCGATTCGATACGCGGCGACGGCACGCGCTTGCCCGGGACCAGCTCCACAGTGAACTCCACGTCCATTGAGGTCTCCAGAGCGTTTCCATTCAATTCGCCGTCGCCTTGCGCGGCGTGCCCGTCGCCAAGGTACAGCATTGCACCAGGGGTGCGCACCGGCAGATATACTGTCGCTCCCTCGATCACGTCGTTGAAGTCCATGTTGCCGCCGTATCCGCCGGAGTCCCCAGTGCCCGGCGCGGCATTCGACGGCGGCGGCGCTGTGGCTATGCATCCCAGCATCGGCCGCAGTGGAACGGAATACGCTTTGAGGTGCTCGCCGGGCGGATCCACCGTCGCTACGCCGCGGACGGTATCCAAGTGCCATTTCACCGATTTTCCGGCATCCTTCATTTTGACCGACCATTGCGTGTCCACCGCGCGCGGCACGAGGTCATCGTCACTGATGGCCCAGTCGCGGTTCAGCTTCAGCCGGTTGAGATGCACCACCAGCGTGTCGCCCGGCTCCGCTTCCTCCACGTAAAACGGGCCCGTTTCCGGATTCCCTCCAAGTACGCGCTTCACGCCCTTTTCATCGGTGCCGCCGGCGTCCACGGTGGTGGTGTGAACAGTGTCCCCCGGCGCGATGCGCAGCACCGGCTCGTTCAGAGCCGAGAATTGGCGGTAGAACCGGGTGGGCGTGAAGTCGTAATGATGCGGCGGCCCGGGCTGGCGTTCGCGTATCAAATTTGCGGTCAGCGCATGCGTTGCGGGATGCTGGGGATCATCGCCGTCCGTCAGAATGATCGTTCCCGAGAGCACCCCGTTATGGACCCTGGCCGCGCATTCCTCCTTCCCCCCGTGGTCGTCCTTGCCCAGAAACTGCAGCGTGCTCCCCGTGATGCTTCCTTCGAGGCTGTCACCCGCAAATTTGCCCGTCAGCTTTCCGTTTTCTTCTTTCAATTCCATGCGCACAAAGACCGGCGTACCCCAGAAATCCATGTTCACCGACCACTTCCCCGTGAGGTCGCCGCTGCTGTCACCGGACGGTTGCTGTTGCGCACTCGCGCAATCTGCGCTGCCGAAAAACAAAATGCCGCAAGCCAAGCCGAGCAAAACAGTATTTCTCATCGTATGCACCTCGAGTTAAACACGTCTACGATTTAGGATACGAACGGAGTGGACAAAAGTTCCGCGGTCACATGAAGCGCTGGCCACCTGCCCGCCGTTTGCAGGAGACAAAACCGCAAACGGTTGATTGGATAAGGACGAAGGCTCCGGTCGTAGCCGCGTATGCTTCTGATTGGAGGACCGAAGCAATTCGGTCGAAAGGAGCCTTCGATGATGCTTATTGGATGTGATTATCATCCCAGTTGGCA
>Ga0209166_10001859_pt1 | contig 16749 bp, 12 predicted proteins | sample Coa_R1_3_FD_187151 | JGI IMG/M metagenome (GOLD analysis project Ga0209166, IMG submission 187151) | Surface soil microbial communities from Centralia Pennsylvania, which are recovering from an underground coalmine fire - Coalmine... | ecosystem: Environmental > Terrestrial > Soil >... | reverse complement strand
GGGCTCGGGAGAATCAGTTACAAGGGGCGTGTTGCGTCGTCCCCGGTCTTGACAACTCAATGCGGGGCAATTCGCACCGGAAATGGCTCCGGAATCAGCCGGAGCCGCAAGAAAAAGGAATCACTAGCCCATGTCTGGCCAACAAGCAGCCTCGAAGACTGAAACCGTGCCCGTGGAAATCAAGCTGGCGCATTCGCCGGATTCCGACGATGCGTTCATGTTTTATGCGCTGGCCACGCACAAACTTTCCACGCCCGGTTACAAGTACACGCACATCCTTTCGGACATTCAGTCGCTGAACGAAGCGGCGCTCGCGGAAACGTATGACGTGACGGCGATCAGCTTTGCGGCTTATCCGAGTCTGCGCGACAAGTATGTTCTTCTCGATTGCGGCGCGAGCTTTGGAGAAGGCTACGGGCCAATCGTCGTCTCCACAAAAGCAGTGAAGCCGCAGGAGCTGGCTGGCAAACGGATCGGCGTTCCGGGCCTGAAGACTTCGGCGTATCTCACGCTGAAACTCTTCGAGCCAAACTTTGAGCCGGTGGTCATGCCTTTCGACAAAATCATTGATGCCGTGCAGAACAATCTTGTCGAAGCAGGCCTGCTCATTCATGAGGGACAGCTCTTCTTTCCGGAGAAGGGTCTGCACCGCGTGATTGATCTGGGCATCTGGTGGCAGGAACAAACGGGACTGCCGCTTCCACTGGGAGGAAATGCGGTTCGCCGCGCTCTCGGGCCAAAGCTTGGGCGGCAAATCGCGAAAACCATCCGCGACAGCGTGGCTTACGGCCTGGAACACCGCGAAGAAGCGCTGAATTACGCCATGCAATTCGCGCGCGAGATGAACACGGAGCTGGCCGACCAGTTTGTCGGCATGTACGTCAATAAGTGGACGCTCGGCTACGCAGAAAAGGGCAAGCAAGCTGTGAAAGAGCTGATCGTGCGTGGCACGAAAGCTGGTTACCTCCCAGGACCGGCCACGGTCGAATTCCTCAGCGAAGAATAGGGAGCCAAACCTGCCTTCATTTTCTTTCTATGGCGCCTATTTTTTCGGTGTCAAATACAGATCCTGATAGTCAAAGCTGAAGTCGGCCAGCGGAGACACTGCGACCATGGTGAAATGGTCTATCGCCCCGTCAGGCTTCAGCGTAAAGGTGAGGAACGCGTCCTCTATCGTGCGGTCGCGCCAATGCGCTTTGAAAGTGTCGTATTGCCAGTGCTGAAGGTCTGCAACGGCTTTCGGGGTGTGGTCAAGAGTGAAGACGAGCTTGCCGCCTTCCATTCGAATCGTGACCGGGCCGTACCAAGGATCGGTATAGACTCCCGCATATTTTTCCAAGGGCAACGACGGCTTTGAGTCCGCGGCGCGGCCTGATTCCTGCTGCTTCATGATTTCCGCCGCTTCTTTCTCCCCTTGTTCTTCCGCAGCTTTGTGCGCCGCAGTCCAATCCGTGGGCGCGAGTCCGAAGTAAGAATCCAGGATGTGATAAAGAATGGAGTCGAAGGCTCCGCCTTGTTCGGCGTTGGTCAAGATGACGACGCCGAGATTTTCTTCAGGGACGAGCATCACGCGCGAAACCATGCCGGCCACGCCGCCGGTGTGGGCCACCATTTTTCTTCCGTGGTAATCGCCCAGGCCCCAGCCTAGTCCATAAGCGGCGAATTTCGGTCTTTTCGCCGCGAGTGGAGAGGCGCCCGCACCAATGGGGAGAATCGTCTGCGCACTCCACATTTCACGCGATTGCCGTTCGCTGAAAATCCGTTCGTCTCGTCCGGGAATCTTTCCATGATTCAGTTGAAGCAGAACCCATTTCGCCATTTCAGTGGCGGACGAATTGATCGAGCCCGCCGGCCCGGCATTGTCCAGGTTTACGAACTCAATGGGTTGCAGCTTGCCATCCACTTTCGAATGCGGCCAGGCGTAGTTGTCCCCGGGCTTGAAGTCGGCATTGCTCAAGTTGGTGGTGTTCATTCCCAAAGGGCGGAGAATTCTTTCGCGAACGTAATCTTCCCAGGACTTCCCGGTCACGGCGGGGATGATTTGCCCTGCAGTCATGTACAGCAAATTGTCGTAGGCGAAACGGCTGCGGAAACTGGAAGCAGGCTTCATGAAGCGTAGCTTGTAGATGATCTCGGCGCGCGTGAAGGTCGTGTGCGGCCAGAAAAGCAAATCGCCCTCCCCTAAGCCCATGCCGCTACGGTGCGTCAGCAAGTCGCGGATTGTCATCTCGTGAGAGACATACGGGTCGTACATCTGAAATCCCGTGAGGCGCTCGTAGACGGGGTCGTCCCAAGAAATCTTGCTTTCGTCGACTAACGTTGCCAGCGCGGCGGAGGTAAAGGCTTTCGTGTTAGAACCAATGGCGAGAAGGGTGTTCTCATCCACGGGCGTCGGTTCACCGAGTTTCCGAACGCCGTATCCCTTGGCCAGCACGACCTTGCCGTCTTTTATGATGGCCACGGAAAGGCCGGGCACTTCAAAAGTTTTTAAAACTCGCGCGACATAGGCGTCCAAATCGGCAGGTGGAGCGTTCTGTGCGAATGCAGGCTGAACACAAACCATCAGCAACAGCCACAGCGGCGATGTTCGCAGGCTGAGTTTCATGAGGTTCTCCGTGCTTCGGTTGGAAACTTGCGCAGGAGATTAAAACACAGATTGACGAATTCCGCGGACTTCGCATTGCAGGTCAGCTTTGAGGATCACCTTGTGCAGTCGATGGTCGCCTTGACGCTCTTAGGCGAATCCCTTAGTGTTTTTGCGTCATGAATTCACGCACGAAAGCAATCCTTTTGCCCTGCTATATCTTTCTGAGTTGCGTCACGTTCTTTGCTTCGCACGTTGCTGCGCAGACTCCTTCCAAGCCTGCCGTCGCCACGGAGCCAAACAAAGATTGGCCCAAACAGGCGGTCCGCGCCTCGCATGGCATGGTGGTTACGGACGAAGAGCTCGGCTCACAGGCGGGCGTGGAAATTTTGAAGCGCGGCGGAAATGCGGCGGATGCGGCGGTTGCAACCGCATTTGCCTTGGCCGTTGTTGAGCCCGCGGCGGGCAACATCGGTGGCGGGGGCTTCATGCTCATCCGGCTAGCGGACGGCAAAACCACTTTTCTCGATTACCGCGAAACCGCTCCCGGCAAGGCCACGCGCGACATGTACATCGGCAAGGACGGCAAACTGGACGACGATGCGTCCGTCATTGGTTATCGTTCTGTCGCGGTGCCAGGAACGGTCGCGGGCCTCGAATTGGCTTTGAAGACCTACGGCACGATGAAGCTGGCCGACGTGATGGCGCCGGCCATCCGCCTGGCGGAAGAGGGTTTCGTGGTCAGCGAAAAACTTGCCGCAGAGTTGGAGGAAGAGAGCCCGGGCTTGCAGGCTTTTCCGGCAAGCAAACGAATCTTTCTCAATGGAGGTGAGCACCTCAAAGCGGGCGCCAGGCTGAAGCAACCAGAGCTTGCCGCAACACTCAAGCGCATCGCTGAAAACGGGGCGGCAGAATTTTACCGCGGCGAAACCGCACACTTGCTTGCGGATGAAATGGCGAAGAATGGCGGAATCATCACGCCTGACGACCTTGCGAATTACAAGCCCAAAGTCCGCGAAGTTTTGCACGCTAAATATGAAAGCGGCGGTCACTCGTGGGAAGTATTGACGGCGCCTCCGCCAAGTTCCGGGGGCGTGGCGATGATCGAAGCTCTAAATATGCTTAAGGACGTGCCGCTGAAAGGTTGGAATGACCCACAAAGTGTTCACATGGTCGCGGAGACGATGCGCCGAGTATTTGCGGATCGGGCGGCATATCTTGCCGACCCTGATTACTCAAAAATTCCTGTGGCCGGTTTGACGGATCCCTGCTATGCGAGGGAACGGGCAGCGACCATCGATCCCACAAGAGCGTCCTCGAGCAAAACGATTACAGCCGGAATGCCGCATACTTGTGGCTCAGCCGCGAGCTCTGAAGTTGCGCCTTACGTCGTCACCAGCAAACCCGAGGGTCGCCACACCACCCATTTTTCGGTTGTGGACACCGCAGGAAATGCCGTCGCGAGCACTTACACGCTGAATGACAGTTACGGCTCTCATGTAACGTGCGCGGCAGGCTTTCTGCTGAACGATGAAATGGACGACTTCACCACGCAGCCCGGCGCCCCGAACTCCCTTTACGAGCTGATGCAGTCCGACGCAAACGCTATTGCTCCGGGCCATCGCCCGTTGAGCTCCATGACGCCAACGATTCTGCTGCGCGATGGCAAGCTCAGCTTCGTCACCGGCTCGCCCGGCGGGCCAACAATCATTTCCGTTACGCTGCTGAGCGTCATCAACTGGATGCGCCTCGGCATGGACGCGCAAACAGCCATCAACGCGCCGCGCTTTCATCATCAATGGTTCCCGGACCGCATTCGGATGGAAGCGGAATTTCCGCTGACCATCGAGCAGGCGCTGCGGGCACGCGGTTACGAGGTCGAACGCGGCTGGTACTACACTCCAAGCCTGGGCAGCGACGCCAAGTTGAGCAAGCACATGGGGCTGGTTAATGCCATCGGCATTGATCCGCAGACCGGCGAACGACTCGGAGCCGCCGATCCGCGCGACCAGGGGTCTGCCGTCGGATACTGAGGGGGAATGTTTCGGGCACAGGGGCCTCAGAGAAGCGAGGGGACTCCAGCAAAATAACGGTAAACTTCTGAGTGGCCCTAAAAACCCAGTGAGCTCATGCAGAGACTACTCTCGACGTATTTATTCATTTCCAAAAAGCTGACCCCGGAAATCCTTGCGCAAATTGCCGAGGCGGATTTCCAAGGCATTGAGATTTTCTGCACGCGGAGCCATTTTGAATACTCGCTGAAGCCGGAGGTACGCGCGATGGCCAGCGCGCTCGAAGCGCATCGCTTGCAATTGGTTTCGCTCCACGCGCCAACCAGCCGCGACTTGAGCGCCATGCGCGAGAGTGGCGCGCCGCTTTCCATTTGCGAAGTGGAGCGCGTGCGGCGCGTCGAGGCCATGGATGAATTGAAGCGCGTGATTGACGTTGCGGATGATCTGCCTTATGCGCGGCTCATCCTGCACATGGGCGGCTCGCGAGAGACTGCCGATCCGCGCAAGCGCGATGCGGCTTTCAGCTCTCTCGAGCATCTGGTCCTTCACGCACGCCACGCCGGAATAACCATTTGCGTGGAAAACACTTTGAGCGAAATGGGTAGCCCCGACTACCTTCGCGCTTTTGTTGACGAAACGCGCCTTACTGGCTTGCGCTTCAACTTCGATATTGGTCACGCCCATCTTGCGGAGTTTCCGGAAAAGGAACGCCTGGAGAAGTGCTTTGCGCCGATGAAGGAGCTGGTTTCTTCCGTCCATTTGCACGACAACCATGGCGATAAGGATGAGCACCTGCCGCCTTACGATGGCTCCATCCACTGGCCGAGCGCCATTAAGCTGCTCCAGTCGGCGCCGCAGAGTGATTTGCCCCTAGTCCTTGAGTTAAAAGAAAAAACCGGTCCTGATGCTCCCACCATGAATGAGCAACTCGTCGCGGCCCGCAAGTCGGTGGACAAGTTCGAAAAAGCTTGGGCGTAAGCCCCTCGCTCTTCCGTCTCTTGCATGGAAAATTGACCATTTATTTGACTATGGTCTATAATTCTGACTAGGTATTGCTATGGAAGAAATCCCCATCTCTAAATTCAAAGCTAAATGCCTAGCCTTGCTGGAGCAGGTGCGCAAAACGAGGAAGCCGCTCCGCATAACACGGCATGGCAAACCGGTCGCCGATGTCATCCCGGCAGCTCCGTCAATCGACCGTGCCGCCCTCTTCGGATCGATGCGGAACTCTATGGAGATTCTCGGCGATATCGTATCTCCAGTGATTGATCTCGATGACATTGAGGCTCTTCGCGATTGAAGCTCCTCCTGGACACTCATATTTGGATCTGGCTTCTGCACAGCCCGGAGCGGCTCGGCCCCCGTGCGCATCAAGCTCTCGCGGCCGAAGAAAATGAGCTTTGGGTATCGCCGATTAGCACGTGGGAAGCTCTCATGCTGCACCGCAAGAAGCGCGTGCAACTGAGTTCGGATTTTCTAGCTTGGCTCCGGCAAGGAACACCTGGATTTCAACAGGCGCCTTTCACACATGAAATCGTGTTAGCAGGGGAGCAACTGCAGCTTCACGCGGATCCTGCTGACCGTTTTCTCACAGCGACGGCTCAAGTCCTCGACCTGACCCTCGTAACTGCGGACGAGAAGTTGTTGGGCCTGGGGAACATCAAGACACTCGCTAATCGCTGAATCAGCGCCGTTCATGACTTCCCGAAGGGCTTCTCTGTTAAACTACCCGATTGCGAACTACCCAAGAATCGCGCTATGACTACAATCACGATTGAACAAGCCGGGAAATACGAGGGGCAGGAAGTCACGCTGAAAGGCTGGCTGTACAATCTGCGCGAGTCCGGCAAGCTGCTTTTTCCCATTTTTCGGGATGGGACGGGGATCATTCAGGGAGTTTGCTCGATCAAGGAGAATCCTGAGGCGTTCGAGGCGCTGAAAGGCCTGACGCAGGAATCGAGCGTTATAGTGACCGGTAAGATTCGCGCCGAAAAGCGCGCGCCTGGCGGCTACGAAGTCGGTGTCACTAAGATTCAAGTTCTGCAAAAGGTACCCGAAGCCACGCCTTTTCCCATCCAGCTTAAAGAGCACGGCGTGGATTTTCTCCTCGACAACCGCCACCTATGGATTCGCACGCCGCGGCAGGCCGCCATTCTGCGCATTCGTGCCGAAGCGATTCGCGCCGCGCGCGAATTCATGGACGGCCAGGGCTACACGCTTACCGATGCACCGATGTTTACGCCAGCCGCCTGCGAGGGTACGTCGACACTCTTTGAAGTCAATTACATTGATGAGCAGAAAGCCTACCTGACACAGAGCGGTCAGCTTTACGGCGAAGCGTTGGCTATGGCGCTCGGCAAGATCTATACCTTCGGCCCCACGTTCCGCGCCGAGAAATCCAAAACGCGCCGCCACCTTACCGAATTCTGGATGCTCGAACCGGAAGCAGCCTACGTTGAGCTGGATGAAGCCATGGCCCTCGGCGAAGGGCTCGTCAGCGCCATCGTCCAGGGCGTTTTAAGAAATAAGTCGCGCGAACTGGAAACCCTCAAGCGCGACACCAAAAAACTGGAATGCGTCAAGCCGCCCTTTCCCCGAATCAGTTACGAAGAAGCCGTCGCGGTTTTGAACAAGAACGGCAATCCCGCCAAATTCGGTGACGATTTCGGCGGCGACGAAGAAACCATCATTTCCAGTTCCTTCGACCGTCCGGTGCTCGTGCATCGCTATCCCACGTCTCTCAAAGCCTTTTACATGCAGCCGGATCCCCAGCGCCCCGAACTGGCCCTCGCTTTTGACATGCTCGCTCCCGAAGGCTACGGCGAGATCATCGGCGGCAGCCAGCGCATCCACGACTACGACCTGCTGGTCAAGCGTCTGCACGAACACAAGCTCCCGGAAGAAGCATTTCAGTGGTATCTCGACTTGCGGCGCTATGGCAGCGTGCCGCATTCCGGCTTCGGCCTGGGCCTCGAACGTACGGTAGCCTGGATTTGCGGCACCGAACACATTCGCGAGGTGATTCCCTTCCCTCGCATGATTTACCGCGTGTATCCTTAGTGCGGGTAGTTCGCGCCACGACGGCGCATCGAGCACTCACCGGGTACCTGAAAATGGAGCGATCCGGGCCTTGCGCCCTCGTAGCGCACTGAGTTTTGGTGCGCCTTTGCGGGGCAAACGAGGATCGCTGAACGTGAGAAGACATGGCGCAAAAAGTTCGCATCATCGGCGTCCCCATGGACCTCGGCCAAAGCCGGCGCGGCGTAGACATGGGTCCCTCGGCTTTGCGCGGCGCAGGTTTGCATACCGCCATAAAGAAACTCGGACACACGGTGGAAGACATCGGCAACCTCGAAGTAAAACAGCCGGAAGAAATGCCGGTCGGGGAAAAGCGTGCCAAGTATCTTCAGGAAATTGCGGAAACCTGCCAGGATATTTCTAAGACCGTAGAAAAATCTCTCGCAGAAGGCTTCCTCCCGCTCGTACTCGGAGGCGACCACTCAATCGCAGTTGGCGCGTCGGCCGGCGTGGCTTCGCATTTTCGCCAGCAGAAGAAGGAAATCGGGTATCTCTGGCTTGACGCGCATGGCGACATGAATACGCCAGAGTCTTCCCCGTCAGGCAATATTCACGGCATGCCGCTCGCCGCGATCATGGGTTACGGCGCGCCAGAACTCGTGGATCTGGGCGGCTTCAAACCTAAAGCCGAGCCCGGCAATATCGTGATCGTTGGCGCGCGTGACCTCGACGCCCAGGAGCGGAAAATTGTAAAAAAATCCGGCGTGCACGTTTTCACCATGCGCGATATCGACGAGCGTGGAATGCGTGACGTCATGTCCGAGGCCCTCAAATACGCCATGGACGATACCGGGGGCGTCGCCATTAGCCTGGACATGGACTTCGTGGATCCCTCGGACGCTCCGGGCGTGGGCACACCGGTGCGCGGCGGCGTTACGTATCGCGAAGCGCACCTCGCGATGGAAATGATTGCCGATACGGAGTCCATGGTTTCGATGGAAGTGGTGGAGATCAATCCCATCCTTGACGAACACAACCGCACGGCCCTGCTTGGTGTCGAACTGGTTCTCTCCGCTCTGGGCCAGAAAATCCTTTAGTTTGCGCTAATCCGGGCAACCCTGGATTTTCCTCCGAAGGGATTCATAGAGGGAATATAGCTCGAAATGTCCGCAGCCTCCCCTGGTTGCCACGTCCCGCTTTGCCGAAATGTACTGGCAGACAGCGTTTCTGCCAAGAACTGCATCACAATCCGAAAAAATGAGGTCTTTCTCAGTGCAAGAGCTTGTACAATATCCCCGAATTCGTCGGGAGACTTGAGGCAAATATGAGCAAACACTTCACTCGTCTGACCGCGCTCTTCCTGGCCTTCCTTCTATTGCCCGCGCCAAACTGGGCAACTTGCGGCGGCGGTGGAGGCGGGGGAATGGGCGGGATGCGCGGCCCTGGTGGGCCCAGCGGCTCTGGAATGGGTGGCGATGAACAGGTTTACCAGGTGCCGTGGAAGCTCATCAAGCCCGAAGACTCCATTTCGGCAGGGCTCGTGGTGTATTGGTTCCCCTCCTCCGGCGAGGAGTTTCAGAAATCCAGTTTGAGGTACTCGCGCAGCCTTTCGCTCTACGCATCGCAGTGCGTCACGATGGGCGTGGCCGACGCCGGCACGGCCATGGGCAAAAAATTCCTAAATGGCGAGAAGCTGCCTGTGGTCGTCTTCGCGAAAGCTGATGGCACGGTCCTCAGCAAACTTGAGAATGTAAACGGGTTCATGAAAGTCGACCGCGTCGAAAAACTGGTCGAGACCGAAGTGAAGCAACGCGAAGATTCCGTCAAAGAACGCATGAAGGACGCCAAGGAGAAAATCAAATCCGGAGACAAAGAGAGCGCCATTCCGATTCTGCGCTCCGTAACGGAGGAGAAGTGCCTTTTTCCCGGAAAAGCCAAAGACGCAGCCAAGGAGCTAAAGAAACTAGGGCTGAACGACATCGCGACTATCTTCGATGCGCCGGTATTCGATCCTGGGAAGAGCGCCAAGATCGAATCCGTCATGAAGCGCGGCTTGCAAGCGGAGATGAACGAAAAATACGAGCAGGCCGAGCGGCTCTATTCTGAAGCGCGCCGCATGGATCCCGCCGATCCGGCGCCGTTGCGCTACCTTGGCGAGCTTTACCGCCACCATCTTGGTGATTGGGACAAAGCGCGCGAAACCTTCAACGAAATCCTGGCAAAGCCTGCCGACCCCCTGTCGCGCGCCGTGGCGCTTCACGGGCTTGGTAAAATGACCATCCACGACGGCGATTTCCTCAAAGGGCTGCATTTGATGGAGGATTCCGTCCGCGAATATCCGCTTGCGCTGGCCTACCGAAATCTCGCGGTTTACTGGAACTCCGAAGGCGACAATGCGAAGGCCGACTACTATACGCGTGAGGCATTGAAGCTCGATCCCACCGATCCCTTCAACCTGGTTTTCGCGGCCGCCTTTCTTGCCGGCAATGGACACGGTGACGAGGCGTTGAAAATCGCGCAGGAAAACGAAGCGCTTCTCCCCGCTTCGTACAATCTGGCAGCCATCTATGCGCAGCTCGGCCAAAAGCAGAAGGCGCTCGATTTGCTCAAGCGCCATTTCTTCCAATACGAGCGCTATGCCTCCGTGCGCGCCAAGGAAATGATGGAAGCTCGCGTGGATACCGTCTTCGCTTCCCTGCGCGAAGATCCGGTATTCCTCGCGCTCACCAGCGCCGCCGACGGCAAACTTCCCATCCCACAAAACCAGAAAATGACCGGTGCACCGGCCGGCACTACATAGCTTAGTGAGAAATCTGGCCTGGCGTGCTTACTCTGAGCGCAACAATGTGACTGGTTCAATTCGCGAGGCGCGCAAGGCCGGCAAATAACCAGCCAGTAGGGCCACACCGCCCAACACGGCAACCATTCCACCAAACGTCGCTGGATCTGTAGCGGTCACTCCGTATAAGAGTGACGCCGCCAACCGCGTGGCAAGCAGCGCGCCCACAAGTCCAATCGCCGCTCCAATTCCCGCCAGCCGTATGGTTTCACCAAGAATGAGTTGCCTGACGGTCCCTGGCGAAGCTCCCAACGCCATGCGAATCCCAATCTCATTCTTTCGCTGGCTTACCGAATACGAAATCACCGCATAAATTCCCAGAGACGCCAGAGTCAAGGCAAACGCAGCGAATCCACCCAACAGGATCACCACAAACCGGCGCGGCGACACCGCCCGGTCAACCACCGTCTGCATCGTCCGCAGATTCGACGTCGGCAAATTCGGCTCAATAGGCCGCAGGGCTTCCCGCAACCGCGAAGCTAGCTCCGTCGTCGGCAGCGAACTCCTCACGACTAGGTCCACGACACCAAAGTCCTGCGTCTGCCGCATCGGAATGTAAAACTCGTTGCCTGATCCTTCCTCCAACGTCAAGTGGTGCACATCCCCAACGACCCCCACGACCGTTCGCTCTGGTTGATCCGCGAGGACAATCTGCCCAATAGGATCCTGTCCGGGAAACAATGTTCGCGCGGCTGTCTCATTCAAAATAATCACGTTCAATGCGCCTTTCGTATCCCGCTCCGAAAAATCTCGCCCAGCTTTTAGCGGAATTCCCATGGCATGGAAATATCCTTCGCTGATCATCCGCGGAAATCCCTCAGGATATTGCCCCGGCTTGTATTGCACACCCTTGGCCGCAAAACCCCAGCTCCGGTTCCACCCGAGTGGAAGCGCATCCGACAATCCGGCTGCCTCGATTCCTGAAACATTCATTACGTTGTGCAACGCTTCCGTAAGGTACGCGTTCTTTTGCTCCTGCGTCTTGTAGCTGTCGTTCGGGTCGATGCGCAGTGCCACTGCGTGCTCCGGCGCGAATCCCAGATTCACATCCAGCACATGCAGGAAGCTGCGAATAAGGAGCCCCGCCCCGGCGAGCAGCACGCACGCCAGCGAGATTTCGGCTACCACGAGTGCGCTCCTCATCCACGCATGTCCCCGCCCTTGGCTGGACCCGCGGTTCGAGTCCTTCAGGGCATCGTGGAGCGTCAACTCCGAGGCCGACCAAGCCGGGGCAAGCCCGAAGAGAAGCCCTGTGGCCACGGCGATCAGTATGGCAAACGCCAGCGACGTCCCATCCACGCGCACATCCGCGAGCAGTGGAATTTTCATTGCGCTCAACTGCGCCAGCACGCGCGCACCCAAGAACGCCAAAACCACTCCCAGCACTGCTCCGCTGCAAGAGAGCAACAGGCTCTCCGTCAAGATTTGTCCCAACAAATGCTTCCGCTCCGCCCCCAGCGCGACGCGAATTGCAATCTCCTTCTGTCTGGCCGCCGAACGGGCCAGCAACAAGTTTGAAAGGTTTGCGCAAACAATCAGCATCACCACGCCCACCGCGCTGGCAAGTACCAGCAGCGCCGGCCGCAGCTTTCCGCTAACGTGAGCAGGCAGCATCGAGAGTTTCGGATCAAATCCGTTCATCTTCGGGTTTTCCCGTTGAAGTTGCGGGCCAAGAATCGCCGCCTCCGCTTGCGCCTTGCTCAAGCTCGCGCTCGGCTTCAGCCTTCCCACCATGGCAAGCGTATTCCCCCAGCGGTTCGTTTCTGTCGTGAGCGGAAACGGCTCATACATGTCTACCTTCGTCCCCGGGGCAAAAATCGTCCCAAAATCAAACGACGCCGGTAGAACGCCCACCACCGTCACCGGTCCGCCATCGAACCTCAGCGCCTTACCCACAATGTTAGGATCTGCGCCAAACCTTCTTCTCCACAATGCGTCGCTCAGCATTGCCACGCGCGGCCCGTTCCAGACGCACTCCTCCGCACTGAATTGCCGCCCAGCTTGCGGTTCAACACCCAGTAGTGGGAAGAAATTCTGCGTGACCGGGACGCTGGTCAGCCGTTCCGGCTGCCCGTCCCCAATCAACTTCGCGTCGCCCGGGCCGTAAAACGCCATGTACGCGCCCAAGTCCTCAAAGGATCTGTTCAGTTTCCGGTAGTCGAGCAAGTAGTTCACCTGTACCGTCTTGCCGGACATATCATTCGTGTCGTCCGTGTGGTTGGCCACCCACACCAGCCGGCCGGGGTCCCGAAACGGAAGCGGCCGAATCAAAATTGTGTTCAGCACGCTAAAGATCGCGCAGCTGGCTCCAACGCCCAGGCCCACGATCAAAACGGCAAAAATGGTGAACCCGTAATCCCTCTTCATGGTGCGAAACGCGTAGCCCAAGTCCCGCCGGAAGCCCTCCAGAAACGCACCGCCGCCTCGAACACTTTGTGAAGACACGGGTCCTCCTGTCGACTTCCCATGTTGTAGACGATAGAAACCAGGAAAGGTTCCGTTGCGCCCCGCGAACTTCTTCCTCACTTCGCCCGCGACAACCGCTTCTCTTTGCCCTATAACTAAGGGCGGACTATCTAACTCGAACTCTGACGAACCCATGACTCCTGACAACAAAAAACGACTCCGCGTTGGCATTCTTTTTGGCGGCCGCTCCGGCGAACACGAAGTCTCTCTGGCCTCCGCCGCTTCCGTAATTCGTGGGCTTGATCCCGACAAATATGAGGCCGTGCCCATCGGCATCACAAAGGAAGGCCACTGGCTTGTCGGAGGCGCCGCTCAAAAAATGCTCCCCGAAGTCCTGAAGGGCGGACAACGGGTGATGATGACCGCGGACCCCACCGACGCCGCCTTGATTCCTCTCGACCGCAGCGGAGGCGGACAACGCATTGACGTTGTTTTTCCCGTAATGCACGGCACGTATGGCGAAGACGGCACGATTCAAGGGTTGCTCGATCTCGCGGGCTTGCCTTTCGTCGGCGCGGGCGTTCTCGGTTCGGCCATCGGCATGGACAAAGACGTCGCCAAGCGACTTTTGCAAGTTGCAAAAATTCCCGTTGTGCCATGGATTGCCGTTCAGCGGGCCGATTGGGAGCGCCATCCCAAGGAAACTCAGACCGCCCTGGAGAAAAAGTTCAAGTACCCCATGTTCGTCAAGCCGGCCACGCTCGGCTCTTCGGTCGGGATGACCAAGGTCCATTCGCGCGAAGAATTGGCGCCCGCTTTGAGTCTCGCCGCGGAATTTGCGATGAAAATCCTTGTCGAAAAATGCATCGTGGGACGTGAAATCGAGGTCTCTGTCCTTGGCAACCACGATCCCAAGGCTTCGATTCCCGGCGAAATAGTGCCGCACCGCGAGTTCTACGATTACAAGGCAAAATATCTCGAAGAGGGCTCTCAAATCCTGATCCCTGCGAAGCTCAAACCCGCGCAGGTCAAAACCATTCAAAGCTATGCCGTGGAAGCTTTTCGCGCTCTCGAACTGAGCGGCATGGCTCGCGTGGATTTCTTCGTCGAAAAGAAGGCAGGCAGAGTCTACCTCAATGAAGTGAACACCATTCCCGGCTTCACCTCCATCAGCATGTACCCCAAAATGTGGGAAGCCACGGGCATTCCGTTTCGCCAGCTGATTGACAAGCTGATTGAACTTGCGCTCGAAATGCACCGCGAAAAAGCTCGCACCAAGTATGAGATCGAACTCCCCGAAGGCGCCGCCGGCGCATTGGAGGCATAAACGGCAAGACTGCAACTGCGCACGAACTGCGGATCATGGCAAAATACAGAGACTGAAACTAAGCAGCCGTCGGGTTCGTATCTCCACCCAGCACCGGCCCTAAGTGGAGAGCCATGTCTGAACTCACGCAATCCTCTCAACTAGCCACCGCGATTCTCCTGGGTTCCGAACCTGCTGGTCGCCGAATGGCTCATCCGCAGGCAACCTCTTGTGGCTAACCGGAAGTGAGGCGCAGTCATCTCGACCCCGAGTCACTACCGCCGCCATTTTACTTGCGCATCGAATTTTTGTAAGGTTTTAATGTTGCTCGAATGCGCAGGGGTTTTTGACTAAGTTGCGAAACTCGACCTAGATGCTCGCGGGGCAGGAGAAAACTGAATGACATTACTGGATCCACCTCCCGTTAAACCCGATAAATCGCGAGCCATGGCTTTTACCGTTGCCGCCGTCACGGTAGCGTTGATTGTCGTTCTATGGTTCACCTTTCGCTACTATCCGGAGAAAAGAACCGCCGAGCACTTTTTCGCAGCTCTGGCCGCAGGCAATACCGACCTTGCCTACCAACTCTGGAAACCGGCTCCAAGCTATTCGATGAAGGATTTTCTCGCCGACTGGGGACCCGAGGGGTACTACGGCCCGGTGAAGAGCTACGAAATCCTGAAGACTTGTGCGCCCCACAGCTCCAATGCGGTGGACGTGAGCGTGGCGATCAGCCCGTTTTCTCCTATGCCGCAACCGGGCGACGACGAAAAAAGCCGCAAAACTAAAGTTGTGAGCGTCTGGGTAGTTACGAGCGACAAGTCTCTCAGCTTTCCGCCCGGACCCGCTGCTTGCCACTTGCTATAGCACCGCACTTTACAAAAAACATTCCTTGGATTTTACAAGTTAGTTCGTGCTGGGCGAGTGACACATCACTTCGAGGATGCTCTACGAACGAATTTCGTCCAGCGCATACTCCAATTCCTTAGGCGAAACACTCGCAGTCCCGAGCTTTCCCACCACCACGCCGGCGGCCATGTTCGCAAGCATCGCCGCATCCACGAGCGATGCGCCCGCAGCCGCGGCAAGGCTCAAAACGCTGAGAACGGTGTCCCCCGCACCCGTCAAGTCGAAGACCTGTCGGCCCGTGGCGTCGCGCTCGATGCCCGGCTGCCCCACACGGGCGTAGGTAAGTTCGAGACCCGTCGCCGGAATATGCACACTCCGTGGAGAGGACTCCTCGAAGACATTCATTCCCTTTTGGCCGCGCGTAATGACCACACCGCTGCAGCCGCAGTGCGCGAGCAGCGCCCGGCCTGCCTCCTCGAGCGACGCCTCGTCGTTGAGCGGCAGATTGACCAATAATCTGGCTTCGCCCTCGTTACACGTCACTGCGCGAGCGCCTCGATATGCGTACAACCTCTTCGTCTTCAGGCCGATGAAAACGGGTACTTTCAACTGGTGCGCCGCGCTTAGGACGCGGTCGGCAAAGTCATCGGTGATCAGTCCTTTGTTGTAATCGGAAAGCACTAGGGCATCGAGTTTCTTGAGCGCCGCAAAAATGATGCGCAAGAGTTTTTCCTGTGTCTGGGCGCCCAGAGGCTCGCGGCGCTCGCGATCCACGCGCACCACGTGTTGGTGCTTCGCGATGATCCGCGTTTTCACCGTGGTAACGCGCTTGAGTTCGGTCAGCACGCCCTTGTTGACGATGTTCTTGTTCAGCAGACATTTCTCAAATGCCCGGCCTGCTTCATCGTTACCCAGGACGCCAAACGCCTCGACCTTTGCGCCAAGTGCGGCAATGTTGGCTGCCACGTTCCCCGCGCCTCCCAGGCACTCGTTCTGCTCCACAAAATCCACCACCGGCACAGCCGCCTCCGGGGACAGGCGCGAAGCCGTACCCCACAAATAGCGGTCCAGCATCATGTCGCCGAGGACACCAATTCGCTTGCCGCGTAAACGCGGGAGCAGCCGTTTCAAACGTGGCACGGAATGGGCGAGGGGATTCGTCATGCGAGCTGGTTAGAACTCTAGCTACTTACTCGAGTTCTCCTCCACGATGGTGGCTTCTTCGGGCAGCATCCCAGGAATTTCATCGCGAATCGGATAAACGCGCCGGCAGGAAATACATTTCAACCCCGATTCATCCGCCAAGAGTTCCACCCGTGACTTGCACAAGGGGCAGACCAGAATATCGAGAGCATATTTGGGAATGTTCAAAACTCCTCCACCGAGACTTGATAACGGAATGCAGCAAACAGGAACTCTACCAAACGCCTTCAATACTCAGCAACCTGACGCAGGAGAATTAGCTCCCAAGCTCCAGCCTCGTTCGCGGCAGGCGCCAACAAAATCAACTCTTCGAATCCAACTTTTGTGCAACAGAGCACGACAGCACCAAAACTGGCCCTCGGGCCAGTGGTTTTCGGCGGTGCCCCCGCCATACACTGGCAGCGAGTTAGTTCGAATCCCCTCCCTACGGGAGAACGACTGTGTATTGCGATCGCTGTGGACTGAATTTCCTGCCCAAACAGTCCGTGTGCACTCGCTGTAAGAAAGTGCCCACGCGGTACTGGTTTCAATT
>Ga0209166_10001858_pt1 | contig 16753 bp, 14 predicted proteins | sample Coa_R1_3_FD_187151 | JGI IMG/M metagenome (GOLD analysis project Ga0209166, IMG submission 187151) | Surface soil microbial communities from Centralia Pennsylvania, which are recovering from an underground coalmine fire - Coalmine... | ecosystem: Environmental > Terrestrial > Soil >... | reverse complement strand
CCGCTCCTCCGGGCCCCGGCCGACCGGCGGCAACGGCCGCGGGCCGGCGCTGTCCGCCAAGCCCGGCCCGGCGGGCTGGGTACGGCTGTCTAGTACAGTCACCGAGGCCTCCTGGCGGTGGCGGGGGAGCGAGCTCAGGCGGCGGTGAAGGCGAGCGCCACGTTGTGCCCGCCGAAACCGAACGAGTTGTTCAGTGCCGCCATGGGCGCCTGGCCGTGTGGGGTGAGGTCCCGTGGCTTGGTGGCGATGTCGACCCCGGCCTCTTCGTCCGGGTCGTCCAGGTTGATCGTCGGGGGCGCCACCCGCTCGCGCAGTGCCAGGATGGTGGCGACCGCTTCCACGGCGCCGGCGCCGCCGAGCAGGTGCCCGGTCATCGACTTGGTGGCGGACACCACCACGCCGTCGGCAGCCTTGCCGAGCGCCCTGGCGATGGCCTGGCCTTCCACAACATCGCCGGCCGGGGTGGAGGTGGCATGCGCGTTCACGTGCACCACCTGGTCCGGGTCCAGGCCGGCGTTGGCGAGCACCGCCTTGATGGCGGCGACGATGCCGTGCCCGCCCGGTTCCGGCTGGGCGATGTGGTGTGCGTCGGCTGAGTAACCCGCACCGGCCGCGACGGCGTGCACCGTCGCACCGCGGCGCTCGGCGTGCTCGGCCGACTCCAGCACCACCATGCCCGCGCCCTCACCGAGCAGGAAGCCGTCCCGGCCCTTGTCGAACGGCCGCGACGCGCGCTCCGGCTCGTCGTTGCGGGTGGACAGCGCCCGCATGGCGGCGAACGCGGCGACGTTCAGCGGGATGATCGCCGCCTCGGTCCCGCCGGCCAGCACCACGTCCGCACGGCCCATCCGGATCATGTCGATGGCATAGCCGATGGCCTCGGCACCCGACGCGCACGCGCTCACCGTGGTATGGACCCCGGCACGCGCGCCAAGTTCGATGCCGATCCACCCCGCCGAGCCGTTCGGCATGAGCATCGGGACCGTGAACGGAGAGAGGCGCTGCCAGCCGCGGTCGCGGAGCGTGTCGTAGGCAGACAAGGTCGAGGCGACCCCGCCGATGCCACTGGACACGACCACCCCGAGCCGCTCCGGTGGCACCTCCGGGCTGCCTGCGTGCGCCCACGCCTCCCGCGCCGCGATGATCGCGAACTGCTCGGACCGGTCGAGCCGGCGCGCCTGCACCCGGTCGAGCACCGTGGCCGGGTCCACCGCGGCCGGCGCGGCGATCCGCGTCGGCAGGCTGGCGAACCCGTCCTCGGTCAGCACCCGGGCGCCACTGCGCCCGGCCAGCATTCCTTCCCAGGTGCTCGGCACGTCGCCGCCGAGCGGCGTGGTCGCTCCGAGACCGGTGACCACGACACGTGGCTGGTCTGGCCGCACAGTCATCAGCTCCTTCGCTGCGGTGCCGTCGCGGACCGGACGGCACCGCGGCCAGTGGTCCCGGCGATCAGGCCGAGACCTCCGCGCGGCGGACGTAGTCGATGACGTCCTGCACGGTCTTGAGGTTCTTGAGCTCGTCGTCGGGGATCTCCACGCCGAACTTGTCCTGCGCCGCCACCGCGATCTCGACCATCGACAGCGAGTCGATGTCGAGGTCGTCGACGAAGCTCTTGTCCGGGGTGACCTCGTCCGCGGGCACGCCCGCGACCTCATCGATGATCTCCCCGAGGCCGGTCTGGATTTCCTGCTCGGTCATGGCCATGTGCCTGTCTTCTCCTTCGTTCGTGGATTGGTGAAAGCGCCGGGCGCATACCGTGGCGCCCGGGCCCGGTCAGGGTACCTTGATCACTTGCGCGGCGTAGCTGATGCCCGCGCCGAAGCCGAGCAGCAGCACTGCGTCGCCGGAGGCGATCTCACCGCGCTCGATCATTCGGGCCAGGGCCAGCGGGATCGAGGCGGACGAGGTGTTCCCGGCGTGCACGATGTCGTCGGCGACCCGCGCCTGCGGGGCGCCGAGCTTGCGCGCGATCGCCTCGACGATGCGCAGGTTTGCCTGGTGTGGCACGAATGCGGCCAGGCTGGCCGGCTCCACTCCGGCCCGCTCGCAGGCGCGCAGCGCGACCGGGTGCAGCGCGGTGGTGGCCCACCGGAACACCGCCTGGCCCTCCTGGTGGATGAACGAGTTCCGGTCGGCAATGTAGATCTTGTCGGCCATGTTGCCGTCGCTGCCCCACACCACCGGCCCGACGCCGGGTGCGTCATCCGGTTCGGTGACCGGGCTCACTACCGCGGCACCCGCGCCGTCAGCGAAGATGATGCAGGTCGAGCGGTCGGTCCAGTCCACCCACTGGGAGAGCTTCTCGGCCCCGATCACCAGCACGTTCTGCGCGCTGCCGGCCCGCACCGCGTCGCTGGCGGTGCCGAGCGCGTAGCAGAAGCCCGCGCAGGCCGCGTTCAGGTCGTAGGCGCCCGGCGCGGTGATGCCGAGGCGGGTGGCCACGCCGGCGGCCGTGTTGGGGATCATGACTTCCGGGGTGCAGGTGGCCACGATCACCAGGTCGATGTCCGCGGCGGACAGGCCGCTTGCGGCCAGCGCCTTGCCGCCAGCGGCCACGGCCATGTCCGTGACGGTCTCGTCCGGGCTTGCCAGCCGCCTGCTCTCGATGCCGACCCGGCTGCGGATCCACTCGTCGCTGGTGTCGACGGTCGCCGCGAGGTCCTCGTTGGTCAGCACGTTCGCGGGCTGGTACCCGCCGAACGCGAGGATCCGCGCGCCCTGGGAACCTTCAGTCAGTCGCATCGGTGGGCTCACCTCTCGCTAGGCCGTGCCGGGTGCTGCGGCCGGGCTGGGCAACCCGGCGCTGCGAACGTCATGCCGTCTCCGGCTGCAGCCGGACCAGCGGCTGGCCGGCGGCCACCGGGTCGCCGTCCTCGACCAGCCACTCCAGGATGACCGCGGGAAAGCCCGTGGTGACCGGCTCCTGGCCGCTGCGGGCCTGAACGTGCCCGAGCGGCGCACCGGGCCGCACGTGCGCGCCGGGGACGGCGTGCTGGCCCGCATCGCCGGTCCGGAACGTGCCGCCCACCCGGGCGACCAGCAGCCTCCATTCGGGGTCGTGACCCGCGTAATGATGCTCCGGGGTGCCGTGCTCGGCGAGCAGTGCGCGCGCCGCCTCCAGGTCGTCCGGGGTCTTCAGCGCAGCCCTGGCCACGTCCGGCAGCGCCCGCCGGGCCAGGCCGGCCAGCGTGCCGCCGGGCGGCAGTTCGATGAGCGCGCTCGCGCCGAGGCCGGACATCGTGCCCATGCACTGGTCCCACCGGACCGGGGTGCTCACCTGGGTGACGATCCGCTCCAGCCAGTCGCGGCCGGACTTGACCGCCGCGCCGTCAGCGTTGGACAACAGCACAATCCCGGGGTCCCGCACGGTGACCGAGGCGGCCGCCTCGCGCAGTGCGTCCACGGCGGGCGCCATGTGCTCGGTGTGGAACGCGCCGGCCACGGTCAGCGGGCGCAGCCGGGCGCCGGCCGGCGGGTCCGCGGCGAGCGCGTCAAGCTGTGCCATGGTCCCGGCCGCCACGATCTGCCCGGCGCCGTTCACGTTCGCCGGGGTGAGGCCGTGCGCGGCGAGCGCGGCGAGCACCTCGTCCTGGTCGCCGCCGAGGACCGCGGTCATGCCGGTCGCCTCGGCGGCCGCAGCCTTGGCCATGGCCCGGGCGCGCACCCCGACCAGGCGCATCGCGTCCTCTGGCGTCAGCACGCCGGCGATCGTCCCGGCGGCCAGCTCGCCGACGCTGTGCCCGGCGGCGATGACCGCCTGACGGCGGATCTTGCCCAGATCCCCGCTGTGCTCATTGGTTGCGGCTCCGCCACAGAGCACTTCCGCGGCCGCGATGGCCGCGGCGACCAGCAACGGCTGGGCGATCGCGGTGTCGGTGATCTCCTCGGCGCCTGCCGTGGTGCCATACCTGATCAGGTCGCATCCGGCGAGGTCGGACCAGCCGGCCAGGCGGTCGGCAATGCCGGGGAGGTCCAGCCAGGGGGTCAGGAAGCCGGGGGTCTGGGCGCCCTGGCCCGGGGCTGCTATGACGAGCATCCCTCTACCCTGCACTGTAGAAGTCCACCATGGGGGATGACGAAGATGACGAACTTCTGCCGGGCAGCGTTGTAGGTTCCCGACAGGTCACGTTCGCTTGTGAAGGAGCCGCCCGAGGACGATGGCCACCCACAGGGTGAATCCGCCGCGCCCGGTGGCCGCAGAGATCCCGGTCAGCTCACTGACCCGGCGCAGCCGGTAGCGGACCGTGTTGGGGTGCACGAACAGCAGCCGCGCCGCCGCTTCCAGCGAGTACCCCTGCTCCAGGTACGTGGTGACGGTCTCGACCAGCGCCGTGCCGCTGCGGAGCATCGGCTCGTAGACGTCGGCGAGCAGTTCGGCGCGGGCCGCCTCGTCGCCGTCCAGGGCCCGCTCGGGCAGCAGTTCGGCGGCCAGCACCGGGCGCGGCGCGTCCGGCCAGGCAGGCGCCGCCCGCAGCCCGGCCAGCGCGGCGGCCGCGGACGGGGCGGCGGCCTGCAGGTCGGGGACGGCATGCCCGACGACTACGGGCCCGGGGCCGAACCGGCCGGTGAGCTGCTGGGCCGCGGCGAGCGGGTCGGCGCTGCCGCCCAGCACCACCACCAGCCGGCTGCCCTGGACCCCGGCCAGCAGGTCCAGCCGGGACCGGCGGGCGATCGCCCGCAGTTCGTCGATGATCCCCTCCGGGTCACCGTCGTCCGCGGTGCCCGCGAGCACCGCCACGGGGGAGGAGGACCAGTTCAGCGCCGCCGCCCAGGAGTGCAGGCCGTCCCCGGCCTCGCCGCGGACCAGGGAGTCCACCACGAGGGCTTCCAGCCGGGCGTCCCAGGCGCCCCGGGCCTCGGCGGTGCGGGCGTAGACCTGGGCCGCCCCGAACGCGATCTCCCGGGTGTAGCGGAGCACTGCCTCGCGCAGTTCCGCCTCGCCGCCCGGCGCGGCGAGGTCGTCGACCTGGGCCTCGACCACGTCGATGGTGATCCGCACCATTTCCACCGTCTGCTGCAGGCTCACCGCCCTGGCCAGCTCGCGGGGTGCCGTGCCGAACACCTCGCCGGCCACCGCGGGGCGGCGCTGCGGGTGCTTGACCCAGTCCACGAACGCCGCGATGCCGGCCTGGGCGACCAGGCCGATCCACGATCGGTTCTCCGGGGGAAGGGCGCGGAACCAGGGCAGCCGCTGCTCCATCGAGGCCATCGCGGCGGTGCCGAGCGCGCCCATGGCCTTCTCCAGCCGCCGGACCGTCTCGGCCCGGACCGGCTGGGCACGGACCGGGCCCGCCCGGACCCCGGCCGCGCCCGCCGGGGCCGGGACACCCGGCAAATTCGGCCCGGGCGGCCGCCCGGGCACCTGCGCAGACGCTGTCACCCCTCCAGCCTGTCACGCCCACCCGCGTGGTGCCGTCATGATCATCATTGCCCTGGCTGGGCCCGCGGCCTGCGAATTGTGGTCACAATGCCCGCGACGGGCGCGGGCATCCCCGGCTGACGCCGCTGCATCGCTGCGGCCGGATGGGCGTGGGACCTTCGCCTCTACCTGGTGTGCCGGCGGCCGGATCTGATGGAGGCAGGTCCGGGTCGCCGCTCCTTCCAAGGCGCCCTGGTATATCGATCTGCTCAACATTAGCCTCAACAACGAAGGCCTGGTGCACGGGAGGCAGCGGATGGGCCAGTACGTGGATGCATCCGGCTGGGCGGCAGCCGCATCACACCGAAGCTGAATTCTGAGGTAGCAATAAGCACCGCGGTGCAGGAGCGGCAGGAGCCAGTCATGAGGTCATTCGATCCGGAAGCCGCCGGGAAGCCATCCGTGAACTCGTTGGAGCCGGATATCGGCGAGACCACAAGGTGGTTTGCGAATCCTCGATTCGAGGGCATCACCCGTTTGTATTCTGCACGCCAGGTGGTCGAGCAACACGGCACGATTCCCACCGACTACACCGTGGCGAGAATGGCGGCCGAGCAGTTCTATGACCGGCTCCGGCAGCTCTTCGCCGAGCGCAAGCAGATCACTACCTTCGGTCCCTATTCACCCGGTCAGGCGGTGGCCCTCAAACGGATGGGGATCGAGGGCATCTACCTCGGTGGCTGGGCCACGTCGGCCAGGGGGTCGGTGACGGAGGACCCGGGCCCCGACCTGGCCAGCTATCCGCTGTCCCAGGTGCCCGACGAGGCCGCGCCGATCGTGCGCGCTCTGCTTACGGCGGACCGGAACCAGCGCTTCGCCCGCTCGCGCCTGAGCGAGGCGCAACGTGCCGCCTCCCCCGAGGTCGACTACCGGCCCTTCATCATCGCCGACGCCGACACCGGACACGGCGGGGACTCGCACGTCCGGAATCTGATCCGTCGTTTCGTCGAGGCCGGCGTCCCGGGCTACCACATTGAGGACCAGAAGCCGGGCGCCAAGAAGTGCGGGCACCAGGCAGGGAAGGTGCTCGTCGGCGTGGACGAGCAGATCAAGCGGCTGAACGCCGCCCGCTTCCAGCTCGACGTCATGAAAGTGCCCGGGATCATCGTGGCCCGAACCGACGCCGAAGCGGCCACCTTCCTTGAGGGGCGCGGGGACGAGCGCGATCACCCGTTCATCCTCGGCGCCACCAACGTTGACCTGCCGACCTATAAGGTCGGCTACCTCGCCATCTCAAGGAAGCTCCACGAGCTCGGCGTCGACGACGCGCGCGGTCATCTGCTGTACAAGATCTCCGCCGCCGAATACGACGAGGCCAGTGCCTGGCTTGACCGGGCGGGCGTGATGCGCGTACTCGAAGACAGCGCCACGGCGTTCCTGCAGGCCGGCGGCCCGTCGGCCGAAGCACTGCTGGAAAGGGTCGAGGCGCGGTACCTGGAGGCGTGGCAGTCCGAGGCCGACCTGACGAGCTATCCCCAGGCGGTGGCGGATGTAATCGAATTCCGCGCAGCCGAGGGTGAGCGCTTCGCCATGAGTGCCGGCGAGTGGCTGGCCTTCGCGAACCAGACGTCCTTCCACGCCGCCCGGGCCACAGCCAGAGCGATGGGTATCGACATCACCTGGGATTGCGAGGCCTCCAAGACTCCCGAGGGCTACTACCAGATACAAAGCGGAATCGACTACGCGGTCGCTAGGTCGCTGGCTGTCGCCCCGTTTGCCGACCTGTTGTGGATGGAGACCAAGACCGCGAATCTGGCCGATGCCCGGCGCTTCGCCGAGGCAATCCATGCCAGGTTCCCTTCCAAGATGCTTGCGTACAACCTGTCACCCTCGTTCAACTGGGACACGACCGGGATGAGCGAGGAGGACATGAGACGATTCCCCGACGAGCTCGGCAAGCTGGGGTTCGTCTTCAATTTCATCACCTATGGCGGGCATCAGATCGACGGCCTGGCGGCGGAGGAGTTCGCCGCCGCGCTCAAGCAGGACGGCATGCTCTCCCTGGCCCGGCTGCAGCGGAAGTTCCGCCTGCTTGAATCGCCCTACCGGACACCCCAGACGCTCGTGGGCGGGCCGCGGCTGGATGCGGCGCTCATGGCCTCTTCCGGCGGCACGGCGGCCACCAAAGCGATGGGCAAGGGCTCGACGCAGCACCAGCACCTGGTCCAGACCGAGGTGCCGACCAAGCTGCTCGAAGACTGGCTCGCGATCTGGGCGGAACACCACCAGATCCCGGGCTCGCTACATGTCGGGCTGCGGCCACACACGGCTGGGTCGGAGCTGCTGGAGCTCACGCTGTCTAACAAACGCGGGGAGGAGGTCGCCGACATCATCTTCGCCGTGATCGCGGATCGCCGAGGACGCAACATCCTCTCCGTCCGGGACCAGAACACCTTCGACAGCGCCCTGCGCCAGAAGCGCCTGATGACGTTGAACCACCTGTTCCTAATCCACCGCTACAAGATTTGGGCGGTCCACTTCGTCAGCCCCACCGACGACAACCGGTACCAGGCCCAGAAAATGAAAACCCACGGCCTCTTCAGCGACGTCCACGACGAGGTCGGCCACATCATCGTCGCAGAGGTGAGCGCCGAGGGCGTCCAGTCCCTGCTTGCCCCAGACCGGGACCGCCTGAACGCCTTGATCCAGCGGAAGTATCCCTACGCGCCGGCCGATGTCGCCGCGCCGCTCTCGGAAAGGCATTCGCACGGGGCCTGCGGCGGAGACGGTGTTCAGGTAATGGACTGAACGGAGACGTCATGACAGCATCGATCCTGGTCACGGGCGGTACCGGTACGCTCGGGCGCCCCGTGGCGCAGCGGCTGCGTGACGCCGGCGCCAGCGTGACCGTCCTCAGCCGCCACCCCAAGGGAACCGCCGAAGGCGTCCGCTACACGGCCGGTGACCTCAGCACCGGTGCGGGCATCGAGGCCGCCGTCCGAGGCGTCGAGGTCATCGTGCACTGCGCCGGCAGCAGCAAGGGCGACGAGCAGAAGACCCGCACGCTGGTCGGCGCGGCCAAGGGCGCGCGGCACATCGTGCTCATCTCCGTCGTCGGCGCGGACCGGATCCCGCAGGTCAGCGCGATCGACCGGGCGTTCTTCGGCTACTTCGGCATGAAGCTCGCCACCGAGCGGGTGGTCGAGCAGTCCGGCATCGGCTGGACCACGCTGCGCGCCACCCAGTTCCACGACCTGATCTTGATGGTGGCCAGGGCACTGGCAAAGCTCCCGGTGATCCCGGCCCCGACCGGCTCCCGGTTCCAGCCGGTCGACGCCACCGAGGTCGCCGAACGGATGGCCGAGCTGGCGCTTGGCGAGCCGTCCGGCCTGGTCCCCGGCCTGGCAGGGCCGAAAATCTACACCGTGGCCGAGCTGGTCAAGAGTTACCTCAGCGCAGCCGGAAAGCGGCGTCCGCTGGTCCCTGTGCACATTCCAGGCCAGGCCGCCAGGGCAATCCGGGACGGGGCGAACCTGGCCCCGGATCGCGCCGTCGGCAAACGGACGTGGGAGGAATTCCTGGCCGACCGGATTTAGATGGCAGCGACGCGGCGGCCGACACCAGGAAGCCAGCCAGCACGGCCGCCAGCGCCGAGGCCAAGGCTGCGGCGCGGCGGCCCCGGGTCACCGGTCGGCTACCAGGGCGCTGACCGGGTGGTCCAGCCGGTACTTCTCGATCGCCTGGCCGAGCGTCTCGTGCTTGACCTCGCCGCGGCGGGCCAGTTGGCTGAGCACCGCCAGCGTCACCGACTCCCCGTCCACGTGGAAGAACCGGCGGGCGGCGGCCCGGGTGTCGGAGAACCCCCACCCGTCGGTGCCGAGCGAGGTGTACGGCGCGGGCACCCAGCGGGAGATCTGGTCCGGGACCGCCCGGATCCAGTCGCTGACGGCGACCACCGGCCCCGGACGGCCCTCCAGCGCCTGGGTCACGTACGGCACCCGGGCCGGTGCGTCCGGGTTGAGCAGGTTCCACTCCTCACAGTCGAGCGCGTCGCGGCGCAGCTCGGTCCAGGAAGTCGCGGACCACACGTCCGCGGCCACGCCCCAGTCCTCGGCGAGCAGCCGCTGCGCCTCCAGCGCCCAGCGCACGGCCACCCCGGAGGCGAGGATCTGCGCCTTGGGCCGCTCGCCGTCCGGCCCGCCGGGGGCGGGCGCGTACCGGTACAGGCCGCGCACGATCGCCCGCTCCAGCTCGGCCCTGGCATCCGGCGAGGCCGCAGGCATCGCGGGCTGCTGGTACGGCTCGTTGTAGACCGTCATGTAGTAGAAGATGTCCTCGCCGTTCGGGTGCTCCGGGCTCCCCCCGTACATCCGGCGCAGCCCGTCGGCGACGATTACCGACACCTCGTACGCCCAGGCTGGGTCGTAGGCCATGCAGGCCGGGCTGACCGAGGCGAGCAGCTGCGAGTGGCCGTCGTTGTGCTGCAGCCCCTCGCCGGTGAGCGTGGTCCGGCCGGCGGTGGCGCCGAGCAGGAAGCCGCGGCCGAGCTGGTCGCCGAGCGCCCACATCTGGTCGCCGGTCCGCTGCCAGCCGAACATCGAGTAAAACACGTACACCGGGATCATCGGCGCCGCGTGCGTCGCGTACGAGCTGCCCGCCGCCATCACCGACCCCATCGCACCAGCCTCGCTGATGCCCTCGTGCAGGATCTGGCCGCGCTCGGACTCCTTGTAAGACAGCAGCAGCGCCCGGTCCACCGCCTCGTACCTCTGCCCGTGCGGCGAGTAGATCTTGGCGCTGGGGAACAGCGAGTCCATGCCGAACGTGCGCGCCTCATCCGGGATGATCGGCACGAACCTGTTCCCGATGCCCTGGTCCTTCATCAGGTCCTTGAGCAGCCGGACGAACGCCATCGTGGTGGCGACCGCCTGCTTGCCCGAGCCCTGCTTCAGCTCGTCATAGACCTTCTCGCCGGGCAGTGTGAGCGGCTTGGCCCGGACCACCCGCCGGGGCAGATAGCCGCCGAGCGCGGCGCGCCGCTCGCGCATGTAGGCGATCTCGTCGGAGTTCTCGCCCGGGTGGTAGTAGGGCGGCAGGTCCGCCTCCAGCGCCGCGTCCGGGATCGGCAGGTACAGCCGGTCCCGGAACTCCTTGAGCTCGGCGACCGTGAGCTTCTTCATCTGGTGGGTGGCGTTGCGGGCCTCGAAGTCCGGGCCGAGCGTCCACCCCTTGATCGTGTGCGCGAGGATCACGGTCGGCTGGCCGACGTGCTCCACCGCCGCCTTGAACGCGGCGTAGACCTTGCGGTAGTCGTGCCCGCCGCGGGACAGGTTGCGAAGCTGGTCATCGCTCAGGTGCGCGACCATGGCACGCAGCCGCGGGTCGCCGCCGAAGAAGTTCTCCCTGATGTACTCCCCGGACTCCACCGCGTACGTCTGGAACTGCCCGTCGGGCGTGGTGTTCATCTTGTTGACCAGCACGCCGTCGGTGTCCTGGGCGAGCAGCGGGTCCCAGTCGCGGCCCCAGATGGCCTTGATCACGTTCCAGCCCGCGCCGCGGAACACCGCCTCCAGCTCCTGGATGATCTTGCCGTTGCCGCGCACCGGCCCGTCCAGCCGCTGCAGGTTGCAGTTGATCACAAAGGTGAGGTTGTCCAGTTCCTCGCGGGCGGCCAGGCCGATGGCGCCCAGCGCCTCCGGCTCGTCCACCTCGCCGTCGCCGAGGAAGCCCCACACATGCGACCGGCTGGTGTCGGCGATCTCCCGGGCGAGCAGGTACCGGTTGAACCGCGCCTGGTAGATCGCGTTCAGCGCGCCGAGGCCCATGGACACCGTGGGGAACTCCCAGAAGTCCGGCATCAGCCGCGGGTGCGGATAGGACGGCAGCCCGCCGCCGGGGTGGGACAGCTCCTGGCGGAAGCCGTCGAGCTGGTGCTCGGCCAGCCGGCCCTCCAGGAACGCGCGGGCGTAGATGCCCGGCGCGGCGTGCCCCTGGAAGAACACCTGGTCCCCGGACTCGCCGTGGTCCTTGCCGCGGAAGAAGTGGTTGAAGCCCACCTCGTACAGGCTGGCCGCCGAGGCGTAGGTGGCGATATGCCCGCCCACCCCGAGGCCCGCCCGGTTCGCCCGGGACACCATCACGGCGGCGTTCCACCGGATGTAGGCGCGGATCCGCCGCTCCACGTACTCGTCGCCGGGGAACCACGGCTCACGCTCGGGCGGGATCGTGTTGATGTAGTCGGTACTGCGCAGCCCGGGCACGCCGACCTGCTGCTCACGGGCCCGTTCCAGCAGGCGCAGCATCACGTACCGGGCGCGGGCCCGGCCCCTGGTCCTGACCACACTGTCGAACGAGTCCACCCACTCCCGGGTCTCGTCCGGGTCAATGTCCGGCAACTGGGTGGGCAGTCCGTCGCTGATGATGGAGAAGCGCTGACGACCGGCAGCCACGGGCTATCCCGCCTTCCGCATGGTGGGCGGCTGGTCGCCGCCACGCTGGTGCAGCACAGGCGGCTGGTGCGCCGCCCATGCGCTGGGAGGTTGTCCAGACCAATTCTCATACCTGCGCGCCCTAAACGCATACCCGCCCCGGCGGCCCTGGCTCCTGGGCACCCCGGGATCCGGCAGGATGTGCGGATTCCGGCCAGGAGGGAACAATCGTTCGGCATGGAAAGCGAAGTATTTGCGGCAGCAACCGGGCGCCGCGAGAGCGTCACCGACATCACAGCAGAATGCGCACGGTTCACCGAACGCGCGTCCGGCGGCGGCGACGGGCTGCTGCACGTGTTCGTCCCGCACGCGACCGCCGGGCTCGTGCTCATGGAACTCGGCGCGCGCAGTGACGCGGACCTGCTGGCGGTGCTGGCGGAACTGCTGCCACCCGACGACCGGTGGCACCACGCGCACGGGTCCCGCGGGCACGGCCGGTCGCACGTGCTGCCGGCATTCCTGGCCCCGTTCCTGGTGATCCCGGTCCTCAGCGGCACCATGGCGCTGGGCACCTGGCAGTCGGTCGCGCTGGTAGATCTCAATGCCGATAATCCGGATAGACAGGTACGAATGTCTTTCCTCGGGTAGGCCTCGGGTGAAGTGGGAACGTTCCGCGTGTGACCAGATTTCGTGTCTGAGCCGCTTGACACTTGCGCGGCGGCCCGACCCAGTGTGGACTGTGCGGGCAAGAACTGCCGACGCGGAAGTAGCGCGCCAGGTACCGCGATCCCGGCCAGGGCCGGGCCGGGCGGCCAGCGCGAGACTGGCGCCGTGAGAAAGGGCTTGAGGAGGGGTTAGTGAGCGCGACCACGCGCCAGGCTCAGGATCAACCTAGCCTGGCCGAGCGACTCGGCATCAAGCCGGGCCAGGTGGTGCAGGAGGTCGGCTACGCAGACGACTGTGACGAGGCGCTGCGGGAAGCGATCTCCCAGCTTAAGGACGTGGAACTTGTCGACGAGGACTACGACGACGTGGTCGATGTGGTCCTGCTCTGGTGGCGCGACGGGGACGGTGACCTCTTCGACGCGCTAGCGGACGCGCTGACTCCACTCGCGGACGGTGGATATATCTGGCTCCTGACCCCCAAGCCGGGCCGGAAGAGTTATGTCGAGCCGAGCGAGATCGGGGAGGCGGCACCGACCGCCGGGCTGTCGCAGACGTCGAGCCTGTCCGCCGGGCGGGACTGGCTGGGCACGCGCTTGGTCGCGCCGCGGGCGCGGCGCTGACCGGCCCGGGAACCGTGCGCGGCGGGCCACCGGGGCGGCCCGCGATGCATCAGCGGAATGGCGCCGGCGGGCCGGCCATGATGGCAGACTGGGCACGTCGGCGAGCGCGTCATGCCCGGCAGGCCCCCGCGGTGGTGGCTGCCGCGGCGGAAGGGATCTCCGAATGGCGGTTGAGGTGGGCCAGGAGGCCCCCGATTTCGAACTGAAGGACCAGCACGGCCAGCCGGTCCGGCTATCTGGGTTCCGCGGCTCGAAGAACGTGGTGCTGGTGTTCTACCCGCTCGCGTTCAGCGGCGTGTGCAGCGGCGAACTGTGGGCCATGCGGGACGACTTCCCCGAGGCCGAGCGGAACGACGTGGAACTGCTGACGGTCTCGGTGGACTCCACCTGGGTGCACCGCATCTGGGCGGAGAACGAAGGCTTCGAGTTCGGGCTGCTGTCGGACTTCTGGCCGCACGGTGACGTGGCGAAGCGTTACGGCGTGTTCGACGAGGACTGTGGCGTGGCCGTGCGCGGCACGTTCATCATTGACACCGGCGGCGTAGTCCGCTGGAAGGTGGTCACCCCGATCCCGCAGGCGCGTGACATCGCCGACTACCAGAAGGCCCTGGCCGCCCTGGGCTGACCTCCGGGGCACGCCTGGCGCCCGGGCCCCCTCGGGCCAGGCCACCGGCCCCGGAAGCGAATCACCGGTGTGAGGAAGCTGAACAGATGCCCTGCTATCGCTGCGGTGCGCGGCAGGTGGACCCGGTGCGTGGGCACAGCCCATGGCGCCGCGGGGTCAAGGGCGACGAGCAGGTGCTGGTGTGCCCAGGATGCCAGGCATCCGTGGACTGGACGGCCGACCTGGACAAGTGCCGCAAGTGCGGCAGCGCACACCTGGTCCGCCGGCTCGGCGAGGTGGAATGCCGCGACTGTGGCACGACCGTTCCCCCGGCGGAGGGCGGGCTGACCAAGGTGGCCGGGCTGTTGCGGGCGCCCGGGCTGTCCGCGGCGCCCGGGGTGTCGCGGGCGCCCGGGCTGTCCGAAGAGGTCGCCCAGGCACTGGAGCGCGTGCTCGGGCGCGGCGCCCCCAGCAGGTGATGCGCCCGGCCGGTCGGATGCCGCGCCGGGCTGCGCCGCGCCGGGCGGGGGCACGGCGGGCTGCGCCGCGCCGGGCGGGGGCACGGCGGGCCGCGCCGCGCCGGGCCGGGACGGCCGGGCCGTGACCGACGCCGCCGTGGCCGGGCGGATCGAGCGCGAGTACCGGCTCGGCCCGGCGTCCCTGCGGCGCCGGTACGGTTCTGTCTGCGGCGACCGGGTCGGCTACCAGGGCGAGTCCCCGGCCGGGGACGGGATACTGGTCCGCGCCTACCGGGCGGACATGCCGCTGCCACCGGCCGTCCGGGGATCTGGCACCGGTCCGGTCACCGACTGGCTGCAAGGCCGCGCCGCCACACTGGCCTGGCTGGCCGCGTGCGGCTACCCGGCGCCGCGCGTGGTGACGACCCGGAGCGGCGACCCGGTCGGCGTCGCGGGTGCGTGGCTGACCTGGGCGACCAGCTTTGTTCCGGGACGGGGGCTGGCGCCCGGCGGCGGCGGGGGAGGGCTGCTCGGCGCGGCACTGGGCCGGCTGCACGCGCTGGGGGCGCCGTGGGAGTCGTCTGGGTCGTTGGAGCGTGGCCGCGGGGCATCCGGGGCTGGCGTGGCCGCGCTGGCGGTGCGTGGGCCTGGGGCCTACCGAGCTGGCCTGGCTTCCCGGGGGGTGCGTGCGCCGGGGCTGGCGTCGTGGCATCCCGCGACGGCGATCCCGGCCGCGCTGCGCCGCCTCGACGCGGTCGCTGCGTTGCTGCCGGGGGAGTGGTGGCCGTTGCACGAGCAGTTCCGCCGGACGCTCCTGGCCGTGCGGCGAGCGGCGGCGGCCCTGCCCGAGGCGGTGGTGCACGGGGACGCCTGGCCGGGCAACGCGGTCGTCACCCCCGGTGGCGAGGTCATGCTCATCGACTGGGAGGACGGCGGGCTGGGGCTGCCGGTCGTGGACCTTGGCCAGTGCCTGCTGGAATGCCACCTCGACGCCGGCCTGCCTGTCAGCCGGCCCGAGGCGTCGCACATCGAGCCGGACCCGGGGCGGATCGCCGCCGTCCTGGACGGCTACACCCGCTGGCGGCGCGTCGCCGATGCGGAGCTGGAGATCCTCGCCGAGGGGATCCGGTTTTGCGCGGCCTGCGTCGGCGCGATCCACTTCGAGCGGGCACTCATCGACGGGGTCCATGGCCCGGCAATGGATGCTCGGCTAGGCAGGCTGCGGAACCGGATCACGGTGAGCCAGGCCGTCGCGGACCTCGCCGTGCGGCACCTCACAGCGCGCTGAGCCGGTACGCTGAGCCCGGCCGTTACGGGCGCATAGCTCAGGGGTAGAGCACTCGCCTTACAAGCGAGGGGTCACTGGTTCGAACCCAGTTGCGCCCACCAGCTCAGAGCCTATGGGATGAGCGTGGCTCACTTGCCGGGGAGCCAAACGGGGAGCCAAACGAGTAAGCTCGCGGTCATGACGAAAGGCCAACTCATGACGGGGGTTACCGGCAAGCGCCGTGGACGCGGTGAGGACGCCATCTACTTCGACGCCGCCAAGAACCGGTATGTGGGAGCGGTCTCGCTCGGCTTCGGCGGCGATGGACGACGACTCCGCCGGAAGGTGTCGGCCAAGACCAAGGCAGAACTAAGGCAGAAACTCAAACAACTGCATGCCGCGCTGGACATGGGGGTGCAGTCTCCAGCCCGCTACACCGTCCAGGCCGCGGTGGACGACTGGCTGGCCGAGGGGCTGTCCGGCAGGTCCCAGCGGACGCTCGTTCTGTACCGCGATGGTGTGAAGCCACTGACCGACAAGATCGGCAGGAAGCAGGTGCGCAAGCTGACCGCTGCTGACGTACGGTCTGCGCTCACCGGATTGAGCGGACAGATGTCTACCCGGTCCCTGCAGATCGCCCACAACTGCTTGGTGCGAGCCATCCGTCATGCAGAGGCCGGAGACATCGTCAGCCGCAACGTTGCAGCACTTGTCCGGCCCCCCGCAGGCCGACCGGGGAGGCCGTCCAAGGCACTAACCGTGGACCAGGCGCGAGCACTCGTGAGGGCCGCCGCAGGCAATGCAGACGCGGCGGTCAGGAACCGACAGCCTCGCGAGCCCTACCGCTTGTATGCATACGTCGTGCTGCTCCTGACCACCGGAATCAGGCCAGAGGAAGCCAGAGCACTCCGCTGGGATCATCTCGACCTCGAGGCCGGGACTTTGGCCATCTGGCGATCCGACCGGGCTGGAGGCGATACCAAGACCCCGAAATCGCGCCGGACGCTGAAGGTGCCGCAGCTCGCCGTGGGAGCGCTGCGGGAGCGTAAGGCCGCCCAGGCCGCTGAACGTATCCACGCAGGCGAGTTGTGGCAAGACGATGACCTTGTGTTCACCACGGCGATCGGGACCATGCTGAACCAGCACAACATCAGGCGCGAGTTCCGGCAGATCACCGCGGCGGCCGGACTCGGGACCGATTGGGTACCCAGAGAACTGCGGCACAGTGTGCCATGAACGCGGAGAGGAGCCAGCCGTGTAGGTTACGAGGTTCCTCGATGCGGTGCTGTATGAGAGATGAGGGTTTTGTGGCCCCTCGGAGCCGCCCTGCGGAGGGAGGCTTCAAGCCGCC
>Ga0209166_10001857_pt1 | contig 16755 bp, 6 predicted proteins | sample Coa_R1_3_FD_187151 | JGI IMG/M metagenome (GOLD analysis project Ga0209166, IMG submission 187151) | Surface soil microbial communities from Centralia Pennsylvania, which are recovering from an underground coalmine fire - Coalmine... | ecosystem: Environmental > Terrestrial > Soil > Unclassified... | reverse complement strand
TGTTTCCGGCGGCACGAAACTTCAGCGAGATGAGTCTTCTGGTAGATGACTTGCTGGCCGATCATGCGTGGCTGCGGGACCAATTCGCTCGGACTCAGAAACTTTCTTCGAGCGAAGTGCGTGGGCTGGCACAGCGGCTGTCGGGGCATATCCGAAAAGAAGAGCGCCAGCTTTTCGAAAGGATGCAAGAACTGATGAGCGGCGAACAACTCGCGGTTCTGGGGCGAAATCTCGAGGACGCGCTCAGAGATGCCGCCCAGACTTGCATCCTGCCCACCGAAAAAACCCGGCTACGATCGGCAAAATAAACCCGGAGTCCGGCATCTTCCAAGCGCAATCAGTCCGGCTATGCGAAGAACTTGTCGCAACCGGATGCGTTATGTGCCTGGGGAACGCGATCACTCAACTCCACAAGCTGAGCCAGTTTCGGGGCTTGGGTGCCATCGAGCTGCTTTTCATGAAACCGCCAGCGCCAGTTCCCGCCATCCAGGCTTGGGGTATTCATCCGTGCCTCGCTGCCTAATCCAAGCACGTCCTGCAGAGGAATGACGCTAAGACTGGCCGGCGAACACAGGGCGGCACGAATAAACGACCAGTGAATCCCGTCGTCGGACCGACCTAGGTACGATTCGGCGTTACGGCGCTCGTGCTCGGCCGCGCCGGACTCCCACCACCCGACCACGGTGTCGTTATCGTGCGTGCCGGTGTAGATCACTTTGCCGTCGGCACGATGCGGAAGATACATGTGAGCCCCGGCATCCCCGAAGCCAAACTGCAGAACGGCCATGCCGGGAATTTTCAGGCGGTCGCGCAGAGCATGCACTTCGGGAGTGATGTAGCCCAGGTCCTCGGCGAAAAAAGGCAGACCGCCGAGAGCCTCACGCAATTTCAAAAACAGATCGTCGCGCGGGCCGTCAACCCAACGTCCGTTGATGGCAGTAGCATCGCCCGCTGGAATTTCCCAGAACTGGTCGAAGCCGCGGAAATGATCGAGCCGGATGTAATCGCAGTTTTGCGTGGCGCTGCGCAGCCGGTGAATCCACCATTGATAGCCGCGCTCCTTCATGACGTCCCAGCGATACAAAGGGTTGCCCCAGCGCTGTCCGGTCTTGCTGAAAAAATCGGGAGGAACTCCGGCCACGACTTCGGGCTCGAGATCGCCATTGAGCCGGAACAGCTCTCGGTTGGTCCAGACGTCGGCGCTGTCGTAATTCACGAAGATGGCGACGTCGCCGACGATCCGGATGGAGCGCTCGGCGCAATAGCAACGCAACGCCTTCCATTGCTCAGAGAAGGCGAACTGCAGGGCGCTGCGAATGCGGAGGTCGTCGGCCAGCTCCTTACGAACCTTATCCAATGCAGAGCGATCCCGTTGCGCGAACTCCTGCGGCCACCGGTTCCATGGCTCCAGTTTGTGGCGGGCGCGGAGGGCATCGAAGAGAACAAAATCATCGAGCCACCAGCAGTTCTGCGCATGGAAAGCGTCAAACCGGCGTAAAGCTTCAGCGGATGCCGTACGCAAGAAATTGCGGGCCGCTTCGAATAGCAACGGCATCTTCTGCGCGAAAACGTGCTCGTAATCCACGGGTCCGGAGGCGGAAGAAAGGCCGTCTAGCTTGGCACGATCGATCCATCCGTGATCGGCGAGACGTTCCAGGCTGATCAGTAGCGGATTTCCGGCGAAGGCGGAGGTCGAGGAATAGGGAGAATTGCCGTAGCCTACCGGTCCCAGCGGCAGGACCTGCCATATGCCCTGGCGGGCGGAGGCCAGAAAATCTGCGAACCGGTAGGCGGCGGGGCCGAAGTCGCCGATGCCGCCGCGCGAGGGCAGCGACGTGGGGTGCAACAGAATTCCTGCAGCGCGCGGAAAGGACATGGCACTGCCACTACATTCCTGACTCGGTGCCCGTGCGGCTGAGAGCCTTCAGTTCTTCTTCGTTGCGTTTGATCTTGCCGGACTTGGTCATCTCATCGAGCAGGTTCGAGACGAACAGGCCGAAGCGCTCCTGCTGCTTGGCTTGCAGCAACTGATCGCGAATTTGATCGCGCTTGGCCGCAAAATCCGATTCGGAAGGCGGCTGGCTTTCGATCAGTTGCAGCACTGCCGCATCGGCACCGCTGTTGATGGGACCGCTGATCTCTCCGGGCTTCATGGTGAAGGCGACCGAAGCCTGACCGGACATGGAGCCGACATCAGGCACCTGGGCATCGGGCAAGACGAGATCGCTGGTCTTCATGGCTGCGCCCAGTTCCTTGGCGGCGCGTTTCAGATCGTGTTCCGCCTTGGCCCGGTCGGAAAGTTCTTGCGCCTTCTGCGTGAGCAGTGTCCTGGCGCGTTCGTTTTTGAATTCTTCCTCTACGCGGCTGCGAATCTCTTCAAAGGTTGGGGTTGCTGCGGGCTTTATCCCTATCAGTTGATAGACTACGATTCCCTGTGAGGCCTGCGCCACGTCGGGCGGAGATTTTTCCTGGGCAGAAAAGACCGCGTCCATGAACTGCGGCGAAGGGCCAAGTCCCGGCAGCATGTCTTTGCGTGAGAAGAAGTCGGAGTTGATCACGGGAATACTTTGCTGTGCTGCCGCCGCGTCCAGACCCTGCGCCTGAGCTTGCTTGAGCAACTGCTCGGCCTTCTGCTGCGCCATCTGCTGGGCCTTCTGACGCTTCACGATGGGCTCGATGTCACCCTTCACTTCGTCCAGCGACTTGGTGTGCGCGTCCTGCTTATCGTCGAGGCGGATGATATGGAAGCCATCGGCGCTCTTCACCACATCGCTGATCTGTCCCTTGGAGAGAGCGTAGGCGGCCTTTTCGAATTCAGGCGTCATTTGGCCCTTGCCAATCCATCCCAGCGAACCGCCCACGTTCGCGCTGCCGGAGTCCTCGGAATATTTCTTGGCGAGATCTTCGAATTTGGCGCCGTTCTTCAGCTGCTTCGAAATGTCGTCAGCGCGCCCCTGGGCCTCGGCGACTTTCTTCTGATCCACCTGGCCGTTATCGCCGGGCAGGGGCATTTTGATCCAGATGTGGCTGACCTTCACCTGCTCAGGAACGTGGTACTGGTCGCGATGCTGCTGGTAGTAGGCCCGCAGATCATCCTGGGTGACCGGAACGCTGGCTTCGACCTTGTTGGTGTCGACGACCGCGTACTTGATCTTGCGCTTTTCAGGAATCGAGTTGGCGTAACTCGCTTTGTGGCTCTCGTAGTAGGCTTTCAGTTCGCCATCTGTAGGATGCAGGCCCTTCTTGATGTCGTCTTCCTTCAAGACTGCGTAGTCGAACTTGACCTTGGTGTTCTGCTTGACGAATTCCTTGTGAATTTCTTGTTCGCTTACGCCTGCGGTGCCGGAGATCAGCGCCTGGAGCTTGGTCAGAAGAATGTCGTTGCCGACGGCCTCTTCAAACTTGGTGGAGGTCAGATTGGCGCGTTGCAGCATGTCTTCGTATTCCTGCTGGCCGATAAAGCTGCCATTGGGGAAAAAGGTGGCGGCATAGCGGCCATGCTGCAACTCGTCTCTAACTTCCTCGGGAGTGACGCGCAGGCCGATGCGACTGGCTTCAGCCAGCAGGGCTTGGCGCTCAATCAGTTGCTCAGCCGCCCGCCGGGTAAAGTAGGGGAGCAGCATGCCCATGTTGGGACCGCCCTGAGGCATCTGCTGCTGTAGCATCTGACGCGCGGTCTGACGGACTTCGTCGGCGGTGACATCGCCGCCTTCGACTTGGGCCACCACGCCTGCCTTAGCGCCGCCGAAGTTGTAGCCAGAGTTTCCACTGCTCGGCACCAGGTACCACACCATGGAAACGGTGATTAGTAGCAGCAGCCCGCCAAGAAGATACTTCTTCACCGGGCCAGGGGTTTGTAGAAAACGAATCATGTTCTTGTCACTCCAGAGTAGAGGGGCGAATTTCCTATTATAAACCAGCCGGATGGTGCCGGGACGGGGCGGGCTTGGTAGCGCCGGCTGTTCAAGCGCGGCTCGGGCTCGGACCTGCGCGGGTCAGCTTTTGAAAGCTATCGAAGGAGGCCTCGCCGTGCGGACGGCGGCGCACCAAAATCGTCCATCCATTTTTCCGGCAATGTCCGTAGCAATCCATCGCTAACAAGTTCGGCTATTGAAACGAATTAATAGAAGTGTTATCCATTCTGCGAGGCTTTTTTTGAAGTTGCCCTTGCACCTACCCGAGAGGCACGCATTGCCGAGGAGCATCATGAACTCACGGAAGCTGGCAATTCCTTCGTTCGTTCTTTTCCCGCTCATTCTGGTTTCATTCCTGGCCGCGCAAAACCCTCCAGCACATAAATCGGCAACCGCTCCGGCTGGTCACTCCAGCGAGGCACGGCTTCCGTTGCACCAGGGGTGGTCCTTGCAAAGCTCCGCCAAGGTCGAGGCCAAGGGAGAAGTCATTTCGACGCCAGGGTTTGTTCCCAAGGGCTGGCACGAGGTAACGGTTCCAACGACCGTGGTGGCCGCTCTGATCAAAGATAAGACGCTGCCCGACCCATTTACTGGAATGAACCTGCGGAATTATCCCGGGATGAATTATCCCATTGGCGCGAATTTTTCGAATATCGCCATGGCGCCGGATAGCCCCTTCGCCGTCTCTTGGTGGTATCGGAAGTCGTTTGCGATTCCCGCAGGGGACAAGGGAAAGACGCTGTGGCTGAAGTTTGACGGCATCAACTATCGCGCCAACATTTGGCTGAATGGGAAGCAGATCGCGAACTCGGACGACGTTGCGGGGGCTTGGCGCACCTACGAGTTCAATGTGACCGACTCCGCTAAGCCGGGGACGCAAAACGTGCTTGCAGTGCAGGTGTTCTCGCCGACGGAACACGATCTTGCCATCACTTTCGTGGACTGGAATCCTGCCCCGCCCGACAAGAACATGGGACTGTGGCGCGACGTGTACCTCACCACAAGCGGTCCGGTCGCGCTGCGCTATCCGACGGTCGTCTCGAAGCTGAATCCTCCGACCAATGACAGCGCACAACTCACAGTGACGGCGCAGGTAAAGAACGGTACCGACAAGCCGGTGAAAGGCAAGCTGAAAGGGGAGATTGGAGATGTAAGTTTCGAGCAAGACGTGGACCTGGCGGCGAACGAAGCGAAGGACGTAACGTTCACTCCCGACAAGTTCAACCAACTCGTCTTCGCGAATCCCCGGCTGTGGTGGCCGGTGCAGATGGGCACACCGAATCTATATAAGCTCGCCATGGAATTCACTGTGGATGGAGCAGTCAGTGATCACGCCACGTCCGAGTTCGGCATCCGCGAAATCACCTCTGACCTCAATTCGGTGGGTGGGCGCGCCTTCCACATCAACGGCAAGAACATTCTGATTCGCGGGGGCGGTTGGACTCCGGACATGATGCTGCGTGAGACCTCCGAGCGGCTGCATGACGAGTTCCGCTACGTGCGCGACATGGGCCTGAACACGGTTCGCCTCGAAGGCAAGCTGGAGACGAAGGAATTTTTCGACCTGGCGGACAAGCAAGGCATCCTGGTCATGGCGGGATGGTGTTGCTGCGATTTCTGGGAGCGCTGGCCGCGCTGGAAACCGGCGGATTTCGAGATTGCCAAGCAGTCGCTGCGGGACCAGATTTACCGGCTGCGCAGCCATCCCAGCCTGGTCATGTGGCTGAACGGCAGCGACAATCCGCCCCCGCCGGATGTCGAGCAGATGTATCTCGACGTGGAAAAAGAATTGTTCTGGCCCAATCCCGTGGTGTCGTCGGCCACTGGAAAGAAGACCAGCGTCACCGGAGACAGCGGCGTCAAGATGAGTGGGCCCTACGAATACATCGCGCCCAGCTACTGGCAAGTCGATACGCCCCAAGGTCAGCCCGGCCGCAAGCTCTGCAATCCTGGAGGGTGTGGCGGCGCTTATGGCTTCAATACCGAAACCAGCATGGGACCGGCGGTTCCACCCGTGGAGAGCATTCGCGCCATGGTCGGCAAAGATCACATGTGGCCGATCGACGACGCGTGGAACTATCACGCGGGCGGCGGCGAGTTCAAGACCATCGGCGTGTTCAGCGATGCATTGGCCAATCGCTACGGCAAGTCCGACAACGTGGAGGACTATGCGATCAAGTCGCAGATGCAGACTTATGAAGGCGTGCGCGCGATGTACGAGGCGTACAGCCGCAATAAATATCAGGCGACGGGCGTAATCCAGTGGATGCTCAACAATGCCTGGCCTTCGATGATCTGGCACCTGTACGACTATTACCTGCGGCCCGGCGGCGGATATTTCGGCGCCAAGGTCGCTATGGAAGCGCTGCATCCGATCTACGGCTACGACGATCGTTCGATCTGGGTGGTCAGCAGCCAGTATGCCGACGTGAAAGGACTCAAGCTTACAACGAAAATTTACAACCTCGACATGACCGAGAAGTTTACGCAAGACAATCCGGTCGATGCCGCGGCAGACAGCACGGCGAAGGTTTTCACATTGCCTGACGTCTCCGGTTTGAGCAACACGTACTTTCTGGTGCTGCGTCTCGAGGATTCCACAGGCAAGCAGGTCGGCTCGAACTTCTACTGGCTCTCCACCAAACCCGAAACGATTGATTGGGCCAAAAGCACGTGGTATATGAGCCCGACCGAGTCCTATGCCGACTACACGTCCATCTCTCAACTGGAAAAGGTCAAGCTAAAGGAAACCGATCGCACCGAGCGCAAAGGCGAAGACGCCATCACGCAGGTAACGCTGGAGAATCCCAGCAAGAGCCTAGCGTTCTTCATCCGCTTAAAAGTGGATAAGGGCGCAAAGGGCGAAGAGATTCTGCCCGTGGTTTGGGAGGATAACTACATTTCCCTGCTGCCCAGCGAGAAGCGCACCGTCACCGCGACCTATCGAGCCAGCGAATTAGGAGCAGCCAAGCCGACGGTCGAGGTCAAGGGCTGGAACGTGGAGTGAGGAGGATTGCGCCATTGAGCGATTGAGTCATTCTGCGATTGACAGATGACGACCTCGACGCCGTGGGCATCGGCGTTTTTCATTGACTCAATCGCTCAATCGCCAAATCACGCAATAATTCATTGGTCGCTGAAATCGATCATCACCGGCGCCGAGCGGAACCAGTTCGTCTTATAGCCGACGTAGAGGATTCCGATGGCGAACCAGATGCCGCCGACCGTCTTTGCGATGATGTTCAAGTTGAACCAGATGAGGCCACAGAAAAGGAAACCAATCAGCGGCAGGATCGCGTCGACCAAAAGCCGGCGCGGGTATCCCTGTTGCCGCCTAATTGAAAATTGCCAGAAGCAGGCGAAATTCACTCCCATGAAGGCCAGGAACGCGCCGAAATTCAGCAGTTCTCCTGCGTGTTCATAGGCGCTGCCGATATAATTCAGCATCACGGCCCCAAGAAACGCCAACCCACCGATCAGCAGAATGTTGTTGGTCGGAGTGCTCGTGCCCGGTTTGAGCTTTCCAAAAAACTTCTTCGGCAACACGTTGTCGCGCCCCATGCCGAATAGCAGGCGAGCGGCACCGAGCGTGCCGGTCAGTCCACTGCCAAATGCCGCGACAATCAGAATCGCACCCATGGCATTAAATAAGAACCGCCCGCCGACGCGGCTGCAGATGTCCATGAATGCGGTTTCAAGATTCGGGAACGAGCGCCAATCCGGCCATATACGAGCGCCAAGATATGCCTCCACGCCACTGCACACGCCGGCAAAAACGCAGGTCAGCACCACTGCCAGCAGCACGTTGCGCTTGGGGTTCTCGACGTCTTCCGCCAGGGTAGTAACGCCATCGAAGCCGATGTAGGTCAAGGCGGCGAACGAAGTCGCGGTCAGAATTTTGTGTGAGTTGAAGGTATTCGGATCGTACAGTGGCTGCAGGGAAAATAGCCCGGCCCATCCCTGCCCGCCATACAGATATTTCAGAGCCAGCACGATAAACGCCACAACCACGACTGACATGACTGCGAGGAGCACCTTGTTTGCGTTTGCGGACGCCTTGACGCCAATCAGGTTCAGCACGGTCATGATGCCCGCGATCAGCAAGGCCCACACCACAAAGGGAATCTGATGGACATAGCGTTCATGGAGCGCAGTCGAAATCCACACAGTGTTAATCAATGGCTGCAGCAGATAGTCGAGAATCATCGCCCAGCCAGCGAGAAAGCCGAGGTGCGGGTTTAATCCCTTGCCCACATATGTGTAGGCGGACCCCGCGGTCGGATAGAGCGTGCCCATGCGACCGTAGCTGACGGCCGTGATCAGCATCGCGAATAAGGCGATCAGAATGATGGTGACGAAATGGCCGTCGGAAAGTTTCTGCGCCACGCCGTAGAGCGGAACTGGCGCGATGGGCTGTATCAGGACGATACCGTAGAAGATCAGGTCCCAGAGCGTCAGCGTGCGGCGCAGGCGCGGTACGGCAGCAGGAGCGGCACTTGAGGTTTCCATGAGTCCGGCTATTGGATTATGGATCGTCCGAAAATGTCAATACTAAAACGATTGCATATTTCGGTTTCGAGTTTCATGTTTCAAGTTTCAAGAACAGTCCTTGAAACTCGGAACATGAAAGTTGAAACCCGGCAATGTCACTTTGAACCGTAGTCAAACCAGTATCCTCGCTGCTCGTTTCCTGACATGTGGCGCGTGTTGTATTCCAGCAGATATTTCAGGTGCGCGTCATCGAGGGGAAATCCCTTTTTCGGTGAATAGGGATATTCACCCATACTCAGGAAAGGCAGCGGAGCGACGAAGTTGCCTTCGGCGGCGTAGAAATCCATGTCTTTCTCGTAGCCATTGGCGGCGAAGAAGTAGTCGCGCACCCATCCTTTCGGCAGTGCGGGCAGGGGCGCAGGATCGAAGTCGAGGCGCATTTCATCTCCCGAGCCAAAGACTGCCAGTTTGTCGTCGGTTGCGGTCAGTAGTGGTAGCACGTCGCCGTAGCGCGTGTAGGTCCCCACTGGTCGCGTGTACGGACCCGTAGCGCTGGCCTTCTCATAGATGTACTGCACGTTCCCGGGAGGCGTGCCCTCGATCTTGTAAGGGTAGCCGTGGAATTGGAGATTGGCGCGGATGAGAGGGACGGGCGACAACCTGTATGCCGTGTGACGCGATGTTGGTGCTACGGGCTGCTCGGTACGGTTGATGAGAATGTTGTCCCAGTAGACTTGCAGGTTCGTGGTGATGCGGATCTTGCGCGTGCCCTCCGGGAGTTTATGGGTTAAGTCGGCCGTCATGGTGCGCGGGCCGCCAGCGGGAAAGCCGATATCCTCGACTACTCGCTTCCACTTTCCGGTGGAGTCCAGCGCTTCGACGTACGGGGCCGCGGGCTCGAGACCCGCTTGCGCCGCCGCGTACATGCTGTTCGCGGTGAAGTACTCGATTTCGCCATGCATCAGCAGCCACAACGGGCCACCGGCGTAGGGCTGGCCTAAGTCAAGCGTCAGGGTGTGCGGCTTGGCGAATCCCTGGAACTGGGTCAGCGCGAAATCGCCAACGTAACGATGCGCTAGCAAATCAGGCAGCAGATCGTGGCCGTGCTCGTCCCAGGCGCCCGCAGGCGGCTGCGCATCGCGGCTCACTACCACTTTGAACTTCGGATAGGGTGGGTTGGACGCGAAATATTCATTGGGGTAGACGTCTACGTCAGCCGGATGATCGAGGGCAAAGAGCCGCACCTGATCGAGGTACACGGCCTCCTCCAGCGGCTCCATGAAGCGGAAGCTGAGCTTTCCATTCTTTTCCCGTACGGCATTGCGGTTGAGCTTGATGTACTCGACCGGCCGCGGAATGTCGCGCTGCCCAGGCCCGACCCAGTGCCCGACGACAGCGGCTCCCAGGCTGTCGGCGACAAACTCGTACCGCTCGCCGTTCCAGGCGAACAGCGTGGGGCAGGAACTGCCGCGGCGATCGATTTCGAGGAAATCCTGCTGCTTGTCTCCGGCGACCTGGATTTCGTCTTGCAGAACGCCAGTGGGCCAAAGCATGCGCACGATGTCAGCTTCCTTGGCATCGCCGAGACCGACGGTGAGATACGGCGAGTTCTGGCCAAGGTAACCGTTCGAGCCGTAGATTTCAAATTTCTGCCGGTTGCCTCCGGAGAACACTTCGACCTTGGTCCCGATAGCAGACTTGTTGTCGTTCAACCCCTTGAGGGCGAGCCGCAGCCAGTGATTCTGGTTGCCGCCTTCGTTGCGCAAGAGCACCGCGGGTCCGTGATTCTGGGTGATGAGCAGGTCGGTGGCGCCGTCGTTGTCGTAGTCGCCGGTGATGATCGCGCGCGGCTCTTTGAGCTGAATCTTGTCGAGGCCGACGTCGGCGGTGACGTCTTTGAAACCGTCGGGACCGAGATCGCGAAAGAGCTTGATCTCGCCTTTGCCGTCTTTCGTTTCTCCGACGGCCACGAGATCGACCCAGCCGTCGTTGTCGTAGTCGAAGGCGGCGACGCCGTAGGCCTTGACCCAATTTGTATCTGGCAGTTTGACTAGCACAAAGCTCTTGCCGTGGTTGTTGTGCCAGAGAGTAAGCGCGGGTTGGGTAAGTCGAGTCAACGCAATATCCGTCCACCCGTCATGGTCGAAATCGAGGGCGACAACGCCTACGGTCGGGATCTCGTTAGGGGTGGAAGCGGCCTTTGCATCACCCGGTAGGGCGGGCGAGAACGGGTGAACGGCAAGGAAGTTCCCTTCACGCGGATTTTGGAATACGGTCCCTCCCATCCAGTCAGCCACAACAAGGTCCACCGCTCGATCATTGTTGTAGTCGGTGCCAATCGCATTGGCAGCAGAAGTAAAGATCGAGACCCCGATATCGACATTCGTGAAGCTGCCATTGCCGTTGTTTCGCCACATTGCGCTTGTGCCACTCTTGTCGGCACCAACTACGATCCGCATTCCACTGGCGGCGTAGAGGTCTAAGTCTCCGTCATGGTCATAGTCGATGAAGGTCATCCCGGCAATGCCCACGAGTTGATCAGTCCCGGTTCCCTTTATCCCGGCTACCGGAGCCACGTTCTTGAACGTGCCGTTTTTCTCGTTGTGCAGGAGCAGAAATCCGTCATACAAGCTCACGGCAAGATCAACGTAGCCATCGTTGTCGTAGTCGCCTGCGGTACAACTGGACGCGTGCATCGTGGGGTCGAGGCCAGCTTGCTTGGTGACGTCTTCAAACTTGTTGTCACCACGATTGTGATAAAGGGAAATCCCGCCCTGAGCGCCGTTGTCGGAGAGGAAGAGATCAATTTTGCCATCGTTGTCGTAGTCGAAGAAGCAGGCGCCCGATCCCTGTTGGAAGGACGGCTTGACCGTGTAAACAGGTGGGGGACCAGGGTTTGTTAAAATTCCCGCTTCCTTCGTCGCATCCACAAACTGCACCTTGATCTGAGCCGGTGGCTTCAGTTGCGCTTGCGGAGACTCCACTGCGCGCGAGTACTGGCCCTGCTCGCCGTAGGCCAGGCTCATGGGCGCGCCGATCTTGTGTTGGGTGATGTATTGGAACCTCTTTAGATGCTCGCGGGCTTGTTCCGTGTCGCCGGATTGCTGGTAGGCACGTGACAATCCGAATTCCGCCGAGGCGTGCAGCGAATTGATCTTCAACGCGTGCTGAAACGATTCGATCGCTTGCGGAAATTCTTTGGCTTGCGCGTAAGCGGAGCCCAGGAAATACCAGGTATCGGCGTCGTCCGGTTCGATCTCGGTGACGTGTTTGAACGCAGCGATTGAGTCCTGCGCATCGCCCGAGTTCTTCGCCAACAGGCCGAGGCTATACCAGGCGTTCGGATTCTTCGGATCTTGCTTGAGAGCGTCTTCCAGTGCCGCCTTCGCTTCTTCGACCTTTTGCAAGTTTAAATAGGCAACACCTTCATTGAGACGCGCAGTCGCGAACTTGGGATCGGCCAGCTGTGCTTGCTGGAATGACTTCAGGGCCTTCTCGAAGAGTTGCTGGTTCATGTAGGCACAGCCCAGATTGTTCAGACGGGCGGCCTCGATGGGATTGGGTTGGGCTGCAGGAGCAAACAAGCCGAGGGCCGCAAGCAGGGCGGCGAAGAAAGCGGCTGAAATCTTGAGATTCATTTCGTTTGAAATTTAACCACAAAGGACACGAAGTCACACGAGGGAAACGAGAGTTGCTATCGCTTTGCCTGCATTATGGCGCGGTAGGTGTGCGGGGGACTGTACTGGCGCGCACTCACAATTCCCTTCCCTTCTTGAATCGTGACCGTCTGGCCCGCATTCACGTTGGAAAGCTTGTCCACCTTCCCGCTGGGCCACTGAATCTCAACGGTGTCTGCTTTGGTCTGTGCGGCCAGGCCGAAGGTCAGCACCAGTTCGCTTTGCGCGAGGTAGCTCGATCCCGAGCGCAGCATCTTCCACTGCTTGTCGGCGCCGGCGCTCACCCGCACCACTGCGCCGATGCCATCGCGATTGGACTTGGTGCCGACCAACTTGATGCGGAGACTGTGATTCGTCCCACCTTCGTTGTGAAACAGATACGCGGGGCCGGCATTGGTAGTGAGCAGAACATCCGGAAAGCCGTCGTTATCAACGTCGCCATAAGCTGCGGCCCGCGCCACTTTTGGGGCGGCGAACGTCTTGCCCATCTGCGCAGTGACCTCGGTGAACTTTCCGCCGCCCAGGTTGCGGAACAGGTGCGGAGGCTCGGCATAGCTCACGCGCTTCTGCACGCGCTCGATCTGGTCCTCGATGTGGCCGTCGGCGACGAAGATATCGGGCCAGCCGTCATTGTCGTAATCGAAGAAGAAGCAGCCGAAGCCGAGCGTGACCAACGTTGCCCGTCCCACTTCCGATTGCGGAGCTTCGTCCACAAACAAACCGTTGCCCTCATTGTGGTAGAGCGAGACCATCTGGTTGGCGAAGTTGCTGATCAGCACGCTGGCGTGGCCGCTGCGGTCATAGTCGGCGGAATCTGCGCCCATTCCCGCGCGCGCGACCCCGTCCTCGCTGAAACCAATTCCCGCCGCCACTCCACGTTCTTCGAATGTTCCGTCTTTCTTGTTTAGGTAAAGCTTATTCGGTTGGGTATCGTTGGCGATCAGAATGTCGGGCCAACCGTCTCCGTTGTAGTCGAGAATCGTGATGCCCAGGCTCTTGGACGTAGGGTCGCCCATGCCCGATTTCTGCGTCGCGTCTTCGAACTTGCCACCGCCCAGGTTGTGCCACAGACGCACTGACGTTCCCTTGTAAGACTCGGGCGTGCAGTAGGATTTGTGGGCGCCATCGATGGTGCAGTAAAGATCTCCCTGCTCGCTCCACTGCACGTAGTTCGCGACGACGAGATCGAGCTTGCCGTCGCGGTCATAGTCGACCCATGCGGCGCTGGTGGAAAACTCGTTCGGTCCCCACATTCCTGCGGATTTCGTAACGTCGGTAAATGTGCCATTGCCGTTGTTGTGGAACAGATGGCTCTGGCCAAGCGCGGAGACGAAGACATCGTCGAAGCCGTCGTTGTCGTAATCACCGATGGCGACGCCTAATCCGTAGATCGGAATGGCGAGGCCGGCTTTTCGCGTCACATCGGTGAAGGTGCCGTCGCGATTATTGTGATACAGCTTCAGCGTGGTCGCGCCGGCATGAGGATGCCCGGCAAAATCATTGCCGTTGATTAGGACAATGTCGGGATAGCCGTCGTTGTCGTAATCAATGAAGGCGCAGCCTGGGCCCATGGTTTCGGGAAGCCATTTCTTACCAAAGGCTCCGTTATTGTGCGTGAAGTGGATGCCAGCCTGGGCAGTGATGTCTCGGAAGTGCACGGACTGGGCGTGGCTTGCCGTCGTTCCCAAAGCCATGAGCCACAGAGACACAGAGGCACAGAGAAACAAGGAAAAAAGAATTCCAGATTCTTCTCCGTGACTCCGTGACTCTGTGGTGAATTTCTTGCTTGGAAAAATCATTTATCTTGAGGCCCCGGCGGAAGAAGGCTGGAGTTTCACCGAATGGACAGCGGAAGCGGCTGTCCCCAAATGGTTGGAAGCGGGACCCAGCGGAACTGACACGTGTTCATGCACCGCCTGCCGCTCATTGTTATCTTCGGGATGAAGTTGGCGATACGGTCCAGTGATGGCTTGCGAGGATTCGTCGGCTTTGAAGCGCATGTACCGTGCCTGATGCTCCTTGGCCAACTTGTCATTGCCCAAGCCGTTGTAGCAGAGCATGAGGTTGTAGTGCGCCTGCAGGTCTTCGGGATCGATGGACAACACGGATTGCAGGACTTTCACCGCCTCGTCGTATTTGCGCTGCAAGAATAAGATGCGTCCCAAGTCGTTGAGCGCGACCCGGTCTCGCGGGTATTGCGACAGAACAATCCGCAAACGGGCTGCCGCCCCGTCATAATTGCCGTCAGACCGCAGCACTTTCGCGTAGAAAAAATTCGTTCGCGCAAGATTCGGAGACAAGGATAGAGCCTTCTCGAGAACGGTGCGGGCCCGCGCCATGTCGCCTTCCTGCACGGCGCAGCGGCCAATGTTCACCCAGCCGTCGGGATTTTTCGGATCGGCTTCAGTGACCTTCTCGAAGGCTGCGGCGGCGCCTTTCAAGTCTCCCTGCAGGAACAAGCCGATGCCGTAATCGTTCCAGCGCTGCCACTCTTCCTTTCGGACAACCGTCTTTGGTTCGGTTTCAGGCGCACTGTGTGCGACGACCGGAAGTATGACTTCATCTTCGGCGACCGGCACGATTGGCAGGTCAGGAATTTTTTCCTCTTTCGCCGAGACCCCATTGAGAGACGCCGTGAAGACCGTTGGACGGTCGTCGTAGTCAGGCGCAACCGCATTTGGTTTGGTTGGGTCTGGCAGGCCGGCAAAGGCCTCATGCGTTCCATACCAGGCGAACTTGCGGTAGCACAGCCGCGCATGCAGCGTGATCCGATTGCCTGCATTTTCCGGAATGTGCATGCGATAGTGAACGGTATCGGCAGCGCCCGGGGGAATCAACCTCACGTAGACCACGGCGCGCGTAGCCCAAGCGTTGCGCTTGTTGATGGGATTGCCGTGAGCGTCAATCTGCAGCGAGCGGTAGAAGTGCGCGCCCTTCTCGACCGGCCCGTGCCCGTTGTCCTCGACCATGCCGCTCCAGAAGATGGTCTGGCCTTTATCGTCTGTGCCTTTCAGTTCGAGCCACGTATCGTAGGCATCGACGGTACCGCCGGGAAAAAAGTGGCCAACTTTTTTCGTGCGCACGACCACGTCCACGCGCACCGTATCGCCGCGCCGCAAAGGCGGCTGCACACGGTTCAGCGGAGCCGTGATGGGGGCGGCCTCTCCAGTGGATTCTGTGGTAACTTTGCTCTCCGCTTCTTCCCCAACCGCGAAGGTTGTCGAAAGATCCGACTGCGTTGTCGCGCCCGCTTTCAGCGGCGCCTGCGCAGGAGAGACTGCGAAGATGTCCACCGTGAGCTGTCCATTCTTCAGGAAGTCTTCGGTCAATTTGAGCTGGGCTGCATCTTCATTTGCAGTCGGGACTGCCGTGTTCGCCGCTGGAAAACGGTGCGAGTGCACGAAGCCGTTAATGTTGCCCATGTCCTTCGACGCTTCGGCCGGCATGTGGCAGTCGGCGCACTGCTGCGGCTTGGGCGGATAGTAGAACGACCGCGCCCCCTGTCCCGACACGCCGCTGGCCTGCCAGTTGTCGTATTCATTGAATCCGCGGAACCAGCGATAGCTGTTCACGGGCACGTCGAGATGCACTTTGTGGCACGACGAGCAGAACTCTGCGGTCTGGTCGCGCATAAAGGGTTTGAGGAACACGCGCCGGTGCGGCTCCGGATTCAGCTTGATGAGGAAATCATGCAGTTCGCGGGCGATAGGATTCTTCGTGGCAGCCAACTCGTGCAGCTTGGGATATTCCAGATAGAAATCTCCCTGGCCCATCGTGCTCTTCACGTCGGCGATGGAGTGGCACATCATGCAGCCGAGACCGGCCTGCGCCTCCGGACGATGCACGATCTGCTTGATGGGCGTATTCATCATGCCGGCGTATAACACCGCCGGATCGTGGCATCCGCCACACCATTTCGAAGGCTTGGTGCCGATCGTGTCCTGCATGTATTCGATCGACTTGCGATACCACTGGTTGTTGAATGACGAAAAATGGTGGGCCGAGCTGAACCACTGGTTATAGATATCCTCGTGGCAGCGCTTGCAGGAGTCGGACTCCATGAAGAACTTGCTGGGAATCTTTTGCTTGCCGTAGACCTGCGCCGAACTGGGGAAGAATGGTCCTTCAGGTCCGTCGCCCTCGCCATTCATGGTATCGGGCGGCATAGTGGGATTCTGAATGCGGCTGCGCGTCTGCCAACTTTCCCGCACGTAGCGCGCGCCGTAGCCGAGCGCGGCGAGCACGGCAAGACACGCCGCGACGCGCGCGATCCCGGAGAACATGCCGGCTTCGCGCGGCGCGGCTTCCGATGCGCGTCGTCGGCCCAGCCAATCTGCCAACAGCAGGCCAACGCCAGCCAGCGAAATTACGATATGCAGATAAAGCTTGTTCCACTCCGAGCGCGGCGTTCCGGTCTTGATCAACACCAGACCAAGCAGCGCGCCGCTGGCAATGAGCAGCCAGCCCACTCGCGAACTCAGGCTGCCCGTCCGCAGCAGTCGAACCAGCGCCGGCACCAGCAGGATGGCAGCCAGAAGGCCCGCAAGCGCGTGCAACAGCACCACTCCCGCGTAAGGAATATTGGGCTGAGGAAAAGCGTAGAGATAGGCCGCGGAGAGGACCAGAAATACCACGAGCCAGGACAGAGTCCGACTCAGAAATCCTCCGGAAGA
>Ga0209166_10001855_pt1 | contig 16762 bp, 19 predicted proteins | sample Coa_R1_3_FD_187151 | JGI IMG/M metagenome (GOLD analysis project Ga0209166, IMG submission 187151) | Surface soil microbial communities from Centralia Pennsylvania, which are recovering from an underground coalmine fire - Coalmine... | ecosystem: Environmental > Terrestrial > Soil >... | reverse complement strand
CGATCAAGACCGGCAACACCGTGAGCCTGATCGGTGGCCAGGGCACCGAGGTGAGTTCGTCCGTGGTCGGCATCTTCCGGTCGGGCCTGAAGCGCGTCGATGAGGGGCAGATCTACGCGCTGATCTCGACCGCGCAGATCATGATGGGACAGCCCGGCATCATCAACGAGCTGCGGCTCCGCCTGGACGATCCCCTGAGCGCAGAGACGATTGCAAAAGAAGTCGAGGGCCAGACTGGCTACAAATCGGTATCGTGGGAGGAGGCCAATTCCGACCTGCTCTCCAGCTTCGCGGTGCGTGATTTCATCGTCCTGACGGTGATGGGCGCGATGCTGCTGACGTCGTCCTTTGCGACCTACAACATCATCTCCACGATCACCAACGAGAAGCGGCAGGACATCGCGATCATGAAGTCGCTCGGCATGCGCGAGACCTCGGTGCGCCGCATCTTCATCATCGAGGCCGCCATCATCGGCATCGTCGGCATCGTCTTCGGCTGGATCATCGGATATCTGCTTTGCTATAGCTGGTCGCAGATCACGATCTACAACACGCTGACCGGGACCAATGTCCCGATCTCGATCCTCTATTCGCCGCTGCATTACATCGTCGCCGGCGGCATTTCCCTGCTCTGCTGCACGGGAGCGGCTTTCTTTCCCGCGCGCAAGGCGACACGGGTGCATCCCGTGGAAATCATCCGAGGCGCCTCATGAGCGAGATTGCGCTGCAGGCGGTGGGACTTGTACGCCGGATCGACGGCGCGGTCTCGCATACGCTCGTCAACGGCATCGACCTTTCCGTCAACAGGGGCGAATTTCTCGCCATCACCGGTCCGTCCGGCTCCGGCAAATCATCGCTACTGTATCTGCTCGGCCTGCTCGATGCGCCGAGCGACGGCGAAGTCATCATCTGCGGCCAGCCGACCTCGAAACTCTCGGAGAACGAGCGAGCCAATGTGCGGCTGACCAAATGCGGCTTCGTCTTCCAGTTCCACTTCCTGCTGGCGGAGTTCACCTCGCTGGAAAACGTGCTGCTGCCGATGCGCGCGGCCGGAAAGATGAGCGAGAAGGAGATGCGCGAGCGCGGGCTCGAGCTGCTGGCCTCGCTTGGACTGAAGGACCACGCGGGCAAGCGGCCGAACCAGCTGTCCGGCGGCCAGCGGCAACGCGTAGCAATCGCGCGGGCGCTGTCCAACCGGCCCGAGATCATCGTTGCGGATGAGCCGACCGGCGCGCTCGATACCACCTCGACCGAACAGGTATTCGGCATCCTGCGCGAGATCGCGGACCAGGGACGCACCGTAGTGGTCGTTACTCACGATCCCGCGCTCGCGGCGCGCGCCGACCGGCGCCTCCATATCGTCGATGGCAAGGTCGCGCAGACTTTCGAGAACCGTGCCGTTGCGCCGGAGCCGGCCGTTGCGGCGCCGACAGAAGGCTGACGGCAAATCGCTACGCTTCCCTCGCCGGCGAGCTCAGCGAGAGCGATTCCCAGACGGCGACAATGACGAGAATGGCGGTGGCCAGCGCCGACAGCAGCAAGGACGAAAGCCCGGAGGCGAAGAACGCCAGCACGGCGAATGCGATGATCCCGACACCATGGGAGAGCTGCAGGAAGCCGCGGATGGTGTGCTTGAACAGGATCGTGCCGACCAGGAACAACAGCGGCCCGCCGATCGCGCTCACAGCTACCCTCAGGTCGGAAGGGCCGTTCGGATGCGTCAGCACCAGATCGTCGGCCACGGCGGTGAGGATGATCCCACCAACGATCGGCATATGCAGATACGTGTAGGCGAGACGCGCCACGCGGCCCGACTCCTCCGATTTCGAGATCATCGCCGAGCCCGCCTCGGCGCCGCGGTGGAAATAGATCCACCACATCGCAATGCTGCCGGCCAGCGCTGCGAGGAAGGCCGCGACGATATCCGGCGTCCAGGTCAGGTCGGCGAAGGTCGCGCCATTGACGACGATGGCTTCGCCGAGCGCGATGATGATGAAGCCGGCGCAACGCTCGGCCATATGGCTGCCCTCGACGGCCCAGGCCTCGATCGAGGAAAACTCCAATCCCGGCGTCCAGAACCGTACCGCCGGCGCGACATATTCGATTCCGAGCGCCGCGATCCAGAACCAAAGCCGTGTTGGCCCCTCGGCAAAGCCACCGAGAACCCAGAATACCGCCGAGCAACACAGCCAGGTCAGGATCCGGATCGCGTTATGGCGCACCAGCGTGCGGTGCGATGGCGTTGCGATCAACCAGAACAACGTGCGGCCGACCTGTATCAGCGCATAAGCGCCGGCAAACCACAGGCCGCGGCCCTCGAACGCGGTTGGGATCGAGGTCGACAGCACGAGCCCGCCCAGCATCAACAGGAACAGGAGGATGCGGACCGGAGTGAGCTCCGGATCGAGCCAGTTGGTGATCCAGGTGGTGTAGACCCACGCCCACCAGACCGCGAGAAAGAGCAACGTGACCTGGATAGCGCCAAGCGGCGTGAAGCGACCGAGCAGCATGTGCGAGAGCTGCGTGACCGCAAACACGAAGACGAGGTCGAAGAACAGCTCGGCGTTGGTGACGCGGCTGTGCTGGTTCGGCATGATGACGCGGAACATCGTGCCGCGCGGATTGTCCTCCGCCATCAGCTAGCTTTTTGGTTTGCGCATGATCTCTTCGGAAAACCGCTGCACACCTTTCCGGATCATGCGCTAGCCCTCCGGCACTCCGGTTTGCAAGGCCAGCGCGTGCAACACCCCGCCCATCTGGCCGCGCAGCGACTGATAGACGATCTGGTGCTGCTGGACGCGCGACTTGCCGCGGAAGGATTCCGAGATCACCGTCGCCGCATAATGATCGCCATCGCCGGCGAGATCGCGGATCGTTACGCGAGCGTCGGGGATCGCGGCCTTGATCATCGATTCGATATCGCGGGCGTCCATCGGCATCCCAGTCGGTCTCCTCTTCCCAGTTTCCCAAAAGCTCCCGGCTCGAATCGCGGCCGGCCTCACCCGACCGTGACATGCAAATCTAGCGCCGGACGCTTGGAAGGTCACCTATTGTGACACTATATTCCCCGGCAGGTTCATTAAAAATCGCCGGATCGCCGCGAGTAGCGATCACGACAGGCTGAGCAAAGGGCTGAAACGCATGAAACTTCCCGGTCCCGATCACCCCATTACGATCACCGCCAATCCGAAGCGGGTTCGCGTTCTCGTCGACGGCGTCGTCATCGCCGAGACCACCCACGCGCTCACGCTGAAGGAAGCGAGCTATCCCGCTGTGCAATATGTGCCGCGGACCGACGCCAAGATGGATCTGTTGAAGCGCACCGACCGGGTGACGCATTGCCCCTACAAGGGCGACGCCAATTATTTCTCCATCGTTGCCAACGGCAAGACGCTGGACAACGCGATCTGGTCCTACGAGACGCCGTTTCCGGCCATGGCCGAGATTTCCGGCCATCTCGCCTTCTATCCGGACAAGGTGAAGATCGAGGAAGTGGCGGCATAGCTCACTCCTCGTCATGGCCGGGCTTGACGAAGCGGACAGTGGCGGCTCGTGCGCTACACCCTGAAGATCGTGAGCCCCAGGATCAACAGCACCAGGAAGATCACGACAAAGATGTAAAACAGGATGCGGGCGAGGTCGGCGGCTGCAGCCGATATGCCGGTGAATCCGAGAATGCCGGCAACGATCGAGATCAGGAAGAAGAGCAGCGCCCATCTGAGAAGGGTCATGGGATATTACTCCAATATGCGCGCCGCCGACGCGTCGATATCGCGAGGCTAACGTCCGGCAAAGGGACGGGTTCCTGTTCCAGGCCCACGCCCGCTTTGGTTGAACTTCAGCAAGCCGGTCCTAACCGGCGCAAATTCCGCCCTTGCTCTATCCCCTTCCCGGCGGCAACATTGCGCCAAAACACTTTGGCGGGGCGCTCATGACAACCATTTCACCGACGGCGGCGTCCGCAGGAGTTCGAGCGGCACCAAAGACCAAGGCGCGCAACGCCGCGCTCGACCGCGCCCGCACCTTCATCACCATGCTGGTGCTGGTCCACCACTCGGTGATCGCCTATACCTATTACGGTCATACGGACAAGCAGAGCTTCCTCGGCTTCGATCTCATCGTGCTGTTCAACGACAGCTTCTTCATGGCCGCGATGTTCTTCCTGTCCGGCCTGTTCGTATGGCCGAGCCTGCAGCGCAAGGGCATTAGCTGGTTCCTGCGCGATCGCTGCTGGCGCCTGGGCTTGCCCTTCATTGTTTGCGCGCTGCTCCTGATGCCGTTTGCCTATTGGGCGATCGAGCTTGAACTGCACAACCCCAACACGACATTTGCGGAGTTCTGGTGGAGGACCGTCACGGTCGGGCCCTGGAATAGCGGCCCGGCGTGGTTCGTCTGGGTGTTGCTCGCGCTCGATGCGCTGGCTGCGGTCGTCTACTACGCACTGTCCGGCTGGGTCGAGGCGATCGGCAAATTGTCGCTCGAAAGCTTTGGGCGGCCGGCACTGTTCTTCTGGGCGCTGCTGATTGGCTCGATCGTCGTGTACGTGCCGTCGGTGTTTTATTTCGGTGCATCACGCTGGTTCGCGCTTGGGCCGGTCGCGATCCAGGCGAGCCGCATCCTGCTCTACCTGCTGTTTTTCTTCGCCGGCTGCGGCATTGGCGCGGCGAGCTTCGATCGCGGGCTGCTCGCCGCCGACGGCGAGATGGCGCGGCGCTGGCCGGCCTGGCTTGGCGCCACCATCGCAAGCTATGGCTGCATCGTCGCGCTGATCTACATCAAGCATTCGGTGTTGCCCGACGTGAACCATCAACCGCTCTGGTGGCAAATAACCTATGCGACGGCCTTCGCCTGCTACAGCGCGTCGCAAACTTTCAACATCATCGCGCTGTTCCTGCGTTTCGACAACGAAGGCTCGAGCATCCTCGATCCCTTGCGCGAAAGCGCCTACGGCATTTATCTCGTGCATTACGTGCCGGTGTTGTGGCTGCAATACCTGATGTTCGGCATGAGCTTTGGCCCTGTCGAGCAAATCACGGCGATCATCAAGGCGGTGATCGTCTTCGTGCTGACGCTGGCTGTGAGCTGGGCCGCTGTCGCGGCGCTGCGCAGGATTCCGGGCGCGACCCAGGTGCTGTGAACCGTGCTGTGAGCCGCAAGCGCGACGTCAGTTGGCGCCGCTCATATAGGCCGGGAACCAGTGCTCGAAGCCCGCTTTCAGCGCGGCCACCGGTACGGGCGCCTCGCCGGCGATCGCGATAGCATCGCCCCCGGTCGTGCCGATGCGTGCGCAAGACACTCCCGCGCCCTTCATCTTTGCGAGCACGCGACCCGCCTCCTCGGCCGGCACGGTCACGATGTAGCGCGCCTGATCCTCGCCGAACCAATAGGCATGCGGCACGATTGAGGCCGGTGTGGCAAGTAGCTGTGCACCCATGCCGCCCGCGATCGCCATTTCCGTAAGCGCGATCAGGAGGCCACCGTCTGAAATGTCATGCACCGATGTTGCGGTGCCCGCGTGGATCATGCCGCGCACCACATCGCCGTTGCGCTTTTCGGCGGCGAGGTCAACCGGCGGCGGCGCGCCCTCTTCCCGGCCGCAGATGTCGCGCAGATAGACGGATTGGCCGAGCCAACCCTGGGTGTCGCCGATCAACAGGATCGCCTCGCCGTCGGCCTTGAAGGCCAGCGTCGCGGACTTCGTGAAATCGTCGAGCACGCCGACGCCGCCGATCGAAGGCGTCGGAAGGATGCCGCGGCCGTTGGTCTCGTTGTAGAGCGAGACATTGCCGGAGACGACGGGGAAGTCGAGCGCGCGGCAGGCTTCCGAGATGCCTTTCAGGCAGCCGACGAACTGGCCCATGATCTCGGGCCGCTCCGGATTGCCGAAATTGAGATTGTCGGTGATCGCAAGCGGCCTGCCGCCGACCGCCGTGATGTTGCGCCAGGCCTCCGCCACCGCCTGCTTGCCGCCTTGATGCGGGTCGGCCTCGCAATAGCGCGGCGTGACGTCGACGGTGAGCGCGAGTCCCTTTGGTCCATCCTGCACGCGTACGACCGCGGCATCGCCGCCGGGGCGCTGTACGGTGTTGCCGAGAATGACGTGGTCGTATTGCTCCCAGACCCAGCGCTTCGAGCACAGCTCAGGGGTTGCGATCAGCTTCTCCAGCGCCGCCGAAACAGACATCGGCGCCTTCACCTCGCGCGCGTGGATCACCGGCAGCGCCGGCGAGGCCACGTGCGGCCGATCATAGACCGGCGCCTCGTCGCCCAGTTCCTTGATCGGCAGATCGGCCATGACGTCCCCGCCATGTGTGATACGAAAACGCTTGCTCGGCGTGGTGTAGCCGACCACCGCGAAATCGAGCCCCCATTTCCTGAAGATTGCTTCCGCCTGCTTTTCCTTCTCGGGCTTGAGCACCATGAGCATGCGCTCCTGACTTTCCGAGAGCATCATCTCGTAGGCGCTCATGCCGGTCTCGCGCGTCGGCACCGCGTCGAGATCGAGATCGACGCCGAGATCGCCCTTGGCGCCCATCTCGACCGCCGAACAAGTCAAGCCCGCCGCGCCCATGTCCTGGATCGCGATCACGCAATCGGCCGCCATGATCTCCAGGCACGCTTCCAGCAGGAGCTTTTCGGCGAAGGGATCGCCGACCTGCACGGTCGGGCGTTTCTCTTCTGAAGCGTCGTCGAACTCGGCCGATGCCATCGAGGCGCCATGAATGCCGTCGCGCCCGGTCTTGGAGCCCAGATAGACGATCGGCATGTTCACGCCGGAGGCGGCGGCGTAAAAGATCTTGTCGGCGTCGGCGAGGCCGACCGCCATCGCGTTGACGAGAATGTTGCCGTCATAGCGGGTATGAAAGCGCAGCTGCCCGCCGACCGTCGGCACGCCGAAGGAATTGCCGTAGCCGCCGATGCCGGCGACCACGCCGGAGACGAGATGCCGCGTCTTTGGATGCTCCGGCGCACCAAAGGAGAGCGCGTTGAGGCAGGCGATGGGGCGAGCCCCCATGGTGAAGACGTCGCGCAGGATGCCACCGACGCCGGTGGTCGCGCCCTGATAGGGCTCGATATAGCTCGGGTGGTTGTGGCTCTCCATCTTGAAGACCACCGCCTGGCCGTCGCCGATGTCGATCACGCCGGCATTCTCGCCGGGCCCCTGGATCACCCAAGGCGCTTTGGTCGGCAGCCCCCGCAGGTGAATGCGCGAGGATTTGTACGAGCAGTGCTCATTCCACATCGCGGAAAAGATGCCGAGCTCGGTGAAGGTCGGCACACGCCCGATCAGCTTCAGGATCCGCTCATACTCGTCCACCTTGAGCCCATGGGCCGCGACGAGTTCAGGGGTGATCTTGGGTTCGTTGGTCTGCATTTGCCGTTCATAGGGAGATCGGAGGGGCCGGAAAAGGCCTTTTAGGGGCCAATTTTGCGCTGTCCAGAGCTTTGCACATAGCCCATGCACGAGGTGGGTTTGCGCATCGCCTGCGGATCGGATTTAAGGGCTTTGCCCCGCCATTGAAGAGCCACCTCCCGTGAACGAGCTTGCCAAAACCGCATTCCTCAATCGCCCCGACCTGCACGTCGGTACCGAGGGCGAATTTGCGGGATGGCGCACCTGGAGCCGCGATCCGTTCGAGACCCATAACGGGCCGTTCTGGCACCGGATGGAGGATAACGGCAGCATCCTCTGCGCGTTCCGGGTCGAGAAGAAGCACCTCAATGGTGGCAGGAACGTGCATGGCGGCTGCTTCATGTCGTTTGCGGATTATTGCCTGTTTGCGACCGCGACTCCCATCCTGGAGGGCCCCGGCGTCACGCTGTCCTTTGCCTGCGAGTTTCTCGCTGCCGTCCGCGAGGGCGAACTGATCGAAGGGCGCTGCGAAATCACCCGGGCCGGCAACTCGATCGTCTTCCTGCGCGGCATGCTGACCTCGGCGGAGAAGCCGGTGTTTTCCTTTTCCGGCTCCATCAAGCGCGTCGCGCGCAGGATTTCGGCAGTCAGTCCTTAAGGTCCCAAATCGCGCCAGGAAACGAAATTGCCAGAGAGCACGACAGCGGATGATGGCGCAGCGGCTTCCCTTTCGGTGGCTCCCTCGCATCGCGGCGTTCGCGACTATTCGCTCCTCCTGCTGCTCGCCTGTGCCTGGAGCTCGACCTATCCGTTGACCAAGATCGGCCTGCAGTCGATCCCGCCGATCACCTTCATCGCAACGCGGTCGTTGATCGCAGCGGCGTTCCTGCTCGTCGTGCTGCGCTTGCGCGGCATTTCGCTGCCGAGAGAATTGCAGGCCTGGAAGCTGTTCGCCTTCCAGCAGATCATCAACTCGACCATCCCGTTTTTGATCATCACCTGGGCGCAGCAATATGTGCCGGCCTCCAACACCGTGGTGCTGGCCGCGACCACACCGATCTTCGCCTTCCTGATCACCTGGGGCATCACGCGACACGAGCCTGCCACGCTGCTCAAGCTGGCCGGCGCGATCCTGGGCCTTGTCGGCACCGCCGTGATCATCGGCCTCGATGCGCTGACAAGCCTGGGTCACGAGATCGTGGCCGAGATCGCCATTCTTCTTGCCACGCTTTCGTTTGCGTCCGGCACGATCTTTGGCCTGCGCATGTCGGGCTACCAGCCGACCGTTGTCGCGGCGGGCTCGCTCCTGTTCGGCGGGCTGTTGCTGCTGCCGGTGTCCCTGATCGTCGAGCATCCCTGGACACTGCATCCGACCATGCAATCGGTCGTCGCCGCGGCGGCGATGGGGATTTTCTCCAGCGCGCTCGGGTTGATGCTGTTCTACATGTGCCTGGCGCGGCTTGGCACGCTCACCACCAACGCGCAGTCCTACTTGCGCATTCCGATCGGCGTCGGCCTGTCCGTGTGGTTGCTCGGAGAATCCGTGCCGCCCAATCTCGCCGCGGGCCTGGTGCTGGTCATGATCGGCGTCGCCGCCATGACCATTCCGAGCGAGCGGATCAAGCGGTGGCTGCGGCGGGTGCGATAGCGCCTACGCCGCCTTGTCCAGATGCGCGGCAAGGCCGGCGAACAGGCCGCGGCCGTCGGTGCAGCCCATGATCTCTTCGACATGGTTTTCCGGATGCGGCATCATACCCAAGACATTGCCGCGCTCGTTGACGATGCCCGCGACCGAATGCGCGGCGCCGTTGACGTTGGAAGCGTCATCGACGACGCCCTCCGGCGAGCAATAGCGATAGAGCACACGGCCCTCGCCTTCGAGCCGCTTCAGCGTCTCTTCATCGGCCTCGTAGTTGCCCTCGCCGTGCGCGACCGGCACGCGGATCACTTGCCCTGCATTGTAGCCGCGCGTGAACGGCGTATCCGAGCGTTCGATCCGCATATGCACGTCGGTGCAGATGAACTTCAGCCGTGCGTTCCGCATCAGAACGCCGGGAAGAAGCCCGGATTCGCAAAGGATCTGAAAGCCGTTGCAGACGCCAAGCACGAGCCCGCCGTCGCGGGCAAAGGTGCGCACCGCATCCATGATCGGCGCGCGCGCTGCGATCGCGCCACAGCGCAGGTAATCACCATAGGAAAAGCCGCCGGGCAGCACCACGAGATCAGTGCCCCTGGGCAGCGAGGTCTCGGCATGCCAGACCATTGCCGCATCGCGGCCCGAGGCAAGCTTGAGCGCGCGCGCCATGTCGCGCTCGCGATTGATTCCGGGGAAGACGAGGACGGCGGATTTCATCTTAGAGCAGCTCGACCCGGTAGTTTTCGATTACAGTGTTTGCGAGCAGCTTGTCGGCGGCGGCTTTCAGTGCCGCTTCCGCCTTGGCCTTGTCGGAGCCAGCAAGCTCGATGTCGAACACCTTGCCCTGGCGCACGCTGGCGACGCCCTCGACGCCGAGCGACTTCAGCGCCCCTTCGATGGCCTTGCCTTGCGGATCCAGAATACCGCTTTTCAGCGTGACGGTGACGCGCGCTTTCACTTTTCTTGAATCCTTCAACTCTTGACCAGCACCGGCCCCGAACCCGCGGGCCGCTCGTTTTCCATGAGGATGCCGAGGCGTTTTGCCACTTCCGTGTAGGCCTCGAGCAGGCCGCCGAGATCCCGGCGGAAGCGGTCCTTGTCGAGCTTCTCGTTCGACTTGATATCCCACAGCCGGCACGAATCCGGCGAGATCTCGTCGGCGACGATGATCCGCATCATCTCGTTCTCGAACAGCCGCCCACATTCCATCTTGAAATCGACGAGACGGATGCCGATGCCCAGAAACAGCCCGGTGAGGAAATCGTTGACGCGGATGGCGAGCGCCATGATGTCGTCGATCTCCTGCGGCGTCGCCCAGCCGAAGGCCGTGATGTGCTCTTCCGACACCATGGGGTCATTGAGCTGGTCGTTCTTGTAATAGAACTCGATGATCGAGCGCGGGAGCTGCGTGCCCTCCTCGATGCCGAGCCGCTGCGACAGCGAGCCCGCCGCGACGTTCCGCACCACGACTTCCAAAGGCACGATCTCGACCTCGCGAATCAATTGCTCGCGCATGTTGAGACGGCGGATGAAGTGCGTCGGAACCCCGATGTCGTTGAGGTGCTGAAACAGGTACTCCGAAATCCGGTTGTTGAGGACGCCCTTGCCCTCGATAACCTGGTGTTTCTTGGCATTGAACGCTGTCGCGTCGTCCTTGAAGTGCTGGATCAGCGTTCCCGGCTCCGGTCCTTCATAGAGGACCTTGGCCTTGCCTTCATAGATGCGGCGTCGACGGCTCATTGGGATGTACCGTGTGTTGTTGAAATCCATCAATTTGGTGTGCTCCGGATGACAAGGGACTGGACCCACGACGGAGCTGCCGTGAAGGTCTGGAACCGAGGGAAACAGAACAAGAACCGGACCTGCATGCAAGCTATCTGATTGCGCTATCCAGCACAATCGATCTGGTCCGGTTTTACCGTCTTGCCTTTAGGCCTTCCGGCCATTGTTTTTGCCATTTTCTCCAAATATCTAGGTGTTGCGGCAAGCACCTGCAACGCGCCTGCCGGGACGGCCCTCCGGCATCGATTCGGAACCCATCGCCATGACCACCTTCGACAAGCGTGAAGAGGCCTTTGAGAAGAAATTTGCGCTCGACGAGGAGGAGACCTTCAAGGCGATCGCCCGCCGCAACAGGCTGATGGGCCTGTGGGTTGCCGAAAAACTCGGAAAAAGCGGCGCGGCCGCCGACGCCTACGCAAAAGAAGTGGTCGCCGCCGAATTCGAGGAGGGCGGCGACAAGGCTGTGCTGCGCAAGCTGATGGGCGACCTTTCCGCTCGCGGCGTTGCGGTCGGCGAAGCGGATATTGTCCAGCGCATGGCCGAATTGCTCGTGATCGCCATCGCGCAGGTGAAGGCGGGGACTTGAGTTCGGCGCAACTGCGCTATTTCACTGTAATCGAAAAGTTCATCGAACCATTTACCGTGTAGCCCTCCTGCTGTTGCTGCCCGAACTGTCGTCCGATGTTGGTCGAAAGCGACTCGATGCGGCAGTCTTTCGCAAGGACTTCTCGAAGCACGTCGCATTCGTGCGCGGCCATCTGATAAATCGAACGCCGGGCACTTTCGCCTGATTTCCGCGCTTCCTCGCTGTCGCCGGCCGGCCCCGGGACAAAGAAGTTGAATGACGTTTGCACACGCACCCAGGTTTCTTGCCGTTGTCCGGCGGCTTGCCCGACCGTCTGCGCCATCGCCGGCGCCATCAAAAACAAGGTCATGACTGGGATGAAGGCAAATCGAACTGACGACATGGGACACTCCGGGATTTGACGCGACGACCGCGCTCTTATCAATCCCGGATTGCAAAATACCAAACGATCGCCCGTGAAATTCCTGCTGCCGCTTCAGGGCGCATTAACTGAGCGCGGCCTTCACCCCTCCTTGAACCCATATTCCGGCACATTGCCGCTGGCGCCATAATATTTGTATGGCAGGAATTTGCCGGACATCGTGATCTTGACGCGGTCGCCCTTCGGGTTCGGCTGGCGCTCCAGCACCATGTCGAAATCGATTGCCGACATGATGCCGTCGCCGAACTCTTCCTCGATCAGCGCTTTCCAGGCCGGGCCGTTGACCATCACGAGCTCGTAGAAGCGATAGATCAGGGGATCGGTCGGCGGTATCGGCACGCCCTGCCCGCGCATCGGCGTCTCGTTGAGCATGGCGATCTCGGCCTTTGACAGGCCGAACAATTCGCCGGCATTGGCGGCCTGCGGCTTCGTGAGCTTCATCTGGCCGAGGATGGCGCCGACGATCAGCACGTCGGAATAGCCGCCGACCTTCTCGCAGATATATTTCCAGCTCCAGCCTTTCTCGCGCTTGATGTCGAGCAGCTTTTCGGTGAGGTCGGATCGCTTCATCGGGCGTCTCCTGAAGGTGCGCGCACAGCGCTGGCGCGCGCGAAAAATGGTCACAACGATCCCGGCTCTGTCACGATAGTCGGTTCGCGGCCGGCAATCCACGCTGTTCTGTGCGGCGCGCAGTGAGGCCGCCGGACACGCGGTCCGAGCTGCGATCAGCCTCGGCCGGCCTCTCCGGCGGGGCCTGGCCAGATCAGCGCATTGACCTGGCCGTCAAAGGCGAGAAGGCCGAGCGTATCGCAGATGATCGGGATCAGGCTGCGCGTTGCCGCGTGATGCGATGCGCACACCGACCAGGCAAAGTCCGGCTCCGCACCAATCCTGAACTCATACCAGGTATCGTCGCCCTGCAACGAGCCGAACCAGCCGCCATCGGTCTCCTCACGCCATGCGAGTTCGGGAAACAGCGACGACAAAGCCTCGACCACGGCCGAGGGATCCTGCCGCAGCAGCGCATGCTCGCCGAGATCTTCCATCGTCACGATCTCGCCCATCGCAGCCTTTGGCTTCATTATCATGAAATCGTAGCTCATGCGCTCTAGCGATCTCCTACTTCGCGTCCGCGAGCATCCCTGCCAGCCGTGCCAGTTCCGCCTCCAGATCGGCCTCGACATCGCCGACCTTCATCTCGATGACGCGATAGCCGCGTTGCTCGAGCCACGCCCGGCGCGAGGCGCGGTCGGCGGCGATGGCCTCGGACTCGTTGGCATTGACGAGCTCGATCGCGATCCGGTGAACGAAGGAGACAAAATCGGGAATGCGCCGGCCGACCGGCGTCTGACGCTTGAACCGGCCGGCAAAGCGGCGGTCGCGGGTCAACGCCTGCCACAGCATGCGTTCGGCATCGGTCGGGTTACGGCGAAGCAGCCGCGCCAGCCCCCGCACCGTACCGCTATGCTCGTTCGCCGGCGCGCCCTGCCCTTGCTCGGCGAGCAGCGCACGCAACCGCGTCGCCTGCCCGCTGTCGAGCACGCCGCCCTTGGCCGGTCCCTTGCGCCCCTCCGCGATTGCCATGATCACGCCGTGCAGCGTATGCATGTCCTGCTTGGTTGGCTCCATCCTGAAGAAGATGTTGCGCAGGTTCACCAGCATGGTGTCGCGCTTTTCCGCTGGCCTTAAGAATTCAACCCGGTCGAGCTCGCGCACGAGGTTCTCGAAGAAGGCCTCCATCTGGTGCTGGGAGGCGCGCTCCGAGCGCTCCGGCATCGCAAAGGGTAGCTGGCCTTCGGTCGAAAGCTTGAACCATTCATAGCCGATCAGCAGCACCGCCTGCGCCAGGTTGAGCGAGGCGAAGCCCGGATTGACCGGAAAGGTGATGATGCGGTTGGCGCGGGCGACCTCGTCGTTGGTGAGGCCCCAGCGCTCCCGGCCGAACAGGATGCCGGCCTTGCCGCCAACCCTGACGTGGCCGGATATTTCGCGCGCGGCGGCGTCCGGTGCGACCACAGGCTTGGCCTGGTCATGGGCGCGGGCGGTGGTGGCAAACAACAAATCGAGATCGGCAACCGCGGCCTCGACCGTCTCGAACAGCTCGGCGCGCTCCAGGATGTGATCGGCGCCGGCCGCCGCGCGGCTCGCGGCGATGTTGGGCCAGCCGTCACGCGGGTTGACGATCCGCAATCGGCTCAGAGCGAAATTGCCCATGGCGCGCGCCGCCATACCGATATTCTCGCCAAGCTGCGGCTCGACCAGAATGATCGCAGGGCCGTCGAGGTCGAAGCCGGTCTTGGTCTTGTCGGTGCCCGACATGGCGCGTGGTCTTTACGTTCCGATTCAAAATCAGGGCCTTGAATCGCGTTTCCGAGAAACCGATTCAATGCGGCCTGTTGTCAGCTTCCGATTGCCCGGCTGGGGCGAATTTCTCAAGCAAAATATGAGCTTAGATTCGGCTTTTGAATCGCTGCTGAAGCTGACCTGAGCCGCCCCACCACTTCCTGCGGCTCCCGCCAAAAGATGGGCCGAAACTGCATACCGCCTTGGCTTCCGCCCGCCGTTCCGCAGTGCTATGACGCGCCTTTCCCCGCCCACCCGCTCTTCAAAAAGAAGCGTTCCGCAAGAGGCCTTCCCGATCATGGCAAAAATCAAGGTGACCAAACCCGTCGTCGAGCTCGATGGCGACGAGATGACCCGGATCATCTGGCAGTACATCAAGGACAAGCTGATCCACCCCTTCCTTGATATCGACCTGCAATATTTCGACCTCGGGATGGAACACCGCGACAAGACCAACGACCAGATCACCGTGGACGCCGCCAACGCCATCAAGAAGGTCGGCGTCGGCGTCAAATGCGCCACCATCACCCCCGACGAGGCGCGGGTGAAGGAATTCGGCCTGAAGGAGATGTGGAAGTCGCCGAACGGCACCATCCGCAACATCCTGGGCGGCGTCGTGTTCCGCGAGCCGATCATCTGCAGGAACGTGCCGCGCCTCGTTCCCGGCTGGACCAAGCCGATCATCATCGGCCGTCACGCCTACGGCGACCAGTACCGCGCCACCGACATCAAGTTTCCGGGCAAGGGCACGCTGTCGCTGAAATTCGTGGGCGAAGACGGCACCGTCATTGAGAAGGAAGTGTTCAAGGCCCCGGGCGCCGGCGTCGCCATGGAGATGTACAATCTCGACGACTCGATTGCGGACTTCGCCCGCGCCTCCCTCAACATGGGTCTCGCCAGGAACTATCCGGTCTACCTCTCGACCAAGAACACGATTCTGAAGGTCTACGACGGCCGCTTCAAGGACATCTTCCAGGACATCTACGACCGCGAATTCAAGAAGGAGTTCGAGGCCAGGAAGCTCACCTATGAGCATCGCCTGATCGACGACATGGTTGCCGCGGCGCTGAAGTGGTCCGGCGGCTATGTCTGGGCCTGCAAGAATTACGACGGCGACGTGCAGTCCGACACGGTGGCGCAGGGTTACGGCTCGCTCGGGCTGATGACCTCGGTGCTGATGACCCCGGACGGCAAGACCATGGAAGCCGAGGCCGCGCATGGCACGGTGACCCGCCACTATCGCGAGCACCAGAAGGGCAAGGAGACCTCGACCAACTCCATCGCATCGATCTTCGCCTGGACGCGCGGCCTTGGCCACCGCGCCAAGCTCGACAACAACGATCAACTCGCGAGATTTGCGACCACGCTGGAGAAGGTCTGCGTCGCAACGGTCGAGGAAGGCTACATGACCAAGGACCTCGCGCTGCTCGTCGGCGCCGACCAGCGCTGGCTCTCTACCACCGGCTTCCTCGACAAGGTTGCCGATAACCTCGTGAAGGCGATGGCGACGGCGTAGCGCAGCAACCACAATCGTCATTGCGAGGAGCGACGCGACGAAGCAATCCAGACCGTCTCCGCGGAAGGATTTCTGGATTGCTTCGCGGAGCCAGTCATCGGGCCGCGCGTTCGCGCGGACCCGTTGGCTCGCAATGACGACCAACATCAACTGAGGGCACCCCATGCGGCCGATAGCGAAAGCGACACCTTTCCTGCTCCTGCCGCTGCTCGCCGGCGGCGCCAACGCGGCCGACAAGCCGCTGCCCGCCGCGATTGCGGCACCGGGCGAGACGGTCGTGCTCAAGGTGCATGGCGTCGGCATGCAGTTCTACGACTGCAAGGCGGGGTCTGACGGCAAGTTGGCCTGGACCTTCAACTCGCCGCAGGCGACGCTGACCAATGGCAGCAAGATCGCCGGCTATCACACCGAGGGCCCAACCTGGGAGCTGACCGACGGCAGCAGCATCACCGCCAAGGCCGTCGGCAATGCGCCGGGCAAGAACCCCAACGACGTCCCCTGGCTGAAGCTCGCAGTCGACACCCACAAGGGCTCGGGCCTGCTTTCCCACGTCACCACGGTGCAGCGGATCAACACTGTCGGCGGCGTGCTGAAGGGCTCATGCGACCGCGAGAAAGCGGGTGAAGGCATGCCCTATTCCGCGGACTATGTGTTCCTGCGCAAGTCGTGAAGACGCCGCAGGCGTCCGCATCCAAGACGCGACGAGGTTGTCGCGCCCTATCTGGACCAGAAATAGCTACCAACCGAAATTGAGGGTCGCCTCTCCTCTCGCTTGCCTGTAAAGCCTTGTCTGAACATCGATTTACGGCCGGGCCTTGAGACCCCGCGACAAGACCAGAGGATTCACCCATGCCGACCTATCGTTCCCGCACCACCACCCATGGCCGCAACATGGCGGGCGCGCGGGGCCTGTGGCGTGCGACCGGCATGAAGAATGAGGATTTCGGCAAGCCGATCATCGCCGTCGTCAACTCCTTCACGCAGTTCGTGCCCGGGCATGTGCATCTGAAGGATCTCGGCCAGCTCGTGGCCGGCGAGATCGAGAAGGCCGGCGGCGTCGCCAAAGAGTTCAACACCATCGCCGTCGATGACGGCATCGCCATGGGCCATGACGGCATGCTCTA
>Ga0209166_10001853_pt1 | contig 16773 bp, 17 predicted proteins | sample Coa_R1_3_FD_187151 | JGI IMG/M metagenome (GOLD analysis project Ga0209166, IMG submission 187151) | Surface soil microbial communities from Centralia Pennsylvania, which are recovering from an underground coalmine fire - Coalmine... | ecosystem: Environmental > Terrestrial > Soil >... | reverse complement strand
GCTTGCCCCCCCGCTGGCAAGGGCCGGGTGGCACAGGCATTCTTTACCTGTGCGGTTCTGGCTTGAAGGGGCGCGCTTTAGCGCATCCCATTTTGTAGAGGCCGAGCTCTAGCCCGGCTTTAGTCTTAAACTCGTAGTGGCGGGTCTTTAGACCCGTGCTTTTTTGCCGGGGAACAGGGGAGCGCGTATTGACGACAGGGGATAAGGGCAAGAGAGCCAGGGTCCTGAGCGGCATGCGGCCGACCGGGCGGCTGCACATCGGGCATTACTTTGGCGCACTGCAAAACTGGGTGCGGCTGCAGAACGATCCTGCCTACGAATGCTTCTACTTCATCGCGGATTGGCACGCGCTAACGAGCGACTACGCGGACACGTCGGCTGTGGCGGAAAACACGCTGCAAATCATGATCGATTATCTGGCCGCAGGGCTCGATCCCAAGAAAAGCGTGCTCTTTCAGCAGTCGGTGATTCCTGAACACGCCGAACTGCATCTGCTGCTCTCCATGGTGACGCCGTTGGGCTGGCTCGAGCGCGTGCCCACGTACAAAGAAGCTTTGGAAAACGTCAAGGACAAAGACCTGCACAACTACGGCTTCTTGGGCTATCCGGTTTTGCAGTGCGCCGACATTGTGATCTACAGCAATCCCGGCGCTCAGCTTTTCGTCCCCGTCGGCGAGGATCAGGCGTCGCACGTCGAGCTGAGCCGCGAAGTCGTGCGACATTTCGATTTGTACTATTGTGTCGAAATTGATCGGCAGCTTTTTTCTCAAGAAAATGGAAACGCTCTTCGAGAAGCCACCGGAACATTCTCGCAAATAGGTACTCCCGGTGAATACTTACTCGTGAATTCGTCGTACCCGGTCTCAGAAGAAGTGAAGACTTACTGGATTGGGAGGATTAAGCGCAGGGCGCTGGAAGAAGGCGTCGACAACTTCTTGTCGAGGCTCAAGGCGTCGCGAGGGTTGATTCGGCGACGACCAGATGTTCTAAGCGAGCCGGACGTGCTCTTGACCAAGACGCCGAGGATACCCGGGCTCGATGGGCGGAAGATGTCGAAGAGCTATGGAAACACCATCACGCTGAGCGAGAGCGACGCGGACATTCGCGCAAAGACGAAAGTGATGGTTACGGACCCGGCGCGGAAGCGCCGTACCGATCCTGGAAACCCGGATGTTTGTCCGGTGTACGACTGGCATAAACTGTTTTCGGCAGAAGAGCCGGGACGGCTGGAATGGGTGCGGCAAGGATGCACGACTGCGGGCATCGGCTGCATCGAGTGCAAGGCCGCGATGGCTGAGAACCTGATCAAGTGGATTGCGCCGGTGCGCGAGCGCCGCGTGGAGTACGAGCAGCATCCCAAGCGCGTGCTGGAAATTCTGGACGAAGGCTCGAGCAAAGCGCGCAAAGTCGCGCAAGGCACCATGGACCGCGTGCGCGAAGCCGTCTTCGGCTGGCAGAAAAAACGCAAAGAAATCGACGGCACTGCGGGAAGCGCGAAGGCGTGACGGGGATACGGGGATTCTGTCATCGGTGTCATCCTGAGCGAAGCGAAGGATCTCACCTGATGAAACGCCTCAAATGAAGTGAGCGTTGAGATCCTTCGGCTATCCTTATCGGATAGCCTCAGGGTGACAGACGACAAAGGGAGCAAATGGCCACGCCAGAGCACAAGTTGACGGATAAAACGGAAACCAGTGGCGATGCGGGCGGACTGCCTCAGAAGCCGGTCCCTACAGCAAAAGAAGGATCGAGCTCTGAGAGCAGCACCGGGAGCGGCGCGTACAAGATTCACATCCCGATGTACGAAGGCCCTCTCGATCTTTTGTTGGACTTGATACGACAGCAAAAGATGAGTATTCACGACATTCGAATCTCGGAAATCACCGCTCAGTACTTGGATTACCTGCACAAACTGGAAGAATTGGACGTGGACGTTTCCGCGGAATTTATTTACATGGCGGCAACTCTGATTTACATCAAGAGCAAAATGCTTCTGCCGCCGGACCCGCTGGCAGGTCCGGAAGAGCAAGCCGCGGATCCGCGCGCGGAATTGGTCCAGCGCCTCGTCGAGCACGAAAAATTTAAAAACGCCGCTGCTTTGTTATACGAGCGGCAGCAGATTGAAGAAAACGTGTGGTCGAAGCCAGACAAAACGCTGTACCAGGATCCGGGGACCGAGGGCGAGCTGGTGGTCTCGCTCGTGGATTTGGTGAAGGTTTTTCAGCAGGTGCTGGAGCGCCGGAAAGAAATCGTTCGAATCGAGCTACACCACGAGCAGTTTACCGTGGCGCAGATGATCGTGCAGATGCGGGCGCAGATTATTGCCAGCGCGGAAAACGCAGTGAGCTTGATCCAGTTTTTCGAGGCGTGTCCTTCGCGGCACGCGATGATCGTTGCGTTTCTCGCCGTGCTGGAAATGGTGAAACTGCAAGCAGTGGCGCTGGTGCAGGAAAAAATGTTTGGAGACATTTTGGTGAAGAAGGGCAAGGCGTTTGACGTGGTGTTCGATGAGAGCGGAGCGATTCGGATGGTGGATGAAGAGTATCGGTAGGGAAAGTTGAAGAGTCCAATGTTCAAGAGTTGAAGGAAGAGGGAATATTCAACACAGAGGCACGCGGCTCGCACAGAGGAAAGGGACGCGAGGAGAGAGGATGAAACCTGGCAGGCCGAGGAGTTTGAAATATCCGGATGGGACGCCGGTTGAAGTGGAAGGAGTGTCCCGGCAGCGGCGGTGGCAGATTGCGCGGCGCGCGGCTGGGAAGTGTGAGTGGTGCGGGCAGCCGCTGAATAAGTATGCGGCGATGTGCGACGATTGCGCCAAAAAGATCAGGGAGCGCGCGCGGAAGCGGGGCGGATTCAAAGCTTGGAAGCTTGGCAGCAGAGGAAGGCCGCCCAAGGACGTGGCTAGGGCGAAGCCGCAGAAGAAGAGGGGTTCCTGATGACGAACGAAGAAAGAAAAGCGGCGCTGGAAGCGATTATTTACGCGGCCGATGAGCCGGCGACGATCGAGCAATTGACGAAGGCGCTGGGCGAGGAAAAGCTGGCGGTGCAGGCGTCGCTGGATGAGTTGGTGGCGAGTTATGCCGCGGAAGGGCGCGGGACCGAAATTCGCGCGGTGGCGGGCGGGTACAAGATGTACACGAAGCCGCAGCAACATGACGTGGTGCGGCGGTTCATCAAGAGCTTGCGGCCGCCGCTGCGGCTGTCCATGCCGGCGCTCGAGACGCTGGCGGTGATTGCGTACAAGCAGCCGGTAACGTCGCCGGAAATTTCGGAGATTCGCGGAGTGAATACTTCGGGAGTGATCAGCACGCTGCTCGACAAGCATTTGATTACGACCGCGGGACGCAAGGAAGTGATTGGTCGGCCGATTCTGTACAAAACGTCAAAAGAGTTTTTGATGCGATTTGGATTGAGCGATTTGGAGGAGTTGCCGAGTTTGAAGGAGTTTGAGGCGCTGGCGCGGGAGGCGCTGGGGAGCGATGAGGGATTGGCGCCGGTGGATGAGAGTTTGACGAACGAGGCGGGCATTGGAACAGCTGTGACCCCCGATGGCGAAGCGGGCGGGGCAAGCCCCGCCCCTACGGAGCAAGAGGCAATGGAGGCGAGGGAAGAGTTGTTAGAAGAAACGGCGGCGAGTAATGAGGGAATGCCGGAGAATGAGAATTCGGCGAAGACGGCGGCGGCAGGGGAGTGAGGCAGAGACGAAATTCGAAGCACGAAAATCGAAATTCGGGACAGGTTGAAGACGGGGAACAGGAAAGTGACACGGTGGCGACCCGGGAATTGGGGCGCGTTTTTTTAACACAGAGGTCACAGAGAAGAGAAAAGCAGATTCCTCGCTCCGCCTGCTTGAGCAGGCAGGCTCGGAATGACAAATTGTTGCACGCAGCCAAGCTTTGGTGAATTGCGGAACAAGAAGTCCACACTGAAAGCTGAAACCCAGAACATGCAGGAGAGATTGCAGAAGATTATTGCGCGGGCGGGGATTGCTTCGCGGCGGCACGCGGAGCAGTTGATCCTGAGCGGACAGGTGCGGGTGAACGGGCGCGTGGTTACGGAGTTGGGAACCAAAGCGGACGCCGCCCAAGACCGGATTGAAGCCGCAGGGCGCGTGGTGAAGGGCCAAGAGCGGCGAATGTATCTGGTGCTGAACAAGCCGCCGGAAGTGGTTTCGGCGATGGCGGATCCGGAAGGGCGCAAGACGCTGAAGAATTGTCTGCGCGGTTTTCCGTCGCGCGTGTACCCGGTGGGGAATCTGGAATACACGGCGTCGGGGCTGGTGTTTTTGACGAATGACGGCGACTTGGCCGCGGAGATGCTCAAACACTGGGGCGAATTGGAGCAAGTGTATTTCATAAAAGTGAAAGGGATGCTGACGCTGGAAGAGTTGGAACGTTTGGGCAAAGAGATTGGCGTGCGCATGAAAACGGTGCGTCAGCCGGATGCGACGCGGCGGCGCGCGGCGAATTATTGGTATGAAGTGCGGATGCGGGATACGAAGAAAGAAGAGATGCGGAATGTATTGTTTCGCGAGGGGCATCCGGTTGAGAAGCTTCAGCGAGTCGGATTGGGATCGCTGACGGTAGAGGGCGTGCCTTCGGGGAGGTATAGGGTTTTGAAGGAGCAGGAAGTGGACGGCCTGAAGAAAGTAGCGAGTGGTGAGTCGCGAGTGGCGCGAAGAAGCAAAGAGAAAAGATAACGCAGAGACGCAGAGCACGCAGAGTTGGCGCAGAGAAGATTACAGAATGACACTGGAACGATTGCAGAAGATTATGGCGGGGAGTGGAATTGCGTCGCGGCGCAAGGCGGAGGAGATCATTGCGGCCGAGCGGGTGACGTTGAATGGAAAAGTGGTGACGGAGCAGGGGACGAAAGCCGATCCGGAGCGGGATGAGATTTGTGTGGATGGGAGGCCGCTGAAGAAGGCGGAGCGGCTGGTCTACTACCTGCTGAATAAGCCGAAAGGCTATGTGACGACGGTGAGCGATCCCGAAGGGCGGCCGACGGTGATGGACTTGCTGCCGCAGGGCAAACGCCACGAGCGGGTATATCCCGTGGGGCGGTTGGATTATGCGAGCGAGGGATTGTTGCTGATGACGAATGATGGGGCGCTGGCGGCGAAATTGATGAAGGCGGGCTCGCACATGCCGAAGACGTACCGCGTGAAAGTCAGCGGAAAGCCGGATGAGAAGGCGATTGCGCGGTTGCGCGTGGGTGTGACGATTGAATTGGAGAAGGGGCGGCGAGTAAAAACTTCTCCGGCGAAGATACAGCTCGCCGAAGACGGAGCGAATCCGTGGTTCGAAGTCGTGCTGATTGAGGGAAGAAACCGGCAGATTCGGAGGATGTTCGAGCAAGTGGGGCATCATGTGGAGAAAATCAAGAGAGTGCAATTAGGGCCCGTGGTGCTGGATGTGGAGCCGGGGAAGTCTCGAGAGTTGACGAAGAGAGAGATAGAGGAATTGAAACGAGCCGCGAATGGAGGTAAGGGAGGTAAATGAGGTAAAGGGGAGGAGTAAAACCAAAATGGGCGTGACCGGTGGAGCAAGCATGCGTGCGTAGGAAGAGCGGGAGGGGCTCGATGGTGCGACAATGGTTTGTGCTGGTGAAAGCAAACGAGGAAGATTTAACGCAGAGGTCGCAGAGGTCAGAGCACAGAGGACACAGAGAAACCGAGGAAGCAAGGGGCGCGGAGAAGATGGGGAACGATGACGAAGGCGATTGAAGAGCTGATACCGGATTATCTGCGCGGGCTGCCTGTCTACATTCCCGGAAAACCCATTGAAGAAGTCGAACGCGAGCTGAAAATTCACGCGGTGAAGCTTGCTTCGAATGAGAACCCGCTGGGACCTTCGCCGAAGGCGATCGAAGCAGCGCGCAAGGTGTTGGGCGATTCGAATCGCTATCCGGACGGCGGAACGTATTATCTAAGGCAGAAGCTGGCGGAACGGCGCGGCGTCGCGCCAGAAGAAATCTTCGTGTCGCTGGGGTCGAGCGAGCTGATCGACCTGGCGTCGCGCGTGCTATTGCGGCAGGGACTCGAAGGAATTACGTCGGAAGGGAGCTACGCCCCGTTTTCGATTGCGATTCGCGCGAGCGGGGCGAAGCTGGTGCTGGTGCCGCAGAGGCACTTCGCGTTTGACTTGCAGGCCATTGGAAAAGCGATCACGCCGCTGACCCGCGTGATTTACCTGGCGAATCCGAACAACCCGACGGGAACAGCGTTTACGGGAAGCGAGTTTAAGGAATTCGTGGAAAGTGTTCCGGATGGCGTGCTGGTGGTACTCGATGAGGCGTATATCCACTACGCCACAAGCGTGGGGCTGAAGGAGTCTGTGGAAGTCTATCGGCAGAGAAAAAATCTGCTGATCCTGAGAACGTTTTCGAAAGTATACGGGCTGGCGGGGATGCGAATTGGCTACGCGATCGGGCATCCCGAGTTGCTGGCGGCCATGAACAAACTGAAGACGCCGTTCAATACTTCGGGGGTGGCGCAGGCTGCGGCGTTGGCGGCGCTTGACGATAAGGAGCACGTACAGCGTTGCATCGAGACGAATGCGGCGGAGCGAAGGCGTTTGTGCGAAGGATTGGAGAAGCTGGGCTTGCGGCCGGTGCGGAGCGAGACGAATTTTGTGTTTATCCCCGTGGGACCGGAAGCGAAAGCGATCAGCGACGAATTGCTGCACCTGGGAGTGATTGTTCGGCCGCTGGGTTGGATGGGCTTTCCGGAGGCGATTCGCATTTCAGTGGGAACGGCAGAAGAGAATGACAAATGCCTGTCGGCGCTGGGGCAGGTGCTGAAGGACAAAGGCGGGGACGCGCTAAAGCGCGCCCGTACAGAGCGGAAGAAGGGTGAGCTGGCGACGCGATGAGGGTGCTGGTTCCCGAAAGTCCGAACATCGTGCCGCATGGCAGTGCGGATCCCATTGCAGACATTTTGAGGAAGTGTAAAACGATTGCGGTGGTTGGTTTGTCGTCGAACCCGATGCGCCCGAGCCATGAAGTGACGGAATACATGCAGCGGGCAGGGTACCGGATTATTCCGGTGAATCCGAATGAGATGGAGGTGTTGGGCGAGAAGAGTTACGCGCGGTTGGAAGACGTGCCGGAGAAAGTGGATGTGGTGAATATTTTCCGGCGGCCGGAAGAAGTGCCTCCGGTGGTGGAAAGCGCGATTCGCGTGGGTGCGAAGGTCGCGTGGATGCAATTGGGAATTGAGAGCGACGAGGCGGCGGCGAGAGGGCGAGCGGCGGGATTAGCGGTTGTGGAGGATGCGTGCATTTTGATTGAACATCGGAAGAGGGTGGAGATCAGAGAACAGAGATCAGAGATCAGAGATCAGAGAACAGGGAGTAGCTAGCTATTCGCGATCCTTCTTTTCGGCCATGAGACGGGATTGTATTTTCAAGCGCATGGCGTAGATCATTCTTGCGACTTCGGCGGCTGATTCGAGTATAGGAATTGCCGCTCCTGGAGCAACATATCCCAGCCGCTTAGCAATAAGGATGTGGGTTTCCAGCTCGCGCAGGGAGCCGTTCGCAATTGCGAGGAACCTTGCGAATTCTCGGACGTTCCATCTTCCGTAGCCTTCCGCGATATTCGCCGGTATAGAGGTTGCCGCCCGTTTGCTCTGCGAAAGTAGCCCGAATCGCTCATCACGAGGGAAGCTTGCTGAGATTCCGTAACATGCCTCGACCAAATCCATGGACTTTTGCCACATTTTCAGTTTTTGTACGGTTAGCGGCGCGCGCATCTGAAATTATTACTCTACAGGAAGTGTCCCACAGCTCTACTAGCCTGCTGATCTCTGGTCTCTGATCTCCGCCCGAGAATAGAGCTGGACCAGATTAGCAAGAGCAGGTTGTGAGGACGGGGCCTGCTCAGTGCGGGATAGGGAAGACGAGGAGGTTGCGTTTGCCGGGGACGACGACGGCGATGGAGTTGCCGTCGGCAGAGATGGAAAACTCGCGGAAGGTGAGGCCGTGAAGTACGGAAACCGGCGTAGGCTGCGACACGGTGATTTCCTTTTTAGGGTCGACGGCGGCGAGCGGCGGAACGGGGAACCAGACGATGTCGCCGGATTTTTTTTCGAGGGCGCGTTTGAGGAAGATGCGCGAGCCGTCGGGAGTCCAGCGAGGGATGCCGAGGCCGATGCGGACGCGGGCGAGTTGATTGGGGTGCGTGAGGCTGCGGATTTCGAGAACTTCGCGGTCGATGAAATAGGCTGCTTTGGTGCGGTCGGAAGAAACGATGAGGCCACCTTCGTAGCCGTCGAGCGTGGCAAGCTCTTTGTCGGAATCGCTGAGGACGTCGAGATATTGGAGGCGCGGCGGGCCGCTCATGGAGTGGTCCTGCTCGACGGCCACGGCGAAATTCATTCCGGGGAGCCAGGCGACGTCGCGAAACGTGCGGCCTTCGTAGGGAGAAGGGAACGAGCCGGAGGAGAGGCGCGTGGTTTTGATGGAGTAGAGCGGGAGCGTGCCCACAGCGTTGACGAGATACACGATGGTGTTGTTGTCGGGAAGAAAAACGGCGTTGGCGGCGCCGAGAAGGAAGTTGTCGCCTTTGTTGACGCGCGCTTCGTGGCCGGAGTCGTCGAAGAGAAGCGTTTCGACGGAGTTTGTGGCGTTGCCGCTTTCGTCCTCGACGGCGGTGGTGAGGAGCTGGACGGCGAGATAGTGGCCGTTGGGCGACCAGCGGATGGAGTCGGTCAGGTAGCTGAGGAGCTGGTTGCCGCGCGAGTATTTTTGGCCTTCGAGAATGCGGCGGCGCTTGCCGCGAGCTTCCTGGATCCAGATGTCGTCGTGCTCGAGGTCGTACTTTTTGGTTTTGAAGTTGTGGTAGACGGAAAAGGCGATGCCGCCTTCGGGAGAAAAAGAGAAAGCAGTGATTTCGTCGTCGATGGAGCAGGAGGGCTTGTCGAGGTTTTGGGCGCGGGCGGTGGGGCAGAAAGAAGAATTAACACAGAGGACGCAGAGAGCACAGAGGGCACGGAGAAGAGAAGAAAAACCCCCACGCTTAAAACCCAAGGGTGGGGCACCCGGCTTGTCGAGATTTTGGGCGAAAGTTTGTGTGGGTATCGCGCAGCAGCCGAAGAATGCGCAAAGCAGAGAGCAGAATTTGCGGAGCCAGCGAAAGCGGCTGCGGGAGAAGGAGCAGGTCATGGTTTCGCGGGCGCCTTCGACGGAGGCTGCGGACCAGGATGCGGACCGGTGAATTCGGAGCAGCAGGGTTTTTGGACGGGAGTGAACTCCATGAATTCTACGCGGGTGAAGTCAGGGTCGTAGAGATTGAGCTGCCATTTGCCGTCGCGGCCGATTTGGGGTTCCTCGGTGAGCTTGGCGCCGTTTTCCTGCAGCTTCTTTTGCGTTGCGTGAATGTCGGTAACACCGATGGCGACGTGATTCATGATTCCGCGAAGGCGCTGATTTGCATCAGGCTCGACGTTTACCATGAGTTCCAGCCAGTCTGTTCCGTCTGGGACCTGCATCGAAATCCAGTCAGTCTGGTCGTCTTTCATACCACCGTGCCAATAGGGGCGGAAGCCGAAAACATCCTTATAAAAGTGCTCGATGGAGGCCCGGTCGCGAACGATGAACCCTGCGTGGATGAGACGCAGCGTTGAGGCGTTTAACGTGGATTCGGGTGAGGCTTGCCAAGATTTCGCAAATGCGATGTGGTGACCTTCAGGATCGCTAAGAGTAATTGGGGCCCCGTTCATTCCCTTCGGGCTTGAAAAAGCAATCTTGCTAGCGGTCAAAAATCGTTTCATAGCCTCAAGGTCGCTCGTCGCGAATGTTACCTCACCTAACAGATTAGAAGGCAGCTGTGCTGGTGAGCCGAGTACAAAAATGATTTGCTCAGCGTTGAGCGGCATTATGAAGGGCGAGCGAGGAACTTCCTCGCACCAGAGGCAAGGTCCTGTGGGACCGAGCACCTTAGCGTAAAAATCACGGGCGGCGGCGATGTTTGTCGAATATAAGCGGACCGCGGCAATACCGAGGATTTTAGGGCGAGTCGGATGGTCCTGGCCCATCGTGACTGAGCAGTAAACTAGAGCAGCGAAGAGGAGAGCGGAACGCTTCATCGGGTCACCTTAGGTGTCGCGAGCCGTTTTTGATTTTACCTTACGGATTTCGTCGAGGCGAACGCGGAGACGCTGCTCGAAGCCCTGGTCGGTGGGATGGTAGTAGGTGTGGCCGGTGAGGTTGTCGGGGAGGCAGGGCATGTCGGTCACTTTCTCTTCGAAATTGTGGGCGTACTTGTAACCTGCGCCGTAGCCTAGGTTTTTCATCAAGCCGGTGGGCGCGTTGCGCAGATGGAGCGGGACGGGGTCGGCTTCCGTTTTGTGCACGTCCTCGATAACATCGCCATAGGCGGTTTCGAGCGCGTTGGATTTTGGCGCGAGCGAAAGATAGACGGCGGCTTGCGCGAGTGCGAGATAGCCTTCGGGCGGGCCGATGAAGTGGAAGGCGTCTTTGGCGGCGAGCGTGATGGAAAGGGCGTTGGGATCGGCGAGGCCGACGTCTTCGCTGGCCATGCGCACCATGCGGCGCGCGAGGTAGAGAGGGTCTTCGCCGGACTCGAGCATGCGCGCGAGCCAGTAGAGAGCGGCGTCGGGATCGGAGTTGCGCACGGATTTGTGGAGCGCGGAAATGAGATTGAAGTGTTCTTCGCCGGCTTTGTCGTAGCGAAGAAGTTTGCGCTGGAGAATGTCTTCGAGAAGCTCAGGAGTGATGACGCGCGGAGCATTTTTCCTGGGGGGTGTACTTTTGAAGGCGAGTTCGAGCGTGTTGTAGGCGGCGCGGGCGTCACCGTTGGCAAAAGACGCGATGCGGAAGAGGATGTCGTCGGAGGCTTCGACGGATTCGTTGCCCAAGCCACGTTCTTTGTCGGCGATGGAGCGGCGAAGCAGCTCGACGATTTGCGGCGTGGCGAGCGGTTCGAGGACGTAGACTTTGGTGCGCGAGAGCAGCGGAGAAATGACTTCGAAGGAAGGATTTTCGGTGGTCGCACCGATAAAAGTGATGTGGCCGGCTTCGACGTGCGGGAGAAAGGCGTCCTGCTGGGCCTTGTTGAAGCGGTGAACTTCGTCGACGAAGACGATGGTGCGGTAGCCGGAGCGCGCTTTGTATTCCGCGGCGGCCATGACGTCCTTGATTTCCTTGATGCCGGCGAGCACGGCGCTGAAGGAGACGAACTCGGCGTGCGTCAGCCGCGCGATAAGACGCGCGAGCGTGGTTTTGCCGCAACCCGGCGGGCCCCAGAAGAGCATCGAGCCAATGTTGTCGCTTTCGATTTGCAGGCGCAGCGGCTTGCCGGGGCCGAGAAGTTTTTCCTGGCCGATGAATTCGTCGAGCGTGCGCGGACGCATGCGCTCGGCGAGCGGCTGATTGGCGGCGGGGATGTCGGCGTCCGCGGCCGAAGCGGGCAATTTGGAGAAGAGGCTCACGATTTTCCTGGAGGACGCGAAGCGTCTGAAGGTTGGATGTTTGATGCCGAAACCGAGTTGCGCTGGCGGGCGGCTTCGTAGAAGACGACCGCGGCGGCGGCGGCGGCGTTGAGGGATTCAACGCCGCTGGCCATAGGAATGTGGATGCGCGCGTCGGCGCTGCGCTCGATCTCTTCGGGGAGGCCGGCGCCTTCATTGCCAACGAGCAGCGCGATAGGCTGGCACCAGTCGACTTCCCAGGGAGCGAGGAGCGCGGCGTCTCCGTGGTCAGAGGCGGGCACGGCATGCCGTGCCTCTACGGGCCGGGACGCGCTAAAGCGCGCCCCTAAATCCGGAGGGTGAGAGGCAGCCTTTTCGTGGACGCTGGAGGCCAGTGTGCGGATTCCGGCGATTTTAAATTGCGTGAGGAGAATGGGAAGGGATATTCCTGCGAGGATGGGGAGATGAAGAGCCGCGCCGGCGGAGGCGCGCAGCGCCTTCGGCGAATATGGGCTGGCGGTGCCGCTGACGCCGGAGGCGGCAGTGGCAGCCCCAGTCGCTCCAAAAGCGGCAGCCGTTCGGAGAATCGTTCCGACGTTGCCGGGATCCTGCACGCCCGCGAGAACAACGAGCAGGGGAGCGCACGCGGAGCCGGCGCTGTTCACAAGATCGTCGAAAGAAGTCTCGCGTGGCTTCACCAGGGCAGCGACACCTTGCGGGTGCTCAGTGTCGGCGAGGCCCTCGAAGAGGCGGTCCGTGGTGCGAAGCGTAGGGAAGCCCATTTCAGGGCGATCGATCAGTGGCGCGAGGCGCTCGTGATGACGCTGGCCGGATTCGCTGAAGAGCACGGCCTGAATGGGGCAGCCGGAATGCAGAGCTTCTTCGACAAGGCGAGCGCCCTCGACTCCGACGAAGCCGCTCTCCGTCGGCAGGCCGCCCCGGAGCGCCATGCGGAACTCCTTGAGCCAACGATTGTCGCGGCTGGTGAGAATTGCCGATTCGCCCGCGGCACGAACGTTGCGGGCGGCTTTACTAGGCGCAGCCATAGCTTGGAGGTTAGCAAATTAGAGGACGAACGCGCTAACGCAAGAACGATGGCGCACTAAATGGCTGCCATGGTGTGTGTCCCAAAGAGATGCATCAGATTCGGTAAGAAGGTGGGCGGATGCCTTTGTCGCGGAGATAGATTTCGGCTTGGCCGCGATGATGAGCGACGTGGACGTACATGGCGAGTAGGACTTCGCGGCCAGGAAGATGTCCGTCCGGTGAATCGTGCGCAGCACTAAGTTGCGCGTCGGTGAGATTCGAAATGACTTCAGTGCAGTATGCGAAGGAGTCGCTGAGGAATTTGACGACAGCGTCCTTCTCGGTTGGTGAAGGGAGGGCAGGCGTTTGGGTGTCTTTTAGGCCTGCACAGAATTGGTAATTCGTAATGGCGATGTGGGACATCAATTGGCCGAAGTCCATGGATTCGGGATGAGGACGGAAGCCGTACTGGTCCGCTGGCATGGCTTGGGCGACGGCGACCGAGAGACCGCTGAGAGCCGCGAAGTGCTTGGCATATTCGCCGGCAGCATTTGACGGAACCGCGGAGACCGGGGCCGGTAAGAAACAAAAGGAAAATAGAACTGCCACAACTGACAAAGAGCGTGAATTCATGAAGCCTCCTGAGAAATTCCAGCGAAGATGGAGTCTGCGACTTGTGTCAAAGCCCAACGACAAATGACATTCGGGACTTCCTTACCTGAAAAGAGAACGGGAAGTCTAGAATAAAGACAACCAATTAGAGCCCGGATGTTAGACTCCCCAGAAATTGTTTTGACAGCACATGCCCTTCAAGAGGCTTTGCGCGGGAATAAGTGTCGTAGCATCAGCGCGAAGCATACGAACGGTTCGCCGGGCGCTCCTTCCTTTACTCCATCCGCCAAGGGGAGCGTTGTGGCCAGCTACGCATGGCGTCTGCCGCCCACGCGGTGGTTTTATCGGTGTGGCACATCGTGCAGGGATTGGGAATTTTGTATTTGTCGGTCATGCTTGGATAGAGAAAAGAAAACGTGTGAGCGCGCACTTTGACGTCGGCAATAGTTGTTTCAATCTTCGGCATGTGGCAGGCCACGCATTGACTTCCGGTGGAGCCCTCTTTGTGATGCGTATGTTCCTCCAGCGTAGCTTCGCGGGGGCCATTCAGCGACATAGGACCATGGCAATCCAAGCAGAGATGGTCCGCAGGCTTTCGGAGCTGCGCATAGTTCTCCGTACCGTGGACGTCATGGCAGCTAAAGCAGGTGATTCCCCGGCGATACATCACGCTTTGCACAAAGTCGTTCCCTTGCATGCGGTTCTTGTGCGCGGTTCCGTCGGGAAAATGGGTGAAGGTCTGCTCGCCTAGCTTGTGGTCTTCGAGTTGCCAAAAATCGCGCAAGTTGAGTCCCACGCGGTAACCAACCGGCCAATCATAATACTTGCCCTCGATGGGGTTGCTGAGCGGGCGGCCTTGCGAATGGCATTGAATGCAGGTGTCGTCGGCGCGGACGTAATCCATCCTTGCCGGATTCAAAATATTCGCGCGCGAAGGATGCGCGACGTGTTCGCTTCCGGGGCCGTGGCAGCGCTCGCACCCAACGTTCCACTCCACGACTTGTTTGGTGCGAATGTTGTAGTCGACTGAGTGGCAGCCATCGCAGGTGGGACCGGTGGGACGTTGGAAATTGTCCGGAGGATAAAGCGTCGCCCACCAATCCGTGCCGTTCGCCACGAAATAAGGCCGCCACACTTTGCCGGTCACATCCCATTGCGCTGGTTCCGGATAATAGTCATCGCCGACTTTTGTAAAGTAGCGCTGCTTCCACAGGCTTCCATACACGAGCGCGACTTGTTCTCTCGTGAATTTGTGGAGCGGATTCGTGGAGAGGTTCGGAAGAATGGCTTCGGGATGCTCGCGCGGGTCTCGCACCACATTGGCCATTGGCGTCTTTTTCCAGTGCGCATAGAGTTCCTCGTGGCATTTTTGGCACGCCTGGGAACCTGTGTAGTGAGCGGATTGCGCGGTGGTGTCTTCCTGCTGGTGTTCTGTGGCGGTTGGCTGCCGAAAATCGCGGATCAAGAGCACCAACTTCCAGCTCATATCCTCCCGGGTGTTGTGTGGATTCTCCCACGCGGGCATGCCGGTCAGGCGCACGCCGTTTTGGATGATGTAGTGAATTTGCCCGTCGGTGAGGTCTTGCGTTTGCGGCAAGGTCAGGTCCGGCGGTTTCGGATACATGTTCCGGCCGACGTCAGTTCGGCCTCTGCCATCATGGCCATGGCAAGTGGCGCAGCGATCCGTAAAAATCTCGCGGCCCTCTTTCAGGTTGTCAGGCGTCGGCTTCCACGGGTTCGTCTCTCTCGCGGCACGGCCGGGAATAGACAGATTGCGCGCGGCCCGCGCGAGAACGCGCTCGAGCGAGGAAGGTTCGTCTCTCGCGCTGAATCCCCGCCGTATCAACAGCCCCAGGTACACGCCGCCCAAGACCGCCAATCCACCGAGTGTCAGAGCGAGCGCTTTTGCGCGTGTCATGGTGTTCTCGAAAACATAGTGCTCATGTGGCGTCTTTCGCGCAGGTCTTAGGCTGCGGCTAGGAGACCCCTTGTCCTGGGAATCTATTCCGCGCCGCCATTATAGAGGGTGTTTCTAAATCCTGGATAAACCCGATTGCTTTGCGTTCGAGTTGAATCCCACTCCCAAGAAAGGGTGCTGCGGTGTTGCACCGGTGAGAGAGGGTATGGTAGCGTCGGCGAAATACGGCAGCGCGAAAGGGAGCGCTGTAGAGTGCCGCTTTGACCTGTGGCCGTGGTTTATTATTACCGGGCCCTTCGAGGCCCAGGCTAAGAGCAGCGCTACGAGTGGCGATATGTCCGCGCCAAAGGCCAAAAAATTGTCCGCTGAACTTCTGCGCGTCAATCCAATCAACCCCGAACCAGAAACGCTGCGGTACGCGGCGGATTTTCTCTCGCGCGGAAGTGTGATAGCGATTCCCACCGACACGTTTTATGGACTGGCAGCAGACCCATTCAATCTGGCTGCGGTCGAAGAAATCTACAGAGTGAAAGGGCGGCCGGACCAGCGCGCCCTGCCGATCCTGGTAAATTCCATCGAGCAGGCGGTGGCGCTTTCGCGAGGAACGCCCGGCAGCTTCATGCGGTTGGCGCAGAAGTTCTGGCCAGGCGCGTTGACCCTGGTCGTCAATGCGTCGCACAAGATTCCACTGAAGGTAACGGCGGGGACGGGCCGCGTGGCGTTGCGCTGGCCGCGAAGCGAAGTGATAAAGCGCTTGATTGACGAATTCGAGGGACCGGTCACGGGGACGAGTGCAAACATCTCGGGATTTTCTTCCTGCGCGAGCGCGGCGCAGGTGATGAAGCAACTCGGCGCGCGGTTGCCTCTGGTGCTGGATGCGGGAGAAACCGGAGCGACGTTGCCATCCACCATCGTGGAGTTGAATGGCGACGCGTGGAAGATCGGGCGCGAGGGCGCGATTGCCGTCGCGGACATTGAGAAAGCGATGCGGGATAAGTGATTCGTGGTTCTTGACCCTGACTCGTGGAAGACTCTAAGAGTGTCCCACCAGTTTGGATACAGCGGTCGCCAACGCATACGTTGAGATCCTTCAGCCATCCTCATCGGATGGCTTCAGGATGACAGGCCTACCTTCGTGCTGAAGCGCGTTCCTATGAGTCCTTCCGTATTAAACAGAGAACATCGGAGAGATTACTCGCTACCCTCGAAATGACAGGCTTGTGCGGCTTTCAGCGTAGCGGGGCATAAGAAATTTTTCCAAGGATGGCGGGGCCGCGGGCGCCGGTGGCAGAAGGAAGATTCGCCGGGCGCTGGTGGAACGTTTCATAAGCAAGAAGTGCGAAAGCGAAGGCCTCTTTGGCGTCCTCGCGGATACCGAAGTGCGAAGACGGCAGTACTGCGACGCCCGGGAGAGCGGCGGAGAGTTGCGCCAGAATAAGCGGGTTTTGAGCGCCACCGCCCGAGACGATGAGTTGCTGGATTCTGTGCTTGCGGAGGACGAAGCGGTTAAGCGCGTCGACAATGGAAAGCGCACTGAAAATCGTGGCGGCGCGGATGAGGTCGTTCGGCTTCGCATGATGTTTGCGGCCGAGGGCGAGAAGCATTTGAACGTAAACGCGGCCGTAATATTCGCGGCCCGTCGATTTGGGTGGCGCAAGTTTCAAGTAGGGATCTTTCATCAATTCGTTGAGAAACGCGGGAATCGAGCGTCCGGACTGGGCGAGGCGAGCGTCCTTGTCGAAGCGTTGCCGACTATGAGTGAAATGTTGGACGAGGGCGTCGA
>Ga0209166_10001852_pt1 | contig 16774 bp, 13 predicted proteins | sample Coa_R1_3_FD_187151 | JGI IMG/M metagenome (GOLD analysis project Ga0209166, IMG submission 187151) | Surface soil microbial communities from Centralia Pennsylvania, which are recovering from an underground coalmine fire - Coalmine... | ecosystem: Environmental > Terrestrial > Soil >... | reverse complement strand
CGGGGCGAACAATGGGACGAATGTTTTCGTCGGCGGGGTTGCGGGATACCTGAACTCAGGTCCCTCGCGCGTCGCTGCCACCAGCGCGCAGAGCGTGTTTGTGGGACTCAGCGGCGAGGGGGGTACGGCCAACGCGTGCAACAGTTGCCTCGGGCAAATGAACTTGACGGCGTTTCCTCCCACCTTTGAGCCGGCGCCGCAGCCGCAAGTGACCTCGATCACGGGAGCGCCACTGCTACAATCCGATCATAGCGGTGACGCGGTGTACCTCGCATTCGGCAGCGCCCCCGGGGGACCGGTCGCGTCGTGGTCCGCTTCGGCGCCCAATTCTTTTACAGTTTCCACGGCGAAGGAATTTTCGACGGACCTTACAGCGGCTTCAGATGGCACGATGTTCGCTGTTCGTTCGAGCGGAGCAACGGAAATTCGCGGCGGCGATTTGACTCTTGGCGCGCTGCCCACTTCCGTGGAGCTCGAAACAATTCCCAATCGGGTGGCCGTGCCCGGCGCGGCGCTGCACTCCTCCGGCGCGCTGCTCTACGAGCCGTTCCTGGATGGCCCGCCGCCCGCAGCTCCCCCAGCAACAGGAATTCATGGCGGGGTTGATATTCGCGACGCGCACAGCGGGCGCCTGCGCTTGCGCGTTTATTTACCGGAACCGTTTGCGATGCTTTCGACCGACGTGGATGGACTGCACGGGACTTTCCTGACCGTCGATGAAAACGGCCAACGGCTTTTTGCGCTGACCACTTCTGGCCTTACTGTTTTGCAGCTTTCGAGTGTTCCGCTGGGAATCGGAACCGTCGCGCCTGCAGCGGGACCAGCAACGGGAGGAACAAACGTCACGGTCCGGGGAAGCGGTTTTCAGCCGGGAACAAAAGCCTCGCTTGGTGGGACGGCGTTGACGATTGTCTTGAAGGACAAAAATACTCTCACATTCACCGCGCCCGCGCTCTCCGCCGGCGCGGAGCAGCTGGTGCTGACAAACCCCGACGGCGAAAGCGTTTCCCTCGACGCGGCGTTCGTCGCGCAATAATCTTCTTTAACCATTCAGTTGCACCCCTCATCCAAGAATCGGGACGCGCGAAGGCCGCACGCTCACCCGGATTGAGAGGAAAATCAGATGGATCTTGGGATTAAAGGAAAAATTGCCGTTGTCAGCGGATCCACCGCCGGGATTGGACTTGCAATCGCATCCGCGCTGGCAACCGAAGGCGCTCACGTGGTGCTGAATGGCCGGACAGAGGAGCGTGTCACCGCTGCCGTCGAGGCGATCCTGAAACACCACAAGGGCGCGCAGGTGCGCGGTGTGGCCGCGGATCTCGGCAGAGCGGAGGGCGTTGCCAAATTTACCCGCCAGGTGCCGGAAGCGGACGTGCTGATCAACAATCTGGGAATTTTCGAGGTGAAGCCGTTTGCGGAAATTCCGGATTCCGACTGGGTGCGTTTCTTTGAAGTGAACGTGCTGAGCGGTGTGCGCATGACCCGCCACTATCTTCCCGGAATGCGGCGCAAGAACTGGGGGCGCGTGATTTTTATTTCCAGCGAGTCAGCGCAGCAAATACCCTCGGAGATGATTCACTATGGGATGACAAAGACCGCGCAAGTTTCCATCGCGCGCGGCGTCGCGCAGACCGTTGCGGGCACCGGCATAACCGTGAATTCTGTCCTTGTGGGGCCGACCGCTTCCGAGGGTGCAAGCACGTTCGTGAAGGATTTTGCCCGCCAACAAGGCATTACCGAAGCGGAATTTGAGAAGCAGTTTTTCGTAAACGCTCGCCCCAGTTCTTTACTGAAGCGATTTGAGACTCCCGCAGAGGTCGCAGGCGTTGTTGTGTTTATTGCGAGTTCGCAGGCGGCCGTCATCAACGGGGCGGCGATCCGCGCGGAAGGCGGAGTTGTAACCAGTATTCTTTAGAGTTCGCCGCCTACGCCCGCAGGTAATCGGGGCGCCAGGCCTGCACCATCTGCTTGATGGCCTTGCCTTCCTGGATGTTGTCGGCAAGCACTTTCCGCGCCAGTGCAGGAAGTTCCGCGTCGCTCGCAAAACGCATGGCAATCAGCTGGCGGCAAGTGAACTCGGCAACCCTCGGTTTCAAATCCGCCGGCAACAACCGCTCGAGGCGCATGCGTTCTTCCAGGCGGATGACGCGGTTCTGCACCGCCAGCGCGAAGAGGCGAGCGTACAGCGTCAGCGCGACCAACGCCGCGGCCACCAGCACGCCGACAAATCCATCCAGAGAAAAACTGGCCACTTTCAAACGATAAATCGACCAGCCGAAATTCAAGGCCATCACCGGCATCACGAAAAAGTGATAGCCCGGCACCCACCGAACATGATTTGCAAAATTCTGTTCCGCCATGTTTGTCGCTCCTCCGTCTGCGATTTGTGTATCGGTCCCTGACCCTTCGGACAGTTATTAACTCAGCGCCCGCGTCCGCGTGGTTGCGCGGAGCAGCCCTGGAAAATGCACAATTTAAGAATAGCCGCGGGGCCCGCGGCGGGAAGGCGCCATGTCCAACCTCAGCTTCGCGCGAATCATGTACGGCACCAGCCAGGAAATCCCTTCGCCGGTTTTCGGGGCCGTTTCTAATTTTCCGTCCACATTTCAAAACTCAACGGATGCCACATCCCGAATCTCCGCGCGGGAACCGCAGGGCGCAACTGTTGAAAGCATTTTACACAAAGTGTGGATAGCCTTTCGTGAAAAGAAATAGTTTCGGCGAATCACGGCGTTCCGCAATTCGATAAGGCAGCAAATTATTTTGTGGGTGCCAGGCACGGCGTTCCGTGAAATTCATCCTTAAACACAGCGCCGTCTTTCATCACAAATTTCACTTTCTCGAGTTCCCCGATGTCCTTCAGCGGGTCCGCGCCGACCGCGATGATGTCTGCATACGCGCCTTCGGCCACCACGCCGAGTTCTCCCTTGCTTCCCAGCATCTCGGCCGGCCGAGAGGTGGCCGCCTGAATCGCGGCTGCCGGAGTCATCCCGAGCTTCACCATCCACTTGAACTCCGCGGCGATGGGTTCCTGCCAGGGGATGCCACCAATATCCGTGCCGAAAACAATTCTCAGATTGGCTTTCAGCGCTTTGCGGAAGGTCGCTTCGTGTAAATTGGCGCGCGCGCGATCCCGCTGTCCTTCAGGAGTATTTTCCGCCGCCCAATCCGTGTAATAAACTCCGAGCGTTGGGCAATACCATGTGCCCTGCTTTGCCATCTGGGCGATCTGAGCGTCGCTGATGTCCAAACCGTGTTCGATGGAATCGCACCCGCCATCCAGCCCGCGCTGCAGGCCTTCGCCGTTGTAGGCGTGGCACGCCACTTTCTTTCCCCAGCCATGGGCTTCCTCCACGATGGCGCGCAATTCCTCGACGGTGAGGGTCGGCTGCGAGATGAGATGACCCTGCTTGTCCACCCACGAGCGGTGCGTCATGTACACCTTGAGCCAGTCCGCGCCGTGCTCAAGCTGTTCCCGAGCGGCCTTGCGAGCCTCCACCGGCCCGTCCACGATTTGCACGCCTTTCGGCATCCCAAGCTCGGGAGCATAGCCTTCGAGATTGTAGCCGCCAGTCGTGGAGATTCCGCGTGTCGCGCCGAACACGCGCGGGCCGGGAATGGTCCCTTCCTCGATGGCTTGTTTGATGCCGATGTCGCCGTAGCCCGCCCCCTCGGTCTCGACGTCGCGCAGTGTTGTAAAACCCTGCTCGAGCGCGCGTTTTGCAGCGTAGGTCGCACGCGCGGCCCGCAACGCGATTCCGGCCTTCAAAATATTCGCATCGTAGCCGCCTTTCGCGGGATCTTCACCCCACAGAAAAAGATGGGTGTGAGAGTCGATCAGGCCGGGAAGCACAGTAGCGTTTGAAAGATCAAGCGTCTTCGCGCCGGCAGGGATTGCCGCGGAGGCGTCCGCAACTTTTTCGATCCGCTGGCCGCGCACGAAAATCAGCTGATTCTTCCGCGGCGTTTCGCTTTGTCCGTCAATCAGCGTTCCCGCGCGAATCACCGTTAGCGGCGCAGGTTCCGCCTTTTGCGCTTGCGCGCGAGAATCTGCCGCGCACAGCCCCACGAGCAAGAAGAGCAGTCCAAAACGTTTCATACCCACTCCATTCTGTTTTTTCAGAGTTTCTTAGATTCGATCGTCGAAGAGGGCTATGTTCCCAGCAGATTTCCCTGAATGCGGGTATAGCCGTGCTCCTCGGCCCACAAGCTTAACGGCACGGCGGTCAGATCGTCCACCACGGGGATAGCGTTGCCGTCCTTGGTGAGGTCAATGGTGCGCAGATAGTGCTTGCAGGTATCGCAGCTTTCCACGCGGAGGTGGGGGAATTGTTCGGCAACATAAACGGGGAGCTGCTGTTCTTTTTCCTCGCCACAATTCGCGCAGAGAATGCGCCGAAACTCCCATTCGAGCGAGCAGAAGGAACAGACCAGAAAACGCTTGCCGCTGTCGCCTTCCGGGCGGAGCAGGCCATGCACAGGAAGGGCATTGCAGCGGGGGCAACGGCAGACTGTCATCAACTGCGCGGGCGGCAGCATGGCGCCGGCAACAAAATCCGCGTAGGGTTGCAGCACCGCGCGGGCAAAAAAATCCTCGAACGGATTGGCCAGCGGAGGTTCGGACGGCCCGGCGACCGGCAGATGGGTTTCCAGCAAACCCGTCTTCCAGAATTCCTGCAGGATTTCCCCGTGCCGCGCGGCACCCTTGGCCTTCAAGTTCCGCGCCTCTTCGAAGAGGACTTTCGGAGCGTGGGCTTGAATCACATTGAGAAACTCGGCGAACGGCCCCAGCAGAACGGGCACGTTCAGCGCCGAGCGGAAGTCGCCATCCGCCGGCACCACAGGCTGCCTGCCCCAACGCCTGGGAAGGGCTTCGTAAAATTCCAGCTGAAATTTGGCGATCAAGCCGTAGAAGGAAAGTATTTCCCGCGCAAACTCATGGCGCTCGGCCAGGAGAGCGGCGCGCTCGATCCGCGCGCGGTAGTTCACTTTCCCGGCCGCCAGAATGGTCATTTCGACCGGTTGGAATTCGCGACGATCTCTTTATACCATCCGGGATGGTAGCGCTTGGCAAAAGCCAGCGAGACGTCGCCGCGGATTACGCTGCCAAACGCGCCGCGTTCCGCGAAAACTCCCATGTAGACGTGGATCATCAGGTTTCCGATCATCAGCAGCGCGGTTCCGGCGTGCACTACGACCGAGAGATACCGCAGCCAGCGCCAGCTCCAAGGAAGCGACTCCGTGAACCATAACACCAGTCCGGAAGCGAGGAGCACAATTCCGCCGATGAAGAAACTCCAGAAGAGAAGCTTTTGTCCGGCGTTGTAGCGTCCCGCCGGCGGCATCTTGTCATCTTCGTTGCGGATGTAGTGATGGAGCGACTTCCACCACTCGGTGTCCACGGGCTCATACTTCATCTGGCCGGACCATAGCGCGAACATGTAGCAAACCGACACGAAGAAGACCAGGCCAACCCACGGATGCAGCATCCGCGAAAGCTCGGCGCCGCCGAGAGCCGCCGCAATCCAGAAGAGCCAGGGCGACCAGAAGGCGAGCCCCGTCAGCATTAGATAAATGAACGAGCCGGCGGCAACCCAATGATTCATCCGCTCGTTGAAGTTATAGCGGAGTACATGGTCGTGAGGAATCAATTGATCCTGATGGCTCACGGTTAATCTCCTTCCCTAGGAGGCATGTCGGACTCCTCGCGTGATTTGGGTCCGAACCGCAGATAATGAGCGAACAACCCGACCAAACCGCCTACGAGCGCCAAGTTGCCCAGCCACTTCAACGGGTGCTTCCAGAACTTCACGGCCAGCGGGATGGTTGGATTGCTCGGCAGCCCGCCGTAGAGTTCCGGCTTGGTCGCATCGTGCAGCACGTAAATTACGCCCGTGCCGCCGACGCCCGGGGGATCGTACACGCCGGCGTTTTCATAGCCAAAATGATCGCGCAGTTGTTTGGCGCGTTTTTCGGCGAGGAACTTCATGTCGTCCTTGGAACCGAAATGCAGGCAGCCGGTAGGGCAGGACTTGATGCAAGCGGGTTCAAGCCCCTGGCTGACGCGGTCCGTGCACAGCGAGCACTTGTACATTCGCTTGGTGACGCTGTTGAACTTCGGAATGTTGAAGGGGCAGCCTGTGACGCAGTAGCCGCAGCCAATGCAGTGATCCTGCTGGAAATCCACCACGCCGTTGGTGTATTGCACGATAGCGCCATCGGCGGGGCACGCTTCCAGGCAACCGGGCTCAGCGCAGTGCATGCACTGGTGCTTGCGCATCAGCCATTGCAGGGTGCCGTCTTCGCGCTCGTGCTCGTTGAAGAGGATCAGGTTCCAGTAGTTCCACCGGGTGTCCGGCATCGTCTGGTAGGTGTTGTCAAACGTGGTTTGCGAGAACGGCATGTCGTTCCACTCGACGCAGGCCACTTCGCAGGCTTTGCAACCGATGCAGGTGGTGGTGTCAACGAGCTTGCAGACAGTGAATTCCCGTTGGGTGTCTTCGCCGGGAACCGTGCCGGCGTGGCCGGAGATTTTCTGAATGCGTAGTGTGGCTTGGCTCATGTCAGCTCTCCTACGCTTTCTCGACCTTCACCAGAAAGCCCTTGAATTCCGGTGTGTAGGCGTTCGGATCATAAACTGTGGGCGTAAGAAGGTTCGCTAGCGTCCTGGCGTCCTTGCCTTCGTCCTCGGTGATTCCCCGGAAGCCCTGGTGGATCTGGAAGCCGATCTGGTAGACCTTTTTGCCGTCGATGATCATCGGCTTGATACGTTTGGTGACCATCGCCTTGGCGATATACTCGCCGCGGATGCTCGAGACTTTTATTTTTTCCCCGCCATGCAACCCCAGGTCATTCGCGAGTTCGGCGGGAATTTCGATGAAGGGTTCCGGAACGAGCTGGACATTCATGGGATTGTTCTTTGTCCAGTAGTGGTAATGCTCGGTCATGCGATACGTCGTGCAGACAATCGTATAACCGTCCTTGGGCGTGGCGTATTTGTCGTCGGGAGTTTTGAAACGCTTAACCACCGGATTGTGCGTCTGCTGCGGATGCAACGGATTGTCAATCGGGCTCTCCGTCGGTTCATAGAATTCCGGGAACGGCCCGTCGGCGAAGGCCGCGAGCGGTCCAAAAATTCGGCCGACGCCCTCCGGATTCATAATGAACGGGCCCATGTGATCCTTGGGCTTGGAATCGGCTTTGAAGTCCGGCACATCGTTGCCAACCCATTTCTGCGTGGCTTCGCTCCACCAGACTTGTTTGCGGGACGGATCCCAGGGTTTTCCGTCCACGTCGCACGACGCGCGGTTGTAGAGAACGCGCCGGTTCGCCGGCCACGACCAACCCCATCCGGGGTGCACTCCCATGCCCGAAGGATCCGAGGGGTCGCGTCGAGCGGATTGATTGCCCGCTTCGGTGAAGGCGCCGGAGTAAATCCAGTTGCCGCAGGAAGTGGTGCCGTCGTCTTTCAACCAGGCAAAGCCGGGAACCTGCTGTCCGGCCTTGATCTGTTGTTTGGTCGCCGGATCTTCCAGGTCCGCCAGCGCCTTGCCGTTGATTTCCTTCAACACCTCAGCCAATGGAGGGTTCGAAGGTGAGCTGTAATTCCAAGTGAGGTTCAATATCGGATCGGGGAACTTGCCGCCGTCCTTCTTGTAGAGTTCACGGATTTTCAGGAAAATCTGCGCCACGATGGCCTGGTCCAGCCGGGCATCTCCGGGCGTTGGCATGGCGGTATTCTTCCAAAGCACCCAGCGCGCGGAATTGGTCATTGAGCCGTCTTTCTCGGCAAAACCCGCACAAGGCAGATTGTAGACAGTTGTTTGGATCTGCTTCATTTCGTCCGTGGAGATCCCGGGTGCCCGCCAAAACTCGCTGGTCTCGTTGGGATAAATTTCCCCGACCACCAGGAAGTCCGCTTTTTTCAGCGCGTCGATGTTTTTCTTGGAGTTGGGGCCGATGGCGACGCCGTTCATCCCAAAGGCAAGCATGCCTTTTAAGGATCCGTTGTACATGTCGTCCCACATCTGGACCCAGGAGTAATTGCGATCCACCTTCGGCAGATAATCGAAGGCCCAGCCGTTTTGTTTGGTGGCCGCGTCGCCATAGAGGGCTTTGAGGAAGCTGACCGTGAATTTAGGCGTGTTGCCGTAGTAGTTGAACGAATCCCACGCGGCCGGCTTCGAGGATGTCGGCGTGATGCGCTTCATCCAATCGTCAAAGGATGAGTCCGCCGGCGTCGGCACCTTCAGATAGCCGGGGAGACTGTCAAAAAGGCCAGCCATGTCCGTGGCACCCTGAATGTTGGAGTGCCCGCGCAAGGCATTTACGCCCCCGCCCGCGCGTCCGACGTTGCCCATCACCAGTTGCAGGATGGCTGCGGTACGGATGATTTGCGTGCCGAATGAGTGATGGGTCCAGCCGACGGCGTAGATGATGGTGCTGGCCTTCTTCATGTCGCCGTCTTTGCGAACCGAAGTGTAGAGGTCGGCGGCCTTGAGGAATTGCTCCTTGGGGATGCCGGTGATGCGCTCGACCATCTCGGGTGTGTAGCGGGAATAGTGCTTCTTCAGGAGCTGGAAGACGCAGTTCGGATTCTGCAGCGTAGGATCGAAGTCGACAGTTCCCGGCAGCGGAGGAAGGGCAGGGGGTTGTCCAGGTTTCGCGGCCGCAGGGGCGGGGGCTTTCCCGCCGGACCCCTGGTAATTCCAGCTGGCCCGGTTGTAGGTCTTTTTCTGGTCGTCGAAGCCGGAGAACAAGCCATCGACATCAGGGAGCTTGAAATCCTTTTCTACGATGAATCCGGCGTTGGTGTAGTTGACCAGGTAGTCTTTTGCGATGCGATTGTTTTCGATGGCGTAATGAATCACGCCGCCGAGGAATGCAATGTCCGATCCCGCGCGAATCTGGCAGAAGAGATCGGCGACCGCAGCGGTGCGAGTGAACCGCGGGTCCACAACGATCATCTTCGCGTTGCGCGTGCGCTTTGCCTCGACCGGCCACTTGAATCCACAGGGATGATTCTCGGCAGGATTACCGCCCATGATCAGCATCATGTCGGTATTCTTCATGTCCACCCAGCCATTGGTCATCGCGCCCCGGCCGAACGTTGGTCCCAAACTTGAGACCGTGGGGCCGTGTCAAACCCTGGCCTGGTTTTCCAGATGCACGACCCCCAGGGCGCGCATCGCTTTCACAACCAGATAGTTGAACTCGTTGGTGTCGGTGCAGCCGCCGATGAAGGCGACCGATTCCAGGCGGTTGACCGTGTGCCCTGCGGCATCCTTCTCCACGAAAGTGTCGTCGCGGGTCTTCTTGATCCGGGCGGCGATTTCGTTGATGGCATCGTCCCAGGAAATGTCCTGCCAGTCGGTGCCGCCCGGGCGGCGCACCTGCGGCTTCAGCAAACGCCGGTCGTTCATGATTTCCTGCTGCAGCGAAGAACCCTTCGGGCAAAGCGTGCCGCGGTTTGTCGGATGGTCGGGGTCGCCCTCGACATGGACCACCTGGGCAGTGACGTTTTTCGCGCGGTCGCCAATGGTGTAGATGATGGTTCCGCAACCGACCGCGCAATACGGGCAGGTTGAGCGTGTTTCGGAAGCCCGTCCAATCTTCAGGGTGCGGAGTTCCGCGTAAGCCGGCTTCAAATCGAAGCCGAAAACCGCTGCGGCTGTTCCCCCGACTGTGGCAATTTTCAGGAAGTCACGGCGTGAAGCGTCCATTAGGACCCTCCGTAGGGTGTGAGGAGATGTTACGCAGCCCCCCCTTCATATTTCTTCCCAAGGCTTCTGTCAAGTCCAAACCTACGGGGCCACAAGGAGTAACACGGCTTCGATGTGCTGGCGTTGCAAAATGTTTCAAAAATCTTTGCAAGCAGGACCAGTCAAGTCCGGTAAAACTTCCCCTGACTGTTTGCGCCGGGCTTAATTCCAGAAAGCAATGTGTCCGGTGCGGCACTGCTTAACCTTCGACGCACATGCGCCAAGAATTCCGGGCACACTGACCCGGAAGTGTAAAAAAATAGAGAAAGCGTGTTTTAGACCCGGTCGTTACCCAGTGCGCCGCGGTGCCTCCCGGGCCGCGAACACAAGCACCAATGTGCGCAGGTGAAATACGCGTTTCTGTCGGTTAACCATGAAATCTGGCCCCAACTCATCGAACCCTCCGACCGAACGGGCATGGCGTTCCCGGCGTCCCTTAGTTTTCGGCTATCTGCTGACGGCGGCTGCAGTTCTGGTGTCGCTCGTCGCGGCGCTGGTTCTCCCGAAGGGGTTTCCACTTGGTTTGCTTGGTGACTTCCTGCAAGCCGGACTGGTTGGGGCGTTCAGCATCCTTACGTTTCAAAATATGCGTCGAAGCCGCGCCCAGGTGAGCACATTCTGGTTGTTGCTGTTCATCGGGGGGGTGATGTGGCTGGTCAGCCTGCTGATATGGTCCACGCACGAACTGTGGTTCCATCGGGCCCTGCCTGATGTCCCGCTCGCCGACATTCTCTTATTTGTGGGATTGGTTCCCCTGGTCGCGGCAACGGCGCTGGAGCCCCAAAAAGCGCACGATTCCCGCTCCCGGTCTTTTGGTTTGCTTGATCTTTTGATCCTGATCCTCTACTCGCTTTATCTCTTTGCTTTCTTTGTTTATGCCTACCGGCTGCTGCCGGGGGATCTGGGAACTTACAACCATAATTTCAATGTTGCGGACGCGATTGGAAACCAGTTGTTTGCCGTTGCCGCGGGCGTTGCGTTTTTCCGGGAACGCGGCGCCTGGCGCCCGGTTTACCGGATTTTCTTTCTTTCTGCCGCTGCTTATGCCGTGGCCTCCGATCTGATTAATGTGGCGATCGATACCGCGGGATACTACACGGGCTCTCTCTACGACATCCCGCTGGTCGCCGCGATGGGCGGCTTCGTTTGCGTGTGTCTCGCCGGTCGCCCGCTTCTTCAATCCGGTCCGGCAACGGGAGAGGGCGAAGAGCGCCCGTGGAGACCCATCCGGCGATTCACCTTTTTTGCCTCGCATTTGGCGATGCTCGTCACCCTATCGACCCCCGCAATCGGGTTGTGGCTTCTGACGGCCTACTCCCCCCACGACAAGCTATTTGCGTTCCGCCTCGACATCACCCTGTTGACCATTTTCCTGCTGACCTTGCTGCTTTCCATCAAGCAGGATTTTCTGAGCGCCAGCCTTTTTGGCTCCCTTCGGCACGTTTCGAATACATACTCCAGCATCGACCGCTTCAAGGATCACCTGGTGCAGGGCGACAAGCTGGCTTCACTCGGAGAGCTGGTGGCCAGCGTCGCTGACCAGATTCAGAAAGCGATGGCCAGGATCCGCGAGCAGTCCTCGCTCATCATTTCGCGTTCGCACGCCGAATCGCGGAGCCGCTCCCTCGCCGGAAAAATCGGGCAGTATGCGGAGCGAACGGATGCCCTGGTCGAAAACATGCAGCGGTTCGCCCAGGAAACCCCGTTGCAACTCGCACCCGTGGAAGTAAAGCCGCTGGTCGAAAGCGCGCTCCATCTGAGCCGCATCGACAAACTGCAGAACGTTCGTGTTGAGCTGCAGGCCGAGGCGGGGTGCCCGCCGGTGTTGGCCGATTCCAGCCAGCTGCTTCACGTCTTTCTGCAGATTATTTCGAACGCGATGGACGCGCTGGAAGAGGTGGGCGGGGGCGAAGTGCTGATTTCCATACGGCCTTGCGAACCGCAAGTGTGCATCCAGTTTTCGGATACCGGGCCGGGTCTCCGGCATCCGGAGCACGCTTTCGAGCCATTTTTCACCACCAAACCCGTTGGGAAGGGAACTGGCCTTGGACTGAGCACGTGCTACGGCATCATTCGCCAGCATGAGGGAGATATTACCTGCGGGAACCGCCTGGAGGGCGGCGCCTACTTCACGATTTTTATTCCCGCGGCGGTGTTGCCGGTGGCGGATTCCGGCATTCCCTCGGGGATTGTATCGGAGCGCGCGGGATGAGTATTCAGCCTCGCCATAAAATCTTTCTCGGATTTGCCTGTGCGGTTTTTCTGTTGCATACCGGGGTTGCGGTGTTCGCCAGGCCCTCCTTCCGGTTGACCATGTTCGGCGATGCGCTCCCTTGCGGGTTGCTGATCGTCGCAATGCTGGCGGTACGCGAAAATTTCCGCTTTCATCGCGGGGCCCTGCCGCTCTTCTGGAAGTTGATGGCCGCGGGATTGTTTCAGATGCTGCTATCCCAGGCCTATTGGTTTTACTACGATTCGTTGAAGGTCTATTCCACTCCCAGCCCGGTCATTGGCGATACGCTTTTCCTGCTGGCCCACGTTTTCTTTCTCTCCGCATTTGTTTTGCGACCCCATTCGGCATCCGCGGGCCAGGAGATGAGGCTGCGCCATCTCGATTTCGCTTTGCTAACTTTTTGGTGGCTGGCTCTGTACGCGTACTTCGCTCTGCCGTGGCAGGCCGTCATCCAGGATTTTTCCAAATACAATCCCACCTACTATTTCCTGGCGCTGATTCAGCATCTGATGATCATCATTGGGCTGGCAGTCGCCTGGAAACGCAGCGCGAAGCTCTGGCGCGCCTTTTACGGCAGCTTTATCTGCCTCTTTGTGCTGATCGCCGTTGCAAATCTGCTGCAGAGCATGGCCATCGACCACGGCGTTTATTATTCCGGCGGTTTTTACGATACGCCCTTTCTGCTTTCGCTGCTCCTGGTGACGGTCGTCGCCGCTTTTGGGCCTTCCCTGCAACCCGAGGAAGACAAGGCTCCGAATCGCGAAATCAACCAGAGCCTGTGGACTGCGCGCGTCGCGATGGTCGCCATCCTTTCTTTGCCGGTCATCGCCCTGTTCGGTTCATTTGAAAAGCATGTGCCCGAGGACGTGGCGGCATTTCGGCTGCGCCTGGTGTTTGCAGCGATGTTGCTGCTGAGCGGCCTGGTTTTTTGGAAGCTGACTCTTCTTGCCAGAGAGCTCCGCCGGCTGGTGCGCCTCTCCCAGGCTTCGCTTGAAAATTTGAAATCTGTGCAGGCGCGCGTGACCCAGTCGCAGAAACTGGCGGCGTTGGGGCGGCTTGCCGCCGGCGCCACCCACGAAATCAGCAACCCCCTCACCGCCATTCTGGGCTATTCCGAATTGCTCACGGATATTCCCTCGCTTTCCCCGCCCGACCGCGAGAGCGCCCAGATCATCCAGAAACAGGTGCACCGCGCGCAGGCTGCCGTGAACAGCCTTCGCAACACGCTGCGAAACCAGGATTCCTTGCATCCAAACCCTGTGGGTGAACGCCAGGATTCCTGAGCTGGCCGTCTGGTGGTTAACCTGTGACTCGTTTACTTTTTCTCGCGCTGGAGTTCGCTGCCGTTTTTTGTGATTGTTCCTTTGCTCATCTATTCCCGCCGCATTCCCAATTTCCCTATACCGTATCTTCTCCTCACTGCTTTCGGGGCATTTCTCCTGCCGCGGCGTGACGCCATGTTCGGCCTTTCGCAACTCATTGCCTGGGGCAACTTCCGTCCGTTCCTTGGCTGGATTCTCGTTCGCGATGCCGTTTGCGTGGTGGGCTTCGCGATTGCGGTTTACCTTCTGGAGCCGCAACTCCTCTTTTCCCTGGTTCGCCGCTCGCCCTGGCTCTAGGCGGCTATTTTCCTTCTTTACCCGTTGCTTTCCGTCTACCCGCAGGAGCTTTTCTTTCGGGCGTTTTTCTTCCATCGCTACGAACCGCTGTTCGGCCGCGGTTGAGGCATACTGCTCGCCAGCGCCCTGGCGTTCGGGTTTGTTCACATCATTTTCCGGAATTGGCTGGCCGTGGGCGCGGTGTTTGGCGCGCTGAACACCATGTACTCCGCCGTTGCCGAGCGCGGCCGCGAGATTGCCACCTTGCGCGCGCTGGGCTTTTCCACCTTGAACGTGCTTCTTTCGTTTCTTTTCGAGGCCCTGTTGATCTCCATCGTCGGAGGGATTCTGGGCTGTTTCGCCGTGCTTCCGCTAAACGGCCTGACCACCAGCACCATGAACTTTCAGACCTTCTCGAACCTGGCATTCGCCTTCAAGATCACGTTCGACCTGTTGCTCATGGGCATTCTCTTTGCGCTGGTCATGGGCGTTTTAGGCGGCCTGCTTCCGGCCATTCGCGCTTCGATTCGTCCTGTAGCTGTGGCGCTTCGCGAACTCTAACCGTGTACCGGCCCGGTCGGGGCGATATAAGCGTAAGCGCCAATTGTTGCGCACTGGGCGCTAAAATCTTTGCTCTTCAATCCGCCGCGACCCTGGATTGTAGTCGCAATACCTCACCCACTTCGGCCGCACCACGAAATATGTCATGCCCGCCCAATTTTCCCGCGCGGGCCCGTCCGGGAATTTTTGGAAATAAATCTGCTTGTATTTTGCCAGCGCCGCGCCTTCCAGTTCTTCCGCCACACCTTCATATTGCACGGTGACTTCCGTCGTGCAGCCGACCACCCAGGCCACCCGCGGATTCTCTTTCAGGATCGGATATTTCCTTGAACTGCGCACAGTATCAAAAATAATCTCGAGATCCGAGGTCACCGCAAATCCCATCAGCGCCGCTTCCGGCTGGCCGGAGTTCGTGGCTGTAGTCAGCACGCCAAGTCTCTCGCTCTCCATAAACCGGAAAACTTCCTGAAGGTTCATTTTCTTCTCCTAGGCCAGTCCTGCGGCATCCCGTGCATGTTACACTCCCTTTTTCTCAGGAGACACTGTCTTGACCTCATCCATCGTTCGTTTCCTTCGCCGTGCGCGCAAGTTTTCCATTTCACTTTTCGCGATTGGTTCAATATTGATTGGTTCGCACGCCGTCGCTCAGGAATTGCGCGCGGACCAAATGAAAGGCCTCTCCTGGCGGCTGATCGGGCCTTATCGCGGCGGGCGCGTCACTGCCGTCGCGGGAATCGCGGGCGATCCCAAAACGTATTACATGGGCACGCCCGGCGGCGGAGTCTGGAAGACCACCAACGGCGGAGCCACCTGGCAGCCGATCTTCGACGATGCCCACGTTGCCTCGATTGGCGATCTGGTAGTTGCACCTTCCAATCCAAACACAATTTATGTCGCCACCGGCGAGCAATCACCCGGCAACGGCCTCTGGAAATCCTTGGACGCCGGCGCTACCTGGACGAACATCGGGATTCGTGATTCGCGCACAATTCCCTCTATCCTCGTCGACCCCAAGGACGCCAACATTGTTTATGTGGCGGCTGTGGGCGACATCACGCCCAGCGATTACCGCGGCATCTATAAAACCACCGATGGCGGCAAGTCCTGGCGCAAGGTGTTCTACAAAGACGACCGCCACAGTCCCACCGAACTCTGCTTCGATCCCAATAATTCCCGTGTGATCTATGCGGTCATCCGGCGAATTCCTGAGCCTCCGAAAGAGAAACCCGCCGAAGAGGAGACTCCGCAAGAACAGGAAGTGGATACGGTCATCATCAAATCGTCCGACGCGGGCGAAACATGGAGTCCCACCGGCGAAAAAGGTTTGCCTCCCAATCTCCGTGGACGCATCGGCCTCGCCGTTGCTCCCGGCCTTGGCGGCAAGCGGATTTTCTCCCTGATGCATCAGGGACTGTTCCGCTCCGACGATAGCGGCGACACTTGGCAGCAGATCACTCAGGACCCCCGCGTGCTCGGCGACAATTATTTTGGCCGCGTCTACTCCGATCCAAAAAATCCTGAAGTTGTGTACGTGATGCAGACTTCGACTTATAAATCTTCCGATGGGGGCCGCACATTTGCCGCGTGGAAAGGCACGCCCAGCGGCGAAGACGACCACGTCCTGTGGATTGCGCCCGAGGACACAACTCGTATCATCATGGGGACGGACCAGGGTGCGGTCGTCACGCTCGATGGCGGGAAAATCTGGAACACCTGGTACAACCAGCCGACCGGGCAATTTTACAGAGTGTCCACCGATCGCTCCTTTCCGTACCGTTTATACGCTTCGCAGCAGGATTCCGGCTCTGTGTCCGTGCCCAATCGCACCGACTACGGGCTGATCACCTATCGCGACTGGTTTCCCACCGGTTCGTTCGAAAGCGCGTTCATCGCGCCGGATCCTCTCGACGCCAACACCGTTTTTTCCATCGGCTGGTACGGAGTGGTCTTGCGCCTGAATCGCACCACGGGGCAGGTGGCCACGATATATCTTCCACCCGCGGGCTATCGGGTCACCTGGGAAACACCGCTGGTTTTTTCTGCGCGCGATCCCCACGCGCTTTATTACGGCACACAATTTCTCTTGAAGACCGCCGACGGCGGGACAACGTGGAAGGAGATCAGTGGAGACCTGACCAGCAAGACGCCGGAGGCTCCCGGCGCGGCGAAGCCGATGGAAAACGGGCACAGGCTTGCGAAGGATGCCAATGAGTTTTCAATCTGGGGCGACGCGGACGATGACGACGACGGTGGCGCGCAAAACGCTCCGCACGGCGCGATTCAGGCGATCGCTCCTTCGCCTCTCGACGCCAACCTGATCTGGGCTGGCTCGACCACCGGACTCATCCACGTCACCCACGATGGTTCCACATGGACCGATGTCACGCCCGCCAATCTTCCTGAACACTCCTACATCAATTGCATCGAAGCTTCGCCGCACGACGCGAACACCGCTTACGCCGCGATCTTTGCCGCCCATGGCACTTTTTCCACGCTCTATGCGCCGCGAGATGTTCATCCGTATTTTTACCGCACCCGCGACGCAGGAAAAACCTGGGAGAAAATGGTCACCGGCTTGCCCGAAGCCGGCATGGCGCGCGCCATCCGCGAAGACCCAG
>Ga0209166_10001848_pt1 | contig 16823 bp, 10 predicted proteins | sample Coa_R1_3_FD_187151 | JGI IMG/M metagenome (GOLD analysis project Ga0209166, IMG submission 187151) | Surface soil microbial communities from Centralia Pennsylvania, which are recovering from an underground coalmine fire - Coalmine... | ecosystem: Environmental > Terrestrial > Soil >... | reverse complement strand
CGGTCGACGCCGTCGTGATTGTGGTCGTGCAGGATTTCATCGCCATTCTTCTTCGACATTTTGCTTCTCCAGATCCATTACGAGTGGCCGCTCGCAGCGCGTCTCGAATAGGAATTCGGAATGCGCGCGATGCGCCTCTAAATCAATTCATCGTGCATCGCGACGGTAGACTGAGGAGGTAAGGTGTTTATTCCGAATACTCAAAGCCGCGCACAATTTCTTGATTTGTTCGGAGTGAGAAGAAAGCACGCTATGCCGGCCAGAAGATTTCTAAAGTGATCGAAGGCAAAATTAGTGAAACTCCGACAAGCGCAGGTCTGGTTCTTGAAAATCAGCGCCGAGTGCGGGAATAAAACGCGAACCTTCCCGGTCGAATACGCAGCGACCGCGTTCAATTTCCACACTCGAATCGTTGTCACACAGCGCCGCTATCGATTCCTCCCGATGCTCGATTTCGAGAAACGGACAGGGCGCCGCATTTGGGCATGTACGCCAGCCTTCGTCCCGACGCGGCTTTGCGCTTATTGGTGAGATGCTCGGATCCGAAGAGCAACTGTTGCGAAACCCGGGGATGGGCTACAATACAAATGCATACCGTTGCGGAGAGGTGGCAGAGCGGCTGAATGCGGCGGTTTGCTAAACCGTTGTACGCGCTAAAACGTGTACCGGGGGTTCGAATCCCCCCCTCTCCGCCATAGTTAAACCCAATCTTTGTCGGAGTTTACGCCTCACCTTCAAACGGGAAGCTTACCGGCAGCATTCTCCGCTTTATCCCAATTTATCCCAGTGCGAGTACAACGGTCTAGAAAACCGTTACACGGGTCACAAAGAGGCGAGCTCCGGTTGAGCGCGGGTCACCGTGCCCTAAGCCCGACTGCTGATATGGTCTCTCAGGCGTGCCGCGGCGAAAAAGCTCACGAACGATTTTCTGTTTAATGAGATGGGATCGACGAGTCCGCGTGAAGCCAGGCTTTGGCCACGCGCCACTCCCGCTTGACGATCTCGTCCGAAACATGCTGGAGCCATGCGGTCTCTTCGACCGAGAGGCGTGCAAAGAAGCGCAGTTCGACGATCTTTGCTTGCCGAGGGTCCAATTCCGCGAGCCGATAAAGTGCGCCATCCATATCAAGAAGTTGAGCCGACTGTTCAGAAGAAGCCAGAGCGGTTTCATCTAGTGATACCTCGGTCCTCCCGCCACCTCTTTTCTCTCGGAAGTGACCGCGGGCGTGATCGATGGGCAAGCGTCACATCATCTGCGCCGCGAGCTCAAAGAAATGAGCGCGATTCTGCCAGTCTACGGATTTTTGATAAACGACCCGGAGATAGGCCTCATGAACTAGGGCCGTGGCTTGTGTTGCACCAGACGGTTAATCTGGGAAAAGCCTGGTCTCAACGAACCCGCTGACCCTGCAATCTGCTCGAACCCCGTTTCTGGCCAATCAATAGATGTTCATAGTTCGGTGCATAAGCGCGTTCATCGGGTGTGCGGTTGGGTGTCTAGCTGACGCTGATCTTCAGGAGCGGGATAGGAACGAGCGAGTCCTCGTCTTCGCTGACAGCGAGGAGAGGAAGTAGCGAAGGAAAGGAGTTAGATGCATGTGGAATACGGGAGAAAAAACTGCGGCCGGGGATGTACTATTGCCAGTAGAAAGTTGCGGAGCAGCGCGAGAAGGCCGGTGCTGCACCATACCTCGCTCTGTTTGGGGAGTCTAAGAAGTAGGGTTTGGGGGGGAATTCACTTGGGGGAATCCAAATGAGAAGTGCCATGGCCGATCATCTCTTTGCTCTGTTCAAAGTGCTACGTCTCGGGGTTGGGATGGCTGTACTGTTTTTGACCTGCGTCTCCGGGGTGGGGGCCCAATCGGAATCCATAAACGCAACCATTCGGGGCCGTATTACGGACCCCAGCGGCACGGCGGTGCCAGGCACGACCGTCCTGGCCGTAAACGACGCAACCGGCTACGCGAGATCCGTGCCCACGGGGGACGACGGCTACTTCGTGATCGCAACGCTGCCGATCGGCACGTATACGGTCACCGTGACCAAGGAGGGATTCTCGACACTGAAATTTTCCGGAATCGTTCTTGAGGCGGGACAGGAGGCCGTCGTTGACGGCGCGTTGAAGTTGGGCTCCTTGAGCACTTCCGTCGAAGTGAGCGGCGGTGCCCCATTGCTGGACCCGGCGCGAACCAATATCGGCGGGACCATCAGCGAAGCCGAAGTGGAATCCCTGCCGCTGACCTCGCGAAACCCTTACAACTGGATTATGCTCCAGCCGGGGGTGAGCGGCCACCCGAACGCCGAGTTGGGCATCCCACGCACGCTGAATACGAACGGCTTCGTGGATCGCATCAATTATCAGATGGACGGCATGGTGGACACGGAAAGCGATCGCTATGGGCTGCGCCTGTTTCCCATTTCCTCTGTGTACGTCAGCGAGATTCAAACGGTCAGCAACAGCTTTGCTCCCGAATTCGGCGGCACCACCGGGAACATCTATAACGTGATCACCGGATCGGGGACCAACGATTTGCATGGAATGTTCCAGTGGCTCCGCGGTCCCGTGGACACCAGCGCTCGGCCGATCCTTCTTTCTCCTGCGCTTCCCAAGCCCAACCTGTTGATGAATTCCTTCGGCATGAACGCGGGCGCACCAATCAAGAAGGATAAACTTTTCATCTTCGGCGCGTACGAGCACCTCTATCGCGCGCTGCCGGTGGCGGACTCGGTAAGCGCCACGAACCAAACGGCTCTCGAAGCAGTAGGAATTCCGGCGGCGCAATTCGGCACTGCCCCATCCGTGCAGCACGCACAGTTTCTCGACGTGCGCGCCGACTGGGATATCAACGCGCAGAATCACGTCTTTGCTCGTGTGAATTATTTCAGGAACACCTACCCCTTCAACACGGCAGTCGGCGGGCTCAACACGCTGGCCGCCGAGTCGGACTTCAAAGACCGGGCGCACGTCGCCGGCCTCCAGTGGGTCGACACGATTTCGTCGAATTGGCTTAATGAGTTCCGGTTTTCCTACCCCTACCGGAACGAGAAGCACATCGCAGGCTCGCTCACAGGACCGCAGCCGGCCGTCACCATCTCGGGTATCGCGAATATCAACGGCAGCGTAAGCGTCGGCGACGTATTCGCCGAGAAAATCCCCAGCTGGAACGACAACATAACCCATGTTCGCGGGCCGCACACCTACAAGGCGGGATTTGGAGTCTCGCGCATTATTGACGTGCAGGAAGGCGACTCCTTCACACAGTATGTATTTCCTTCGGTTTCTTCGTACCAAGCGGCGTTGAACGGAACCAATCCCAAATCCTATTCCACCGTCAACGCACTAATCGGCAATTCGCGGGTCGCGTACATTTCCGACTTCTTCAACCTTTTCGCGCAGGATAGCTGGCAGCTGCGCCCGTCTCTTCTTCTGAGTTACGGCGTTCGCTACGACCGGTTCTTGTCGCCAGGGCCGAATCCGAACTCTCCGTATCCGTTCTCACGTAGCTTCAACAATCCCGCCGGGGACGTCTCGCCGCGTTTGGGGTTGGCTTGGCGCCTCGGAAACAAAACCGTAGTCCGTGCCTCCTGGGGCAAGTTCTACGATGCCCCACCAACCAATCTCTGGTATAACGCGCTTTTTAACGACGGATCGGGCCGGGCCTTTAATGCATCGCTCTCACCCGCGTCGCCGGGCGCGCCTTCTTATCCCCAGTCGCTGACCACGGCAACCGCCCCGGCCATTCCCTCCGTCTTTACGGTCACCCCCAACTTCAGGAATGCTTATGCGATGACTACGACGCTCCAGGTTTCGCGGGAACTTACGAAAAATGACGCGATTACGCTGGCTTTCGTCAATACCGGCGGGCGGCAGTTGCAATGGCTACACAACATTAACTTGATCAATCCAATCGCTACCCTAGCGGACGGACGGCCCGTTTTTTCCGCGGCAGTCAGCGCCGCAACTCGCGCAAATCCCGCGTTCAACAACGTGACCCTGCAGGACGTCGGGTCCAGCTCGGACTACAACGCGCTTGAAGTGAATTACCAACACCGCTTCTCCCGCGGACTCTTGGTCAATGGCCATTACATCTATTCACACACCATCAGCGACGCTCCGGACGTGAATGGCTTCGAGCAGAATCTCGTCTACGTCGAGGATCCCACGAACCGGCTTCGCGACCGCGGCAACAGCTACATCAACCGGCCTCATTCGTTTACCGCCACAACGGTCTGGTCGCCACGAAGCACGATGGAGAACGCCTTCGCCAACCGTCTGTTGAACGACAACGAGTTCGCCGTGCTGGCAAATATTGCTTCCGGAGACCAGCAAAACATTGTCGCGCCCCTTAACCTGAACGGCGATCCGACCGTGGCTGCGAGCGTGACCCGTCCGGTGTTTATCGGCCGCAACACCTTTCGCGGGCCAAAGATCGTTCAATTCGATCTCCGCTACACCCGAACGCTCTTCACACTCAAGGACCGCTTCCACGCGCAATTCATCACCGAAGCGACGAACCTGTTCAACCATCCCAACGTGACTTCGCTCAACACGACCATTCCTGCGGCTCAGTTAAACCTGACCGGGACTCCGGCCACGAACCCGAACTACGGTGAACTCCTCGGGCCGCTGCCATCGAGTTTTCCCTTTTCATCCACTGTGCTTCAGGGTCGCATTCTTGACTTCGGCTTAGGAGTGAGGTGGTAGCAGTGGGCGACGATTCCGCGGGCGGCAACCCGCCCAGCCGGGAACTAGCTGAAGAGAAAGGCTGTCAAGCGGACTTTGTCACCGTTCGCGTCGGCCGTCCCGTTGTGGAAACGGCTGCCTGTCTTTTGGCGAGGGGTGTGCGCGTTGAAGCGTAAACGCAGCGCATCCCCTCCGGTTCCTGCTTCCGAACGATTTCCCGCTCCGGTTTACGCCGAAACCGTGCTGGCGGTGAATTTCGAAGACGCCAAGAAATACTTTCTGGAAGCGCTTCTGGAAATTCACGCGGCGCACACGGTGATGCTGAGCCGCCAGAGCATCCTCGTGCAGGCCGACGCTCGTGCGATTCTGCGGGCGATTGCAGGCCTCGACCGCCAGGCCATTCTCGCCACGCACTACGACGGCCGCTCCGAGGACCTGTTTTTCTACGTGCAGCGCTTGCTGGTCGATGCTTGCGGCGAAGACGTAGCAGGCAAAGTGCGCACGGCGCTCAGTCGCAACGACATCGATCTCACCCTCTACAGAATGCTCCTGCGCCGCGAAGTTATGCGCATCGTGGCGGAAACCGCCAGCGTCCGCCGCGTGCTGCTCGACCTCGCCGCTGCGCATACCGAAACGCTAATGCCGGCAATCACGCACACTCAGCCGGCGCAGCCCACGACCTTGGCTCACTATTTGCTCGCCGCAATCGAGTTCCTGGGTCGCGACCTCGGGCGCCTGCGGGCGGCCTTCGCCACCATCAACCGCAATCCTCTGGGTGCCTGCGCCATCACTACGACGGGTTTTCCGATTGACCGCCACTACACTGCGCGCCTGCTGGGCTTCGAGGGCTTGCAGGAGAATTCTTACGGCGCGATTGCGGCGGTTGATTACGTCTGCGAAGCCGCCGGCGCGATTGCCGTCCTGACGGTGAACCTCGGCAAGCTGGTCCACGACCTGCTCCTCTGGTGTATGGAGGAATTCCGTTTTCTGCGATTGAGCGATGCTTATGTGCAGTCCAGTAGCATCATGCCGCAGAAGCGAAATCCCGTGGCGCTGGAGCATACGCGTATCCTTTTGAGCAAAGCCTTTGGCCAAAGTCAGGCCGTGCTGGCCTGCGCGCATAACACTCCCTTCGGCGACATTGTGGACAGTGAAGACGACTTGCAGCCTTTGGTATTTTCGATGTGCGCCGACACCTCGCGCGCCCTCCGGCTCTTCGCCGGGCTCATGAGCCACGCTGAAGTAGACCGGCAAGAGATGCACAGGAAAGCGAGCGGCAGTTTTCTGACGGTCACAGAATTAGCCGATACGCTAGTTCGCGAGGAAGCCATCAGCTTTCGGGCAGCGCACCGTCTGGTTGCCGCGGCCGTCGAAGCGACCGGCCGGGAATATTCGCCAGCACGAATGGCTACGGAAATCGAACGGCTCGCTCCTAAAACAATCGGAAGAGCGCTCCGGAAAAAACGAGAAGTGTGGCTGCGCGCGCTCGATCCCGAGCATTTTGTTCGGATTCGCAAGGTCGTTGGAGGCCCCGCCCCCGAAGCGGTGCAGACGCAAATCGCGAACGCCAAAAAGGATCAAACCGAAGTGCAGGACTGGCTCGATGCCAAGCGCGCGCTACTCGACCGCTATCCACACTTGCTTCGCGACGCAGCCGCCGCTTCCACAAAAAACGCCAGATGATTGCTTCGCGCTGCCAAGCTCCGCTGGCGCGTTTGACATCAAGTATCCACAAGAGACTTCAACTCGAGGGTAGTCGCAACCCGGCTCGATCCCTTTTTCGAACCCTTTGTCAGCCGCAAGCATTTCCTGCTTCGTTCTTTAGAGCCAGCCTAAGTCAGTTCGCTCGTTCCACGATCTGCACGTGGTGATGCTCCAGCAAATCTCCTGTCGCATGATCCACCGCAGCAACTGCCAATTGGTAGTTGACCTGCGCCTGAACGAGATTTTGTTCCGCCGTGGACAGTTCCGTTTGCGCCTCCAGAACAAAGAAAATAGTTTCCGATCCCAATTCATATTTGCGCTCTTCTGCGTGCAATGTTTTCTGAGCCAAATCCAATGCCACCTTCGCCGCTTCCACGGACAACTTCGATGCCTCAAGCAGGTGCACAGCGTTGACCGTCTCCAGCGTAACGTTCTGTGTTGTGCGCCGCTCCTGATACTGATCGCGCCGCCGGCTCACCAGCGCGTCGCCCAGGTTCGCTTCGGCTGCATGATTCTTGATGGGCAGATTCAAGGAAAGCGTGAGTCCATACGTCGGCGCATTAAAATGAAAAACCTGATCCAAGCTGCTCCCCAGCCCCGTACGTGCAATGAGTACAGGCGGCACGGCGGAGTTGAATTGATCTCCACCCAAACCGTTGCCGGCATAGAGCCCGCCGAGTTCCAGATCGGGTTCCAACTGATTGTGCGCGAGCCTCACGCTTAGCTCATCGCTCGAAATCTGCTGTCGTAACGCTTCGAATTCCGGACGATTCACCAGTGCTCGCGCAAGCGCCGTGGTGATATCCATGTTCAGCAAGTCCGCGCCCGGCTCAGGATTCTCCGTCAGTTGAACATCCAACGCACGAATGCTGGGATCGAGATCGGCTCCTACTACATGGCGAAACTGGTCTTCCGCCTGTTTCAGCGCGTACTCCGCCTGAATCACGCCAACACGCCGCGAAGCGACCTGCGACTCTGACCGATAAATATCGAGCGGTGGAAGCGCTCCGAGGCTCAAAGCCTTTTTGTCATGCTCGTAACTTTTCTGCGCCTCTTCTAGTGACTTTTGTTGCACACCTAAATTTTCTCGCGAGAGAACCACGTTCCAATACTGGCCGATGGCCTGCAGCACCACGTCGTTCACTTCACCCTGGAACGTGGACTGCGCTTGTTTCAGGTTTCGCTGCGCGATCAAAATCGGCGCGCGATTTGGGAACAGCCCGCGATTCCGCAGCAGCGGCTGTGTCACGGTGAATTGCAAAAACGTGGAGATCGAGGGATTGATGAAATTGAAGGAACTATTCGAGGAGAACTTCTGTGCATTGAACGAGGTCTGAAAGTTGGTGCCGGTCTCGAAAGTCTGCGCATAGTTCATCTGGGTAGTCTGCGTCAGCGTGTTCAGGACGGGCGCGCCCTGCAATTGTGTCGAAGCCGGCGACTGCGCGCGCTGATCGTTGAAGCTGGAAGCGAACAACGGATCGAACGGCCCAAACGTGCGGTGGAACTCATCCTTGGCAAAGTCGATCTGCGTATGATCGAGTCGAATGTCTGTGCTGTTTGCCAACGCCAGCCGAATCGCGTCTTCAAGCGAAAGCGTCAACTTGCCATCCACGATGTGGTCGGCGAGGCCCTCCGCCGCCGGCAGCGGTGGAGCTGGCCGTTGCCGCGCCGGGACTCCCAGCAATCTTTCGAGTCGCAATGACTCTTGCGCTGCCGCCGGAAAAGCCCCAAGCAACAGTACTCCAGCGAACGTGGCGAATTGCCGTGCAACTCTCATTCTGCACCCCCGTCAACTTTTCTTGCAGGCCGCTATTCGTACCGGATGGCCTCGACTGGATCGAGTCCAGCGGCCTTCACCGCCGGATACGTCCCGAAAATTAATCCAACCGAAATGGACACAACAAACGCCAGTAGAATTGAGCTGACCGTGACCACTGTGGACCACCCCGCAAACCACGCGATAAGCTCGGACATTCCAAATCCCATTACTATTCCCAGCAGGCCGCCGGCAAACGAAATCAACACCGCCTCGATCACGAACTGCCGGACGATATCGCTTTTGCGCGCGCCGACAGCTCGGCGCACGCCAATTTCGCGAGTGCGCTCCAAAATCGCTGCCAGCATGATGTTCATAATTCCGATGCCGCCCACCAGCAAGGAAATTGAAGCAATGGCCACCATAACGGTGTTGAACAACTGTTCGGTGCGCTTCTGCTGCGCCAGAAGTTCCGCAGGGACAATGACGCTGAAATCGCCGGCATCGTGATGGGAGGCATTCAAGATGCCGCGCACTACTTCCGCGTCCGTGACACTCGTATCCGTCGAAGCCAGATGCAGGTAGAGTCCGTCGACTTCGTCTTTCATCCAGCTCTGCGAATCTTCCAGGCGGTAGAGGACGGCATTTAGCGGCGCGTAGATCAGGTTGTTCATGTCCTCGCTGCGAATGCCGGAGACTTCGCTCTGTGGAGCAAGTTGCGGCCCGGCGATTCCGATCACGTGACACCACATTTCGTTCAGCTTGATGTACTGGCCGACGGCGGGGACGGCGCCGAACAAGCTCTCTTTTGCGGCCGCGCCTAAAACGCAAACCGGCGCGGAAGCAGCATTGTCCGTGCCATCGAAAAAACGGCCTTCGAGAATACGCAGGTGGCCAATCGCGAGGTAACTCGGCTCAACGCCGTACACCGTGGGGATATCGATTTGCGGTTTGGGCAAAACCTTGGTGGGCGTAAAGCGCTTGCGCGGCGTGCCGTCGGAAATATCCTGCACGTTGCGGCGGATGGTCTGATAGTCCCGCAAGCTTAGGCCGTTGGATATTTTCCGGACCTTCTGGTACTCCTGCTCGTTGTGCGCCTCTTTGGCTTCCACGATCAGGTTGCGGACGCCCAACTGTTCAATGAACGCCATGACTTTCTGCTGCGCGCCGGCGCCGATGGAGAGCATAGCCACCACTGCGGCGACACCAAAAATCATGCCCAGCATGGTGAGTAGCGAACGCAGCTTGTGGCTGGCTAAGTTCTGGAATCCGAAAAGGACATCGGGCATCCATTGCGCCATCGATTTCCGTTCTGCCAACGATTTCGCCGCCATCTTTGTGAGAGGATGCTTAGTCGCCACCCGGACCAACGCCCGGCGTTGCGGCACCACTTTCCCCAGTGTTTCCCCGGCCTTTATTTTTCTCGGGATTCACGAGAGCCACGACCGTTCCGAGCGGAACTCCTTCGAGGATGGCGCGGCCTTCGCTCAGAGCGCGAACTTTGACTTCGCGGGTCTCGAAACCGCTCCCGCGCCGGCAATACACGATTTTCTTGTCGTCGCGCGTGAAGACGGCTTCTGCCGGAATCGACACGGCATGCGAAAGGCGCTCGCCGAGGATCTTTAATTGTGCAGCAAAACCAGGGCGCAACTGCGGCTCGAGCCGATCCAGTTCGACGACCACATCGAATTTGTGCTTGGTGTTGTCCCAAAATTCCCGCGAGGTGGCGCCGCCCACGGTGCGCACTTTGCCTGCGAAGGATTCGCCCGGAAGTGCGTCGAGCGTGATTTCGACGGCCTGACCGATTTTGATGTTCATGCGGTCGGTCTCATCAACCTGCGCGGAAATTTCCAGTTTCGACAGATCGATCACTTCGGCAATGGAACTGCCGGGATTCACCTGGTCTCCCACCTGATAGTCGGGCAACGTCATGCCGTCCAGAAAGAATCCGCCGGTGGACTCCTGGTTGCCGTGCACGACCACGATGCCGTCGATAGGTGAAGTGATGCGCATGCTTTTTATGTTCTGCTCGGCTTGGTCCATCGCCAACTGCGCCTTGTGGCGTTTTTCCTGGCTGATGGCCAGCGCCGCTTCGTTCGACGCGGTGTGCGAGCGAATGTCCTGCTCGAGCTGCGCCAGGGCGCGTTTGGCTTCGTCGAGCGCGACGACGTTTTTTTGTGCGTCGATGGTGCTCAGCAATTCGTTCTTGGTCACGTCCAGTTCCGCGCTGCGGACTGTGTATTTGGCTTTGAGCAGCGCGGTTTTGTCTTCCGCCGCCTGCACGGCGGCGTCCGCATGGGCTTTCGTGATCTCCTGCTCGGCCTGTAGTAGGTCGCTGCGGCTTTGGCCGAGACTGTATTCCTGCTGGCTGGGATCGAAGGCCAACACGGCATCTCCGGCGTGCACTTGCTCTCCGGCTCGCGCCAACTCGATGATTTGCAGCGTGCCCCCAGCAATTGGAGGAGCCGTGAGGGCTCTCGTCTGTTCCGTTTTTAGAGTGCCGGTCGTGCGCACGAGCAGTTGCAGATCGGCTTCTTTCACGACGGCGGTCGGAATATTCGAATCTCCGGCCAGGACGGTGGTCTGCCGGCAGCCTGTGCTGCTCCCTACCGTTAGTAGGAGCAGCCAAAGAGCGGTCGTTTGTACCTGCGCTTTTCTACGCATCGTTTCCTATTTGCCTGCCGTAGGATCTTTCAGCGCCAATTGCTCGCCGGGGGTCACGCCTTTGGCCACAAGAATTTCGTCGCCGCTCCGCCGCGCTACTTCCACGGGAGTCTCCTCGAATTTCGATCCTTGCTTGAGGTATACGACGGTGCGGCCCGCTTTGCGAAACAGCGCCTGCGTGGGGATCACGATTCCGTCTGGAATACTCGCCACGGCGACACGGACGGTGGCCGCCATGCCTGGCGTGAGCCGCTCATCGCTTCCGGCCAGGCTTACCTCGACAGAAAAGTTGCGCGGCACCGGCCATCCTGCCGAGAAATCCAGGCTCGCCGTGGGGCTGATCGCATCCACGTGTCCTTCAAAGCTGCGGTCGGGCAGGGCATCGAGGCTCACCTTGGTCGATTGGCCCAATTTCAACTGGCCGCGCTCCGCCTCCTCGATGCGCGCCGCAATCTTAAGGGCCGAAGCGTCGGGCAATTCCATGAGAGCGGCGCCGGGCCAGGCGCGATCCCCAGCGCGAAACGGTGTGGGACCACCTTGCGGCTGCCAATGGTTCTGGAGAGAAACGACTCCAGCGAGCGGCGCGCGAAGAATGAGCGCGTTGAGACTACTCTCATCCAATTTCACCTGGAATTCTGCTTGATCTTGCTTCTGCCGCTTGCTGGCCAGATCGGAGCTGGCGGAGTCTCGGTCGGCTTTCAGTTTTGCTTCCGCTTCCTTTTCTTTCTGTTCCGCATCCGCAACTTTCAATTGGGCCTGCTCTCCTTCGATCTTGGACAGAATCTCCTGCTTGCTCGCGTCCATGCGCGCTTTCTGGACGTCGAACTTGGCGGTCATCACGTCGGTCAAATCTTGCTCTTCCTTGAGGCGGGCGGCGGCGCGCGCTTGCTGGACTTCCGCTTCCGCGGACTTCACAGCGGACCGGTCTTGCGCCAGCTTCTGCTTCACGGTGGTGGCGTCAAATTCGACGAGCAGGTCGCCTTTCTTCACTTTCGCGGCATTGGCCACGAGCTTCAGAATTTGCAGATCGCCGGCGTTGTACGGAGCGGTGATGATGACGGAACGCAGGGCCTTCACGTCGCCCTTGATTTCGACGTAGTCGACGAACTCTTTTCGTAACACGTCCCCGGTCGGCACCTTCACCGCTGGCCGCGCTAAGCGGAAGGCTCCGAAGCCCAGGCCGATGGTCGCTACGGCAACCGCGGCCGCTAAGGCTCGTTTACGCCCATTCCGTCGGTTGCTCCACCGCCTCATGGCTGCCCCGCTGTGGAGTCCGCATCTTTCGCCGAGCTTAGGATGACATCCCCTTCCGCGAGCCCGGACACCACCACCGCTTCCAGGTCGTTGCTCGCCCCGAGTTTCACTTCGCGCTTCACAAGATTTCCGCCATTGTTCGTCCAGACATATGAATGTCCGGCTTCAAATCCCAGGCTCTGCCGCGAAATGACCAAGACGTCTTTCTGTGAAGCGAGCTCCAGATCTAGAGCAGCAGAAAGATCGGGCAACAGCCGGTGATCCGAGCCTTGCACGAGGAACCGCGCGGTGAACGAGCGCACGTGGTCCGTAAAGCGTCCGGGGTGGCCCAGAGGGGAAAGCTCGTCGAGTACCGCCGGGAGTGCGAGGCCCGGATAGGCGTCCAGATGCATCGCGGCAGCCTGGCCCAGATGAACCTTCTGAAGGTCCACTTGATTCAAGTCGACGCGCACTTGCATCTGCGAGGGATCCACGACTTGAAGAAAAGGCACCCCGGGGCGTACCTGATCCCCTTCTTGCACCGTGCCCATGCGGCCGCCAAGCCAGATGGTGTTGTAAACCACGACACCCGGCATCGGTGAGTGCACTACCATCTTGGCGGCGTTGCTTTGCGCAAAGCGCATCGCGTCCTGCGCGCGGTCCCTCTGAATCTCCAGAATGCGGATTCCGGCTGCGCCTGCGGCACGCTTCAGCTGGTAAGTTTCTTTCCATTGCTTCAGCGTGGCTTCGGCTTCCTCCGCGGCTTCCTGATTTTTCTCCGCGTCTATGCGCGAAACGATCTCACTCCTCTGCAGTTCGAGCTGTGCGCGCTTCAGTTCGTCTTCCGCCTGCTTTACAGATGTGTCATCTTTCGCACGCGCGATGTCTTCATCGGATTGCTTTTGGGCCACCTGGCTCACAAGGTTTTCGTACGTGCTCTTTTTGTCCAAATAGTCCTTCGTCTGTGCCTGGGGATCGAACTCCACGAGCAGATCGCCCTTCTTCACGTGGCTACCTGCGGGAGTGAGCTTCGTAATGACCATGGAACCGACCTGCGCCCCTTGGAGCCTGGGCGCCAGCACGACAAACGACCGCGCGGCCTGGGTCGTCCCATTCAAACGCAAAACATTGCTGAAATTCTTTTTCTCGACTCGGGAAGTTTGTGTGAATTGGGATGCTGCAGCCAACGCGCGTCCGCGAATTCGTCCGACCACGTAGGGTACGGCGAAGACCAATGCCACTACCAGTCCCGCAAGAATTGGCTTTCTCGACATGCTCATGACTGCCGTGCAAAACGGAGCTCGTTGTACCGCTACGTACAGATCTTTGTTGCTTATCACTTATAACGTTCGCAGGCGCTTTTCCGTTTTACCTAGGCGATGAGCTAAGCCTGTCCACGCAGGCATCGCCCTGCTCACAGCGATTTGTCTCAAGCTCTCAGTGACCGACGTCGCCATGCACCTGCCCCCGGCAATCCGCCACCGATAGCGTTCGCCTACCTCAACTCGCTAGATCTCGCAGTCGGTGCAGTCTACTGTTTTTCGCCCGCGATCGCGCGATTTCTTTGATTTATTGTAGGCCCTAGTTCCCACCGCCTAGGATGCGGGATCCCGTCCGCGATTTGCCTTGTTCGAGCGTTTTGTTCGTTCTCGGGAAGTGTGCGCACAAAGTGCCAATAACCGTACGAACTGTGCCGGTAACCCGACTGACCGAGGACTTACCGTCGCCGCCTCGTCTTTGCATTTTAAGAACGCACTAGTATAGTAATCGCCCGATTAGGTTGTGAGCCAGAGAGTATGATTCGAGAAGTCTCTAGGCCAAATGTGCGCTACTCAGCAGCGGTCCTGCAGGCGGTAGTACTTGTCCTTTCGCTGCTACTCGTTGCCCCCAAACCCGTGCGGAGCACACAGCAGGCTGGGGGAGTTCCGGCATCAGGGCCCAGGGTCAAAATGATACGGTCGGTAGCGGGAACGAAAGGAGATTCAAACGGGGGCTCGTTTGCGATGTCCGACCCACGGACCACATTCTTTGTTCCCGACGATCACCAGGTAATTGTGTATTTCGAATGGGAAGCGCCCCGTGGCAAGCATCACTGCGAGGGCACACTCCACGGGCCGAACGGTCAGCTTGCCGTGATGTCGAGCTTTGATTATCCGGCAACGCAACCCAGATTTGGGGGATTCTGGACGATCCCTCTTCTGGAAAACACCACTGCGGGAGTGTGGACTTTCGAGTCACGCGTAGATGGAGAATCCGCCGGAACTTTGAGTTTTGAAATCATTGCCGGGAAAAGGCCGGAAGGTCTGGTAAAGAACGAACCGCCACCGCCCACAGCGGCCGAAATCTATGCACGCGCTGTAGCGGCGAGTGCCTTTATTGAAAAACTTGATGACAAGGGGCGCCCGCTAGGCACCGCGTCAGGCTTCTTCCTCGAAAATGGCGTGCTTGTGACGGCGTTCAGGGCAATTGATGGGGCGCAGAGACTTCGGATACGTCCTGCTGGCGGAAGCCCAATTGAATCGGATACCGTCATCGGATGGAATCGGCGGCAGGACTGGGCACTCCTGAATGTTGAGCAAGGAAACAGTACCAAACTGAAAAAGGCGGATCCCAAATCTGTGACCGTGGGAGATCACTGTTACTGGCTCGTGACCAAGCCAGACGGCGCGCGCGTGATCTCGGACGGACAGATCGTGGGTAAAGAACCTCACGAAGGCTGGGGTGATCGGCTTAGCATTTCAGGTGCGTTTGACTCGACAGCAATTGGAGGCCCCGTATTGGACGAGCATGGCGATGTCTTGGGTCTGTTGGGCGGGGCTTTGCCCGAGCCACGCGTGTATGCTGGAGACACCACGTTCGTGGTAACTGGCTCGGTTGTACCTATCGGCCTAGTCGGTACGAACTACCCCCCTAAGCCGACGCGGTTTCAAACTTTGTGGGCTACGAACCAATTTACCGCGCCGGTGACTGCCGAGAGCGACGTCTCTTTTGGAATGATCATTCAGGGAAAGCCGCCAAAGGGAAAGGTCCCCTTCCCCAAGGAAATGAAGGTGGATTTTACGCCGCGCGATGAGTTTGCGACCGTCGTAATTGCGTTCCAGGGAATCGGGCCCTTGAAAGACACCGTTCAATTTCAAGTCTATGATGTCGACAACCATCCTATTAGTCGTGGCGAGCCCATCAAGATTAACCTTCGAAGCGGCGAAACGCAGGAGCGTTCCTGGACTTTCCCGCTAACGATCCTTCCGGGAATTTACAGAGCCGATGTTTTGGTGGGCCAAGAAGTAGCTTGGAGACAATACTTCCGCATAAATGAATAACCCCCGGCTTGGCCTCGAAGGAACCCGCGGGAATGCAGTCCCGCCTTGTAAATGCACAAACCGCACAAGTTCCATCCATAGTAGGTATTTTTCGCAAAGTTCAACAGAGTTCACACAATACCGGAATCGGGTTCGGGACCAGATAACTCCACGAGGAGAAAAACGACGGAGCGGCGGGTTGCGAATCCCTTATCCCAATTTATCACAATAGGCTGCCAAGCGTGCCCAAACCGTCCAGAGCGAGCCGAGCCGTGTCTTTAGTTTTCAAGAAGTTACCCACGAGCCAGGGCGCAATCACCCGTTTGCTAAACCGTTTTGGGGGTCTTGAAAACCTCCGACGAGGGTTCGAATTCCGCCCTCTCCGCCAGATTCTTTCGTAGTAACCAACAGATGATTCCCGCCGTTACGCTTCGCGGGGCATGGCCCCCGCGAGCAGCAACACGGTGCCACAAAACATGAGGGTGTCGAACAGGTAGTTCAAGCCATTGTCGAGGCTGGCGCGTTCTACGACCGCGATCGGCCCATACACCACCACAACTACGAACAGCACGGTCAACCCGACCCACGTTGCCGCAGCGCGCGTTTTCTTTCCAACGAGCAACATTACTCCCCCGACGGCATAAACCGCGGCCGCCAGATACGTCCAGATGGCGTGCCCGGGAACGTACTGCGGAGTGAGCGGTTCCAGCGGAACGCCGGGAACGTGATCGCCGCGCACGAATTGTTCGAAGCTGTAAAACAGCACGGGGACGGCAACGAAATAGCGCGCGATCGTCGCGAGGATGTGCGTACCGCGCTCGCGCCAGCGCCTAGTGAAAGTAGCGGCCAGCGCGAGTGGGCCGCCGCAGAAAGATAATTCCCGCAGCATCAGCGTCTGCCCAAACGGATTTCCCGGATGGCGCGCCAATGCCGGAGCGTCCATCAGCACGACGAACAGGAAAAACGTCAAAGCCAGCAGACTCGCCGTCAGGCGTACTTGAATTTTCGTCACCAGGCTTAGCCCAGCCGCGACAAAGCAAGCGCCTACGAAGTACGCCCAAAACATGTGCCAGGGAATCCACTTGGGTACGAGTGACGCGATGGCCGCCGTCAACGTGAAATGTTCTGTGCCGAAGGCCGCGATCGGCACCGCGTAGAAAATCGGCCCGAAGAGAATCAGCTTGTCGAATCCCAGGGCCTTTTGCCACTCGCCGCGAAGAAAGATCGTGACCACGCCGATAGCAAAAACCATTCCGCCGACGGAGTACGACCAAATCACGGTGCTGGGAATAGTAAGTGCAGCCAGGAGGGCCGATGAATTTAGTCCGATGGCGCTCACGACGATTCCTTTCCGCTCCTTTGATTCCTAGCCCAATATGTTGTGCCGTAGTTTAGTCGTTTGTTCGGATGAGACGTGCTCACATATCACAAACTCAGGAATGGCCGCAAGGCTTCGCCGCACGCGCTCGCCCAACTTTCTCGC
>Ga0209166_10001847_pt1 | contig 16824 bp, 8 predicted proteins | sample Coa_R1_3_FD_187151 | JGI IMG/M metagenome (GOLD analysis project Ga0209166, IMG submission 187151) | Surface soil microbial communities from Centralia Pennsylvania, which are recovering from an underground coalmine fire - Coalmine... | ecosystem: Environmental > Terrestrial > Soil > Unclassified... | reverse complement strand
TGGTCGTCCTTGGCGATTCCCCGGTGCTCGAATCCGCGAAAACCGAGTTGATCCGTGGCATTCGAGGAATGCTAGGTAGGACGCTGCGCGACGACAAGACCTTGCCGAGAGAGAACGCCATCGTCCTCGGCACAACTTCCGCGTTGCAGTCTGCGGCACTTGAAATTTCCGGCAGCGCTGGCTTGCGTGAAGACGGCTTCCTGCTGGCGACGGAACAAGTGCATGGATTCGATTGCCTCATCGTCACGGCAACGAACGACCGAGGCGTTCTGTATGGCGTGTTCGCCTTACTCAGCAAGATTGCGCGAGACGAAAACGTTTCTTCGTTGCATGAAACTCAGCAGCCCTACGCACCCATACGCTGGACGGACGAGTGGGACAACCTCGACGGCAGTATCGAGCGCGGCTACGCCGGGCCGTCCATATTTTTTGAGAACAGCAGCGTCCGCGCCGATTTGACGCGCGCCGGCGAGTACGCTCGCTTGCTTGCTTCCATCGGAATCAACGGATGCGCGATCAACAGCGTCAACGCCAATCCGCGAGTTCTTGAGGACAATTTTCTCCCGCAGCTCGCTCGCGTCGCCGATGTGTTCCGGCCCTGGGGTGTTCAGCTATCCATCGCCGTCGACGTCAGCAGTCCGATAGTGATCGGAGGCCTCGACACGTTTGATCCCGCGGATCCACGCGTCGCCGACTGGTGGAGCAAAAAGGTCGACGAGATTTACCGGCTGATTCCGGATTTTGCCGGATTTGTGGTCAAGGCGGATTCAGAGGGCCGCCTCGGTCCGGCGACGTATGGCCGCACGCCTGCCGATGCCGCCAATGTAATTGCGCGTGCGCTCAAACCGCATCACGGAATCGTTTTTTATCGCGCCTTTGTCTATAACCACCATCTCGATTGGCGCGATCCCAAGAACGACCGTGCCAGAGCAGCTTACGACATCTTTCATCCGCTCGACGGCAAGTTCGACGACAACGTGATCATCCAGATCAAGCACGGACCGATTGACTTTCAGGTGCGCGAACCGGCCTCACCTCTCTTCACCGGCCTCGAGAAGACAAATGAAGCCATCGAGCTGCAAGTTACGCAGGAATATACGGGCCAGCAACGGCATCTGTGTTTTCTTCCGCCGATGTGGAAGGGAGTTCTCGATTTCGATATGCACGCGGGCGAGCATCCCACACCCGTGAAGGATATTGTGGCTGGCAAGACCTTTCATCGGCACACGGGCGGGTTCGTTGCTGTCGTGAACGTCGGCATGGATGCCAATTGGCTGGGCCACCCGCTGGCAATGGCGAATCTCTATGGATTTGGCAGGCTGGCGTGGAATTCGGATCTTTCGTCGAAGGATATCGCGGAGGAATGGACTCGTCTCAGTTTTGGAAACGATCCTGTTGTTGTCCACACAATTTCAAACATGCTGCTCACGTCCTGGCCCATTTATGAAAGCTACACCGGTCCGCTGGGCGCGGGAACATTGACGGATATTCTCGGAAGCCACTATGGGCCGGGAGTCGAATCCTCCGAACGAAATGGCTGGGGACAATGGCATCGCGCGGACCACGATGGGATTGGGATGGACCGCACGGCACGCACGGGCACGGGCTACGTCGATCAATATCGCGGCGCTGTCTCGAAGCTGTACGAATCGCTCGAAACCACTCCGGACAATCTGCTGCTTTTTTTTCATCACGTCCGATACACCTACGTTTTGCATTCGGGAAAAACCGTCATCCAGCACATTTACGATTCGCATTACGCAGGCGCTGACGCCGCTGCAAACTTAGTTCAGCAATGGAATTCATTGAAGGGCCGTATCGATGACGAGCGTTATGGGGAAGTGCTGAAGCGCCTGGAATATCAAGCTGGGCATGCGATCGTTTGGCGCGATGCAGTTTGTAATTGGTTTTTTCGTATTTCCGGCATACCCGATCAGCACGGCCGAGTGGGACATTATCCCGCCCGCATGGAAGCTGAAGGAATGCAGTTGCAAGGTTACGTGTCGTTCGATGTCATTCCCCCGGAGGACGCTTCGGCCGGGAAGGCGGTCGAGTGCGCGCCGCCGGCGCAAAAGTGCTCCGCAGCCTTTCGCTTCGATGGCGCCGCAGGCTGGTACGAGTTGGACGTCGAGTACTTTGACCAAAACAACGGCAAGTCCAAGTTCCGCGTGTTGGTCGGCGATCAGGTCGTCGACGAATGGGTGGCTGATGATCATTTGCCGGCGAAAAAGCCGAACGCTGATTCTTCCACGCGCCGGCGAATCTTAAAGCTGGCGCTTCGTCCCGGCGACACCCTCCACCTCGAAGGAATTCCGGATGGTGACGAACTCGCCGCTTTGGACTATGTCGAGATCCACCAATCGCCCGAATGAACTAGCACCGAAAAAGCAAACCCTGCGAAGGTTCCTAATCCGGATCTAGCGCTTGCGGACTTTGATATCGTCGTAAACGATGATGGAGAGGACCACGAGAACCCACACGGGGAAGACGCCCATTCCGGGGATGGCTTCCGCAATCAAGCCCGGCAAAATCGCCCACCTGCGGCCGAGGATCAGAAACAGGAGTGCCGCCGTTACCAGGTCAATCAGCCATTCCATGGGTGGGGCAAGCACCGTCCAGAAGGATAGAAAGTCGGAGACGGCCGCGACCAGGAAAGCAAATGCCTGCCGCTTGCGTGAGGGACGCTGAACGGGAGTCAGCACCTCTGCAGGTGTCAGAATCATTGGCTGATTGGGCGGCGTTGTCATGGCCCCGGTGGCGGTCTTCAGACCCTTCCTAAATGATCCTGTCACGGGTGTGGGCCAACCGCAAGCCACGACCCCAAGAGTTTAGTCCTGTGTACTTCTTTGGGAGTGGCGACTGAGTGCGCGATGGAAAGGAACGCGGGCGCTGAGTTTCCGCTTGTTCTACACTAAACTCCTCGGGCAGACGGATGACGATTGACAACGCACCACTCGCTAACGAACCAGCGCCTCACGGAATGCGAGGAAGTTTTCGGCGCGTGTACTCGTGGGTTCTGGGAGCCTTGCTGGGCGCGATCCTTACGGTTATTTTGCTGGGAGCGCTGGTGTGGTTCTCGACCGGGCTCGGGCTATTGCACCTGATAAGCAATTTGCGCGGAGGCCGCACACAGATAAATGTGGATCAGCCGACCGTAGTCCATCAAATTCAACAACTTCAGCGGCTGGAAACCGTGAGCTATTCGATGGATAAGATTATTTCAGGTGAGCATGACAATGCCTACCTGCCAAAATTTCTGGCGGGTGACCGCCTGCTGCTGGTGGTGCACGGAGAAGTGGTTGGAGGAATCAATCTCGCGAGTTTGCAGCCAGGCGACGTCGTCATACAGGGCCAGAAAGTGTCGATTCACCTGCCGGCAGCGGAGGTCTTGAGCACACGAATCGATAATGCGAGGACGAAAGTATATTCTCGCGACACCGGGCTATTCTCTTCACCTGACCCCAACCTCGAAAGCGAAGTGCGCGAAGAGGCTGAACGGCAATTGCGGCAAGCCGCGCTGCAGGATGGCATCCTCAAGATTGCCGCCGACAACGCGCGAAGCACGATCTCGGGTATGTTAAAGGGCTTCGGATTCCTCGAAGTGGATACTCGGTAAGTCATTTACGAGAGCTTTCTGAAAGAATCCGTCTCGAAGCGCATAACGGCAGAGTCCGGCTACTGATGAGGATTTCTTACGCTTGCAAGATGCTACGGCTCTTGAGTGCAGGCTCACTCGTCTTGGAATCAGTCTGCCGCATTTCGCGGAAGAGATGCAGGTTCGTGGACATCACGACTCCAGGGCTGAGATGCGCTGCCGGCGGGAGGTGAACCTTGTTGGTGAGATTATCTGCGATCAGTCGCACAGCGATCTGACCCTGCCGATAAGGATGTTGGTAAATCGAAGCCGTGATGATTCCTTTTTGAAAGTAAGTAGCCATCTCTGCGAAGAGGTCCGTGGTGATGAGCTTCACTTTCCCCTCGAAGCCCTGCGCTCCGAGAGCGCGGCACACGGGAAGGCAGTTGACGGTGTTCACATAAAGTCCGTCGAGCGCGGGGAAGCGGCGGAGAAGATCAGAAGTTTTTTGGAAGCTCTCCTCTTCATCCTCATGTCCTTCAATAACACTTAGGATTTTCCCACCTGGGCAGTGCCGCAGAAATCCTTCGGAAAAGCCGTCCGTTTTTTTCCGGTGATCTTCGGTCGTGAGCATCCCGGCAACAACAGCCACTTTGGAACCACGGGGAACAAACTTGCCCATCAATTCACCCGCCAGGCACCCGTTCAAGTACGGCTCAACGCAGACGATACTGGAGCGGTGGCTCTCTGGAGCGTCCGTGGAAACACAAACCACGCGGAGGCCTTTTTCCTCCGCTTCGTCGATCAGGGGCGTTAATTCCTTAGGGCTTCCGGCGGTGACAATGATTCCATCAACACGGCTTTTCACCAATTCCTTGAAAGCTTCTATATCGCCTTCGCCCAAGGCTTGCACGGGACGGTTCTCAAACTCGACTCCCAGCTGCTCGAGACGCCGTGCTTCGTCCAACACTCCGCCCCAAAGCTGGTCGTAGAAAAAATGGATTTCCTTGGGGATGCACACGCCAATGCGCACGCCGGCTCTCGCAACCGAAAGTGCGCGAGCCGCAAGATTTGGCGAATAACCAATTTGTTGCGCAATTTGCAGAATCCGCTTGCGGGTGGATTCCTTAATCCCGCCTCGTCCGTGCAGCGCGCGATCCACGGTTCCGATGGAAACATTGGCCATCTCGGCGATTAGATGGATTCCGTGTTTTCCCTTGCTCATCTAGCGAACTCCGTCGTTCCGCATGCTTTCCGCAACGCGCTCTGCCGGATTGCTCCCGCTTTGACCCGCACCATTAGACTTTGAATTCTCACGAAAGTGGCCGATTCGATTCAGCAGTCCCGAGCTCCCATCCTAAACTGTCGTCCGTACAAAGCAAATTTAGGAGATGAGTCGCACGGCCCGCGTACGTTAACACGATTTAATGAACGAAAAGAAGGAAACAATCGGCTGCTACGATTTGTGCCGGAGAATTGCGCGCTTGCGTTGCTTGGTGGATTGGGGAGTACAATCACCCCCGGCCTCACGATGAATTCGAGGATCGCGTAAGGTTAGACGCGTCCCACGCTTAGGCAGTCATCAATGAGAGCGTAATTATCAGAACCAAAATCCAAGTAGGGAGACCTCGAATGCGACCAGTCTCGCGGCGGAAATTTCTGCAAAAAGCATCCGGAGCGGGCCTCGCTCTAGGCGCTAACTTCGCTTTTGGAAGGAATTTGCTCGCTCAGACTGTGCCGAGTTCGGCAAACCCGGTTCGAATCTATGCCGACACTCGCCGGACGCTTGCCCCAATCCAGCGAGAGCTGTTTGGCTCGTTTCTCGAACAGTTGGGCCGGGCCATCTACGAAGGCATCTACGATCCGCAGTCGAAACTTTCGGACAGCAACGGCTATCGCAAGGATGTTCTGGAGGAAATCCGCAAGCTCGGCGTTCCCATCATTCGCTATCCCGGCGGAAATTTTGTTTCCGGCTACAACTGGCTCGACGGCATCGGCCCCAAAGCCAGCCGCCCGAGGGTGCTGGACAAAGCCTGGAATACTCTCAACTCCAACGAGTTTGGAACGGACGAGTTTCTCGCGTGGTGCCGTCTTGCCGGAACAGAGCCGTTACTTGCAGTCAATCTAGGCACTGGCACTGCGGAGGAAGCAGCGGCCCTGGTCGAGTATTGCAATGTGGAGAAAGGCACGCGCTGGAGCGAGCTCCGGCGAAAGAACGGAGTGGCCGACGCCTACAAAGTTCAACACTGGTGCCTCGGAAATGAAATGGACGGCCCGTGGCAGATCGGCCACATGACGGCAACCGAGTATGGTTTGAAAGCCGAGGACGCCGCGCGACAGATGCGTTCCGTGGATCCTTCGCTGAAACTGGTGGCGTGCGGCTCCAGCGGCCCGGGAATGCCCACTTATCTCGAATGGGACCGCGAAGTGCTCGAGCAGTGCTACGACTACGTTGACGCCATTTCCTTGCATCGTTATTTCGGCAATTCCGAGGAAACCGGAGGAGACAGCTCCCGTTTTTTGGCCATGAACTTAAGCATGGAGCGCCAGATCGACGAAGTGGCGGCGGTCTGCGATGTAGTTCGCGGGCACAAACGTTCAGCGAAAAAGTTGTGGCTAAGCTTCGACGAATGGAATGTCTGGTACCGCGCGCGGACAGGCGCCGCGGTCAACGGCGGCAGGCAGACTGCGCCGCATCTCTTGGAAGAAGTCTATAACCTGGAGGATGCTCTCCTGGTTGGTGGCCTTCTCAATGCGCTGATTCGCAAGGCGGACCGCGTGAAACTCGCCTGCCTCGCGCAACTCGTGAATGTAATAGCTCCCATCATGACCAATGAAAATGGTTTGCTGCGGCAAACCACTTACTATCCGTACAGCTGGGCGCTGGAATTTGCTCGCGGCGCTGCCCTCGATCTCTTGGTGCAATCACCGGCTTATGACGTTCCCCGTTTGGGAGAAGTCCCCTACGTCGACGTAGCCGGAACGCTACTTGCCGAATCTGGAAAAGTTGCGCTTTTTCTGCTGAACCGCGATTTGGCGAAGCCTCGCCAGGTGGAAATCGTCTGGGAAGGCTCGTCTCCGCGCGCCGGTGAAGTGATTGTTCTCACCGGAAGTGACCTAAAGGCTTCAAACACTTTTGAAGCTCCCGAGCGAGTGACGCCGCAAAAGGGCGAAAAACTTTCGAACACCGGAGGACGTTCGACCCTCGAGCTGCCGCCGCGTTCTTATACCGTTGTGCAATGGACCGCCTAGGCCGCGCTTGAAAGCCGATCCTAAATCCAACGCCTCGTGGCAATGCCCGTTGCCTCCTGTTATCATCCCTCCAGGGAAGTGTCTTATGCAGCGACGGTCCGCACTGGTGTTGTTCTCTCTGCTCTTCTTGACCTCCTCCTTATGTTTTAGCCAAGGACCGTTGAAGAAGGTCCTCTCCGGCTATATTCGTGAGGAAGGCTCGGGTCATCTCATCACCGGGGCCCGCATAGAACTGCAAAATGCCATGGGGACGCCGATTGGGTCTGCGTACTCGGATGGAAATGGCGCGTACGAATTTGACGATATCGGCGGCGGTGATTGCTATGTTCTGGTGCAACACGATGGGTACGACTCGTTCCGCCAGTTCGTGCGGCCGGACGGCTCCGGGCATGTGTACAAAGATGTGTTCCTTCGGCCGGTGAATCCTGACTCCAAGCCGAAGTCCATAAATCCAGTTTCTGAGCACCAACTGAGTATTCCGGGGAAAGCGCGAGAATCGTTCGACAAGGGCATTCAACTTATCGTTCAAAAGTCAGACTACCGGGGCGCCGTTACGCAATTTGCCAAAGCCATCGCCAAGTATCCCTCCTACTACGAAGCCTACGCAGCGATGGGCCTGGCACAAGAAAAAATGGGAGACGCGAAAGCCGCTGAGGCGGCGCTCCGAAAATCGATTGACTTGAGCGCGGAAAAGTATCCGCAGGCAATGATCGACCTTGCCTCCATGTTCAATGGCCAAAAGCGTTTCTCAGAAGCCGAGCCTCTCCTCCGCAAAGCGATTGCCCTCGATGCTTCCTCCTGGCGCGGCCCGTTTGAGTTAGCCGTTGCGCTGAATGGTCAGAATCGGTTTAGCGATGCTCTGACAAGCGCGTCCGCAGCTCGCGATCTGAAACCGGAAAACGCTCAGATCTATTTGCTGCTTTACAACCTTCACATCCGCACGGACGATTTCAAGGCCGCGCTGACCGACACCGAGAGCTACCTCAAGCTCACGCCCGATGGCGCCACCGCTGACCGCGTTCGCCGCATGCAGGAACAAGTTCGAAAAGCGCTGCAAACCTCTGGGAGCGGCTCCGGTCCATCATCCGGCGCGATTCCTGTCACACCTCCCGCGGAGGCCCCCGCCGACACCGCGCCCGCAACTTCGCTCATAGCCCCGCCCGTTCTGGCAACCGCTGCCGCAAATGGTACGGCTCAACCGAACGCCGCTGCTCCTCCCGAGCGAAACGCCATGATTCCTCCGCGCACCGACGAGATCATCTCTGAGGTCGCCGTGGATGTTCCTTGCTCTCTCCCAACGATTTTGCAGGGTGCGGGCCACCGTGCTGAGCAGCTCTTGAACACGCTCCAAAAATTCGACGCCTCCGAGCGCGTCGAACATTACAAACTGAATGCGGCCGGAGTGCCTGGCGCTGCGGATGTCCGCAATTTTGATTACGTTGTTTCCGTGTCCCACGATGCGCATGGCGGATTCCAATTGCAGGAATACCGCAACGGCGGCATCGTCCGCGCGCAGCAGTTCCCTTCAGGAATCATCACCGAAAACCTTTCCGAACACGGCCTCATCTTTCATCCCTTGCTCGCGAGTGGTTTCCATTTCACTTGCGAAGGGCTCGGCGAGTGGAAAGGACATTCAACGTGGCTGGTTCATTTCGAAGAAAAGCCGGACCAGCTGAACCCGTTCCGCTGGTATGTCGTCGATGGCTTCCGCTATCCGGTCCAGCTCACCGGCCGTGCATGGATCGACGCGCATACTTATCAGGTGGTCCGGCTCGAATCCGATTTACTTAAACCGGTGGAAAAGATCCACCTCACCCGCGAACACATCTCGATTGAGTACGCATCGGTTCATTTCCGCACGCGGAGTGAGCAGCTTTGGCTACCCCAATCGGCCGATCTTTATGTCGAATTTGGCGGACACCGCTTCTACCGCCGCCACACGTTCACCAACTTCAAGATTTTTTCCACTGACGCCACGCAGGAAATCCATACCCCTCAGGAGTCCTACTGTTTCACGAACACAACCGAGCTGCAGATCTCCGGAGTCCTGAACGCAACGCCAGTCTCGGGAATAGCTCTCCAATCGCTATCCATCACGCTGACCATCCCTGCAAAGGCTACAGTTTGCAAAACCGTTGGGACCGGTAAGGACGTCAACATCCCCGTCGAGTCTCTCGCGTCCACCACGTTTACGCACGATGGCCCGCCGGGGTCGGTGGAGGCAGAGGCTTCCCTCCCGAATAGCATCGCTTTGGAAATCATACCGAACAGCAACGCTCCCGTAAGTCAGAACCACTGAACGTTTTTTTCATTTGGAAGGCTAAAACTTGAGGATCCGCTAATTTCATCCCGCCTTGTTTCGCTCAACTTCCTCCTTTCCTTCTCGGATTGTTAAGATGCGATCGACTCCGGGCCGCGTAATTTTTTGTCTTGCCCCGCTCGGCCAGTAAATCTCAATCGAATCTACCGCAGTGGCTTTGCCCAACCCAAAATGGATGCGTTGGTCGGAACTCGAGCTGTAGGATCCGCCGCTGTATACGTCTCCCCGCTGGCGAACTCCTCCTGCTGTCAGAAATACTTTTGCTCCATTAGCATCGCGCGGACTCTTCGGTCCGCCGATGAGCTTTAACTCCAGCCAATGATTGCCGGTCTTCAGAACATTTCGCAGCAATGTGGGTCTTGCATCGATGTTATTGATCACTACATCGATCGCCCCATCGTTAAAGATATCCCCGAATGCCGCGCCCCGGGCGGTAATCACATCCGCAAGGCCACTCCCCGTTGCTGGGGGCACCTCTTGGAATTTCTTTCCGTCAACGTTTCGGAAAAGCTGCGGGCGCTCGGCCCAGGTTGTACCCCAATCTTGCTTGTCCACTTCCGGATACACGTGCCCGTTGGCAATAAAAAGGTCAAGCCAGCCGTCATTGTCGTAGTCGAGAAAGCCGGTTCCCCAGGACAGAAATGGAGTCGTCGGACCGGCAAGCCCCGCTGCATAGGTAACGTCAGAAAAGCTTCCTCCGCCGTCATTTCGGTAAAGCGTTTTGTAATCGTCGGAAAACGTCGTGGTGAACAGATCGATTCTGCCGGTGTGCTGGTAATCCCCGATAGCGATTCCCATGGAGGCCTGCTCGCGTCCGTCCTCGCTGAGGGCGAATCCCGAGGCATAGCTTTCATCCTCGAAGGTGCCGTTGTGTTTGTTGCGATAGAGATAGTTCGGCGTGGAATCATTTGCCACCAGCAGGTCTACCCACCCATCGTCGTCTACGTCCACGAATGCCGAAGCCAGCCCGTAATAGCCGTTCGGATCGGAAACGCCGGCTTTAACGCTGACGTCCGTGAACGTACCATCGCCATTGTTGTGAAACAGGTGGTCGCTCTCACCGGGCAAACCTCGCGGTCCGCACATCACCGCGATTCCTCGAAACTGGCAGAAGTTCGGCGGAATCCGCCCTTGTCCAGCAATCGGAGGGTCGTCCACGTCGTACTTCACATAGCCTGGTACAAATAAGTCGAGCAATCCGTCGTGGTCGTAATCGCCCCACGTGGGTCCCGCCGACCAGCCCCCCAGCGCCACGCCGGCCTTCTCAGCGACATCCGTGAAGGTGCCGTCGTGGTTGTTATGATAGAGACGGTTCTTGCCAAAGTTCGCGACGTATATATCCGGCCACCCGTCGTTGTCATAGTCCCCCACGGCCACCCCGACTCCCCAGCGCTCGTTCGCCACACCCGCTTTCTCCGTGACGTCCGTGAAAGTCCCGTCATGATTGTTGCGGAAGAGCATGGCACGCGGCGGTGCTTCCTTCCCCTTCAAAGCCGCTTCCGTGGAACCACTCAACAGATAGATGTCCAGCCACCCGTCGTTGTCATAATCGAGTAATGCCACGCCGGAGCCGATGGTTTCCAGGATTGTCCTTTTCTCCGGAGTTCCCGATCTATTCAGGAATTTCTCAAGTCCAGCTTGTTTGGTGATGTCGCTGAACACAACAGTTGCGCCGTCCACAAACCCCCCAGCCGTGATCGGCCGCGAAAGAGAATCCTTCACCGCGGGATGCGCACCGCCCGTCGCAACTCCCATCCCCGATGAAGTCTGCTTTGTCTCCTGATTTGACGTCTGCTGGCCACGTGAGCCCACGGCGAATAAGATGAGCGAGGCCAGTGAAATCGAACTCGCTGCAACAAGCAGCTTCAAGCGGCGGATTCTTCCCCGACTTGGACTTGGAGTAGTCATCAATAAATCCTAATATTGGCTCCTAACTTGGAGTCGCTTGCGGAACTTCGGATGCTGCCCGTCAGGAGCTGGCAAACCCGCGCGTTCAGCATCTGCCAGACTACTAACAGTACCAAAACCCGGCTGACGGTTCATCGGCCTGCTGTCTCACACCAATCCTTTTCAAGATAAGCATCGAGGTCCCAGCTACTACAAATTAAAAAAAGTGCTTGACAACGATGTGGCTCCAGTGAAAAGCTCCGTTTACGTTAACGGCGTTTCCAATCGCCGTGGGGTGTGGAGGCAAAACCATGAGTCTCGCGTGTCTGTCTGCTAAGAATATCGTTTTTGCAATCAATCCTTTCCGGCTTCGCTTTTTATTCGTCCTTCTGGTTGCACTAATTGCTTTTTCGTTTTCGACTTTCGCTCAACAGGCCACCATCGTGGGCACAGTCACCGACCCTTCGGGTGCGGTTGTACCGAACGTGTCTGTCACCATTACAAATACCGAGACGGGGTTGAGTCGTGTGTATCCGACGAACGATGCCGGCCAGTACGTGGCACCCGATCTCCAGATCGGCCACTACGACATCAAAGCCACTGCCGCGGGATTCAAGGTCGCTGAGCAGAAAAGCATCGTGCTCACCGTCGGCAGCCGCATCCGCGTCGACTTCCAGATGCAGATGGGCGCGGCGCAGGAAACCGTTACGGTTGAAGCCGACGCCGTTCGCGTTCAGGCCGACTCCGGCGAGCAGAGCAACCTGATTAACGAACAGCAAATGTCACAACTCTCGATTAACGGGCGCACGATTTATCAGCTCGTAGCCTTGGCACCCGGCGCGTCCAGCCGGATCACTGGTACTGTCAACACCCCAGTGGGCGGCGATGCTGGCGTCGAATTCAACGGCATGCGCCAGAACCACAACATCTATTTGCTTGATGGCGGCGAGGATGACGACCGCGGCGGTGCCGGTGGCATGAGCATCGCGCCCTCGACAGACGCGATCGCTGAATTCCGCCAGCTCACTTCCAACTACAGCGCGGACTACGGCCTCTCTTCCGCTGCCACCATGACCATGGTTCTCAAGTCCGGAACTACCGCGCTTCACGCCTCTGCGTGGGAATTCAATCGCAACGACGCTTTCGATGCGCGCAACTTCTTCCAGCCGCAGGCCGTGCAACCAGTCAAGCAAGAACTGCGCTACAACATCTTTGGTTTTAACGTCGGCGGCCCCGTAACTTTTGGCCACCTCTACAACCCGGATAAGAAGAAGACCTTCTTCTTCTACAATATGGAATGGCGCCGCTACGTTTTTGGCGGCGGCACCAACCAGCAAGTGCCCGATCGAGCCACGTTCGGCGGCGATTTTAGTTCGGTCTCGACGCCCATCAACGTACCCACAGGTGTCGCGTCCTCTTATCTTTTCGCGAATTGCCCTGGCGGCGTAAATCCAAGTCCAGCAACCATCGTTCCGGGCAGTCCTTTCCCCGGCAATAAAATCCCGGCTTGCATGCTGAATCCCAATTCTGTGGCGCTACTGAACGCCGGCATCTTCCCGGCGCCTACCACGAACATTGCTAACGGTATCGGAAACTTCGTTGGTGGTGCCAATTCTCCTACCAGCCTGAAAGAAGAAATCGTCCGCATTGACCACAACTTCACCAGCAAGTTCTCCGTCTTCGGACACTACATCGCTGAGCAGGTCTCACAGACCTTTGCCACCAGCCAGTGGAGCGGCGACAACGTTCCAACCGTTGGCGATACTTTCGGCAACCCGTCGCGCAGCGGCGTCATTCACACGACCTACACGATTAGCCCCACCCTAGTGAACGAGGTTGCGTTCAACTACAACGGAAACGTCATCAACATCGTTCCCTTCGCCGCTACCGGTCTTGCCAGCTTGGCTCTTCCGACCGGATATGTCGGCACGAACTCCCGCTTGTTCACGGGAACCAACAACCTCAACCGCATCCCCAACATTGATTTTAGCGGCGGCGTTGGCTCTAACTTTGAAATCTCCAGCTGGCCGTGGCACAACAAGGCCGATGACTACCAGATTCGCGATGACGTCTCTTGGACCAAGGGCGCCCATCAACTCAAGCTCGGCGGCAGTTGGGCTCTCTATAAGAAGGTCCAGGACCTCTTCGGTCAGACCCAAGGCGGCTTCACGTTCAACAACAGCGACTTCACTGGCAACAACGTCGCCAACATGCTTCTCGGCCTCCCGAGCTCCTATCAGGAATTGGCCGTCCAGGATAAAGGATTGTGGAACAACGTTTCCTGGGCTCTCTGGGCACAGGACAACTGGCGCGTGAATCACCGCCTCACGCTGAACCTCGGCCTTCGTTGGGACGGCGTTCCGCACACCTACGAAGCCAATAATCGCATGGGGAATTTTTATCCCAATCTCTACAATCCAGCGAACGCCGCAACCTTCAACAGCAACAACACCATCTGCAGCCCGAGCGACGTCACAAACGGCGATCCTAAGTGCCCTGCAGCTAGCCCCGGGCTCGGTACCAGTCCGAATCCGATTCTCGCAGGCGTTCCGCTTTACCTGAACGGCATCGGAATCCCCGGAAAGGACGGCGTCCCCAAGGGTCTTGTCAATAACCACTGGGCCGCTTTCGGTCCGCGCCTCGGCTTTGCCTATGACCTCACGGGCTCCGGCAAGACCGTCGTCCGCGGCGGCTTCGGCATCATGTACGAGCGCATCCAGGGCAACGACATGTACAATGCCGGTCCGAACATTCCATTTAGCTTGCAGGTTAACTTGAACAGCGTCGAGATGACCAACCCCGGCTTGGCTCTTAAAACGGGCACGGCTGCTACTCAACCGATCAATCCGGCCAACATCACCGGCTTGGACCTTAACAACTACAAGCTTCCTTCCAGCTACCAATACAGCGTCGGAGTGCAGCGCGCCCTGAGCACCAAGACCGTGCTTTCCGTCAGCTATGTGGGCAACCAGGGTCGCCATCAGAACTACTACATTCAGTCAAACCTGCCGCCGGAAAGTTCTTTGCCGGGTATCCTTACGCCCGCCATCGAGAATGGTGCTCCTCTTCCGCCGTACCAGACTTCCGGCCTGCCCTTCGTTGGTTACAACAACATCAACCTCTCCAGCAACGAGGCCAACACGCACTACAACGGCCTCCAGGTTGACCTTAACTCCCAGCTCACCAAAGACCTCTTCCTCCGCGCCTTCTACACGCTTTCGCGCGCGGTGGATCCGACTACCGGAGGCAACGGTGGTGGCGACCTCGGCGGCGTTTCCAATCCCTACGCTGGCTGGCTCTACGACAACGGCCTCAGCGGCTACAACCGTACCCATGTCGCGGTCGCTGACTTCATCTACGACATCCCCTTCCTCCGCCACAACAGCAGCCGCCTGGTTCGGAACACCATAGGTGGCTGGGAAGTCTCCGGCATCGTCACCATGGAATCCGGCTTGCCGCTCAACGTCACGCTCGGTGGCACCCAAGGCGGAAACTTCGTGGGCGGCAGCAACAGGCCCAACGTCTCCGGCCCGATCAGCTATGAGCACGCCGTAATAGCGGGTAAAAACCAGCAGATTCAATACCTCAACCCCAGCGCATTCTCCGATCCAGCTCCTGGCGAGTGGGGAAATCTGCCTCACAACGGCATAACCGGCCCCGGCCGCGACAACTGGAATATCTCGCTCTTCAAGAGCTTTACTTTGAGCGAGTCGCGCGGCAGCCGCTTCGAACTCCGTCTGGAAACCTTCAATACTTGGAACCACACCCAGTTCAACGGGGTCAACACGGGCATCAACTTTAACTTCAACAAAGCCGCGAACACGTTCAACTTTGATTCAACCAAACAATTTGGCCAATTCAACTCTGCCTTCGACCCGCGCATCTTGCAGCTCGGCGGCAAGATTTACTTCTAACCACCCCGGAAGCAGCACCCCGCCCCGCTCGCACGCACTGCGAGCGGGGCTTTTGTTTTGCGGCAATCATGTTTGGCGCCGTGGCCTTGCATAATAGGCCATCGCTCCTTTGCGTCGCCTTGCCAACACCGGCTATGCTGATCCCATGAGTTTTCCACAGCTCATTCGAACAGTACATATAATGTAATTGACTTGCATTGTATATCCTGCTACCATTTTTTATGTTTTTCTCGCCGACTACCGCCTTATCCTCGCTTGGCTGTTCTTTTGTCTGTGCACTGAGTCCCTCCGCGTTTGGCGCCCTTCAGTTCCGTTCTCGTCGCGCACGCAGTGAGGGATCCGTTTTTCTATTCCTCCCTCCACTCGCCATTCATCCTTCGCCACTATCCCCATTAGAATCCGCACTTACGAAAATTGGGCCCATAACCCCTTTAGAATCCGCACTTCCAAAAACACAGCACTTAAAACCCTTTAGAATCCGCACTTACGAAAAAACCGGGGGGGTGGGGCCAAAATGTTAACCGCGCCCCTCCCGCTAAGGATCAGGTTCTTGCCGCTGCTCGCTGGCATATTGCTCTCACCTGCTTATCTCGGGGCGCAGTCGTCCGCACCCAGCCCGGCCGAGGCGATGGCCCTCGAGCAGCAAGGCAAACTGGACGAGGCGGCTCAGGTTTGGCAGGCGGTGATCGCCCGAAATCCGCGCGATGCCGCTGCGCTGGCCAGCTTGGGAGTGGTCTTCTCGAAGCTACAAAAATATCCGCAAGCCGCGTCCGCCTACAGAAAGGCTCTGGCACTCGACCCCAAGCTCCCGGGAATCCAGTTGAATCTCGGCCTCGCGGAATTCAAGCAGGGGCGCTTCGAAGCTGCCGTCGCTCCGCTCACCGCAGCTCTGGCCGCCCAGCCAGGCAATCTGCAGGCGCGCGCGCTGCTTGGTATGAGCTATTACGGCGCGAAGCGTTTTACGGAAGCGTCCAAGCACCTTTCGCTGGCCGCCAAAGCCGATCCAGGCAATCTCCAGTTGCGGCAAGTCCTTGCGCAGAGCTGTTTATGGGCGAAAAAATTCGACTGCGCCCTCGAAGAATTCCGCCAGATCCAGCAGCGCGATCCGAATTCAGCGGCCGCCCATGTGCTCCTGGGAGAGGCGCTGGACGGCCTGCAAAGGACTCCGGAAGCCATCGCCGAGTTTCAGCAAGCCGTAAAATCCGCACCGCAAGAACCCAACGTTCATTTTGGTCTTGGCTACCTGTATTGGAAACTCAAGCAATACGACGACGCCGAAGCGGAATTTAAGGCCGAACTGTCTGTTGACGCCAATAACGCGCAAGCCTTGGCGTATCTCGGCGATATCGCGATGAAGAAAAACGATCCGGATTCCGCCGTACCCTTGCTCCAGAAGGCCATACAAGCGCGGAATGACATTCGCCTTGCGCATCTCGACCTCGGCGCGATTCTTGCCCAGCAAGGCCACAATCCAGAGGCCATCGCATCGCTCAAACGCGCTGTGGAACTGGATCCGGAACAGCCCGACGCGCATTTCCGCCTTGGCCGCGTCTATCAGGCCATGGGCAATCAAGCCGCCGCCCAGAAGGAATTCGCCAAAGTCCGCGAACTCCACAACAAGTCAGAAGAAGACGTCGCCCGCAAAATGTCCGCCGCTCCGCCTCCCTTGAAGCAATAAAGTTTTATGGAAGGAATTACTTGTGCTTGGTTCTCGCTATGTTAGAGTTCCCCGCATCATGAGAACTTTTCGCACAGTTGTTGCAGGTGCAGCTCTTTTTTCGCTCGGCGTGTTCGCATCCACCGGGTCGCGCGCACAAGAAAAGCGCGGCGTCACTCCGGAAGACTATTTCTCCTTCAAGTTCATTGGCGATCCGCAC
>Ga0209166_10001844_pt1 | contig 16838 bp, 15 predicted proteins | sample Coa_R1_3_FD_187151 | JGI IMG/M metagenome (GOLD analysis project Ga0209166, IMG submission 187151) | Surface soil microbial communities from Centralia Pennsylvania, which are recovering from an underground coalmine fire - Coalmine... | ecosystem: Environmental > Terrestrial > Soil >... | reverse complement strand
GTGCCGCCTACACCGACCCAGACGGGGATACTGTCCGGCGCGATGGCGGGCTGGACGCTTTGGTTGGTGAGCGCGGAGCGGACGGTGCCGGACCAGGTGACCGGCTGCTCCCGCATCAGGCGCATGAGCAGGTCGAGCTTCTCCTCAAAGAGTGTCTCGTAGTCGGCGAGATCAAAGCCGAACAGCGGGAACGAATCCGTCGTGGAAGCGCGGCCGACAATGAGTTGCGCCCGACCGTTCGACACCGCCTCGAGTGTCGCGAACTGGGTGTAAAGTCGCACCGGGTCTTGGGTGCTCAGGACTGTCACGGACGTGCCCAGCCGGATACGTTCGGTGCGGCCGGCGATGCCGGCCAAGATGACATGGCCCGCCGAATCAACATGGCCGGGGCGGTAGTGCTCGCCGATGTTGTAGGAGTTGATCCCGACCGATTCAGCCAGCACCGCTTCATCGATCATCAGGCGCACGGTCTCGGCATCGCTCAAGCGGCGGCCCGCAGAATCAGTGCTCACCTCGCCAAACGAGTCCAATCCAAATTCAATTTCTGGGATGCTCATGGCAAACTTCTCCTCCCCGGCTGGAAAGCCAGGGCATATTCGTCGCTTCCAATTGTTGGCGCGCGTTGCGGCGGCTAGATTAAATGGGACAGGGGGGCGGATCGTCGGCCGGGTCGCACGGCGGCGACTGGACTCCGACCGCGCGGACGAGCAGGTTGTAGAGCGTGTCGCGTTCCTCGGCGCTCAGGGCGCCGAACAGGTCGTCCTCGACGGAGTTGAGCCGGGCGTAGGCGCGTGTGAGCTCGACCTGGCCCAGCGGGGACAGCTCGACAATGTGCCGGCGGCGGTCGGCGCGATCGCGGCGGCGCGTGATCAACTCGCGTTCCTCGAGCTCATTCAGCAGCCCGACGACGTTGCTCGGATCCAGGCTCAGCGCGTCCGCGAGATCCTGCTGGTTCGCGGGGCCCTGGTCGCAGAGCAGCTTGAGCGCGATGAGGTGACGTGTGCGCAGGCCGCCGGGCGACATGCTGGACTCGGCCGCGCGCCGGCCGACGCGGGCCAGCTGCTCAAGCAGAGGCAACATCCGGTGTTCTATTTCAGGCTTAGTATTGACCATGGACCAATCATAGGTTCACCACCATTAGATTGTCATTAACGAATGATACACTCTTCGCCGCGCTGATGCGTCAGCCAAGTGGTGCACATTGCGCCTCGGCAGGTCAACTGTAGTATGAAGGGCAAGTTTCCAAAGAGGTCATTTTGATGTCAAGCCTCGAATGCAAGACTCCGAGCTGCTACAAAAGCACTCGTTTTCAGAGACTGTAGCATGATTACAGGCTGCACCTGGCGGCCGGGCTAGCCCTGGCTTGGTGGAGTTGGAACAGGGTGTGGCTGCGGCCCTGGGCTTGAGCGTCCCGGAACAAGTCCAGCGCGATTCGGTTCGTAATCTGGATTTGGGTCCGGACGCGATAGACGGTTTTTTGCATCTTGCGATGCCGCCGGTTAGCCCGCTCGACGGCGTTGCTGGTAGATGCGAGCAACTTGTCATCGAGAAAGGTAAGCGCTTTCTCGACATTGGCGGTGAAGAGCGTTTGTAGGGTTTTGCCCACCGTGGTGAAGCGCTGTACGCGGCGCCGGAGCCTGGCCAGTTTGGCCAGGGCCGTCTCCGTCCGGCAGCGGCGGTCGAATAATCGGTAGACCTCGTCCATAATCTCGCGCAACGTTCGCAACTGCGGCCAGCCACGTGTGATGTGCTGCAAGGTGTTGCGTTCGCTTGGGGTCAGATGATGTTAGACGAATAGATAGCGGTGTGTATACAAATCGCTAAGCTTCTGTTGCAAGCGGTGGTGTTTGCGGACCAACCCGCGCAATCGGTTCGGCGCACGACCATGCGGCAGCTTCGGGAGTTGGGCGGCGAGTTGCTTGCGGACCTTGGCGACGGCATGCAGGACGGCTTCGGTCAGGTGCCCGAGAATATGAAATTGGCAGACCTGATGGGGGATAGGGCCAAAAACATCCGGGACGGCCGGTAAGTAGCAGGAAGCGCCATCGGTGGTGATCGCGCGTACTGCTAAGCCGCGGGCGTCCAACACTGCCCGAAAGCGCTGGAAAAAGGCGAGGATATCCGCCTGGGTAGCGTCATGGTCAAGTACTTGATAGAACAGCCGCTTGAAGCTGTGCGTATCGACGACCCGCACTCGCCCTGCTCGTGGGGCAAGTGTTGACACCACGCAGTATGGGCCGTCATACAGTTCATCGGCCGCCAGGTAGCCGGAGAAGCCTTCCAGAGCCCAGTTCAGGTAGTCGCTTTCTAGGCGCTCACTGGCCCTTTTCCCCCCCGGCTTCCACCCAGTTCTGGTTCGTCGCAAACGGAACAAACACGCGGTGATCACGCCACAGTCGCCAACTGGCGGCGCGATAGGGTAAGCCGTCTTCTACCACGGACCGGATGGCCAAGGCCATCGCTCGGTGCGTGTAGTGGCCGCCCGGCGGAGCCAGGTCCGTGGTATCGGCATTAAAGTACTTGTGGCAGGCAGAGCAGTAGTGCTGTGAGTAGGTGAGGAGGATCGTACGCGGCCGACCGGAGATCAGGTCGCCAACGTCGTGCAGGCGCCGCTGGAAAAGCCGGTTGCGATAGGCCGATCGACCGCAGCGCGGGCATCGGCGGTGCCGATAGTTCCGGCTGAGCCGGAGGAGCTTGGGCTGGGGCAGGTCCTCGACCCGCTGGATCCCTTCCGTCGGGTCAGGCCGATACTCGCCCGACCCGAGTTTCGTCTTGGGCTTTGCATTTTTGGCCATACCAGAAGTCTACACCGGCTTCCGGTTCTGGCCGCCCAATACCCTGTAGCCGTGCTACAGTGTCCGTTTTCAGGGCATTTGTGATGGGCATATTTGGCGGCCTTTTGGCCTTGGGCCAAAGGGAAATTGGCAACAAGAAGGGCCTCTTCTTTCGAAAAAGCCCAGCTTTGAGCGCTAGAGGGACTCGAACCCTCGGCCTTTTGATCCGCAACTAGAGGGCAGGGCTTTCCACTGCGTCCAGCGCGACCAATTTGCCCGTTTTCTCGGACTTTTTAGCCATCAGCACCTACTACCTCCACTAGCCCCAAGTTTTCCACCGTGTAAGCGGTACTCAAGAGGTATGAATTGTTGAAACACGCCGATGCGAAAGGTCAAGTAGGGCACTCTCAATCCACAACCAGTTGCTTTGGCAACCGCGGCTCCTGCTCTAGGCAGGGTCTTGTACTGTTCTTACGGCCGCCGGTTCGACGTCAATGGCGGGTATGGGCTGATCCGCGTCCAGCCCATACCCGCTCTCGAGGAGCTCCACCAGTCGGTGTGTAAAGCGGGCCGCCGGGGCGCCGTCGATGACATCGTGGTCGAACATCACTGTCAGGTTGAGGATCTCGCGCGGCTCGATCCGGGCCTCCACAACGGCTGGCTTCCAGGCAATACTTCCCACGACCAGGCCGAGCACCTGGGTTACGGGAAAAATCCCCCAGCCGCTATGGCCCTCGCCAAACATACCGACCGCCGTAATGCCAACGGTACCGGCCAGTGAGGCGGGAATCGTTGGGTCACGGCGCATGATCATACCGATCAAAGTATTGAACAGCTTGGACAGCGGCCACGGCAGCAGCATCGCAAAACGGAACCAGATGGGCAAGCCTCTGTCGGGCGGCATCGGCGTTGACTGTACCGAGCGGATCTCCTGGTGAATCTCCAGGTATGTTTTGTAGTTGGCGCCGCGGATGACATAACCCATCAGGGCGCTCGTTTCTCCTATCTTCCGTTCGATCATCAACCCAACGTCCACGTCGTCAAACAGGACAAGTTGTTTGCCTCCCTTCAGGTAGGCCTGCACCGCCTTGTTCTCATCCACCGCGCGGGCCAGGCAGAAGGTGAGGAATCCGGTGAAGGACAAGGTCTCACCGGTGCGCGCTTTGTGCTCCGCGATAAACTGCCGGGCGACGGTCACATCCACTTCCAGCAGGCCATACATGCAATGCTTCGGCCCTTCCAGGTTGAGCATGTTGATCATCACGCGGCGCGCCGGCGGGAGATCGACGACGTGATGGGGTCCAATTGTCTTGTTCATGGGTTGGTGCCCTCCAAGTGAATCAGGACGTAGAAATCTGCAAATGCTCAACGCTCTTGCTCGCTGACGAGCCGTCTATCGAAGGCTTGGGATGACGAGGGCTTTCTCAGGGCCCCGAGGACCAGCCCAGTTCGCAAAAAGCTCCATACCAGCGCAAAGTTGCCGCAGACCCTGGCGAGCCAAGCATAGTCGGGCATGTAGAGCTTCAGATAGCCGCGCCTTTTGCCCAGCATCGGGATTAGGGTGAAGGCCACCAACAGATTTGGGATCAGCGGGAGCAGGATATGCAGCCCCCACTGGCGTCCACCGCTCGGGCGGCGCTCAGGATCTTGGCGCCAGCGGCGCAACCGCCGCAGCGTGGTGGCGACGCTGGCAATTTGGAGGGCTGGGATGAGCAGCTGGCCGCGCAGCATCCAGGGGATCAGGTCAGCAAACGGGCTCAGGGCGGGTGGCTCGCCTGCGAGCAGAGCGGCCACGCCGGCCCCAAATTCTGCCAGGACGGGGGTCATCCAATGTTGGCAGGCATTGAAGAGCAAAACGATGCCTTTCTCTTGCCCTGGCAGTAGCGCCATATAGGCACCAAAGTCAGGCAGGGTGCCGCCATGCCAGGCGATCTTCGTCTGTCCGATTTTGTCGACGAACCAGCCCATTCCGTACTGCCCCAACGCCAGGCCCATGGCTCTGAAATCCGCTATCCCGCGGTGGAGCTCGTCGATACCGGCTTGCGAAAGGATTTGCACGTCCCCGCAGCAGCCCCCGTTCAGATGGGCGATCAGGTAGCGGGCCATGTCTTCTGAGCTAGAGATGAGCCCACCGCCGGGCAGCGAACCGTGCGGGATGGGCATATTGGGCGCGGCGAATGGAATGGCGAACCAGTATTGGTGGCCCACGGCCAGGCCGTTCTGTTTCGCCAGGGCCTGGGAGGTATAGGTGTGGCGCATATCCAGTGGGGTGAGGATGTGTTCTTGGACATAGTCCGCATAGGCTTCACCACTTGCGGACTCGATGATCAGCCCGAGCAGGTTGTAATTCATATTGCTGTACTCGAACGCCGCGCCGACCGGGCGAGTGAGCATGAGCGATGATAGCGCGCGCGCCTGGCGCTCGGTGGCGCCTGCGCTATCGTCGAAATCGGCCAGGGGAATCTCCCCAGATGACGTGGGCAAGCCGCTGGTCTGGTTCAACAGGTGGCGCACGGTTATATGAGCGGAGGCCGCCTGGTCCGCCACCCGGAACCAGGGCAGGTAGCGTTGGACGGGGTCGTCCAGCTCGATCTGGCCGGCTTCGACAAGCTGCATCACCGCCAAAGCAGTGAACGATTTTGTGAGCGAGCCAATCGAGAAAGGCGTTTGTGGCGAAGGGGCTTTACCGCCCGTACGGGCCTGGCCAAATCCGCGCAAGTGCACGATCTGGTCGCTTTCGACGATCGCGAGTGATACGCCCGGAATGTTCAGGCGACGCCTTTGCTGCTCGACGTAAGCGTCGATCGCATCGTAGGCCGCGCTGTCAGGGATGTGGCTGACCTTGGCGATCTTCGCGAAGAGCTTACGGGCCAGGACCAGCACGGCGCCAACCGCCAACGTTTGGAAGAGGAGTCTCCTAATATCCATGGCGGCTACTCACTCGGCTGTGAAGCGACTCCCCTGGGCGGGTCAGGAAAGCCCAATGCAGATCATGACCACCGTCTGCGCGGCTCTCTCGACTTCTTCCGCTCTAGGGTTCTTATCATCGTCGAAGGTCACGCCATAGTACCTGGCATCACTCGGCACCTTCCGCAGATGTGCCATCAGACCGGCCGCGACGGCTTGCTCATCCTCGGCGACCGATTCTGCCAGGCCCCGCACGTCGCGCCCTTGCAGCCGCAGTGTGACCGGCGTGCCACAGCGCAGGTTTTTCCACCAGGTGGCATGAGTAAAGACGTGCACCTCATTGCCATACTGAGAGTAGCAGACCGGGGTCGTGTAGGGCTTGCCACTCTTGCGACCGGCGAAGGTGATGAGCAGGATGGTATGGCTGATCATCCCGTGCAAAGGCGAGCGCAAGACGAGTTTCATGGTGTGATTGACGACAGGCGGGATACGGGCATCCGAGGTCGTTTGGGACATTTCAGCGCCTTTCTTGCGCAATGGGTGATTGCGAAACCAAACCTACTTGCGTGCTTTCCATCTCATGCCGCAATGCCTGCTCCAGTTCTGGGAATCGAAACCGGTAACGAGCGGCAAGCAGTTTGGCAGGCTGGATGCGCCGGCTGGATAGCATGAATTCCTCGCCCATCTCACCCATTACCAGGCGCACGACGAAAGCGGGCATCGTGCCGCCCGATTTTTGCTCTATAACCTGGGACGCGACTTTGGCAAACTCGGCGTTGCGCAGCGGGTTGGGGCTGACGGCGTTGACCGGTCCGGATAAGGCCTCGGTGACCAGTGCAAACTCAATAATGGAAGCCAGCTCGTCCCGCCCGACCCAGCTCATCCACTGCTGCCCATCCCCGGCCTGAAAGCCCACTCGCTGTAGGGCCGGGCCGCCCAGGACCGGCGGGATGCGCAGGTGCACCACCCGGATGCCAGCTCCGCTGGCCGGGGCGGTTGCCGCCTCGCCATCCTGTTGTAGCCTGGCCAGGAAACTCGTTCCGGCGGGGCTGCTCTCTGTCAGGACTGTGTCACCCGATGATGGGTAGTAGCCCATGCCCGAAGCACAGATGAGCACCTGGGGTTTGTGTGCGCAGGCCGCCAGCGACTCGGCCAGCAGGCGGTTGGTCGCCAGACGATTGGCGCGGATCTTTTGTTTGGCCTTGGCCGTCCAGCGCATCGGCCAGGGCATACCGGCCAGGTGGACGACACCGTCGAAGCCATCCAGACCGGCCGTGTCAATCTGACCGGCGTCAGGATTCCACCAGACTTCGCTTGGGCCGGGTGTGAGCCTGACCAAGCGAATGGCTTCGTGACCACATTCGATCAGGTGGCGGGTCACGGCAGGCCCAACCATCCCGTTAGAACCTGCAATCAGGACCTTCACTTTCGCTCTCCTTTTCTGCGTAAAGGCCACGCAAGATCCCATTCGGACGACTTCGGGAAGTTGTGGCGTTCGCAGCGCCAGCCCGGAAACGAATGCCATCGGTCAGCCCGTAGAAAATAACCTGGTTGATCCTCCACAGGAACCAAAACAGCGAGATGGCAATCGTGGAAAGCATGTATTCGGGTGTTTCACAATTTCTATCGGGTTATCTCCTTGGGTAACTGGATGATGGCTTCCCGATCTCGCCGGATGCGCCACGACCACACACCCTGCACGGGCCGCGCCGCCGGTAGTAGTAGCCCAAGGTCGCCACCGCCAGTACTACACCCCAGACTGGGAACAGCAACGTCGGGCCGACCTGGAAGATTATTCCCCCGATGAGTTCTATACCCTCTGCCCCACTGGCCGCCAACGCGGCGACCATCTGGCCTAAGCCAGACCAAATCCCGATGCCACCCACCAACAGCAACACCGATACGAGCGAGGCCGGGACGACCGCCAGCGCGATGGGGACCCGGCGTCCAGCCAGGCCGATCACGCGCAGCGAGCGCGGGAAGACCTCGCCCCAGCGCTGCACCAATCCGAGCATGAGGACGGCCCCCACCAGGCCGAAGGTCGCCAGGGAGAGCCCCGAGATCCAGGTCCCACGCTCTTGGCCGAGACGCAGGTATGCCTCGCTCATCCCGAGCGGGAACCCCAGCGCCCAGGCGTAGCGGGTGACGGCGTAGAAGACGGGCGGCACCATCGCCACAAATACGGCGATCCGGCCCCAGCGCGCGGCCTGGCTCGGGCTCGTCCACCCCTCCGGGCCGTCTCGCCGGCCACAATGCAGGCAGGCATCCCCGCTACGACGGGCGTAGCTGACGGTAGCCGCCAGCCAGAGGAACCCGCCGATAAGACACAGCACCTGGTGCACCACCGTCCACTGGGACAATAGCCCCAGATAGACCTGGCCGAACGCTTTCCCGGTGAGGAGCGCGACCGTGGCATAAGGAATGTAGCCGAGGTTGACCAGCAGGTTGAGGCCGGTCATGAGCAGCAGCAGGACCCCGGCGAGCAGTGCTCCGGCAGTGATGAAGAGAGGCCGGAACGCCCTGTTTGGCACCCCACGCAGCATCGCCGCTCCCAATGCCACCGCCGGGATACCTGCCATCATCACGACGATCCAGGCCAAGCCCGCTCCGAACCGTCCGACCATTGGCCCCATAGCATCGGATACGGTTTCGGGGGTGTAAGGGAACCCGCGCCCACCCACCGCCCACGTCAGCCCCAGCGCAGCGTAGATGAGCGACCAGGCCACTGCCGCGTAGGGCGCCCAGCGCTGCCAGTGGCTAACCCCTCCGCCACGAGCGGGCACGACACTGGTCATCCCATTTGAACCAGCGATTAGAGTTTTCATGTCTTCTCTTTATTCTTCCCCCGAGACTTCTGCCGCTCGCAATCTGCCAGCCAGCGGTCGGTGTCAACGGTCTGTTGGCTCGCCGCTTTCGTGATGAATGCGGCAGGATGAGTGATCATGTACTTCACTCGATCAACCTTTCAATGCAGCCGTTTCGAATATGCTCTTCGATGTCGCTAAGGCCGCGAGTCCGCCGCCGGCGACCCACGCCGGTTGAGCAGTGCAGAGCCGCTTCGCGCAAACCGGTCGCGGCGGGAAGCTGAGCTGGCCGCACGTCGGACAGGCTGAACCTTCCAGACGGTAGCGTTGAGCGTTCAATCTGCAGTGGCGCGCGATTTCCACCTTGACTGCCCCTAGGCGCCGGGTTCGCCTTCTGAGTGGCCAGCGTCCGGATGACCGCAGTGTTCATGCGCGGCGTGCGCGCCGTGCGCGTGGTCGTGCGGGCGAAACAGCATGAACGCCGCCATTGCCAGGAACATCACGGGATCCCCAATCCCATACAGGGTGTGGATTGGCAGCCAGGAACAGAGCACCAGCGCCGTGAGCGCAGCCAGTGGAGCGATCATCGCGATCGTCATCTCCAGGCTGTAGCGCCAGGTGGATCGGTGATAGCTCATCAGTGCCATCATCCCCAGCACCATGGAAACGACCATCATCCAATAGCCAAAGAGCGGGTATCGGCTCGTCAGGGCGCCATAACCCATTGGAGCGAGCGCGGGCCGCAGCAGCAGCATGTACAGCCACATGCCGGCCTCCATCGCTACAACCATCTGCGTGAAATGCCAGAGGAACCCTGCCACGCTCGCCGCGGCCCGGCGCAGTTGAAATCCCCGCGGAAGTTCGACGTGCCTGGTACCGATACTCATTGTGATTTCTCCCTAATTCAGTGACGAGCCCTGGAGGCATTGGCCGCCCCTTAGGGCTCAAGCAGCCATCATTCTTGAGCGTCTATTTGTTAGCGTTGACCTTGTCGATCACGCTCTGGAAGACATCCGGCCACCAGTCGGCGCTGCCATCGACCAGACCGAGGCGGACGATCACCACGCGGTCGCGGGGCGAGACGTAGATAAACTGCTGCTGCAGATTGCCGCGCGCCATGTACGCATAGCTGCCGTCGGGCCGTGTCACGCCCCACCACAGGTACTGGTAATACCCATTCGCGGCTTTCCACGGGCCTGACGTGCGCCAGGGGCGGTTATCGGCTCGGTCGGGCGCGGTGGACTCCTTGACCCAGTCCGCCGGGATGATCTGCGCGCCATTCCAGTTGCCGTTGTCGAGATAGAGCTGGCCGAACTTGGCGAGATCGATCGCCCGGGCGTTGAGGCCCATGGCCATCTTCTCGAAACCCGATTGGGTGCTGTCGAGGGTCCACGACGCCGGGTATTCCATGCCCAGCGGCTGCCAGATCTTCTCCTGCAGGTACTGGGCAACCGGCCGGTGCGTGGTACGCTCCAGGATCAAGCCCAGCAGTTGGGCATCGTAGTTGGAGTAGCTGAAGGCCGTCCCCGGCGCATCAGCCCCCGCCTTTACCGACAGGGCCAGAACGCGCAAGTCGGGGTAGTTAGTTGTGAGCGGGTCGTCGGCCAGGCCCAGCAGGCGCAGCGCGTCCGTGTTCCGGGTGCTGATCCCGGCCGACATAGTGAGCAGGTCGCGGATGGTGGTGTTGTCGAGCCCTCGGCCCCGCAGCTCAGGCAGGTAAGCCACCATCCGGTCGTCGAGGCCGCCGATATAGCCTTCGTGCATGGCAATCCCGACCAGCGCCGACATGAACGACTTGGCCATCGAGAAAGACGTGACGACCGAGTCGCGCGTGAAGCCGCTGCCATAGCGCTCGGCGAGGATCGCGCCGTCCTGGATGACGATGAAGGACGTGGTCTGGGTCGCGCGCATGAACTCGCCCAGGCTGGTCTGCCTGACCTGACCACCCTGCTGGTAGCGGATGGTCTGGAACAATTGGGTCGACTGGTTCTGCGGGAAGTGGAACACCGGCGCGACGTTGTTCACAGCGCGCTGCGGGAACCTTGCGGAGTAAAGGCTGCCCGTTCCGGCCTGGGCCATCGCTTTGGCGTAATCCGGAGCGTCGTTTCCGCCCCAGGCGATTTCCCGGGCATAGTACAGCGCCGCGTTGGGGGCCGACAAAGCCCAGGTTGTTCCGACCAAGAGCACAAGCGCGACGACCAGACCGATCGCTCGGCCGACGACGCGCCAGGGAGCAAAATAGTGTGTGGTCAGCCAGGCCAAACTACTGGCCGACCCTAGCAGCGCGAGCAGGATCCAGGGCACAGGCGCCCCGGCGGCATACGGTCCGCTGCCCAGCAGCGCCAGGCCGAGCAGAACCCAGCCGAGCAGGAGCGCCGTCAGCAGCGCCGCTGTGACGAGCAAAGCCCAGGCCGCCACACCCAATGACCAATGGGCCGCGCGTCCGAACCGGGCCGGACGCCTGGCTGTGATCAAGCCTGGATTCGCCGTCATCGTTTTCATCGTTCACCTTGAATAATGAGACAGCCATACTGCGCCAAGCAGATGCGCGTCTAGGGTTAGAACCGCTAGCGCTGAATGAGTACCCAACCAACCCAGAGCGCCAGCGGCGTCGCGGCCGCTAAGGCCAACGCCAGTGGGCGAACGTCCCCTTTGGTGCTGGTTGTCCGCGCGCTGCGGGTAGCTCGCTCCTGGGCCGCTTCTGCCAGTAGCTCGGCATAGTGAATTTCAGCTAAATAGTCGTTGGTTCCCAGTCCAGGGTGGTACATTCTCGCTCCTTCGTGACGGTGCCGCATTCCCCGGCGCGCTACGGAGGCCTCAGGTGCTGTCTTTGGGCAATTGGTCCAACTCTTGAACCGAGATCAGCTTCAGGTTCAAGTCGCGGATCCGGTCTAACAAGCCGTGCAGGGCGGGCTGGTCTGGCACCGAGACCGCCAGGACCGTGACGGCGCGCCGAGCAGTCCCCTCCCCTTCAGGCTGCGCTTCCACCTGGCACGGCCAATCCACCCAATCGGGCCTCACCAGCCCTTCGATTGTGATCATGTAGCGTTCCCCTGCCGGCTGCGGTCGATTCATGCGGGCTCCTTAAGCAAGTCAGCCTTGACTGTCACTATAGGCAGTCAAGGCTGACCTGTCATCGCACCCAGGTTCAATTGTGGGGATGGCGCGGGATAGAACTAAAGTTGAAGCTAGCGGCTGAGGCCCAACTGGCGGGCCCGAATGATGGCCTGCGCCCGGTTGGAAACCCCCAGCTTTCCGAAAAGGCTGTAATTGTGCTTCTTGACGGTGCTAATCGTGACTACCAGCTTTTCGGCGATCGCCTGGTTGGAGAGCCCCTGGCATATCAACTGCAGCACGTCCATTTCGCGCGCTGTCAGTGGCTCAACCAACCCCTCAACTGGGACCGGTGCGTGAACCGTCTGGCCGGAGGATTCGGCGAAGGCCGTCAAGAGCCGATCCAGGTAGGGCGACAGGCTTCCGAGTTCGCTGCCCAGCTCCGTCAGAAATTGCCGCAGCGGTTCTCCTTCGTCGACAAACATACGCACGTAGCCGCCCGGCGCGGCCAGTTCCAATGACCGGCCCAGCGCTGCCAGCGCGCCCGGCCGATCCCCGAGCTGCCGCCGGACCAGGCACTCTGTCAATCGGAGCTGAATCTCCCAGTGCGCCCAGCCGAGCGCTTGCATCGCCCGCTCCTGGCGCTGCAGCCAGGCCAGTAGTTCTGCCCGCCGTGGCGCGTCACGCGACGCGGCCGCGAGCAGGCGCGCGACGACGAGCGAGATGGGCCACTCCGGCGGAGGCGGGCCCGGGCGAAATTCCGCCAGCTCGTGTTTTTGCGCCCACTGCCGGGCGCGCTCCAGGTATTCGGGGTGTTGGCCGCTCAATTGCAACCACAGCCAGGCGCGCTGCGCCGCGACCAGCTCGGATCTCACGCTAGAAATCTGCTCGGCCTCATCGAGATGCGCAAAGGCGGCCCCGGGCTGGCCGCGGGCAGCCGACAGCCGCGCCAGGGCCAGGTGGCCGTAGATGAAGATATTCTGGCCCGCCGTCCATTTGGCCAGCTCGAGGTATTCCTTCAAGAGCGGCTCGGCCTCATCCAGCTTGTTCCATTCGATCAGAATCCCTGCCAGTTGAACCCCGATCTCACCCGAGACCGGCACGCGCGGCCCGAACTGCGCCAGCGCTTCCCGGGCCAGCCGGGTGGCCGCCTCCAGTTCGCCGTGTAGAAAGCTCATCCCAACCAGCATATTGGCCGCTGCCGACTCATTGAACAGATCGTCGCTGTCACGGCCGATCTGTCGCGCTTCCGTGAAAGCCTGGCGAGCGGCTGTCTCATTCCCAGCGGCCCAATGCACAAACCCCAAATTGGTTTGCAACGCGCTGCGGATGCGCCGTTGGTTGTGATCCAGCACTGTGCTGGAATCCGCCGGCAACAGCGCCAGGGCGTTGGCAATGAGCGGGAGCACCGTATCTGCTGGTTCGTCGCGGAAGCGCGCCCAATAGGAGCGGATGCCATAGATGAAGGCCCGCGCCAGGTCGCCGTGCTGCGGATCCTCGGGCAGGGCGCGCTCGGCGATCTGCATCCATTTTTCCGCCGCCGGCAGCGATTCGGGATAAAACGGCGGCAGCAGCGCAATCGCGGCGGCCTTCACAGCGCACAGCAGAGCGCGCTGGTCGATGAGCGCGGGGGGCAGCCGCTCCAGCCAGTGATGCACCTGGGCAATCTGGCTGTGATAGAAAAATGTCAGGACCTCCCGTTCCAACAGATCCGCGGCGTAAGTTTGATCGGGAGCGGCGAGCGCCTGCGCAATGGCCTCGACCAGCAGACCCTGGCTCTCATACCACTGGCTCGCGCGCCGGTACAGCTCGCCAACGGGGGCAGCCGGCAACGACTGCCGCAGCCGGCTGCGCAAAAGGCTGGCAAACAGATGGTGGTAGCGATACCAGCGCCCTTCATCATCCAAGGGGATGAGAAACAAGTTCAGGCGCTCGAGCGTTTCGAGCATGCCCTGACTGGTTTGCGGCTGGCCCAGCAGGCTGTCGCAAGCTTCCGCGCACAGTCTTTCGAAGATCGATGACTTTAGGAGGAAGGCCTGGACGTCGGGCGGCTGGCGGCTGAGCACTTCATCCAGCAGGTATTCCAGGATGAAGCGCTGGCTGCCGCCAAACGCCTGGATGAAGGCGGCCGGGTCGGCGTGTCCCTGCAGCGACAGGGCTGCCATCTGCAGCCCGGCGGCCCAGCCCTCGGTGCGGCTGGCCAGCAAGGCAATCTGTTCTTCTGTGAGAGACAGACCAAAGGTGCGGTTGAGGAAATCGGCGGTCTCCGCCAGGGTGAACTGCAAGCCGACGGTGCGGATTTCGACGATCTGATTGCGGGCGCGCAGCTTGGCCAGCCCCACGGGCGGGTCCACGCGGGTAGCCAGCAACAGCCGCACGTTAGGCGGCAAGTTGGCCAGGAGGAACTGGACGCTGTGGTTAACGGCGGAGTTTGTTAGGTAGTGATAATCGTCCAGCACCAACAGCAACGGTCGCGGCGATTCACTCAATCCGTTGAGCAGCGCTGTCAGGATATCCCGGGCGGAACCTGCTTGTGAGCCTTCCAATTGCTCGATGGCCGAGTGCCAGGTCTGATACTGCTCGAAGGTCAACGCCTGCTTCAGCGCTTCGATCAGGCAAAGCAAGAAATGTGACAGGTTGTTGTCGGCCTCATCCAACGACAGCCAGCCAACGGCGGGCGATGCAGATGAAGCGCCGGTTCTACGCTGAAGCTCCGCGACCCAGCTCGCAACCAATGAAGATTTGCCGTACCCGGCCGGTGCGCAAACCAGGATCAGGCGCTTGGCGGGCTGCCAGACCCCGTCAAGCTGCGTGGCGAGACGCGGTCTGGGCACCAGACCCGGGCGTGGTGACGGAACAGATAACTTGAGCGCCAGGATTGGCTGAGGCATGTGGATCGATAGCAGCTACTATGAATGTTACAACACCCTGGCAAGCTGTTAATCAGCCCATTTGCATCAACTCTATCGGCTTTCTTGCCTGCCGGTCCTGGGGTTCATCAGCCTCAGCCGCGCGCAAGCGATCGTCCGGGCCAGGCCGTTGGCTTTCAGCGGACTGGGTCAACTTAAGTTCTAGCCCACACCACTACCACAATTGAACCCGCGTGCGATGACAGGCCAGCTTTGACTGCCTATAGTGGAACGAGTGGATAACCAAGCTGGCATGAATTATTCGCAACCGGCCATGGAGCGCAACACAATCACAATGGATCCGAGTGGACAGCATCCAGTCGACCTCTGGCTCGAATTTTGCCTGGAGCGGAGTGGTGGTCGAGATCCAACCAACCCGGCTGGCCCTTCATTCGCGGACCGGTCTGGGGAACATAGAAACGATCGATTTCTGATCTGAAAGGAGAAAACCCATAGGAACCATCATACTGATCATCGCTTTTGTCATGGAGGTGGTATTTACGACCTATTGCCTGGTCACGAAATCCAATCAGGACAAGGTCAAAAGCTACCTCCGTATCGGCGCGTTGGCGGCGTTCGTTCTCTTCACCCTGGTCTCGGTCATTGAGTGGGGCTTCACCTGGTACCTGCTGGCCGCCTTGCTAGTCATCTGGGCGGTGCTCGGGGCCTGGTCGCTGCTCCGCAAACCGGCTGAGAAGAAGAACTTCAAGGCGTTGCCCGCCGTCCTTCGGACTCTCGGGACACTGCTGTTGGTCGCCATCGCGGTCACGCCGGCCCTGATTTTCCCGCAGCATCCACGGCCTCCGGTGACCGGACAGCACTCGGTCGCCACGGCTCTGTTTTCGTACACCAATCAAAACCAGACCGAGACCTTTACCAACACGGGCGAGAAGAGACAGGTCAATGTGGAATTCTGGTATCCGGCGGATGCCGCCCGCGGGGCAACCTACCCCCTGGTCGTGTTCTCCCCCGGCTCGATGGGGCTGAAAACCTCCAACACTTCGACCTTCCTGGACCTGGCCAGCAACGGCTACGTGGTCTGCTCGATTGACAACCCCTATCTGGCCCTGTACACCCGGGGCAGCGATGGGCGTGTGATTATTCAATCGCCGGTCTTCCGGCAGTGGTTATACGACTACAACGCGGGCAAGTATGATGCCGCCACAGCGGTTCAACTCGAGCACAAATGGATGGGCGTTCAAACCACCGACATCCAATTCGTCCTGGACACGATCCTGACCGCTGCCGAGGCCCCCGGCTCGGCGGCCGTCTATCACCTGGTGGACAGGCAGAAAATCGGCTTGATGGGACACTCGCTGGGCGGCGAGTCAAGCGCCCAAGCAGCCCGAGAGAGGCTGGCAGGCGGAAAGAACGACATCGCTGCGGTCGTCAACCTGGATGCCGATCTAGGCGGCGAATACGTGGATGTGGTGGGCGGCAAGCCCGTGTTGAACAACACCCCCTTTCCTGTCCCAATCTTGAACATATTGACCGATGACCTGACGCGCCCCATCGCGGCGGTACCGAATGCCAACGACGTCGTGGCGGTCAAGCACGTCATTGCGAACGCACCGCGTGGCTACGAAGTCGATTTGGCGGGGGCTAATCATCTGAGCGTAACCGATCTGGCCCTGGCCTCACCGTTGTTGACCTCCCTGTTGAACGGCTCCGTTCATCACGGGTCCGTGGAAGATACCCATCCCTTGGCCACGATGGAGAAGCTGAACGCGACGGTCCTGGACTTCTTCAATGTCTTCTTGAAAGGGGAAGGAACCTTTACCTCAGCCGGATCGGAATAATAGACGGCACAAGAGCTAACACAGGGGAAAACTTAGAATGAACGCCTCAACTCGTAACAACTCTGTGGCGAATTCGTTGGATCGCCAGACCGATCGCCTGGCCTGGCTATGGCTGCTGGTTGGCTTTGGACTATTGTCGTTCAGCGCCTGGCAGACGATCATCCCGCTGGCGGCGTGGCTGGCGCCCGTCTTCCTGCTGCGCTTCGCGCGCACCTCGCCGCGCCCGCGGCTGACGAGCCTGCTGCTCTTCGTGGCCTATACGGCCGCGATCCTGATCGGAACGCGCGGCACGGCGCCGAGCGATCCGTGGGTATTGGCGTTCGCCGTCATCACGACGCCGCTGGTACGTGGCGTGGTCTACGTGCTGCCGTTTGTTGCCGACGGCCAACTTGGCCGCCGCTTGGGCACTTGGGGGCGGCTGCTGGCTTTCCCGCTGGCCTACACCACTGTGGACTGGGTGCTCTCGCTGCTGCGGCTGACCAACGGCAACGTGGGGTCGCTGGCCTATTCGCAGTCCGCCATTCCGCCCGTGGCGCAGCTCGCCTCGCTCACCGGCATGTGGGGCTGATCTTCCTGCTCACCTGGTTGGCT
>Ga0209166_10001842_pt1 | contig 16871 bp, 16 predicted proteins | sample Coa_R1_3_FD_187151 | JGI IMG/M metagenome (GOLD analysis project Ga0209166, IMG submission 187151) | Surface soil microbial communities from Centralia Pennsylvania, which are recovering from an underground coalmine fire - Coalmine... | ecosystem: Environmental > Terrestrial > Soil >... | reverse complement strand
TGTGGGAATTTATGCGCGACAACTGGCTCTCCAACCGGGTCTTCAGTTCCTATGACAATATCGTGGACCACTGCTGCGACGCCTGGAACAAGCTCATCGACCAGCCGTGGCGCATCATGACAATCGGTCGTCGGAAATGGGCGCGTCAGTCGTGATCAATGCAGGTTGGTATAAGCGGTCTGGCGCTCGCGCTACGCGATCGGTTGAACTCGAGGTGCGGTCCAGTCGCGTAGGGTCTAACTGGATCTCAGGATGGGGCGATAGATGGCGACTTCTCCTGCAGGTTCGTGTCCAGACGCCTCGCACACAGGCCGATCAGCTCTGTGATCAGCGGCGGTGCGCCGGGCACCGGCTGAAGGAGCTGCCGGAGGTCGTCGGTGGCAAGCTTCAATCGGCCTGTCCCGATCGCGATGAGGAACTCGGCGGCGGCTTCGCCACGCCAGCCGCCGCTGCTCTCCAAGATCCTGCGGATCACGCTTCGGGCCTCGGCGCTCGCCTCGCGGTCGCCGGCGTAGTTGAGTTCTGCGGGCCGGGCCGCCCGTAGGATCGCCGACTGGATGACCCCGTCGTTGAACCTGCCGAAGTTCTCCGGCCCAAGAAGGGTCTGCTGGAACCAGTCGCTACGAAGCGCACGGGGTTTGTTGATCTCCGCGTTGGCCCTGAGCTGCTGCAGGACCGACGAGATGGTGAAGAAGACATCAGCTTGGCTGTGGGGATCCCCGGGCGCGCCGTCTTGCCAGAATGCGAAGCCCATCTGGAGCCTGAGAGGAGCCGTAGGGTCCGCGGGAAGGAACAGTTCATCGATAAGAGGCTTCGAGGTCTCCTCGAGGCGGTTCCGTCTGGCGGCAAGCGTTTCGGAAAGCTGGAGTTGGCCGTCGGCGACAGCCTCCCTGTAGAGCGAGAGTTCCTGGTTCCACGCATTGACGAGCGAGGACGGCGGCAGCACCATCTCCTCTACGACCGCAAGCTGGTGCGGAGCGGGGCGGTCGGTGAGGCCGAGCGTCTTGCCTAGCGCGTCGCGGCGGGCCTTTCCCGCAGTGTTGGCGACGCCGACCATGTAGATGATCGGTGCTTCCGGAAATATATTGCGGAGCTCGCGGCTCACATCGAGGAGCATGCGCCCGTTCTCGATGACGGTTGCTACGACAAGGACAGGGTCGTCGGGCTCGCCAAGCCCCAAGTCGGCGGCCTCGTGGTCCGAACCGCTGTTGGAAGTGTTCTCTTCCTGTCTGCTTCGAATTCGGTCGCGAAGCTGTTCCAACGAATTGCGGTCGTGAAGCTTCGCGGTGTCCTGAGCGCCGATCTGGTCCAGTATGCTGCGAGCGAGATCGAGAGACGCCCGATCGGCCGCGATGCAATGGCGGACGCCGGCCGGCACGTAGCGCCGCACCATGAACCGCAGGCGTGTCCCGAACGCCTCGCTTTCATGCAGCCGGCTCACGGCGATGTGGTGAAGCCGTTCGCCGGTCGTGCGGTTGCCGAGCCCGACCTGAAGGATGCGGGTTCCCTGCAGACGCCGCATCTGGTCCGCAAACTTCGGCGGGGCGTCGTCACGATTGACGAGCACCGGCTTCGGCTGCGGACCAGAGATGTCGAACTGATCGCCGCGCAGAGGAATTCGCGTCGAGCCCTCGGCGCAGTAGGCGCACTCGTCGGCCTTGTAGACCTTGCGATCGTCGGCGAAGCCGTCAGGATTCGTCCTGTCGTCTCGCGCGAGGTCGCAGGCGACGACGAGGCCGTCCGGAAGTGTTCCAAGGAAGAGGACGTGCACGATGCGGGCGCGGTCGAAGCCCCTCTGCTCGAGATCGCCCGCAAGACCGCCGCTGGACGATGCCGAGATCAGGGCGACGGCTTCCTCGATGGTTCCGAAGTCGAACTCGTCCAGCCCGCTGTAGGAGCGGAAGTTGTCGGCCAGAAGGGGCCGGCGTTCCGGAGAGAGGGATCGCCAGTGTTCGTTGACTGCCGCGACGAGGGAATAGAGCGCGGGCGTGTCGACGTAGGCGAAAACCGCATCCTTCGGAATGTGAGTCAGTAAGGCGAAGGCTATGAAGCTGATCTCGGCCTGACGGATCAGAATGTTCGAGAGTCTGATGAAGCGGTCGGTGTGGCGACCTGAGGGATTTTCGAAGTGGTAGGTGGGCGTCGAGACGACGAAGCCGTTGCGCTTGCGGAAGATGGCGGTCACGCCGCGGCGCATGATAGCAGGAAGATCTAGCCCCGACCGGCCGGGGCCTAACTGGATCTCTGTGCGAACCGTCTCGGCGCCATACTGGTCGAAACCGACTACTTCGATTCGTGTCCGGCCACAGAAGCGCTGAAGTGCGGCCTTGGCGGCGCGGCGTTCGGTCAACGCTTTGACGACGGTGTCCAGGGCAGACTCTCGGACGATCAGAAGCATCTCGTCGGGAGCGAGGTGCGTGCCCACCTGGTCCTCGACAATTCCCGCGAAGTCATCTTCCGGAAGCGTGTCCGCCGCGAGGAAGAGGATGAGGACGTCGGTCGCGGCGGTGCCGCGGACGATCTGGAGCCGTTGCTCGAAGATGGGGTTCATCGCGGGTAAGTCAGTGGCATCAGGAGGGTCAGGAGAGATCCCGTGACTGGCGCCATCGGTGGACGGCTGGATCGCCAGTCCAGTAGCTCGGCCGGCGCATCGAACGGTTGGTGCCGACCGCGCGCAAGGTCGGCGTAGAGCGATTGCCGCCCGGTGCGCAGTCTGAGGAATCCGTCCCGCTGTCGGAGGACCTCGATCACGTTGGAGAGGCCTTGGCCCGATCCTGTGGCGGTCTTGCTGCTTGCGTGTCGCGCGAAGCAGTCGATGACCGCCATTCTCTCATCGTCGAAGGAGATCTGGGAGAACGGGCGTCCCAGCCATCGCGGCGCGAAGCCGGGCCCGGCATCGAAGACCGAGATCTCGACCAGCTCGACATAGGCCTTCCCTTGGCGGGCGGGTTCAAGGCGATCGCAGTAGGCGGCCAACGGCCTCGACGTCGAGACCATGGCCTGTAGCGCTTCTGGAGTGATCGAGTGCAACCGCGCCTGCAGCCCACGGAGCGAACGCGGAATGGCGTTGCCGTTCTCGTCGCGCCGCGCGTGGTCCTCGGTGTTGCGGAAGAGCTCATAGAGGGCGTCCGCCAGCGCGGGCATGAAGTCGCGGTCGAGATCCTCCCGATACTGAGCCGGGACGATGGCCTCCTCGATCGATTTAGCCAGCTGGTTGAAGCCGCTTCTCGACTTAAGCTTAGCGGAGCCGTCGGCACTCGTGATGTAGAGCGAGACGGGGGCCGAACGGTTGAGGTGATCCGCGCAGACTATCTCGATCTGGCGACCGCGGGACATGGCCCTCGCGTTCTCTCCCTGGATTCCATCGAGACGCTCCAGTGCGAGCTTGCGGAGAGCACCGAACACGCTAGTGCCGCTTACGTCGACGGCTTCCTCTGAGAGCAGCGCTGCCGACATTCCCGAGAGCGTGCGGGAGAAGTTCTCGAGCTGAGCGTCTCCCGTCGTGTTGAGCGACAACTTCGGTCGGCGCTGGGCGCTCGCCCATGTCACCATAGCCTGAACGAGCGTCGCCTCGGTGCCGGCGGCGAGATGGCGCAGGCCTACGGGTATGATCATCGTGCGATCGAGCTGCTCGCCAGCCAGTCCGTCGAGAAGGCGCTCAATAAGAAGGATCGTCGGCTCGGTCGGAATCTGCATCGCGCCGCACCCTATTGCTACTATTGAACCGAAGAAAGCCGCGAAATATCCGTTTGGAACCCCTGCTGGATGATCGGGTCTGGTCGGCCTGACAGCGTTGCTGCCGATGCTTGCGCCGACGATCGGATCGGATAGCTTCGAGCGATGGGTCCGACGTTGCGATACTGCTTACTACTGCCAACGGGTTTGGGCGGCATCGAAGTCCAGGGACAGGGGGCGTGATGGCTACCAAACCGGCCGAGCCTGCCGATCCGAAGCCGCTCCTCAGCCCCAAGGACATGGAGATCGTGGAGCGCGTCCTTGAGATGAGGCATGGTTATGTGCTCGACTTCTCAGACCGCACGTTCGACGAGTTCATCGCATATGAGGCCGACATCGACGCCACGGCGCCGAGATTCTCGGTCGACGGTGGCTCGAAGGCGAAGCGGCTGCGTCGGATACTTTCGTCGCTGCCGGCCCACCGGCAGGCGGCTCTGTTGCGGGCATTCCTCGAATATCGTGACAGTCCGGCCCGTCCGAACCCGCTCGACGACGAATGGCGGCGTCCGTTCCTTGCGATCGTGGAGCGTCTGGAGGGGATCGCCGAGACGGACCCGCCTCGGCCCGGGGAGAGACCAACCACGGTCAAGGCAAGCGATTGGACGGGAAGGCGCTCGTTCCGCGAGCAGGTGGGCGTGGTTCGCGAACTGGCTCCACTAGCCCTCCGTGAGATCGAGGTCTTGGCCGACCTGGTCGAGAAGGAGCGCTTCAACGATCCGGTGACGGTCGATGCCATCGCCTGTCTCCGCGAGCTTCACGCCCAGCTCGGCGCCTTGATCGCCGACGTCGATCGCGGCGGCCTGACGAAGGCTGCAGTTGCCGCCTTGGAGGCCAACCGGCAGAAGCTGGTCGGTCTGATGCGCGAAGGAGCAAAGGTGACGGTGGTCGCGCCCGCGATGACACTCGGTGTTATGCACATGCTCTCGTGGATGAGCGGCGTCGCGTCGGACTCTACGATGGTCGCGGGGATCTATGCGGCAATCCTCGGCGCGGACGTGCTCAAGTCCATCGGCAAGCGGACGAGCATTGCGCCGTAGTCGTGGCAATGGGGTCACTGGGCAGGGCTCACGCGGCTTCGTCCAGGATGCCTAGAACGGCGACCGCGCTGACTTTCACCATGCGACAAGGCCTGCTTGTCGCCATATGAGGATAAACAAGAGAAGACACGATTGCGCGCCGCATGTCTGCAAGCACGGGCGATCCGCCAAAAGGAGCCCGTCGGCAAACGGCCAGTAAAGGCCAGTTCACTGGAGCGGAAGGGCGGTTAATAATCGACTGGCTTCGGTAGGCCCCTTTCGTTGTCGCAATCGGCTGTATTGTGTGTGTCGTTATACCAGTTTGGCCAGGGCCTTCACCCTCTGATGCACAATCTCGACTCTGCCGTCAGGGCCACGGATATTTCCGTAGAGAAAGTTCTCGAAGTCCAAATGTTGTAGCAGCGCCTGAAACTGCTCTGACAGGTAGCTGCGGACCTCGTTTGGCGCCGCCTGTACTTCGTCCAAGAGCGCCGGCCTCCCATCCACGACATTGATAATGTCTTCCAGGTCATGGCTTCCGAGAGGGTCGTTCTGGCCCCTTCCACCGTAGGCTTCCAGTTTGGTGGCGAGAAACAGGGGCGGCGTCAGATGCTTTATCACACGCCCACTCGGAAGGGCGTACTTGATCGCGGTGTAGATGCCTTGTTTGTACCAGCGGTTGCTGAATCCCAAAATATTCGGATCGTCGGGCATGAAGTCGACCTTGAGGTTGCCGAGCCGCATTCGGCAGATGACATCGTCATCTCCCGACACCGTGAAACCCTTCTTGCTCAAGGTTTCCTGGAGTTGCATCCACTGCGCCGTGCCGGTCAGGCCGACAATCAGGTCTACATCGTCAGTGGCCCGCACTTCCTGCAGGGTGATTTCGTCAGTGATGAGCACGGCGGTTGAGCACCCGCCTACAAACACCATCTGCTGGCACAGATCATTGCCCAATGCTTCGGCAACAGTCTCCAGCATTGCGAGGAGTTCACCTTGAATGCTCATGCGCGCGCCATCCGCTCTTCGAACCTGTCTTGGGCCAGATTTGCTTCGCGCTGATTGCCCAGCCTGATCGCATCGACCAGGGCAAGCAGCTCGTAAAGTCGCTCATCTTTGAGAGCTGCTTCGGGAACAGACTTGAACAGGGGCGTGATTGATGACCCTCGTTGGCTCCCTTCGGCGTAAGGCCATACGTGGATGTCCGCGCCAGAACTTACGAGCTGCCCTTCGAGCATGGGCGCAGCAAAGCCGGTGGCGACGCCACGCTGCGGTGCACCAGGTTTGGCAGGGAATGCATATTTCAGCCCGTGCTTTACAAATTCCGTGAGGTTGCGGCGATTCACTTTCGAGCGATCGTTGGATTTAATAGCCAATGTGGCAGCGACACTGCGTCGGAGTGATGCGCTAATCTCCGTTTTGCTAATGCCCAATGCGCCCTCCAGACTTCGCAATGCAAATGGGTTGGAGTGGACCGGTCCATCAGGACAGCCCTGCCTGATCTGAGCCTCCAGACTCACCAGCTTGAGCAATATGACGATGTCTTGGCTTTGCATGGTGAACTCGCATGTCCGCTGTCCTAGGACAGAGGACAAATATGCTCCGAGCCCTCATGTTGTCAACGGCGACTTCTGCCAAAAGATGATGGATGTAGGGGAAACTGCCGCGATAGCTTTCCGCCTCCTCAGAACCCTTCGGTCCGCAAACGGCCCAAGTCCAGCCGTTCGGTAGCGCGGTGTTGTTATCTCCGCTTTCGCCGCTGCCCGGCCAACAGCCGTCAGTCCGGAAGCGGCCAGCTTAAGCCGAAAAGTAGCCCGACAAGAAGGGCCGGCTAGTAGACGCTGAGGAATTTCCCGGAGCCCAGAATTCGAACCAAAACCGATTACCACAGGGCTATCGAGTGAGGGAGAAATATGGGGAGCAAAGCGACCACAAGAAAAATGTTTGACTGAAAAATCATGGTAATGCGCCTGATTCAGGGAGGACTCCCGCCCGCCAGCAGCATCATGCAGGGCCATTCAGCCCGTTCGCCAACGCGCCCCGTCGAGGGAGCGGGGGAAGATCGACGGGGCGCGAGGGACGCCACAAGCGGGCCGGGGGCGTCAGGCCCGCAACGGTGGATTCCTGTTCGAGGCGCGGCGGTTCATCGCCCCTCCCCTCACAAATTCGGATCGCGGGTCCAGCGCGGCGACGCCGGGCGTCTGGAACAGGCCTCTTGCCGCGCTTTCGGCAGGCGGGCGACGTGCGCTTCGAGTTCCGTCGCTCGCGCATGATATTCCGCCGCGCAGGCGAGGATATCCGCTCGCGCGGTCGAACCCTGCGCACTGTCATAGGCCGGGAAGAACTGGGATTCCTTCAAAGCGGCCTCGAAGGTGGAGGCCAGCCGGTCCTGCGCCGAAGCGGCCAGCTGACCGGAAGTCGCCGTCTGGCGTAATGCGGCGCGCTCGCGGGCATACTCGTCGAGGCGGCCCTTCAGCTGGGTGTAGTGCTGGTGCTCTTCGGGCGAGTCCACGGTCGTGGCGAAACGGTCCAGACGATCGCGCAATTCATCCTGTCCGGTGTCGACCCCGGCCGGATGGGGTTGCGATATCCGTTCCAGACCAGCGCGCCACGCCCTAACGTCGCTGCTGATTTCTAATCATTTATTTCTAACAGAAAGCTAATGATGTCGGTTCGGGGACGCCCTGTTGGCGACTGGCGGCATATGCTTTGGTAGAAGGGAACAGCGGAACCGACGGAGAGGGCGCATGTTCGTGGCGGTCTATTGGTGGCGGGTCCATCCCGGCAAGGAGGAGCAGTTTCGCCAGGCCTGGCGCCGCGGCACCGATCTGATCCGCGAGCGCTATGGCAGCTATGGCTCGCGTTTGCACCGCGACGCCGACGGGCGCTTCGTCGGCTATGCCGAATGGCCCGACGAGGGGACGTGGCGCGCGGCGTTCGAGCAGAAGATGGTCTATGACGACCCCGCCACGCGAGCGGCCTTCGTCGATGCGATCGCGGAGGTGCCGCCCGATGCCGACCCGATCTTCACCATGACGGTGACCGACGATCTGCTGCTTCGCGCCCGACCCGGCGGCCCGGGATAGGGATTGCGACGGACGCGGACAGACTACTCGGAATGGGCGGGAATTTCTCCGATGGGTGATTAGCAAACAGGGGGCGATGCGGGATAGCTTCCGACGCGACGCGCCGAGCCGGGAAGAGTGCCGGTCCACACTCATTCACCGGCCGCATTCGGAGCGGAATGCACGTCAGGCGCGCGCTGGAGGGGCAAGCGCATACCGATGCTGGACGAGGTTGCACCCAAGAATGGCTTCCTGGCCGAGGAATTGCTTCGGGTCGTAGCCGCGCAGTTGCATGACCCGATGATCATGCTGAGCCTGCATCAGGAGGGATGCGAGCCGCGCGTACTGGCGGCGCTGAATATCACCGATGACCTGGCGCGGCACGTCGCCGCCTCCGTTGGGCATGATCTGGAGCAGGAGCAGGATGCGGTTCCGCGGGCGTGGTTCGGCACCGCGCCATTACGCAACGGCAGGGTGCGGATTCAGGAGCAGAGCCTCGCGCACAATACCCTGCGCTACCGCGTCGATGCACGGCGATCGCTGGCGCTCTCGACCTGCGGCCCCGATGTGCAACGCCGCAACGGCAGCCAGCTTTCCGCGCGGACCCGTGCCTTCATCGAACTGATGCTCCACATGCTGTGGGAGGCCGAAAGCAGCCGCCAACGGGGGCAGGCGCTGGCCGCCATGCTGAATGCCTTCGACATCGCCATCCTGTTGCTGGAGGGAAGCGGCCATGTCAGCTTCCTCAACGATCGCGCGCGCGCGCTGCTGACGCGATCGGAGGGGATACGTCGTTCGGGATCGGCGATCCTTGCCTGCGACATGGAAACGTCGATCCGGTTGCAGACGCTGGTCCAGCGCGTGCTCGACATGGACGACGGATCGATCGAGCCGCTCGCGCCCGGCCTGCTGCTGCTGCCGCGGCAGGGCAAGACGGCGCTGGTCGCCACGGTGACGCGGATCGCGCTGGGGGGAGATGCAGCCCCTCCGGGCATCGCGGCGGTCTGCATCATCGATCCCGATCGCCGGTCCAGCGCGATGGCTGAAGAGTTGCTGCGTGCCTATGGTCTGACCCAGAGCGAATCCCATCTCGCCCTGCAGATCGTCGCCGGGCTGTCGCTGACCGACGCGGCGGCACGGATGAACGTCAGCACGCAGACCGCGCGGACCTACCTCAAGCAGGCGTTTTGGAAGACCGGGACGCACCGTCAGGCGGATCTTGTGCGCTGCGTGCTCAACGGCCTGATGCGGATCGGGCAGCTGGTGTGAAGCCCCTGTTTGGGAGGGCGCACCCCCGCAAATGGGGGGGGCGGACGGCGCAGCTGGGGACTGATTTTCGCTGCCCCCGTAGCGCTAATATGAGGTGCTTCGCGGGTCGATGCGTTCGGGGGCGCCGTACACAGCTCCTGCGATGATGCGAAGCCGCATTCATCACCAGAGGAGCTAAGATCATGAAGGGCATGCTATATTTGGGCGCAGCCGTCGGTGCTCTTGCGTTCGCGACTGTCCCTGCGCTTGCGGCTTCGCCGGGCGACGCCAATGGGAACATCGCAGGCGCGACCGCAAACGACGATTCGACGGCGAACTGGACGGCGAACCTGACATCGACGCGGACGGACAATTCCAACAACAGTGATTCGAGTGGCGCCGGTTCGGCCAACAACGATAGCACCTCAAGCTATTCGGTGACCACGATGACCTCGCCGGCCAGTCTGTCCGCTTCGGTGACGGGCGGCACGGTCAATATGCCCTATTATGCCAATGGCGGCCGTGGCGGTCGTGGCGGCGGCGCCGGTGATGGCGGCAATGGCCGCGGCTCCGGCACGGGCACGGGTGGCGCAGGCGGCGGCGGCGGCGGCGGTGGCGCCGGCGGCGCGGGCGGCACCAACACGGTGTCGTGGGACGTCACGTTCGATGGCGGATCGCTGGCGAACTTCGCCGGACTCAATGCGATGAACATCAACACTGGCTTCTTCGCCTCGCAAAACGCGAATGTGAACGTCAATGCATCGGTCGGCACGCTGACGCTGCCCCGCTGATCGCTTTCGGGCCGGCCTGGAGCATCCCGGCCGGCCCGATCTCTTCATGCGGAGGGGGAGGCTTCCGATGACACGCATATACCTCGCGTTGGCTGGGCTGGGCCTGGCGATGAGCGCCTTTCCGGCGATGGCGGCGGCCGAGCCACCCGGGCCCTCGCTGGCCCCGTTCCAGACCGCCCCGGTGGTGAGCGACGACGTGCTGTCCGGCGCGCATGCCAAGGCCGACTTGTCGCGGGTCGACCAGGTCGCGGCGGTGCACAACAGCAGCACCGTCGCAGACAACACGATTACCGGCGACTTCACGACTGGAATGGTGTCGATCGCCAGTGACGCCTTTGCGGGCACGACCGGGCTGACATTGTTCAACATCAACACCGGCAACAATGTCGCCATCAATGCGTCGATGAACGTCAATGTCGCGATCCAGCCCTGAACGCTGGGTGGCGTTGGCGCTGGTACTGCTGACGGGGTGCGGATCGCGGACGATCACGACCTCCGGCCGCGCCATGGTGCTGCCCGCTGGCGAGGTCTCGCCCCCTGTGCACAGCATGCTCGAGCGCCGCTTCCAGACGGTGGTGCGGCAGCGCTATGATTTCAGCTGCGGATCGGCCGCGCTCGCCACCTTGCTGCGCTACCATTACGACAAGCCGACCAGTGAGGAGTTCGTGTTCCTCGGCATGTGGAACACCGGCGATCAGGCGCGCATCCGCCAGCTCGGCTTCTCGCTGCTCGACATGAAGCGCTTCCTCGCCGCGCATGGCGTCGCCGCCGACGGGTTCAAGGTGTCGCTCGACGACATCGCGCAGACGCGCATCCCCGGCATCGCGCTGATCACGACGCAGGGCTACAAGCATTTCGTCGTGGTGAAGGGCCTCGAAGGCGGGCGCGTGCTGGTGGGCGATCCGGCGCGCGGGCTCCGACTGATCAGCGTCGATGCCTTCAAGCGCGAATGGAACGGTATCCTGTTCGCGCTCGACGGGGCGGCGGATCTGGGCAAGAGCCATTTCGGGCAACCGAACGAATGGGCACTCGCCCCGCGCAGCCCGCTCAGCGGCATCCGCATGATGGAGCCGCTCAGTCTTCAGGCCCTCTCGCTCGTCCGCGCGCCGCCTTTCCCGATCGAGCTTTAGGAGGCTGCCATGGCGTATCCTCGTCCGTCTTCGATCCCCGTCCTCCTCGCCTTCGCCGCGCTCGCCTTCGCCGCGCCGGCCCGGGCCGAGCCCGCCGCCTATAAGGCCGCGATCGTCTCTGATGCGGCACTCGACACGATGCGCGGGGGCTTCGAGCTGCCCAACGGCATGGACATTTCGATCGGCATCCAGATCGACACGCTGGTCAACGGATCGACCGTGCTGCGCACCCTGCTGACGGGCAGCGATGGCAGCACGTTGCAGGTTTTCGCAGGCGGCCCGACCACGAGCAGCGACACGGGTAATGCGGGCAAGGGGTTGTCGGTGCACGTCGGATCTACGGTGCTGGCGGATGGTTCCGTGTCAAATGGCCAGCTCGTCCAGCTCACGCCGAATGGGGCATCGGTAGTAACCGAATCGGGAACTGTTCATCTCGTTCAATCAAATGGACAATCGACCGTGTTGCTCGACGGTAATAATCTGGCGTTGCAGCACATGATTGGGGCGCTCACGGGGGCAATAGTGGCAAATCAGGGGAGCGATCGGACGATCGACACCAACGTCACGGTCAATCTGAATATCCAGAATTCGGCGATACCGATCGGTAACATGTTGATGCATATCGACAATGTGCTGCTGGGGGCGGGCGCCAGAGGCACGATGTGACTGGCGGGGCGCTCATGATCGCACTGGCCGCGACGCCGGCGTCATCAGTCCAGGCCACGCAGCAATCGGTACAGCAAATTACCCAGCAGAGTGCGCCGGCGGCGGAGGCCGCGCCATCCGCCGCCGCTCCTGCCGCCGGCGCCGAGGATCTGTCGTCGCTGAGCCTGCCCGAACTGCGCGAGCGCATCGCCGCCGAACGCCGGGCATTGCAGGAACAGCGCCAGAAGATCGACGCGCAGGAGGCGCGGCTCAACCGGCTTCAGGACACGCTCGAGCAGCAGATGCGGCGATCGGGCATGGCGGTGCCGCCCGGCGCTGCGCCCGCGCAGGCCGTCGCGCAGGCGCTGCCGTCTGGCACCACGCCGCCGGTACCCGAGGTCGGCGCCAAGCCGCCGGACGCCGGGCAGGCACCCCATGTCGCCGTGCTTGCCGATCAGGGCGGCATCCTCTCCAGGCCCGGCCGCTTCGTGATCGAGCCGACGTTCGAATATACCCGGGACGATCGCAATCGCTTCATCTTCCGCGGGATCGAGATTCCGCAGTCGGTGCTGGTCGGCGTGTTCGACATCAACGAGAGCCGGCAAGATCTCGTCACCGCCGCCGCGGTCGCCCGCTATGGGGTCAGCAGCCGGCTGGAGGTGACGGCGCGCGTTCCCTACGTCTATCGGTCGGACGGCGCGGTGCTGGTGCCGCTGGTGCAGAACACGCCCGGCAACACCAATGTCGGCACCGTCAACACCTCGAGCCACGGTTCGGGCCTGGGCGATGTCGAGGGGCAGATCCGCTATCAGGTCAACAATGGCCGCGGCGGCTGGCCCTATATCATTGCCGGCGTGCAGATGATCGCGCCGACCGGCACCAGCCCCTTCAAGCTGCCGCGCGATGCGCTGGGCAATGCCACCAAGTCGCCGACCGGCGCCGGCTTCTGGGCGGTCGCACCCAGCGTCACGCTGCTGATGCCGACTGATCCTGCGACGATCTTCGGCGTGCTCGGCTACACCTATAATTTCGAGCGCAATGTCGACACGCGGATCAGCAATGCGCAGATCGACCGGGTCAAGCCGGGCGGTGCGCCGAGCGCCACCGTGGGCCTGGGCCTCGCGCTCAACGACCGGCTGTCGGTGAGCTTCGGATATGCGCACACGGTTCAACTCGGCACGCGCAGCCGTATCCGGCCGATCACGATCCAGAATGGCATCGAGACAACGGGCGATCCGATCACCAGCAAGACCCGCGATCAACAGATCGGCCGTCTGTTGTTCGGGATGAGCTATCGCGTGACCGATCGCACCACGATCGACTGGCTGGTCGAGGTCGGCGCAACGCAGGACGCGCCCGGAGTGCGCACCTCGATCCGTATTCCCTTCGGCATTCGCTGAAGATTTACACGCGAGTTCCCGATATCCCGCCGACAGCGCGCAACAGAGCGCCCCGTCGGCGGGAACATCCGACGGGGCGCGTGATACGCAACACACTCGCGGGTGCAGGGGGCAGCGCACCCGCGCGGATGATAACAAATAACGGAGGGATAGGTTCTTATTGTTAGTCAATATTTCTATTAATGATTATTAATCAGAACAAATATGAACCTATCGGCGCCCTTTAAGAGAACGCCTTGGGTTGGCTCCCCATCTGATCAGCTATTTCTGTCATCTCGTCTGATGCGGGGACGAAAGCCCGACTCGGAATGGGGTGAGCGGTTGAACCATTGGAGTGCTCCATCCGTTTTGCCGTCGCCCGAAGGGGCATTCACAGGAGGTCATGATGGGCAATCAGAACCAAGGCGGCAGCAGCAAGGGTGGCCAGCACCAGCAGGACCAAGGCAAGCGCGCGGGCCAGCAGGGTGATCCGGGCCATACCAAGGGTGGCACCAAGCAGCCGCAGCAGCGCTGAACCCGGCCGTCCGGCGCAGGGCCTCCAGGGCTCAGCGCATCGAACGGGAGATTGCCCCGGCCTCACGGCCGGGGCTTTTCGTTGGAGACGCGCAGATAGTGTGTCGGCGATCAGGCCGAAGGCGGCCTGCTGTCGTCGCTTGTGGTTTGTGCGCCAGGCGTATCGGAATCCTTCTCCCGCGCCTGCGTTTTGCGGCGGTGGAGATTCGCGCGCAGCGCCTCGGCGAGCCGCCGGTCCCGTTCGGTCTTCGCGTCCATGGGTCAGCGGTTAGGCGGATTGCACGAGGTTGCGCAAGCCGCCTTGACGGGGCCGCCGGCTTTCTCCATAGGGCCGCCTCGTCACCGCCCAAGCGGGCGTGACGAGGGGCCGTGCTGCCGTAGCTCAGTGGTAGAGCGCATCCTTGGTAAGGCTGAGGTCGGGAGTTCAATCCTCCCCGGCAGCACCAGCCGGCCCCCTCCCCAAAAAGATCGAAACAGACTTCCCCGGAAGGGGTAGCTGCGCATCGGGGCTGTTGCCGAACTGTCGCGGCCGCGCCGCTATCCTGCTTCGCGCACCGTTATAGCGGCCGGTTTGGCTTGTCTGTCATGGCGTTTGGTTTCATGACCGCGCCCCAACCAAAAGAAAAAGGGGATGGCTACGCGCGCTCGGCTGAACACCGGTGATTCTGGCGCGACCCGTGACTTCCTGCTGTCGCGGCTGGCGCAGACCTATGGCGGTGCGCTGGCCCGTTTCTTCGAACGCCGCGTCCAGGCCAAGGCCGATGTTCCCGATCTCGTGCAGGATGTCTTCCTGCGCCTGAGTCGGATGCCGGACCCCGCCGCGATCGAGAAGCCCGAGCATTTCCTGTTCGTCACTGCCGCCAATGTGCTGAAGGATCGTGCCCGGCGCGATGCGGTGCGATGCGGCGGCCTGCATGACGAATGGGTCGAAGGCGCGCTGCCAAGTTCGGATTTTCCGCCCGATCGCGTCTTGGAGAGCAAGGAGGTGGCGGCGCGCCTGCAGGCGGTGCTGCTCGAGCTTCCGCAGCGTACGCGTGACGTCTTCGTGCTTCGCGTGTTCGAGGGTTTGAAGATGGCCGATGTGGCCCGCGCGCTATCGATCTCCACTCGGGCGGCGGAGAAGCACCAAGCGAAGGCGCTCGCGCGCATGGTCGAAACCATGGGGGAGTGGCGCCATCCCTGACACGCCCCTCCTGACCGAAGCCGCGACCTGGCACGAGCGTCTCATCGACGCCTCGGACCGCGCCGTGCACCATGCGTTCGAGGCCTGGCGCTCGACCAGCGAGGCGCATGCCCGTGCCTATGAGAGCGTGCTGTCGGTCCGTTCGGGGGCGGCGGCGCTGGCGGCCGATCCGGCGATGCTGGCGCTGCGCCATGAAGCGGTGACACGCGCGATGTTCCAGCGCCGGCCGGTGCGGGCCAAGCGCATGGTGGCGATAGCGGTGCTGGCGCTCACGGGCGCGCCGCTCGCCGCTTTCGGGATCAGCCACTGGATCCAGCGGCCGGCCGAGCGCCCGGTCGAGGAGGTGTTCCGCACCGAAGTCGGCCAGCAGGCCAATGTGACGCTGCCCGACGGATCACGCGTGACGCTCGACACCGCGAGCCGGCTGCGCGTCGCGTTCAGCGATTCCGAGCGCAAGGTGGTGCTCGACGGGCAGGGCTGGTTCCAGCTCGCCGATTCCTCGCGGCCGTTCGTCATAGCGGCCGGCAACCGGATCCTGACGGCGGGGGCGGGTACCTATGATGTGCGCACCGATCCGGGGCAGTTGCGCGTGCTCGCGCTGTCCGGCAGCATGGCGATGCGGGCGGGCAGCGGCGATGGCGGCACCTCCGTGGCGATCGGGCCGAACGACCTGCTGACCGCGCGCGGGCGTGAGACCGCGATCCGGCGCTCGGATAATCCGTCCGCCTTCGCCAGCTGGCGCGACGGGCTGCTCCAATTCGACGACGTCCGGCTGGCGGACGCGGTGGGCGAGCTCAACCGCTACCGCCGCCAGCCCATCCGCGTGTCGGGCGAGCGTGCTGCGGCACTCCGGATCAGCGGTTCCTTCCGCGCCGCGGAGACCTCGGCCTTCGTCGATGCCCTCACGAGTGGCTTCCCCGTCCGCGCTGTGCAGGACGGTCAGGCGGGGATCGTGATCGCCGCCCGCTAGCGGCAGCCCGTACTCCGCCGAAAAAATATGTGCGTTGAGGTTCGGGTTCTGGCGGATCCTGCGTCTTTCCGGGCGAGGTTCCACGCAAGACGGAGCCCGTAAAGGCGGGGGAGGAGGCAGATGTCATGGCGTCATCAGCGCTTACCGCGCCGATTTGCATCGGCGGCCATCCTCGCCGTCGCACTGGGGCCCGGCCAGCCGCTGGGCGCGGTTCCCGTTTCCTTTGCGATCGCTCCGTCCGACCTGTCCGACGCGCTCGCGCTGTTTTCGCGACAGAGCGGGATCCAGCTTCTGTTCGCGCCGGCCGATGTGCGGGGCCGGCGGGCCTCGCCGGTGCACGGCCGGATCGAGCCGGAGCGCGCGCTGGCACGGCTGCTCCAGGGCACGGGCCTGCACGCACGGCGGACGCCTGGCGGCGCCTATCTGCTGGTTTCCGATCCCGTGCCCGTGCGTAAGCTGCCGCCTCCGCCAGCGCCGCCGCGCGCACCGACCCCGCCCGAGCCGGTGGCGGTGCAGGATATCGTCGTGGTCGGCACCGCGGGCGGTGGAAGCCGGCGGCAGGACGCCGCCTTCGCGGTGACCACCATCGACGCTGACCGCATCGAGCGGCTGGCGCCTGCCAGCACGGCCGACGTGCTCAAGCTGGTGCCCGGTCTCAGCGTCGAGACGTCGGGCGGCAAGAATGGCGCGAACATTTTCGTGCGCGGCTACCCGTCGGGTGGCGATGCCGAATATGTCACCTTCCAGACCGAGGGCGTGCCCTTCTTCCCGCCGGCGACGCTGTCCTTCCTCGAAAATTCGCAGCTGATCCGGATCGACGAGACGGTGCAGCGGGTCGAGGCGGTGCGTGGCGGCACGGGCGCGCTGTTCTCGTCGGGGCAGCCGGGCGTGACGGTCAATCTCGTTCAGCGCGAGGGCGGGGACGATTGGGCCGGCCTCGCCAAGCTTTCGGCCACCGATTATGGCGAGTGGCGCGGCGACGCCACTTTGTCAGGCCCGCTTGGGCCCGCGACCAATTTCCTCGTCGGTGGCTATTATTCGCGCGGCGACGGCATCCGCAGCCCCCGCTTCGCCGCCGATCGCGGTGGCCAGATCACCTTCAACCTGCGCCACCGCTTCGACGGCGGATCGGTGCTCGTCTTCGCGCGCTATCTCAACGATCGCAGCCAGTGGCT
>Ga0209166_10001838_pt1 | contig 16893 bp, 9 predicted proteins | sample Coa_R1_3_FD_187151 | JGI IMG/M metagenome (GOLD analysis project Ga0209166, IMG submission 187151) | Surface soil microbial communities from Centralia Pennsylvania, which are recovering from an underground coalmine fire - Coalmine... | ecosystem: Environmental > Terrestrial > Soil > Unclassified... | reverse complement strand
GGGAATGCTGACGAACATCGGCAGTTCGCCATTTGCGGCCGGGGCCAACCCACTTGCGGTCGCTGTTGACCCCAGCGGCAAGTTCGCCTTCGTTACCAACGAGGGCGACAACACTCTTTCAGCCTACGCGATCGGTGCCGGAGGCGAACTGAGCATCATTAGCGGTTCGCCGTTTTCGGTGACAAGCCAGCCTCAAGGGGTGACGGTGGATCCGTTGGGGCAGTTCGTATACGTCGACACCGCCGACGGCCACGTATACGGATTTTCATTGAATACCGGAGCGGCGAGCTTGACGCCGATCACCGGCTCTCCGTTTTCGGCCAACGGTACCCTGCGCGACATTGTGGTGCTAAAACAGTAATGCTGTCACGTGCGGGCCTTAGATCCTGGCAGCGGTGCATTGAACGGGCGCGGTGCCCGGATCTCCATTCGCGTTACTCTGGAAGTTTTCTGCAGGATGAGCGCGACATCCTTCCTAAATGTCGGCGTGTTCATATTGCCCATCTGCGAACACAGATGCGCTGTCGAACAAACTGCAAACGGCAAACTAAGAACCATACGATCACGGCGTCGAAGGCTCTGCGCAGGCTTAAGTTCCTATCCTCCGAGCCGGCCCAGCGATCATAAAGAGTGAGTCGTGACCGCCATTTCGATGCCGTTTCCGGAATCCTGAGACTCGACTGGTAAGAGTTGGTAGGCGTGCAGAGGGGAAGCCTGGCCGCGTCGCGGTACTCTCGGCAAGGTTGCTGATCCACCCGGAGGCTTGAAGAGCATGAAAGGGGTTCTCGAAGCGGCAGCTCACTTGATCGAGGACGTGTATTCAGGCAAGATTTCGCCCAGAATAGCTGGCTGTTCGCGCCGCTCCTTAGCCTGGAGATGTGGGCGATCCGTGAGACAGATCTGGAAATGCGCAGCGCAAAACTGGAGCTGTCGCAAATGGAAAGCGGAGCACCTCCGCACGACAGCTTACCGGAGATCCTCCTAATGGCGGAGCAAGGGAAGTGGGCGGGCAGAGGTCATGACGACGCAGCCGTGAACGAGGCCGGCCACAGTTGAGCCGCCGCGGACGGTTCCCAGCGATGCGGCTGGCTGGCGAATTCCCGCGGCGTGCACTTCACATGTTTCTTGAACACTGACGCAAAGTACGCCGGGTTGCAGAAACCGCAACGGTCCGCGACTTCCGCCACGTTGAGCCGCGGATCGAGAAGGGCCCGTTTTGCCAGCTCCACGCGCTGTTGGATCAAGAACTGTTCCAGCGTGATCCCAGTGGTACGGCGGAACACACGGCTGAGATGGCCGCACGAAAGATGGACTGCTTCGGCCAATTGCTGAATCGTAACCTGGGCCGCGCCACGCTCTTCAACCACTCGGCTGATCGCAAGCACAATCTTGTGCTCGCGATGGCTGAACAGCGAAGCCACTTGTTTCGAAAGAATCTCAGCGAAGCGCCGGAAGGCCTCGCAAGCCGCAAACGGACTGGGTGCATGCAGCACACTGGTTGTGGCTTGATCCTTGGCCGCCTTGATTTGACCCGGCTCGGCGCCCCAGCTTACACACTCCAGCGAGAGATGTTCGATGCCCCAAGTCAGCAAAGCGCGCGACTGCTGGATTTCGGCGGCAGAGTGATCGGAGGGCATGGCCTGAGCGAGAAATTCCCGTAGAACGCTGGACGCGCCAGTACCCTGACGAAACGCTTTAAGCAGCCGCGCCATAATGTCCGAAACCTGCGTCTTTCGCGGCTTCGGCTCGCTGACGAATGACACGGTGGAATCGCCGGCAGCCAAGGCAGCGCAGGCCTCCTGATAAGCCTCCAGCAGCTCGGCCGGTTGCCGGTGGTCTTCGCTGATTCCGATACGAACCGCGGCGTGCGTCTGCGAGCGCACCCTGCCCAGGATGCTTTCCGCCATCTCCTGCAGCGAGAGGCGTTGGTGACTGCGATTCCGCACTTCCTGGCTGGTGAAAATGCAAACCTCTCCGGGACGCACCACCATGGCGAGCGCGTTGGGAAGGCTCTGGCAGAAGTCTTCCACCACATGCGACAGGCGATTCAAGGTGGGCGCGGGGCCGTCCTGAGGTGCTGCAGGCAGATGTTCAATCTGCAAAACCATGACTCGGTCCGGAATTCGCTGGAGGCCAGCGCGGCGGGTGAGTTGCTTGAGATCCTCGTGATCGCCGATTTCCCCAGACAACAAAATCGATGCCAGTTCCTTGCGATCCAAACTGAGTTCCCGATCCTGCTTTCTCTGGGATTCGCTGATCAGTTGCAGACGCTTCCAGGAGTTCGAAAGGTAGCGCGCGAAGAGTTCCAGGATGCGCACGGTCTCGGCCACCTGTGCCTGCGTGACTACGGGGACTCGATAGTACGCGTTTTCCAAGGCGGTGAAGTTGATGTGGTTCTGGCCGGACAAGGTCTCCTTAACGAAGCGGAAGCCCTGCGCGGTGGGCGGGCTGGTTAAGACCTGTCCGGAGAATAATGTGCCTAAGTACTCCCCATCGCAAATTACGGGAACCGCAATGTCGGTCAGTCCGACGTGGCATCCGTAAACCTGGGTACAGCCGGTGGCGCGGCATCTCTGCTTGGCGGGAACGTCGGATCGGGCGCAAGTCTCCTCCTCGTGAGCGCCGAACCCGTGAACCAGATCGCAGAAAAGAGTGCTGGGAGAAAGGCGGTTGCCCTCCGGCGCTCCTGCCGGTTGCAACTGAACGAGAGCGTCTTCGGTTCCGACCCGGCTCTTGAACTTCAGTTTGCGCGGATCCAGTTCTTCGGCTTCCTCATGCCACATGAGTTCCACATTGCGAATCGGGCTGGTGTTGTTCAGAAGAAGAAGGAAGTGCTTAAAGAGCTCGAGATCCTTTTGGAATTCGCGCTTAAGATCTCCGCTCAGGACAGTACTTTTTTTCACAGTGCACCCCAGATGGGGTGCGATTGTATTACAACGACATGGCGATGTTCATCACTAAAACGAAGGAAGGCGCCGTTTTACTGATCCAACCATTGAATATTCGCTGTCAACAGTGGGCCCGGATGGTAAGTCCGCCGTCGACGATCAAATCGGTTCCGGTGATGAAGGCGGAACTGTCCGAAGCCAGGAAGAGCGCGGCTTCGCTGATATCACTGGGCATCCCACGACGGCCGACCGGATGGAGGGCGGTCGTCTGCTCTGCCACGGCTTTAGGATTTTCAGAGTTGCGCAGATACTGTTCCCATAAGCGGGTGTCGATGTATCCGGGGCAGATGCAGTTGACACGGATGTGCCGGCCGGCAAGTTCCAGAGCCAGATTCCTGGTGAGGGCAACCATTCCAGCCTTGGAACAAGCGTAAGGGATCGAATCTGGAAATGCATGACTGGCGTGGATGGAACTGATGTTCACAATCGCTCCTCCGGACGGTGGGAAAAGAGGAACGACGGCTTGGGCCAGCAGGAAAGCCCCGCGCAGGTTGACGTTCAGCACCAGATCCCAATCCGCGACGGTCAATTTCTCGAGAGGCTTCTCTCGTTCCAAGCCGGCATTGTTAATGAGAACGTCGACTCGCGGATGAACTTTCTGCAGAGCGCGGACGGCATTTTGAATCTCTGCGGGCTCGCGCAGATCTGCGGCAAGGTACGTTACGGGCCGGGAAGAATCTTGTTCCGAGAGTTCAGCGGCTGTCTGGGTTCCGGCGGTTGAATCGCAGTCGAGAACAAAGACACAGGCGCCCTCTCTCTGGAACAGCGTCGCAATAGCGCGCCCAATCCCCTGAGCGCCGCCGCTGATCAATGCGACGCGGCCGGCAAGGCGGCCCTGGGATTGCGATGGGTTCGGAGTCGTCATTCTTTGACTCTTGTCCGTACCTACTTTGTCTCCGCTGCAAGGAAGATCAGTTCGGAACTGTTGGGCACGCCGAGCGTCACCGGCAGTCCATCTCGCATGAGTTGCTCACCCGTAACGGTGCGATCCGTCGCGCTATGGTCGTGGAACTGGAGCCGATAACGAGTGGACAGTTCGAGACCCTGTAATTGGAACGAGTGGCGCTGCTCGCCTTCGACCGTTCCACGAAACGCATAAACTACGCCGCGCTTGCGCTCCCCATCCCAATATTCAAGCCCGTCCCAATGAATCCCATCCGGACGCGGCGAGACATGATACAGGTTGGCGTCGCGAATCAGAGGACGGAGTTCTTTTTTGTACAGGTCGATCTCTTTCTTGGCTTCGGCGTGCTGCTCGGCCGACCAGGAATTGGTGTCAATCATGATGGTGAACCATCCCATCATCCCGCTGCGCAGCATGAAACGGAAATTCTCAAGGCGCGGCGTCGGCCATTTCTCCACATAACTTTCGAGCATCGCGGCTGGAAGCACGTGGCTGGTGTCGTAAAAAGCGCGCCGGTTAGAAGTGGGATCGTAGGTGTCGGTGATCGAGAAGTAATCGCCGTGAGCCGCCGTGCCGAAATCGACCATGCGCCCACCGTCGTTACAGACTTCCAACAACAGGCCCGGATGATCCTTACGCAGCTTGGAGTAGATATCGTAATAAGCCCGCACCGCGTGATAGCTCACGTCGGTGGAGTTGGAGCTATCTACCCAGTACGCACCCCATGATTTGTAGATGCACTTGTTCAGCGGGTCGGGAGCGGCGTGCGGGTGATCGCTGCGATCGCATCCATGGGCGACCAGATATCCGTCGTGCTCCAGCATGTCGAGGTGGTAATCGGTGACGATGCGTTCCACTTCATGCAGCGCCCACTGCTTCGCTTCGGGCACCCCCAGGTCGATCGTCTGTCCCTTGAAGTCCTCTGGTTTCCAGTCGGCAGGGATATCGCTGACCATCCAGTCGCGAACTTTCGGATCGCGCGCATTCAGGGCGCCGGGTTCGGTGGACAGGCCGGCTTGCGTCCAGTCGACCCAGAGTCCGAATTTCAGTCCGTGCTGGTGAGCATCGTCGGCGATCATCGCGAGGCCGTGGGGAAATTTCTGCGGATTGGGATACCAGTCGCCTACGCCGCGAAACCAGCCGGCATCCACGTGAAACATATCCACGCCCAGGTCGGCAGCATCGCGAATCATGCCCTTGGCTATTTCCTCGTTGACGGCCATGCCGCCGCCCCAACTGTTGTTAACGACCAGCGGATAACTGGGATTTTTCCAGGTCCCCGGATTGCCGAGAACCGCACGCACCCAGCGCCGCAAAACGTTTCCCGCACCGTCAGGGCCGTCGCGGAATCCTCCGAAGAAGACGACTGGTGACTCGAAAGCACCGCCGGGCTCCAGTCGAGTACGAAATGGACCAGGGTCCGGGTTGAGCCCGAGGACGGTTTTCAGGGATTCTTTCTCGCGCGTCAGAGCGATGCGAGTCCGGCCGCTGAACTCGATGCCCGCATACCATCCCCTGGCATCTTTTCGCTGGACCAGCGTCCAGGGGATAATCTCGCGAGGGTCGCGATCACTAAGATCGCCATACGTGCTCGACGTGCCGGTCCAGTGGTAGCCATCCGCGAGTGAGACCTCGTGGGTTCCGACCGCCGACGGGCTGTTCGCCCCTTTTTCGACGAAGAGTTGCTGCAGCGGCTCTCGTGGATCGACCTGCCAATCAAAGGCCAGGCTGTCTTGCATCGGAATCCAGAATTCTTGGCTGTCGAGGTTTTCGATTCGGATCTGATGTTCGATCGGTCCATACGCCTGCGGAGCCCGCCACTCCCAGGTAAGGCGCAGGTGCGGCGAAGCGGACTCGTAGACAAAGGCAACGCGCCGGTCGCTGATCTGGCTGGCGCCGCTGTTGAAGGTCCACTGCAGGGGAGTGTGTTGACCGGCAATCTCGACGGATTCGATCAGCGTTTCAGAAGCCCGGTTCTCCCACTGGGTCTGCCCAGGGATGCTCAAGCTTGCCAGATGAGGAGCCCTGGGTGAGGCCTCGAGTGAAACTTCTGTATCGGCAGTTTGAAGCTTGGCGGCAGTCTGCGCGAGTCCGGCGGAACTAAGGCCAAACCCGAGCAGAGCGATAAATCCGACACGGATTGCACGCAACATGAGGGAGACTCCGGAAGGAGTGCGGAGCCGCATCATGGCAATGATTCGGCTCCGCATTGGCTTAGAAGAAGATGCGAGCCCCGATCTGCATGATTCGCTGTCCGGATTTGCCCATCACGCCGCCAAAAGTGGTGTCGTTGGGGTTGTTGTCAATAGCGTTGTAGTTGGCGTGGTTAAAGATGTTCTGCGCTTCCAGGCGAAGCTCGAAGTAAGTTGCTCCTTCTGCAGCGATGGGGAATTTTTTCAGCAGCGTCGCATCCGTATAGAAAGCTCCGGGATTACGCACGTTGGGGAAGATGAACGGAGAATTCGCCAGGGTAAAGTCGGGCGTTTTTACGAACGCGGCTTGGTTGAGCACCCTTGCGGGGGTGCAAGCGGAAGAGGTGCCTTCGCAACTGAAGAACGTTCCTTGATTCGGATCCACAAGTGAAGCCGAATAGTTGTTGGAGGTCTTCACTTTCACTCCTGGCGCCAGAGAATAACGAATCGCTGCGCCGGGCGCGGTAAGGCCTCCGGGAACCTGCGGTACCAGCAGCGGAGTTCCCTTTGGATTCCAAGTCGTCACCCCTGCGAGGTTCCACCCGCCAATGACCTCGTCGAGGATCTTGTACCCGAAGCCCTGGCCATGGCCCACGAACTGCCGACCGTGGCCGAAGGGCAGTTCATAGGAATAGTTGAGCAATACGGTTTGCGGCACTTCGTAGCCTGCAACTCCGTAGGCCTCCATGAGGTTGTGCGGATTCTGCAGAAATCCACTTCCCGCCGGTCCGCCATGCTGAATATCTTTGCCCCAGGTGTTGGTCAGAGTCTTGCGAATATTGTACGAAGCCAGCAGCGTCAAACCGTGATAGCCGCGACTCTGAATCTGCAGATTAAGGAAGTTGGAGAACGAACGGCCCCACGTTGCTTGCCCGGGAGTCGTGGCGGCATATTGCGGCGAGAGTCCGAGCATCTGACTGAGCGGCAGAGTCGGTTCGCTGGAGAAGGTTTGCGAAAGACCGTAGAAAGGGTTGGGCACCTGCACCTGAAACACGTTCGATCCTGGATTGGAAGCCTCATACTGCGTTCCCAGGGAATAGTAGTCAGTTGGGACGTTGTTTAGGCTCCATCCCCAAAGCGGCATGAGCAGGTGAATGCCTCTCACACCCGTGTAGTCCGCTGTGGCTGTCCAATTTCTCCCTACCTGACGCTGGACGCTAACGTCCCACGTGTAATCCGTGGGTGACTGGAAGTGATTGAGGGTTGCCGCACCACCCTGGGTAGGATTGGCCGCCTGGCCAAAGGTGATGTTGCTGTATTGCGCATTCGTGGTGATACGTGGGTAGTAGCCGAGGTTCGCTCCCGAAGGCTGTGTTGGGAAAGTTCCCAAACCGTGGTCCGGCCCTAATTCACTGACCCAGTGTTGGCCGTCGAGGCTGGAAATCTGGTTCATGGTAATCGTGTTGTAGTAGAAACTGAACCAGTCGGTGGATAGGCCACTCAGCCCTTGATCGATGATGCCGGCGCTGGCGTGAACGACGGTCCTATCGTCGAAGGCGTAAGCGATTCCAAGCCGAGGCTGGAAATTTTTCCAATCGGTGTTGTACAGATTCTTCTGCTTATAGGGTGGGGTATCGAGCAGAACCACCTGGCCGGTCGTGCCTTGCGTCAACCAGCCGGGTTGGGGCAAAGAAGCCAAACCTGACAATCCCGGCGTGGATGTAACTTGACCCCAATTCCAAGTCGAGATCGGATTTAGTACATTCCTTTGGTTTATGAGATAAGTCAGGGGAGTAGATTCCCCAAAATCCCTGGGCGAGCGCGCGCCGTCATGATCCCAGCGTAAGCCCATCTGCACCGTCAACTTGCGGTTCACTTTCCAGTCGTCCATGGCATAGGCGGCTTCGTTGAAACCGTAGGGGGTGATCTGCCAGTTGCCCCACTGGAACACGTGAGACGATCCCATCATCAACTCGGCTAAGGGGAAACCGGTGGTCACGTCGCTGGAATTCTGCCAGTTCTGCTGCGAGCCACCCCCGTTGTTGATCCACGCTACGCCCGTGTGATCGCCGCCGATCTCGCTGAACCGATAAAAATACTGTTCATAGCCCACCTTGATGGTATGTCTCCCCAACACCTTGGTGAAGCCGACTGTACCGTTCTCCGTTTGATTGATAAAAGTGTCAAACTGCGACCCACCCACGTTAGAGAATGCGGAAGAACCGATAGCGCCCACGGAAGCGATATTCAGAACGGGCGCAATATGGTTTGTAGAGCGCGAGGGATTACTGATAATGAGAGGATCGAAACCCCACGTGGTTGTGTCAATGTTGGGATCCGCTTGCGAGCCGTCGCCCGATACGCCATCGCTATAAAGCTTCGCAACGCCAAATCCGAGGTGCACATCCAGAATTGAGGTCGGAGATACAACCCAGTTGTACTGCAAGCTGCTAGTCACATCGTGGTCATAGGTGTAAGAACGCGCAGAATGCAGCCAAGGAGCCGGAATGTTGTTGGTCATGTGGCTCCGGCTGATGCTGAGGTTAAAGCGCTGGCTGTTGGAGAGGTTGTGATCGAGGCGAAGAAAGAACCGATCAGTGGGGCGGGTGATGGCGATGCTGTCGAGGCGGTTATTGCTGTAACCGTCGGCGCCAGGGGTGTGGTTCGGTTGCGGATAGAGCGCCATATAGTGAGCGAATAGAGAACTCTGCAACGAGAGTCCCTGGCTGGCGGCGGGACAAGTGCCGCCCGTGATATCGGCTTGCGAGCAGATCTTGCTTCCATATAATCCGTTTGCGCCCACGGGCGCGCCGGGGACGTGCCCGTAGGCCATCCGGTTTCCGCTGGAATCGAGGTGGAACGGGTCGAAGATTGCGGCGTAGATTGGCTGGGTCAAATCGCCGTTATTGTAGTCGATGATGGTCTGCGAGAAATCACCCTGTTGTTGCAGAGCGGTCGGGACGGTCGTCACTACAGGCGCGCCTGTGTTGTACCGCTCTCCCTCCCAGCCGAAATAGAAGAACGTACGATTCTTGCCATCGTAGACATGCGGTATAGAAACCGGACCGCCGAGCGAAAGACCGTAATTGTTCTGATGGAAAGCGAGGCGGGCCGAGCCAATGTCATTGTTGACCCAGCCGTTGCTGTTCATGATCTGGTTGCGGAAATATTCGAACAGGCGTCCGTGAAACTGGTTGGTGCCGCTCTTGGTGTTCATGGTGATGATGCCGCCGGAGTAGCGGCCATGATCGGCGGTCAACACACCACTCTCAACCCGAAACTCGCCGATGCTGTCGGGCGTTGGAATCGCCCGGTTGACCGCATTGAACTCGGAGTCCTGCAGTTGGTTGCCGTCCACCGCAATGCTGGTGCCATTCACCTGGCCTCCGGAGATGGCGTAAGAGTTGCCGGTGTTAGCAATGAAATATGCGGCGTTTCCCAGCGAGGCGATGTTGTCGCTTACCGGACCCTTTCCCTGGACCTGGGGAATGACGCTGGTGAGATCGAGCGAGTTGCGGTTCAGTTGTGGCAACTCGGTGATCATTTTGTTGTCGAGGACTGTCGACGCGCTGGTCTGGTCCGACTGCAGAAGCGGCGCCGATTCGGTTACATTGATCACTTCTTTCGTCGTAGCGGGCTTCAAAGTGAAGTCCAAAGACAGACGGTCGCCGGTGCGGACGGTCACTTCATTGTGTTCAACCGTGGCAAATCCTTCCTTGTCGAGTGCAACTTTGTAGGAACCGGGAATGAGTTGTGATAGCACGTACACTCCCGCGCCGTTGGTTGTGCCTCTGTAAGAGACTCCGGTCGCCGTATTGGTGGCGGTCAAATTCGCACCCTCTACGGCCGCCCCACTGGAGTCGGTAACCAGGCCCGTAATTTGACCATTCGATGATTGCGCGAATGCACTTTGATTCGCCGCGAGAAAACCCGCGAGCGCCAAGACGCACACCAGTACTCTCAACATGGAGGTACGCTTACAGTTCTTTGCTCGTGACATCATCCATCCTCCCAATATGCCGATTCCCACTGGATCAGCGCCACAGAGATCAGACACACAGACGCGTTGCCACCAAGTGTCTGGCAGTCGGCGGCCGACATCTACCTCAACGACTGTTTTTTCTATCGTTTAATCAGCAGGCTGGGGAAACGTTTTCAGGGCTGCGGAGAGGAAGGTTCCTGGATTAGAAGCTGCTGATCGCACATAACATCTTTCACATGCTGGACGAGGCCGGAGGGCCAGTGAATCTCCAGCGAAGCTTTGCGGTCGTCTGCGAGGCCGAAGTGCACCCGCAAATCGCTGGAGCATCCGTAACCGACGCTATTGGCTACAAACGCGACTTGCGTGCGAGTGCTGCGACAAATCACCTTGGCGCCTAAGGCTGATACATTGCTGCGTGTGCCCTTGAGTTTGAGTCGCAGCCAGTGCTGCAGCGGACTGCGATTCATCCAGAGTTCCACCGGACCGTTGATCGACGTCACCGCAACGTCCATGCGCCCGTCGTTGTCGAAGTCGGCAAAGGCGGCGCCGCGGTGCAGGCGCGCTGCCGCAAAGTCCGCGCCCGCGCTGGTGGAAACGTCCTCAAAGCGGGCGCCGACGTTGTGGAGAACATGGTTCGGCTGGGGCTCGTTTACCTCCAATCCACCGCCTGCAATAAACACATCGAGGCGGCCATCATTGTCGAAGTCGACGAGGCCGCAGCTCCAGCCGCTCCAGGGCCGGCTCAGATTGAGCAAGCCGCTGCTGGCACTGGCATCTTCGAAGGCGCCTTTTCCGTTGTTACGGAATAATTCGAAGGTCTCGCCCCGCAACCCGGTCATCAGGATGTCGGGCAGGCCGTCGCCATCGAAGTCGCGGAAGTCGGCGCCCATCCCTGAGATTTGCCGACCGTCGCCGTTGTAAGCGATGGCAGCTTGCATGCCTACTTCCTTCAGCTTGCCGCCTCCGAGGTTGTGGATGAGAAGGTTGCGGTCATTGTCATTGGCAATGAAAATATCGGGCAATCCGTCGCCGTCGTAGTCGGCGATTGCAATTCCCATTCCCTTTCCCAACAAATTGCCGATGCCCGCCTTCGCCGAAACTTCGGTGAACGTGCCGTTGCCGTTGTTGTGATAGAGCAGTATGGGCTCGGCGCGATATTTGTCGGGATGGCAGTAGGCGCGGTCGGCATTGTCGAGGCCGCCGCAGATGGGATCTTCGCCCGGCGTCCAGTCACAGTAGTTCGAGACGATGAGATCGAGATGCCCGTCGTTGTCGTAATCGACCCAGGCCGCTGCCACCGACCACAACTTTTGTCCCTGAGCGCTGGCGCCGCTCACTCCGGCCGCCTGGGTCACGTCGGTAAATGTGCCGTCCCCATTGTTGCGATACAGAGTGTTGCCGTGGACTCCGACAACGTAAAGATCCTCGAAACCGTCGTTGTTGTAGTCACCGACGGCGACGCCCATCTCATAGCCGTGCCCCTGTACACCCGCTTTTTGCGTAACGTCGATAAAGGTTCCGTCGCGGTTGTTGCGATACAGGCGATTGAAAAATTTGGGGTCGGATTTTTGCAGCGAAGGCAAGGCAGCGCCATTCACACAGTAGAGGTCGGGCCAGCCGTCGCCATCGAAGTCAATCACGCCCAATCCGCCAAGAACGGTTTCGACCTGATACTTGCGGCCGCTGGCGTCATTGCGCAAGACGAAGTCCAGGCCGCAGGCGGGAGCAGCATTCTCGAAGCGAATTGGGCCAGTTGTGGTGTTGGCGCGGAGAGTTTTTGGAATTGTCAGGGCGAGGCCGGCGCCGCTGACTAATTTGGCAAATTCGCGGCGTGTGAATTGCGGGCTACGGTTGCGCATCCGGATCCTGGTCGTGATAGGACTTGTGCTGAAACGCATCCGAGAGTTGCGCGGCCGTGGCAAAGGCCTGCTCCGCGTCGGTGGTGCGACCCATCTTCTTCAGCACGGTGCCTAAAAGATAGTGCAGAGTGCCCTTCTCGTCGGGATAGCCATGCTCGAGTGCGGGAGCAAGATTCTGAAAAGCCTCGTCGAGCGCGCCAGTCTGCGCACACGCTTTCCCAAGTTCGACTTTCCCAGCGACATCCTGCGGATTGCGGGTGGCAAGTTCGCGAAGGTAAGGCAGGGCGGTCGAGTAATCGCGCTCTTGAATCGCGATTTTCGCGAGCGTCCGCTTGGCTCCTGTACGCTGCGGATCAATCTTCAGCGCGGCCTGCGCGCTGGATTGAGCGTCTTCCGTTTTGTCCGCACCGAACTGGGCCTCGGCGAGGCGTTCTAAGATGGCAGGATCATTGGGATCGAGGGTTAGGGCTTGCTGATATTCGGCGACCGCCGGCTCCGGCTTGGCTTGAAGCCGCAGGAGAATGTCTCCCCGCATCGTGTGCATAGGAGCTTCACTGTCTGCGGACTGCTGGACCTGGTGGGCGATGCGGCCGGCCTGCTGCGAGTAGCAGCGCGATAACTGGAACAGCGCGTATGTATCGCTCGATGATGCGGCCAGGCCACGTTCGAGTGACGGAATCGCGCGCGCACATTCGTCAAGAGAGGCAAACGCAATACCGCGGTGGACCCACGCTTTGCTTTGGGCGTCGGGCGGTGCGGGGAGTTTGGTCAGCTGCTCCCACCGTTGTTCGCGGAATAGCGCAGCGGGATCACTGGATTGGCTGTGGTTCGGGGGAAACTCGCAGACTTTTGCTTCCTGTACGCAGGATAAGAATTTTGCAGCCACGCCGGAAACCGCTCCGGCAGGAGCCTGAATCTGCTTCGGCCACTGGCCGGTTTCGAGGGAAAGCGTCTCCGCTGAACGCTGTGCAATCGCATTGAGCCGTGCCTGCAGTCGTTTCCAGTCGTGCGACTGCGCGGCCAACTGGGCGTCGAGCATCCACGCGGCAAGATCGTTCGGATTGGCTTCCAGTGCGCGGCGGGCAGCATCTTCTGCGGCTGCAACATTTCCGGCAGCCAACGAAGCACGGCCGAGATCGGACCAAATCCCCGGCGCCGCTGGATCGAGGTCCGCGCTACGCTGGAGTAGCGAGACGCGCTCGGCGCCCTCGTCGCCGACAGCCAGCGCCCGCAACCGGTATTCGGCCGCTAAGCCCTTGGTCGAACTCCGTAACGAAGTGGAGATGTTCGCAAAGCGGGAAAGGGCGAAATCAACGAATGCGATGGACGATTCCGCGGAGGTGGGCGCGACCGATATAGCTTTCATGTAGGCCGCCGCTGCCTCTCCGAAGATCTCCTGCCGGGCATAAGCCTCGCCTAGATACGCTAGCGGGAACTCTTCCTGCGGCCGCAGTCGCGACGCTTTCTTTAGGTAACGGACGGAGGCCTGCGCGTCTCCGGTGCGAAGCGAATCGATCCCCAGCAGCAGGTTGACGAAATAATCGTCGGGCTGCATGGCGTAGGCACGGCGCAAGAGCGGCAACGCAGCAGAAAACTGGCCGCGCTGGTGAAGATCAAACGCCTGCTGTACGAGCGGCTTGAAGTTGTCTTGCGCAGATGCACCATCGTGCGCGAAAACCATCGCGATCAGAACGAATACGCAGAACCTGACTGCCGCTCTCGATCGCGGGAACGTCCCGAAGCTACCTAGATGCCTCGCCATACGACACGTTCAGGATAACCGTAAAACCGCCGCGGAGTCCTTGAGAGCCGCCGAATCTGGGAAGGAATATCCGATAAACATTGGGTTTGGACTGGATGGATCAGATACTCTTGCGGCGAATCGTAGTGACTGGACCGCAGCGATGAGACTCCTGTTCCTATGCGTGTTCGCGATGGTGGCCCGGCCGGTGCTGGCGCAGAAATCCCTGCCCGAGCTGAAGGATGGAACGATCATCCACGAAAAGTCCACTTATCGGCACGACGGCCCGCTGCGAATCGAAGGGCGCGTGCGGCTTCAGGGAATCGAACTGGATCTTCGCGGACCGATCCTTGTGGCCGCGGGTGCGGATCTGGAATTGGAGGATGTCAAAATCCGAGTCTCCGATCAAGCCAATGCCACAAACGGAGCGAGCGGATTGCGTTGCGAGGGGCCTGCAAAAATTACGATTCGCAGGTCCAGTATGGTCCCCGAAGGGAGCGCCCATCCCATCTGGGTGCTGCAAGGAAGCCTCGTCGTTGAGGATTTTCAGACGGTCAATTCAGAATTCCATCTGGATCATGTCCGGGCAGACCTGACGAACTTCACCATCTTCGAACTGGAAATTTCCCGCGCGAGCGAGGTTGTCGGCCGCCACCTGCGCCTGGTGTTCCTTTCCACTCATAGCGGCGACGACGAGCACCTGGACTTTTCCGACATCCCGGCGGACCAGCCCTTTACGAAGAAACTGCGCATGGGGTCTCTTGCCCAGGCAGATCTGACGGATACATCTGCGGAGTTGTTCTTGTTGTACGTACACGGCAGGAGCGACGTCAGCCTCAACCGGATCGGGCGCGCCCAGTTGGCCATGGCGCCTGATTGCCATGGAAAACTGACTCTTCCGCATGGGATGGTAGGATCTGCGGCATCCCCCGTCGTGGTTCCGGCGCCGGGCGCTTCCGATTGTCAATTCCGCTTCCACTTGAACGCGGTCAACGCCGACACCTGGGACGTTTACGCCGGAGGAAGCGCGGACCTGGAATTCACAAATAGTGTGATCGATGAACTCACGGCCAATGGTCACGCCAAACTTTCTGTGCGCGACTCCGAGATTTACGCTGACTGGCTTTCCCTTGGCGGAGATGCCCAATTGCAGGTGGACCACTCGACCGTCGGAGCCGAGAGACTGGTAAAACAGCGGCCGGATTTGGCCACGAGCCAGGTTCGGATCGGCGGGCGCAGCCGCGCTACGTTCGATCACGTCAAGTTTGACTGCGGCGTAGTTGCCAGTGACGACGCCAACCTGGTGATCCGCGATCCTGTAATATCACCCAATTACATTCGGCAATCAGATCGCGCGACGGTCAAGACCGAACCTTCGCTTCCAGTCGAGCATTCCGGAAAGGAACGCTGATCGATGCAACTGCGCGTAAGTACAGACTGGTCGTACCGCGGGCTTCCCACGGTTGTCCTCGAGAACCGAATGCTTCGGGTGGTGATTCTGCCGGAGGCCGGCGGGAAGATCTGGCAGATCACTTACAAACCCCACGATGCAGATCTGCTATGGAACAACCCACGGATTTCTCCCGCCAGGTTGCCGCTGAACTCGCGCTACGACGACGTTTGGAGTGGCGGCTGGGATGAGCTTTTCCCTAACGATGAAGCGTCGGTGATCGAGGGAGAGAGCTATCCCGATCACGGCGAACTGTGGACTGGAGAGTGGAAGTCCGAAACATTTACGCACGCGGATGAAATCGGTATTCGCCTGAGGTTCGTTACTCCCATCAGTTCTATCGAAGTTGAAAAGACAATTCGTTTGCGGCGGGATCATCCCCGGATCGAGTTCCATCATCGTTTCACGAACCGCGGACGAACTGCCTTCCCGTTTCTCTGGAAACTGCATCCGGCGATGGCGGTGACAGCCCAACATCGCATCGATTTTCCCGCGCTGCAGGTCGAACTGGAACCGGCATTTCCGGGAACGCTGGCAGGGGCCTCGTATCCGGCCGATTGGCCGCAGATTCAAACGCCGAACGGCAGCGTTGATCTGCGCCGCGTCACGCCCGAGGATCACCGCCAGCTGTACTTTTTTTATGGAACGCAAATGAAGGGGAACTGGTGCGCGCTCACCAATGCCGCCACCGGCTTGGCATGCGCTCTGCAGTTCGACTCAGCCGTCTTCCCCTGCTGCTGGCTTTTCGCTACGTACGGTGGTTGGCGGAACTATAACGTTGCGGTCCTTGAGCCTTGCACGGGCTATCCGCTCAACTTCGACGCCATGAAGGCGGCAGGACGCCATCGCACGCTCAGTCCTGGGGAGACGCTGCAAACCGAGATCCGGTTTCTGGTGCAGGAAGGACTGAGGTGCGTAGGGTCGATCGACGCCTCAGGGAAAATGAGCGAGAGCGAATAGCTTCTATACTTTGCTGTCCGGCGCTTTTGGTTCCAACGAAAGCAGGATCGCTGCAACGATTGCCAGCCCCACTCCGACTGCCTGAGTCACAGTGAGGCGCTCATGCAGAACCATGACTGCGAACGCCACCGTGACCAGCGGGTAAAGCGATATCAGCGAGATAACCACTGACGCTTTTCCGCCCGACTCGAGCGCGGTAAAACTCGTCAGTGCTCCAAGCCCGTTCAAAGTTCCTCCGGCGACCGCTGCCCAAAAAATCAAAGGCCTCACGTGCCAGTGGATGGGCACAAACAATACGAGTGTCGCCGAGATGGCGATCATGGCATAGGCAAACCAGATAAAAGAGAGTTCGCTCGAAATGCGGTTGGTCGCCAGCTTTTGGGTCACTCCGGTAACGCCCCAGAAAACCAGAGCAATCGCCGCGAACCACAGCCATCCGGGTAGCAAAGACATAAGACTCCGATCACATGCTCAACAGATAAATGGCGACCAACGCCAGGGCCAGTCCGATCTTCTGGGCATTGCCCACGCGCTCGTGAAGTAGCGTCACCGCGAGGATCACGGTGACCAACGGGAACAATGCGGTGACCGGTGAAACAATGGAGGCCTTACCGCCCATCACCAGCGCGTGGAAGAAAGCGATGTTTCCCGTTCCACCAAGAATCCCAGTGAGAAAGGCCCAACCGATTCCGATGCGGCGACCCGCGCCTCCACCCGCATTCCGCGGTGAGCGCCAGACCATGGCAATCAGCGGCAAGAGGCCGAAGGTGAAGAACAACTGGTTAGTGTTAGCGTCGACGCCCTCCGACGCGACTTTTGAAACCGCGCCCCACGCTCCCCAGACCAGAATGGTGAGCAGCGAAAAGGCCAGCCAGCGTGGCATCCCTAAAATTCTGGGGAGGGCGGCTCGCGAAGAT
>Ga0209166_10001837_pt1 | contig 16895 bp, 14 predicted proteins | sample Coa_R1_3_FD_187151 | JGI IMG/M metagenome (GOLD analysis project Ga0209166, IMG submission 187151) | Surface soil microbial communities from Centralia Pennsylvania, which are recovering from an underground coalmine fire - Coalmine... | ecosystem: Environmental > Terrestrial > Soil >... | reverse complement strand
GGCGATCTGCTGCTGCGCCGTGAGCGTGGTCAGGCTGGTGCCGTCGACGGTCTTGCCGCCGATCTCGTCACCTGCCGCGGCGAGAGTGCTCAACTGAGACCATGACATCGTCGCCGAGCGGCCGACGGTTCCGCTGTTGACATAGAACGTCGCGGGTACGCCGTGCGGTTGCAGCGCCTGCTGGTAACCGAGCGTGTACTGGCTGAGGGCGCCGTTATCGAATGTCAGCGAGACAACGGTCGAACCGCTGGCCCCGGCAGCGGGCGTGGCGAGTGCGACCGCGCCGACGGTCAGCACGATGGACAAGCCCGCCAGCGCCAGCCGGCTGTGCCGGGCAAGCGTGCGGTGCGGGCGGCGGCGGCCGTGCCGCACGAACTCAGGTAGCAACGCGCTCACCCCTCCCGGTTCATCCCCCGGCGGCGGCACGGATCGGGGAAGCGGGTCCCGTTGACCATGCATGCTGACAAATCAGGGCATAACGCCGCCGTGACATGATCAATCGTTGCCGGTTGCCGACCTGCGTAACACCCTCATCAGGCGTAGACAGCCTGCGCATCAGCTCCGGCAGGCCTCAATTGACATCAGGCCGCAACGCCTCGAGATGCGGACGGCTCATCGCCACTGCTTCGAGGGTGGAGTGGACGCCGAGCTTTGCCATCAGGTTCTGCATATGCGTGCGGACCGTGTTCGCGGACAGGTGGAGTTGCTCTGCCACCTCCCGGCGCCCGGCACCCGCTGCCAGGCAGACCAGGACCTCCCGCTCACGGGGAGTGAGCGCGCCGAGCAGCCGGTCGTCGTCCCGGCGCTGGTCAAGGTCCTGCATCAGCAATCCAAGCACCCGTCCGGCCTCGGCCGGGGGCAGCCAGGTCTCCCCCTGGGCCACGCCGCGGATCACGTTGAGCAGATGCTGAAGCGACTCACTCTTGGCCACCCAGGCGACCGCTCCCGACCGGACCGCGTCGACGATCCGTTCCGGTTCTGACGAGTGACTGAGTATGACGACCCGAGGGGGCTCCTCCCGGTCGCACAGTTCCTCACAGAGCCGCATCGCGGCCCGGTCGGGGAGGTCACCGTCGAGCAGCATGACGTCGGCATGCCGCCCCACTATCAAGCACTGGGCCGGCGTCCGTGCGTGTACGGCCGCCACCACCTCGACGTCGTCCTCGGCCTCCAGCCGGGCCGCGAGAGCATCGGCGAAGGTTCGTTCCTGGTCGACGACGAAGACGCTGATTCCCATGCTCGTGAGCGTGTCTCACCCCTCACCCTTAGTGAAACCCCTGCCTGCCGTGGCCTTGCTACGACAATTGAGGGGGCGGTCTCCCCGGTCTGCCCCGCTGGGCATTCCCGCCGGCATCAGCGTGGGCTACGCGGACAACTCGGCGACCAGCCCCTCGCGGCTGGCCAGCGCGGCCGCTTGCAGCCGCGAGTGCGTCCCGAGCTTGCTGAGCAGGTTCTTTACGTAGGTCCGCAGGGTGCTCGCGGCGATGTTCATCTCATGGGCCATTTGCCCGGTCCCCTGGCCCGCGACGATCCGGCGCAGCACTTCGGTCTCCCGCGGGGTCAGCTCGTACGGCGGCTCGCTTCGCTGGGATGCCGCGGCACGCGGATAACCCGGCAGCCCGGACTCGAACACGGTCCCGCCCGACGCGACAATGTCCAGCGCCCGGACGATCTGTGCGACGTTCTGGTCCTTGCTCAGAAAGCCGGCCACGCCCAGCCTGCGCGCCTCTCCCGCGACCGAGGGGTCGGCCGTACTCGTCAGGATCACCACGGCGGTACCCGGCTGGCGCAGCCTGATCGCGCGGACCGCGGCAAGGCCGTCCGCATCGCCGCAGGCTCGCGGGTCTAACAAGTAAACGTCGGGCTGATGCGCTCTCACCGCCGCGACGCCGGCGGCGGCCGAGGTCGTGATCGCCACGACCTGGTGGCCGCACGCCGTCAAAGCGGGTGCAAGTGCCTCATCAAGGATCAGGTTGTCATCACAGAGCACTACGCGCATGGTTCCCCCCACAGTGGATAGCCCCGGTCAAGCTTGGTACCTGGGAGGCGAAATCACATCACGCCGCGGCGATTTGAGCGCTCAGGTCTCTAAACGCTGCCGCTAACCGCTGCTGGCTCACCGCTCGCAGCAGCGCGCCCAGCAGCGAGCGCGGGTAGGCCGCCTCGCCGCCCGCTACCGCGCGCACGATCTGGGGCAGCCTGCGCGGGTTCACGTCTTTGCCAAGGTAGCCGTGGGCGCCCGCCCCGGCGGCCGCCAGGGCGCCTTCCTCATCCGGAGTTGCCGTCATCAGGATGACCTTGGTAGCGGGCAGTGCCTTGCGGATCGCCCTGGCCGCTGCGAAGCCGTCACCAGGCATGTGCACGTCGAGCAGGCACACCTCCGGCCGTTCCCGCCGCGCTGCTGCAACGGCTTCGGCGGCGGTCCCGGCCTCGGCACAGATCTCGAGCCCTCCCCGTTCGAGATCCTCGCGGAGTGCCAGCCTGATCCGCGAATGATCGTCTGCTATCAAAACCCGCAATGACGATGTTTGCACCCCGCGCAGTATCCTCGCCATTCATCCGGGCGGGCAAGCTACTGGGTATTACTACCCGCTCAATTGCCTGAGCACTAGTCGGCTGCTGCCGGTGGGCTATCTTTCTGCTCACGAAAGAGCCTGATCGCGGCGGTCCGGTCGGCGACTCCGAGTTTTCGCACGATCGAGCTGATGTGCGCCCGTACCGCACTGGCCGAGAGCACGAGGCGGTCCGCGATCTCGGCGGTCGAGTGCTCGCAGGCGAGCAGTTCGAGCACCTCCCACTCCCGGCTCGTCAGCCGGCGCTGGGCGATGTCATCGCCGGCCAGCGGCCGCCAGCGCGGCTCCCGCCCGTGAAACCGCTCGAGTACCCGCGTGACGAGCAGCCTCGGCATGGCCGCTTCCCCCCGGCACACGCCGTAGAGCGCATCGGGAAGGCGCCGGATGTCCATTGTCTTCAGCAGATACCCGTCGGCACCCGCCCGTAGTGCGGCGAAAAGGTCGGTGTCATTGTCGGAAACGGTCAGCATCACGATCTTCGTCTGCGGCAGCCGCGCGCCGATCTCCCATGCGGCGGCCAGGCCGCTGCCTGGCATCCGTATGTCGAGCAGGCAGACATCGGGGTGCTCACGCACCGCGGCCTGCACTGCTTCGACGGCGTCTGCCACCTGCGCGCAGACTTCGAACCGCCGGTCAGCGTCGAGTGCCTGCCAAACGTCATGGCGGGTCGGCGCATGATCATCGGCGATCAGCACGCGCAGCGGTCTTGTCTCGGCACTCAAACGGCGACGTCTACCTCACTTCCGCGACCGGGCGCGGAACGGATGCGCAACTCCCCACCTACCGACCGGGCGCGCTCCCGCATGCCGGTGAGCCCGAAGCCGCTGACCGGGGCGGCAGTGTCGAACCCGCATCCTCGGTCCATCACCCGCAGCCTTACCAAAGAAGCGTCACGTTCCAGGCGGACCGTTACACTCGGGGCGCCACTGTGCTGGGCCGCGTTGGCCACGGCCTCACAGGCAATCCGGATCAGCGCCTCGGTGCGCGTCGGCGAAAGCTGGACACCCGGAACAAGATCGAGCTTGAGCTCGATTCTGAACCGTTCCGCGATCTCGGACGTCGCGTCGGCCAGCGCGATCTCCGCATCCCGGTGCCGCGGCGGAGCGAGGGCGCCGATGGCCGACCGCAGTTCTGCCACGGCCCGTTCGACGGCGGGCCGCAGCTTCGCCATCGTCTCCGCACTCGCCTCACCGGCGGCGAGATCGAGATTCCGGGAGATGTAGGCCAGTTCCTGCGCCAGCCCGTCATGCAGGTCACGTGCCATTCGCCGGCGATCCTCCAGTACCGCTGCCGCGGACAGCGCGTTCCAGTACGACCAGATCTCCCTCAGGCAGCCGAACAGGAGGGCGCCGTAGAAAGCGAACCGGAATATGTCGCCGGTATAGAGCACGGACTGGGAAAAGGAAGTTGGAAACAATGAGTAGTTGACGTGCGAAACCACCGCCAGGGTCGCCGCCACCGCCAGCCAGCCGAAGAACTCGTCGCCCAGCCGCCTGGAGCGGCGGAGAAACCCGAGGGCGGCCAAGCCGTAGAGCAGTGCCACCAGCAATTCGAGCACGAGAAGCATGGGCTGACCATGAAAGCCCGGCTGCGGTTGCCCGGCCGGCCCCAGCGTTCCCGGCGCCCGGTGCACGGAGAAGATTCTCGGCGCCCAGTGCGCGGACAATGTGTGCACGAACACGACAGCGAGCCCGATCAGGCAGGTCACGGCGAAGGCTGTCAGCGCGATCACGGGCCCAGCCCGCCGCAACTCATACCGCGGGATGAATGCGGCGAGAATGAGCAGCAACGCGCCGAGCGAACGGGCCAGCGGAGCACCCCAGACCGTCAGGTCATCGGGGGCCCACCCGGCCACCGTCGGAACCGTCACGAACAGCAGGTTGGAAAGTGCGAGCACCGCGAACGCGGACGCCAGCAGCAGTTCGTTCAGGTAGGTGCGCCGGCGCAGCCGGCCGAACATCAGGAACATGGCGAACAGCGCGATGAGCGACCCCGACGTCTCGACCGCGATCCGCACGGACGGCCACCGGTAACCCGGGTGCAACTGTGGCATCAGGGCGAACGCGAGTGTGGCTGCCCCGGAGACCAGTGCCGTCGCTACGAGCGTGGAGCCGGCACCGTACCGCCCGCTGGCCGTGACGCCGGGCGGGCCGGCGCCGGAGTCACCGTCCGCCGGGGCCGGCCCGCGCCAGGCCAGCAGATTCCGCAGGGCAGGCAGCCCGGCCATGCTCAGCCGGGCCCGTGTGCGCCGCCTGCTCCCTGACCGGGTGATCTCATGAACTCCCGCTGACCACGAACATCATGGCAAGCGGGCGATCGGCCGCCTGTCGGCCCGGACGTTGCAAGAGCATCGGCGCTCGGCATCTGTACCACCGGTCCCCCCCGGCCTGTGCCACGCAACAGGGCCCCGGCGTATGCAGCCTGGCCCTGGGTGAGCGTAATTCGGTGTAAATCTACACCAACTTTGACATGTCGCCCAGGTGTATGGCAGGTAAAACACCGAGGTCAGCTAGCAACTGTACCGGTTAGCCACCGGGGCCCACCCCAACCGTAAGGAGTGGGCCCGGGTATCGCGTAGTTCTGGCGGCTGGTGCGCTCAGCCGATCGTCACCGGAACCGGGGACGAGGCGATGCCGTTCGCGATCACCACGAGGGTGCTCGGCCCGGCCGGGGTCGTGCCCGGGATGGTGAACTTGGTCGACGAGGCCGCGCCGGGGGCAACCGAAACGGAGGTCCAGTCGCTCGTTCGCGCGTAGGTGACCACGCCGGTCTTCGTGTTGGTGATCCGCACGATGGGGAAGTTGGTGGCGCTCTGGACGTCGTCACCGTAGGCAGAGCCCTGGTCCAGCCCGGCAAGCTGTGTGCCGGCCAAACTGGCGGTCTGGCCTGGGGTGAAGCTGAACGAGCTGAGCCCCGTGATCGAGGGCGCCCAGGCCGGGTTGGGAGTTCCGCCGGCCGTGTAGACCTGCATCTTGTGGGTGCCGTCGCCGAACAGTATCTGCCCGTTCGGCAGAACCAGCAGCCGCGTGTTGTACGAGGTGTCGAGGGCCGCGGTTGGGACATCGGGCACCGGGACCAGCTTGTGCGTGCTGGCGTCGTACATGAAGAACACGATCGGCGTGTTGTAGACGCACGGGCTCACCGGGAACAGCACGTTGCCATCGGGCAGGACGGCACCGGGCCCATCCGCGGCATCATACTGCACGCCGCCGATCGTGGGGATCGCGGGTCCGTTGACCCATTTCGCGGCCGCATAGTTGTAGAGCGCGGTGGGGGCCGGCGTGTGCGCGGTGCACTTCGCCGGTGCGATCTGACCGTTCCCGCCGCCGACAACAAGCGTGTTACCGCCCGGCATCTCAACCTGCGGGCCGAGTTCAACCGCATTGCTGTTGACCGGCGACTTCACCGTGTTCCCTGCGCTCGACCAGCTCAGGCTGGCCGGAGTGAACAGCTCGGTGGTCGGGGTCAGCCATGTATCGACGGTCAGGAGCTGACCGCTCGGCAGGAGCGTCCAGCCTTCCTCGTCATTCGGGTCGTTCTTGCCCTCCCCGCCGAGGGTCGTCCAGTCATGGCCAGACTGGTTGAAGAGGGCATCGTTCTCGGTGAACACCGGGTTCGGCGTCAGGCAGTCCTGGCACGCCTGGGCCAGCATGAAGGTGCCGTTGGCGAGCACGTCGCCCTGGGCGTCCCCGATGTTCGACCAGCCCACGGGCGGGGCGACCGGCCGCCACCTGTTCGTGACCGGGTTGTAGATGGCGCCCTTGCTGGTCCACGCCGGGGTTCCGCCGAGGTACTCGCCGCCCTCGGTGATCATCTGCCCGTTCGGCAGGATCGCCGAAGCGAAATACAACGGGTCGTAGCCCTTCGGCATCGACGCGATCTTGCTCCAGGTTCCGTCGGCGTAGCTGCCCTTGGAGTCCGGCGTGAGCTTGTACCAGGCGCTCGTACCTCCGGCGGGCGGCTCGGCATGGACCAGCACGGTGCCGTCGCTGGCCAGGAGCATCGTGCCTGGATCGAACGAAGGCTGATGGCGGAGCGGCTTCCAGGGCGACGCTTTGCCCGCGGCGATGTTCGGCACCCTCGAGGCTGGCGCCGGACGCCCCAAGGGCGGGTCAGCGTGCAGGTGGAAACCCGTGAACGAGTGGGTGGCCCGGCCTGCCGCGGGGTGTGCCCCGGCACCCGCCATGGCGGCGCCGGGTATCAGGGCGGCCAGCGCGGCGATCGGTGCAGCCACGCCCAGACCCAGGCGAGATCGACGGCTCAGTTTGATCAACGCTCCTCCAATCAGATTTGCTCACCGTTGAGGCCCGGTCGCCGTGACCGCAGGACCGGAGGTGATCATCCACGCTGATCGTAGTCATCCGCACATCCCCCATGTCAGCCCCTTTCAGCCCTCGGTGAAAGATGACGGGCGCGCAACGTGGCAGACTCGGGCGGGTGCCTTATGACCGCGATGTGAAGGCGTTCGACGGGCGAGCACCCGGGTATGAGGCTGGCTGGCGCGGGCGCCTGCACCACGAGATCTCCGGCCGTGCCGTCCAGGTTGCGCTGGCAGCGGCACCAAATCCGCGCCGGGTGCTCAATGTCGGCAGCGGGCCACCCGGCTGCTCACCGCCGTGGGCTTCCGCTCCCTGCAGTGGCACCGCCTGTATGCCGCGATCATCCAGACGGTCACGGCCACGGTTCATTGAGAGCCCCTGGAACATAACAGAGTAGACGTTCAAGATCACAGATAGGCTCATCCCCGCACGTATCCTTGTGCCGTGAAGACTGCGCACGACATCATCGCGATGCTGCCCGATGAGGTCCATGCAGAGGTGATCGAAGGGGAAGTCATCGTGAACGCAGCCACGCCTGCGGGCCGCCATGCGAAGATCGTCCTCGCGGTGCGCCGGGCGTTCCAGCGGCGCGGCATCGACAATCTCTTTGAGAACACCACACTCCTCATCGAACACGGCGAGGCCGAGTATGTACCGGATCTCGCGCAGTGGCCGGAGCACCTTATCGACGGCGATACATGGGAATTTCCCGCGGCGGAATGCAGCTTCGCGCTCGAGGTAGTCTCCGGCGACCGGCCGGGGAAGCGTCAGCGAGACTATGACAAGGCGCTCGGGTACGCACGCGGCATGGTGCCGGTCTTCCTGCTCATCGACCCGGTCGAGTCCACCTGCACGCTGTTCACCGAGCCAAAGGCCGGTGAATACTCGGTGAAGCAGATCGTCAAGTTCGGTGAGCCGCTGCTCATCCCGGCCGGCGACAGCACCGTCGAGCTTGCCACCGAGAATCTTTGACGAGTGCTGGGAGGAAATTCATGATCGACGGCACTCTGATAATGGAGAGCCTGCGGGCCGGGACGGACCTGAAGGGCCTGAAGCTGACCGTTCGCCAGACGCTGACGGCGCGCTACGACTGGTTGCTGTAGACCCGGGTGGGGTCGATGAGGACGGCGGCGCGGCGTTGTTCGGCCATGACGCGGTCGTATTCGGCCCAGTCCTCGTGCTCGCCGCCGGCGGCGATGAACACCGCGCGGCGGAGCAGGCGCAGGCCCTCGTCGTCGAGCCACGGCCGGGGGTCGCCGGGCCCGGCTATCTCGGCCCGTCCTTCGATCGCCGCCCACCGCCAGCCGCTGCGGAAGGTCGCGGTGACCTGCGGCCGGGCCCGGAGGTTGGCCAGCTTCACCGGGCCGTAGGTGACGAAGGCCAGCACCGGGTTTCCGGTTGATGGGTGGTCCAGCACACCGGCGTTCACCAGCGAGGCTTGGATCGTGCCGTCCGCCCGCAGGGTCGAAATCACTGCCAGGTACTTGTCTTCGCGGCCGATCGCGACCGCCTCGTCCAGTGTGGTCATTGCCATCCTCTTAGCTGATTGACGTCCAGTACCTGCAGGACGGCCTCTCCGGCCGCGTCCGAGGCGGCCAGGTCGACCCGGGCGCTGATGCCCCAGTCGTGGTCACCGGCCGGGTCGTCGAAGATCTGGCGCACCATCCAGTGGCCGGGGTGCTCGTCGATGATCAGCAGGGCCGGGCCGCGGGCGTCCGCACCGGTGCCGATCTCGTCGTGCTCGCCGAAGTATGGGCCGAGCGCGCCAGCCCAGGCGCCGGCGTCCCAGCCGTCGGCGGCGTCCAGCTCGCCCAGCTCCTCGTAGCGGCCGAGGGCGGCCAGCTCGACCCGGCGGAACAGGGCGTTACGGACCAGGACACGGAACGCGCGGCGGTTGGCGGTGACCGGCGGCGGGCCCTGGGAAACCGCGGCGGCCGTCGCAGCGGCGCCGGTCCCGTCCCGCAGCCGCTCCCACTCGTCGATCAGGCTTGAGTCGACCTGGCGGACCAGTTCGCCCAGCCATTCGATCAGGTCGGCGAGTTCCTCGGTCCTGGCTTCCTCGGGCACGGTTTGGCGCAGCGCCTTGTAGGCGTCGGCCAGGTAGCGCAGTACCAGGCCTTCGCCCCGGGGCAACTGGTAGAAGCCGATGTACTCGGTGAAGTTCAGCGCCCGCTGGTACAGGTCCCGGGCGACCGACTTGGGTGCCAGCTCGTGGTCGGCGACCCAGGGGTGACCCTGGCGGTAGATCTCGTAGGCGCCCTCCAGCAGGTCTGCCAGCGGCCGGGGGTAGGTCACCTGGTCGAGCAGCTCCATCCGCTCTTCGTATTCGATGCCGTCGGCCTTCATCTGGGCGATGGCCTCGCCGCGCGCCTTGTGCAACTGAGCCGACAGCACCTCGCGCGGATTGTCCAGGGTGGACTCGATCACCGACAGCACGTCCAGGGCATACTCCGGCGACTCCCGGTCCAGCAGCTCGATCGCGGCCAGCGCGAACGGCGACAGCGGCTGGTTGAGCGCGAAGTCCTCCTGCAGCTCCACGGTGAGGCGCCAGCGGCGGCCCCAGGCGTCCTCCTTGGCCAGGCGCTCGATCACGCCACCGGCCAGCAGGGCGCGGTAGATCGCGAACGCCCGGCGGATGTGCTTGCGCTGTGCGGCGGGGTCCTCGTGGTTGTCGGTCAGCAGGTGGCGCATGGCCGCGAACGCGTCACCGGCCGGACGGTTGATCACGTTGAGCAGCATCGCGTGGCTGACCACGAAGCTGGACCGCAGCGGCTCGGGATCGGAGGCGACCAGCCGCTGGAAGGTGGGCTCGCCCCAGGAGACGAAGCCGTCGGACGGCTTCTTGCGCACCACCTTGCGCCGCTTCTTCGGGTCGTCGCCGGCCTTGGCCAGCGCCCGCTCGTTTTCCACGACGTGCTCGGGCGCCTGCACCACCACGTTGCCGACCGTGTCGAAGCCTGCCCGGCCCGCCCGGCCCGCGATCTGGTGGAACTCCCGGGCCTGCAGATGGCGGGCCTTGGTCCCGTCGTACTTGGACAGGGCGGTGAACAGCACGGTCCGGATCGGCACGTTGATGCCGACGCCGAGGGTGTCGGTGCCGCAGATGACCTTGAGCAGCCCGGCCTGGGTGAGCGTCTCCACCAGGCGCCGGTACCGGGGCAGCATTCCGGCGTGGTGCACGCCGATGCCGTGCCGGACCAGCCGGGACAGCGTCTTGCCGAAGCCGGCGGTGAACCGGAAGTTGCCGATCATCTCGGCGATGGCATCCTTCTCCGCACGGGTGCACACGTTGATGCTCATCAGCGCCTGGGCCTGCTCCACGGCGGCGGCCCGGGTGAAGTGCACCACGTAGATGGGTGCCTGCCTGGTTTCGAGCAGCTCCTGCAGGGTCTCGTGCAGCGGGGTGAGCACGTAGGAGAAGACCAGCGGCACCGGGCGCTGCGCCGACGTGACGACGGCGGTCGGCCGGCGGGTCCGCCTGGTCAGGTCCTGCTCGAACCGGCTGACGTCGCCCAGGGTGGCCGACATCAGCACGAACTGCACCTGGGGCAGCTCGATCAGCGGCACCTGCCAGGCCCAGCCGCGCGCCGGGTCGGCGTAGAAGTGGAACTCGTCCATGACCACCTGGCCGATGTCGGCCATCTCACCGTCGCGCAGCGCGATGTTGGCCAGGATCTCGGCCGTGGCGCAGATGATCGGCGCGCCGGCGTTCACGCTGGCGTCGCCGGTCATCATGCCGACGCTGGCGGGCCCGAAATCCTCGCACAGGGCGAAGAACTTCTCCGATACCAGCGCCTTGATCGGCGCGGTGTAGAAGCTGCGCGTTCCCCTGGCCAGCGCCGCGAAGTGCGCCCCGGCCGCGACCAGGCTCTTGCCGGACCCGGTCGGGCTGCTCAGGATCACGTTGGCGCCGGACACGACCTCGATCAGCGCCTCTTCCTGATGCGGGTACAGGCTGAGGCCCCGGTCCTTGGCCCAGCCCGCGAAGGCATCGAACACGGAGTCCGGGTCCGTGGATGCAGGCAGCAGATCGGTGAGGGACGGCATGTCTATAACAACTACCGGTTCTTCCGCAGAAATCCCCGCAGCCGCTCCAGTGGCCAGGTGTTGATGATGTCGCCGGCGGTGAGCCAGCCGCGCTGCGCCGAGCCCACGCCGTAGCGCGGGCGGCCCAGCTCGGAGGTGGCGTGCGCGTCGCTGTCGATGGCGAACTTGACCCCGGCCGCCTTGGCCCGGCGCAGGTGCTCGTCGGGCAGGTCGCGGCGGTGCGGCGAGCCGTTGATCTCCAGGGCCGTCCCGGTGCGGGCGCAGGCGGCGAACAGCTCGTCCAGATCCACGTCCACCGGGTCGCGGCGGCCGATGACCCTGGTCAGCGGGTGGCCGATGACGTTGACGTACGGGTTCTCGCAGGCCCGCAGGAACCGGCGGGTCATCTCCGCGCGGGGCTGGCCGAAATGCGAGTGCACCGACGCCACACAGATGTCGAAACCGGCCAGGAACTCCCCCGGCCAGTCCACCGAGCCGTCAGGACCGATGTTCAGCTCGGTTCCATGCAGCAGGGTGAGCCCGGCCGAGCCGTCAAGGGCGCGCACCTGCTCGCGCTGGGCCAGCATCTTTTCGCCGGTCATCCGGTGCATCACCAGGTCGGGCGCGTGATCGGTGATCGCGTAGTACTCGTAGCCGCAGGCCGCCGCCGTGGCCACCATGTCCTGCAGTGAGGACGCGCCGTCGGTGAGGTCGGTGTGCGTGTGCAGGTCACCGCGAAGATCATCCAAGGCAACCAGTGAAGGCAGCGTGCCGCGCAGCGCGGCTTCTATCTCGCCGCCGTCCTCGCGCAGGGTGGGCGGCACCCAGCTCATGCCCAGCGCCTGGTAGATCTCCTCCTCGGTCCGGGACGCGATCAGCTCGCCGGTCTCCACCCGCAGCAGCCCGTACTCGGACAGCCGCAGCCCCAGCCGGACGGCGATTTCGCGGGTCCGCACGTTGTGCGCCTGCGACCCGGTGAAGTACTGCAGCGCGGCGCCCCAGGACGCGTCCGGCACAACCCGCAGATCCACCTGAAGGCCGCGCCGGGTGCGTACCGAGGTCTTGGTGTGCCCACTGGCGATCACCTCGGTGACGCTGGGCAGGGCGGTGAACGCCGCCATCAGCGGGCCGCTGACCCCGGCCGAGATTTCCCCGCAGTCGACGGCGGCCAGCAGGTCGATGTCGCCGACCGTCTCCCGCATCCGCCGGGCCGAGCCCGCGTAGGTGCACCGCAGGCAGCCGGGGACGGCGACGAGCGCGGCCACCATTTCCCCGGCGACCTCAAGGCCGGAGCTCAGCAGCACCCGCTCCCCCGACTGGCGCAGCAGCTCGATGCCGCGCAGGATCCGCTCTTCGCTCTTGGCCCCGAACCCCTTGAGGTCGCGCAGCCGCCCGGCCTTGACGGCCTCGGTCAGCTCGGCGACCGAGCCGATGCCCAGCTCGGCGTGCAGCTGCATGGCCCGGGCCGGGCCGAGCGCCGGAATGGCGATCATCTCGCGGACCGCGGCGGGTATCCGGGCCCGGATCTCATCGACGGCCGCGATGCTCCCGGTCGCCAGGTACTCGGCGACCTTGTCCGCGACCGACTTGCCGACGCCGGGGATCGCCCGCAGCTCACCGGGGCTGAGCCGGGACACGTCCGCCGTGGCGCCCTTGATGGCGCGGGCGGCCTTGTCGTAGCTGCGCGCCCTGAAGGCATCCCCGCCGGTGATCGAGATCAGCTCGGCGTACTCCCCCAGCAGCGCCGCGACCTCATCGTTGGGACGTGGCATGCCAGCATTGTCTCCTGATGAGCACGCGGAAAGCGGGAGCACTCCTGATCGTCGCGGCCGGTCCGCCCGGCGGCGGCACCGTTGCCGCCCTGTCACCTGGCGACGGCCGGATGCACGGCCAGGCCGCCGTCGCCCAGCCGCTGCACATCGTCAGGCATCCCCGGGGCGGTCACATATACGCCGCGTCCGCCGCTGGCCCCGGTTCGATCGTGGCGCTGCGCCTCACGGCCGGGGGAGAGCTGCACCCGGTCAGCGAGGCACCGAGCGAGGGCGCCACGCCCTGCCATCTGGCCATCGACCCGACGGGCCGCTTCCTGCTGACGGCCAACTATGACGGCGGCACCGTGGCCGTCCGCGCACTGGGCCAGGACGGCCGCCTCGGCCCGGTCACCGACGTCGCCGAACTGCCGCCGCCGCGGCATCCGGCCGACCCGGGCCGGCAGGACAAGGCGCATCCGCACCAGGTCGTCTTCGACCCGGCGGGCAGCCACCTGCTGGTCAGCGATCTGGGTGCGGACCGCGTCCTGGCTTTCCGGCTTGATGGGCACAACGGCCGTCTGCACCAGGCAAACGTCTGCGCCCTCCCGGCTGGCTCCGGCCCGCGCAACCTTACGTTCCTGCCAGGTGCCCCGACGGAGGTCTACATAGCCTGCGAGCTTGACTCGACCGTAAAGAAGAATGAGTACAACCCACGAACGGCGGCCCTCACGCCGCGCCATTCCACCCCAGCCGGGCAGCGGCGGGCCGTCCGCAACTACCCCGGCGTGATCGCCGTCTCGGCCGCACACCATCGCGTCTACGTGGCCAACCGGGGCAACGACACCATCGCCACCGTCGCACCGGCCGGCCTCACCGAGACCCCCTCGGGCGGCTCGTGGCCGATGGACATCGCCGCGACCGGCACCGCCCTGCTCGTCGCCAACCGCGACACCGGCAACATCGCGACGCTGGAACTGGACCCGGTGACCGGCGCCCCAGCCCGCCACACCGGCGACATCGCCATTCCACGGCCGGTATCGATCCTGCTGGCCCCACCGGCGCACCCGCACACCGCCTGACCCTGGCCCGGCCCAAACACACCTTCGCCTGACAACCTTGTCATCGATGACGCCCGGCCGCCCGGCCCGTTTGCCCGCGTGTGTCCGTAAATGTTTGATATATGCGGATAAAAGCGCGTGATATCTTAACGCCACCAGCGTGGCCGGATGCGTGGCCGGATGCGCCTCCCGGGGATTCATCGTTAAGGCGGTCGTTGAGATGCAGACACGAATGAGGCACAGAACTTCCGGCCGGCCGGGCTTTTCTGGCCGGAATTCCAGACACCGGCGGTACCTTACCGGCCGGGCTTGCACCCCACGGCGGGGCATTGCCGCTATCGCCATCATCGGCCTGGCCGCCGCCGGCTTGGCGGCCTGCTCGTCATCGAACTCCGGCAACGCCAGCGGCTCGGGCACCCTCAAGATCATCACCTGGGTGAACCCGCCCGCCGTGACGGCGATCACCAAGATCGACAACGAGTTCCACAAGAAGTACCCGAACATCAAGGTCCAGCTCCAGACCGCCGCGAACGTCAACGGCCCCTACGCCGCGCTGGAGGAGACGTCGGTCGATGCCAACACGGCCGACATCATCACCAACGTGCTGCCGGTGCAGCCGATGCCGCTCAGCCCGTCACGGAACAAGGAGAGCAACTTCCAGTACTGGGCCAGCAACGGCGTGTTCCAGCCGCTGAACGGCCAGCCGTTCCTGAAGAACTTCACGGCGGACTCGATCAACGTCGAGAGCTACAAGGGCCAGACCGACGCCCTGGAATCCGGCGCCTACACCGAGGGCGTGTTCTACAACAAGTCCATCTTCGCCAAATACCACCTGAGCCCGCCGGCGACCTATAACCAGTTCCTCAGCGTGTGTGCCACGCTCAAAGCACACGGCGTCACGCCGCTGTACGACGGGCTCGGCGACGTCGGGGCGCCGTACATGCAGTTCCTGTACTGGCCGCTGATGGCCGACCTGTGGTACCCGGCCGCGCCCAACCACAACCTGGCGCTGGACCTGGAGAAGGGCACGGTGAAGTGGACCGACCCGCACTTCACCACCGTGATGAACGAAGAGAAGACCATCGCCAGGTACCTGGAGCCGAACTACACCGGCGTCCCCTGGGAGGGCATGCCCGGCCAGTTCGCCCACGGGGCGGCGGCCATGCTGCTCGACGGCTCCTGGGACCTGTCGTCGGTGCACCAGGCCAACCCCGGCCTGCAGGTGGGCTTCTTCCCGCTGCCGGGCAGCAACGTGGCCAGCGACAACCAGCCGTTCCTCAAGGGCGACCTGGCGTTCGCGGTGCTCAAGAACGCCCCGAACAAGGCCGCGGCGATGAAATGGCTCGCGTTCTTCGCCACGCCCGGCATCTATGACCAGTACGTCGACATCACCGGTATCACGCCGTCCGAGTCGTCCGGCACCTACTCCACGTTCTCCCAGACGGTCATGGGCCACTGGTTCGGCAAGGGCATCAACCAGGATGTGGCCTTCCCCGCCCTGCCGACCAGCGGCGCCTACTGGGACGAGGAGAACAACTGGCCGGCCGCCCAGCTCGATGTGGTCCAGGGCAAGATGACCCCGCAGCAGGCCGAGGCCGACTACCAGAGCGGATGGCAGACCGGGTGACATCGGCGCGCCTGGCGCCTGGCGGCGGCACGGCGACCGCTGTCAGGCGCCGGCGCCGCACGGGCTGGGGGCAGCGAACCCAGCGGCCGGCCAGGAAGACCCGCCTGCTGTCCACCGGATCGACCTGGACGATGCGGCTTGGCCTGTGGCTCGGCCTGGCCGTGTACGGGCTGTTCGGGATCGTGCCGGCGCTGGCCAACGTGATCGTGTCGCTGACCAACTACTCCGGGCTGGCCGGCTCGACGACCTCGTTCTCCGGCCTGTCCAACTACCGGGCGATGCTGACCACCGAACGGCCCGGGTTCATCTCCGCCCTGTGGATCACGGTCGTCTTCGTGGTCGGGGTCACCGTGGTGCAGAACGGCTTCGGCCTGATGCTCGCGCACCGGCTGCAGGGCGGGCGGCGGATCGACAGCGTGCTGCGCGTGCTGGTGTTCGTGCCGATCGTGCTCGGCGTCACGGTGGTCGGGCTCATCTGGATCCTGATCTTCGACCCGGCGCAGGGGCCGGCCGCCTCGCTGCTGAAGGCGTTCGGCACCAGCTCGGCCTTCTTCGGCGCGACCGGCGTCGCGCTGCCGCTGGTCATCGGCGTGCAGATCTGGCAGAACCTCGGCTTCACCACGCTGGTGTACATCGGCGGCCTGAAGTCGATCAGCCGGGAGATCTACGAGGCGGCCGGCCTGGACGGCGCCGGACGCTGGGCCCGGCTGCGCCGCATCACCCTGCCGCTGCTCGCCCCGGCCATGACCATCAACATCCTGCTGGCCGTGATCGGCTCGTTCACCACCTACAACCTGATCTACATCCTGACCGACGGCCAGTACTCGACCCAGACGCTCGGCATGCTCGCGTTCAACAACGCGTTCGGCCTGTCCGCCAACCTCGGCTACGGGGCGGCGGTGAGCGTGGCCCTGTTCGTGCTCACCCTGATCGTGGCGCTGCCGCTGCAGTGGTACCTGCGGCGGCGGGAGTGGAGGATCACGTCATGACCAGCCTTGCCCAGACCGGGCTCCCGGGCGCCCGGCGGGCCAGGAACTACGCGCTGGCCTCCAGGCTCCTCACCGGCCTGCTGATCGTGCTGCTGTTCTTCCTGCCCGTGCTGTACATCATCATGGTGTCGCTGGAGCAGCCCGCGCACTTCCTCAGCAGCCCGCTGACCCCGTCCGCGCACCCCGCGGTGGCCAACTACTCCAACGTCTGGAACCAGGGCAACCTCGGCGCGGAGCTGGTCAATACGATCATCTACTCGGTGGCCGCGGCGGCCCTGACGACCGTGCTCAGCCTGCTGATCGCCTTCCCGATCGCGCGCCGCCTGGTCGCCTGGCCGAACGGTCTGTACGCCTTCCTGGTGATCGGGTTGTTCCTGCCGCTGTCGATCATTCCGCTGTTCATCGAGGCGCAGAAGCTGGGCCTGTTCGACAACCGGGCCGGCTACATCCTGCTGCACGTCGAGCCCGGCCTGCCACTCGGCGTGGTGTTGCTGACCGGCTTCATCGCCGCCGTCCCGCGCGAGCTGGACGAGGCCGCCTGGAGCGACGGCT
>Ga0209166_10001835_pt1 | contig 16909 bp, 15 predicted proteins | sample Coa_R1_3_FD_187151 | JGI IMG/M metagenome (GOLD analysis project Ga0209166, IMG submission 187151) | Surface soil microbial communities from Centralia Pennsylvania, which are recovering from an underground coalmine fire - Coalmine... | ecosystem: Environmental > Terrestrial > Soil >... | reverse complement strand
TGCTGCAACCATTCTTTACCACCAAGACCCAGGGGACTGGCCTGGGGTTGGCGATTGTGTCGCGGCGAGTGGCGGAGTTTAGCGGCGAGATAAGGTGGGCCAGTCCGGTACGGGAAGGGGGCGGGGTTCGATTTGAAGTGGCATTGCCGATGCAACCCAAAATCGGAAAAGCGATGGACCAAGGGGAGTAGAGAGGTTCGCAAGAACGGATGGAGAAATGAAGACGATCTTGATTGTGGACGACGAGCCGGCGGCGAGGTACGGGTTGCGGCGGGCGCTGGAATCTAAATATCGGGTTACTGAAGCGGACTCCGCAGAGGCGGCCCGCGAGGCATTGACCCATGAACAGCCGGATTTATTGTTGCTGGATGTGGTTTTGGCGGGGCAAAGCGGAATTGAGTTTTTGCGGTGGATTCGTCAGCAGGGAAGCGAGATTCCGGTGCTGATAGTTTCCGCGTTGGATACCGCGAAAACGGCGGTCGAAGCGCTGCAGTTAGGGGCGGCGGACTACCTGGTGAAGGGATTCGAGCTGGAAGAACTGCGGCAGCGGGTGGCGAATCTCTTGAAACTGGCGAGTTTGGAGAAAGAAAACGATAGTCTGCGGCGGCAGCTAGCCAGCGAAGGGCAGTTTGGAGCGATGATCGGACGCACCTCGGAAATGCGGCGCACGTTCGAGATGGCGGAGCGGGTCGCACCGACCGATTCCACAGTCTTGATTTTGGGAGAGAGCGGGACGGGCAAGGATTTGCTGGCGCAGGAGATTCATTCGCGTTCGCGGCGGGCGGGTAAGGCTTTTGTGGCGGTAAACTGCGCAGCCCTGCCGGAAACGTTGATTGAATCCGAACTGTTCGGGTATGAGCGCGGTGCATTCACGGGAGCGGCGCAGCAGAAAAAAGGAAAATTTGAGCTGGCCTCGGGCGGGACGCTATTCCTGGACGAAATAGGAGATATGAATCCGGTTACCCAAGCAAAAGTGCTGCGCGCGCTGGAGAATCGAACCATAGAGCGGCTCGGCGGCACGCAATCCATCCCCGTGGATGTGCGGGTGATCAGCGCGACGCACCGAGATTTACCTGCGGAGATTCGTTCGGGAAAGTTTCGCGAAGACCTATTTTACCGGTTGCGAGTGGTGACCATAGAATTGCCGCCTTTACGCACGCACCGGCAGGATATTGCGCTATTGGCGGAATCGTTTCTGCAGTTGCACGCGGCGCGCCTGGGCCGCACGGCGCGGCTTACTCGGGAGGCCGTGATAGCTATCGAAGGTTACGACTGGCTGGGGAATGCGCGCGAATTAAAGAATGCACTGGAGCGCAGCCTGGTGCTTTGCGTTGGCGAAGAGATTGCTGTCGCTGACCTGCCTCCGGAGGTGGCAAGCGGCAAGGCGCTGGTGCAAAAGCACTCCAGGGACGGTGGCGAAAACTTAGGGCTGTCGGAAAAGGACTTTCGCGAGGCCAAACGAAAATTTGAGGTTGCCTACCTGACCAAACAGCTTGCGGATCACCGCTGGAATGTTTCGCGCACGGCGTCGACCATTGGGCTGCACCGCCAAAGCTTGCAGGAGAAGCTGCGGGAGTTGGGAATTCGTCGGCCGGGGCGGGAACCGATCGAAGACGAGTAAGTTGTCGCGAAAAAAAAGGATGTTTGTGGAAGAGTAGAGAAAGACGAACGTCACCACAGAGTTCGCGGGTGCGCCGGGTTCATAGAGAAGTTGGGAGGCGGAGTGGGTGGAGATGCCGCAACACGAAAGCCGGTTTTGGGATATGTATTGGCCGGCGGCGGGAGCACGCGATTCGGGAGGGATAAAGCGCTGGCAGAGGTTGGTGGGGCGCCGATGCTGGCGCAAATGCGGGCGCTCCTTTCGGATGTCACTTCGGAAGTGAAGGTGATTGCCGCGCCGCACAGATATTCGGCACTCGGTATCCCAAGCATTGCCGACCGATGGGAGGGGCAGGGGCCGCTGGCGGGAATTATCACCGCGCTCTTGACAACGCAAGAAGGCGCAAGCGGTGCCGAATGGAATTTGATTGTTGGGTGCGATATGCCGTTTCTCTCCCGGATATGGCTGAGGTACCTGATTACGCGGGCGCTCGCGAGCGAGACTCAAGTGGTGGTGCCAAGATCGGAGAACGGTCTGGAACCGTTGTGTGCGTGCTGGCGCAGTAGCGGGGCAGAAGGGCTGCGGCGGGTATTTGAAAGTGGTATTCGTAAAGTTACCGAAGCCATGAGACAACTCCAGATGGAAATTGTTGACGAAAAGGACTGTAAGCGATTTGATAGCGCGGGACGGCTGTTCTGGAACATGAACACGGCTGCCGATTACGACGAGGCGAAGAAACGTTTGGAAGCGGAGCGCGCGTGAGCGAAGTACTAACAGCGAGCGGAGAAATGGCGACTCCTGCGAACTCGGCGCCGATTTTTTTTGAATTCCGGGAAGTTTGCAAGGCCTTTGACGATCGCCTGGTGCTGGATCACGTCTCTTTTACCGTGAAACGAGGGGAAACGTGCGTGATTATGGGGCGTAGCGGCGTGGGCAAGTCCGTTTCGCTGAAACATTTGATGGGCTTCCTGAAAGCGGATTCCGGCCGGATTTTCATTGACGGCGAGGATGTTACGGGCCTGACGGAACGGCAATTCGAGGAAATACGCCGCAAAGTGACCATGGTGTTCCAGTCTGGGGCGCTGTTTGATTCGCTGACCGTGGCCGATAACATCGCATTCCCGATGGAGGGGCAATCTGGTTTGAATGCGGAAGACACCCAGGCCAATGTCAGCAAGTTGGCACGGTTGCTGGAAGTCGATGAGGTGCTGGAGAAATTGCCCGGCGAGCTGTCCACTGGAAACCGCCGCGCGGTAGCTATCGCGCGAGCCTTGGCGCAAAACCCGGTGGCCATTCTGTACGACGAGCCCACTACCATGGTCGATCCCATCATGGCGGGACATATGGGCGGGCTGATTCTGCGGCTGAAGAACGCCTTTCACAAAACGTCGATCGTCGTGACTCACGACACGCACTTGGCGCGACGACTGGCTGACACAGTGGTGTTCTTGCAAGATGGCCGAGTGACATTCTTTGGATCCTGGGCCAACTTCGAGAGTTCCGATGATCCTTTTCTGCAAAACTTCCTGAAACAAGACGAACTCATTCCCGCTCTGGACGTAACCCTGTGAGCGCGGCCGAGGCCGGCCCGCCGAGAACCAGTCTGCGTTTGAAAGAGAAGGGACTTCACAAGCGGTCTTCGAGATCTTTATGCCTGAGATGGGGAGAGGGCGAGTTCCCAAGAGGATGTGCGCGTGAGCCGTCCCGTCAATGACACCGCCAATCCCGTTGCGCAACTTCGCAAGGAAATGGGTTTTTGGGATGTGCTGCTATTTAACATTGCCACGGTGCTGGGCCCACGATGGATTGCTGCGGCGGCGCACAATGGCACTTCATCGATCAGCTTATGGGTGATTGCCGCGCTTTTCTTCTTTGTTCCGACCGCCATGGTGGTCAATGAGCTGTCTTCCCGCTTTCCGGAGGAGGGCGGGTTGTACGTTTGGGCAAAGGAAGCCTTCGGCGATTTCCATGGATTTGTGGCGGGATGGAATTATTGGATCTATACCGTTTTTTACTTTCCGGGCTTGCTGCTGGCCAGCGCGGCGATGAGCGCGTACATCATCGGCGACGGTGGTGGGACGCTCTCGCAAAACCGCACATTCCTGCTGCTGGTTTCGCTGGGATTACTGTTGGTCGCCGTAGTGTTGAACCTGATTGGGTTAAATGTCGGCAAGTGGCTGCAAAATGCCGGTGGCGCAGCCACATACTTGCCGCTGATGGTCCTGGTAGGTCTCGCCGGCATTTTATGCATGCGTCATGGGTCGATCACTCTTTTCACAGCGGCTAACCTGTTGCCGCACTGGGATTGGGATACGGTCAATTTTTGGTCGCAAATCGCATTTGCGTTCACTGGATTGGAATTGGTTTCGGCGATGAGCGCGGAAGTTCGCGATCCGCGGCGCACGCTGCCCCGCGCGGTGTTCGCTGCCGGCGGGCTGATCGCGCTGATGTACATCGCCGGCACGGTCGCGGTGTTGGCGTTGGTGCCGGCGCCGGATGTTTCTCCGACGTCCGGGGTGTTTCACGCGATTACGGCGGGGGCGATAGTGCTGAAGATTGGCTTCGTAGGAATTCTGGCGGCGATCCTGGTGACGGTCGGAAATGCGGGAGGTGTGGGCAGCACGGTGGCAGGAATTGCGCGTGTGCCGTTTGTGGTTGGCATCGACCGTTACCTGCCGAAAGCATTTGGCAAGATTCACTCGCGATGGAAAACTCCGTATGTTTCGATCATGGTACAAGCAGTTGTTTCTGGAGCGATTCTCCTGCTAAGCCAGATCAGCGAAACGACGCGCGGTGCGTATCAAGGCCTCGTGGATGTTGCCATCATCCTCTACTTCATTCCGTTCCTTTACATGTACGCAGCGGCGATCAAGCTGGCGGGGCGCAAGGACCGGTGGGAAAATCCGCATGCCGTGCTGATTCCGGGCGGAAAGCCTGGTGTGTGGATTGCCAGCGGCATCGCCTTCGCGGTCACCTTGCTCTCCATTATCGTTTCGGTGCTGCCACCGGGTGATTCGGCGAATCGCGGATTGTTCTTGATTAAGGTAGTGGGTTCGACCCTCGGCGCAATGGCCCTGGGCCTGACGCTCTACTATCGGGGTCTGCGAGCCAAGGAAAAGGAAGCGCGCCTGACTGACGGCTAGAGGCGCCGCACTTTTGGGCGAGCCCCTGCAAACGCCAACTAGAATCCTTGTTCGGTTAGCTCAGCCAGCGAAATCTTCCTACTCATTTCTGAGCCCCTGGCCGCGAGATATCGCTCCACGTATTTGCCGAGAATATCGCCCTCGAGGTTGACGGCATGGCTTGGCTTTAGCTCGCGAATGTTGGTGTGCTGGTAGGTGTAAGGGATCACCGCGATGTCAACTAGGCCGTCGTGCCAGCGTGCTACGGTGAGACTGACGCCATCGATGGTGATAGAACCTTTCGGCACAATGTAGGGCGCGAATCCTTTGGGCACTCGTACTCCGAACCACCAGCTTTCTCCTTCTTTCCGGAGGTGCGCCACTTCTCCGGTTGTGTCTATGTGGCCGAGCACGAAGTGGCCGCCGAATTCCTTGCCACCGGTCAGCGGCTGCTCCAAATTTACAAGCGCGCCTTTCTTCAGCGGTCCCAAGCTGACGCCAAAAGTGGTTTTAGTAATGGTTTCGCCAGAGAGATTCGCGGAGAAGCGGCTCTTGTTTGCGGAAACGATAGTGAGGCAGCAACCGTTGACGGCGATGCTGTTACCAACGACGAGTTTGGACGCGAGCGTGGGCGCATGAATAGTGATATCGCCGCGGTCGATATCCTGCACGAAAGACTCGATAGTGCCCAAGTGTTCGATGATTCCAGTAAACATTGTGTTGAGAATAGCATCCTGCGAGGGGGCGCGGTAGTTCAAGGACGGACAGTCAGAAATGCCGTTGCGTCATTTCCCGTATACATCTTGGAGATAGGCTTCGACCGCGAGATCCGGACCGAAATGCGCAACGCGGAGGTTCGGCAAAGGCGGAGGGAGTTGACCGGAAAAGTCTGCGAACGGGACGTCGGCATCGCCTGCAAATTTGAGAGCGTAGAAAAGCACCAGCTTGTGAACCACGCCCGCGGAAAGCGCGGCGCCATTCAATGTTGGGCCGCATTCGAGCAGGACGCCGAGCACTTCGCGTTTGCCAAGTTCGGCCAACACCGATGACAGATCAAGTCGACCGCAGCTTGCACGAACGCGAATAACTTCGACGCCTTTGTCTTGCATGCGCCGTACCCTTGGGGAATTTATGCTGGCGGCGGTGAAGACCAGTAGATCATCCTCGGCGGTTTGCACTATGCGCGATTTCAGGGGTAAGCGCATCCGGGTGTCCAGGATTACTCGGAGCAGACGCTTCCGCCGTGGCAAGCCGCTCCGATCGGTGAGGAACGGATTGTCCGCGAGAATAGTGCCGATTCCAGTGAGCAGCGCGCCCGAAGCGTGGCGCATCCGTTGCACTTCCGCGCGTGATTCGTCGGAGCTAATCCAGATTCTGGCTTTCCGTCGCGGCGAATTCGAAAGCGCTAGCTGGCCGTCGAGAGTCAGCGCCGATTTCAGTGTGATGAACGGCCTCCTGGATCGAATCCAGCACGCGAAAGCCTCATTTAGGCGGCGCGCATCATCTTCCAACACGCCGTTCACTGCCTCGATGTTAGCGGCACGGAGGCGCGCGAATCCGCGACCGGAAGTCGCGGGATTCGGATCTTGCATCGCGGCGACAACGCGCTGAACGCCAGCGGCAATGATGGCTTCGGTGCATGGGCCGGTGCGGCCGGTGTGATTGCAAGGCTCAAGATTTACGTACAATGTTGCGCCGCGAGCCTTTTCTCCGGCGGATTTGAGCGCAACGATCTCCGCGTGATCGCGCCACTCGAACTGGTGAAAGCCTTCGCCAACGATTTGACCGTCGCGCACAATCACGCAGCCAACCTGCGGATTTGGGCTGGCCAGGCCGATGCCTTTGCGCGCCAAGGCTAGTGCGTGCTCCATGAAACGGATGTCGTGTGCGTCCACGAATCAGTCGAACAGCGAATTGACGTAGGTGTCGGCGTCGAAAGGCACGAGGTCGTTGATCTGCTCGCCGGTGCCGACGAAGCGAATCGGCAGGGCCAGCTCGCGCGAAATGGCTACGACGATGCCGCCCTTGGCCGTTCCATCCAGCTTGGTGAGGATGATTCCGGTGACGCCGACGGTGGAGGTAAATTCCCGGGCCTGCGCGAGGCCGTTCTGCCCGGTGGTCGCGTCAAGCACGAGCAGCACGTCGTGAGGAGCGCCGGGAATCACTTTGGCCGCCGTGCGTTTCATTTTTTCCAGCTCGGCCATCAGATTGGATTTGGTGTGCAAGCGGCCGGCGGTATCAACGATTACCGCGTCGGAAGAACGGGCTTTGGCCGCGGCGACCGCGTCGTAAACGACAGCGGCAGGATCAGAGCCGGATTTCTGCTTGATGACCTCAATGCCGTTGCGCTGCGCCCAAATTTCGAGCTGCTCCACGGCGGCAGCGCGAAACGTATCTGCGGCGCAGAGAATCACGCTGGAGCCTTCCTTGCGCAGGCGATTGGCCAGTTTGCCGATGCTGGTAGTCTTGCCCGCGCCGTTGACACCGACGATGAAGATGACGCGCGGGCCTTTTCCGTTGGAGGATCCAGGCACCGCAACGAGTTGCGCAGGCTTCGAATCGGCTGCGGCATTGAGGATGCGAACGATGTGCGACTTGATCTCCGCCTTAAGTTGCGAAGAGTCGGACAGCGCGTTGCGATCCAACTTCTCACGCACCGCGTCCAGGATTTCGCGGGTGGTGCCTACGCCGAGATCAGCGGAGATTAGCGCGGTTTCCAGTTGCTTGAGAAGCGCCGGATCGACTTTTTTCTCGCCGAGAAAGATCGTGTCGACGGTTTCCGACAGCGCCGCCTTGGTCTTGCTGACGCTGGCCTTCAGGCGTTCTGCCAGGGTCGGTTCCGGTTTGCCAAAAAGGGAAATCATTTTCCAGGTGCTCAGGCGAAAGCGCCAAACAAAAGTGTAACAGAAGAGCAGCATGCACCTGGGAGTGAGCGATCCGGCGTGGCCTTTTCCAGTCTTTCTTGAACATCGCGGTGTTGGGAGATGTTACCCGGATTTCTCGAAAGACTTTTGTGGGTCAGACTTGGACTTCGACAGCGCTGAGGCGGAGCCTGCCCGCGTTGACTGCAGCGTCGAGCGCGGTGACCACGACGGCGTCAAATTTGCTGCCGGCGAGTGCTTTAATCTTGCTAAGGGCGTAATCGAGGTCCATCGCGGATTGATAAGGACGATTCGTGGTCATGGCGTCCAGCGTATCGGCTACGCCAATAATCCGTGCCATCATCGGAATCTGCGGCCCCTGCAAGCCATAGGGATAACCGCGGCCGTCCATGTGCTCGTGGTGCAGTTCGATACCGGGCAGCATGTTTTTGAGCTGCGAGACCGGGCGCATGATGTTCGCGCCTTTCACGGTGTGCTGCTTCATCAAATCAAACTCTTCGGGGGTCAGCGCACCGGGCTTCTTCAACACCCGGTCCTCGACCCCGATCTTGCCGACGTCGTGCAGCAGCGCGGAGATACGTAAAGTGTCCAGATCTTCCGGGGTCAGTCCAAGTTCGCGCCCTATCAACGTGGAATATTTCGCTACGCGCCCGGAGTGACCGCGGGTATAAGGATCCTTTTCGTCGATGGCCGCCGCGAGCATACGGATGGAGCCGACGAACAGCTCGCGATTCTCTTCCGCCGATTCCTTGAGCCGCTCGATGTATTCTTCGATATCGTCGGCCATCTTGTTGAAATTTTCGGCCAGCTCGCTGATTTCGGAGGCGCCACGCACCGGCGAGCGCTGATGGAATTCGCCGCGGCTGATGGCGCGGGTGGAAGCGGCCAGGCCGCGAATGGGTCCACTAATACCCACGGCGAAGAAATACCCGAGCAGCACGGCGGCCAGCACAACGATGCTCACGAAAGCAAGCGCCTGCCGGTTTAATTCAGTAACGCCTGCGTCACCGCGCGCCTGTTCAAGGCTGCGCTGCGCCACGACCGCCCAATTCAGCTCCGGCAAGGTACTGAACGTGCCTACCATCTCCACCGTGCGCCCCTTGATTTGCTGGGTAAAGCGAACTGTTTCCGTGCTGCGCAGTTCTTGCGGCAAGGTGCGGATCTGCTTAACCAGGTCGGAGTTGCCGGTGAGATCCGTACCGGGGACGAAGTTTTTGGTGTCTGGGTGGGCCACGATGTGGCCGAAATGGTCGACCACGAATACGGTACGCCCGCGCACGCTGGCGTCCTGTAGGCGGTGCAGGACCGGATCCAGCGACACCACGGCGGCCAGCATTCCCGTAAAATTCTGGTTGATATCTTTCAGCGGCACCGCTACCACAAAAGCTGGTCGATCATCAGGCTCCAGGGCCAGCGGGTCGGAGCGAAATTCTCCAGACTGCTGCATGCACCACACAAAGGCGCGCTGAAGCGCCTTGGCTACGAAGGGGTCCTGGTCCGCGCGATAATTTCCTTGCGAGGCCACAATACCTTTGCGGGACTTGCCGACAGCGGTCAAGTACAGGAACGTATTGTTGCTGTCCGCAAAGCTTTCCAGTACCCGGGTGACTTTCGGTTCCGAGACCGGATCCTCTACGTTGTCGCTAACATTCATCAGTGCCAGGATCTGGCGCTCATTGATGAGCTGCTGCGTCATGTTGCCTTCAAAGAACTGAATTTCCTGGGTCAGGGAACGGGTGAGGTCCGTCTGCTGAACGCGCTCGGTATCTAGCAGCTTATCTTGACTAAGCTGCAGGACCTGGCGGTGGTACAAGCCGATGGGTAACGCGCTGACCAGCAGCAACGCTCCCAGCACCAACCAAAGAATCCGCACACGCCCAGTGCGCATGCGTTCCCAGGGGGCTTTGAAGTTGACGAGTATGGGCAGTTTGACAGACATCGGCTTGCTACCAAGTTTAACGATTTCCGGCGGAAGACCGGGGATTTGCGGAGGCTGGCGTCGCCGACTTGCAACTGGAACCTTGGTACTACGCGCCGGAAGGCGCTAGGTCGTCATTCCCGCCGCTGGGGACGGTCCATTATGTCGCGGATGGCTTCGCCCGGAGGTTTGCCGTGATGGAGGATTTCGGCGACCTGCTCACTGATGGGGAGCTCGACCTTGGCTTCCCGTGCCAAGGAGAGGAGCGCGGCGGTAGTGCCCACACCCTCGGCAACCATGCGCATACCGCCCAGTATCTCCTTGAGAGTGCGACCTTTGCCTAGTTCCACGCCAACCTGGCGATTGCGGCTAAGCGCGCCCGTACAGGTAAGCACCAGATCTCCCAAGCCGGCCAGGCCGGTCAGCGTTTCAGGCTGGGCGCCCAATGCGGCGGCCAAACGGGACATTTCGGCCAGACCACGCGTAATCAAGGCCGCCTGCGGATTGTAGCCCAACCCCAGTCCTTGACAGACTCCGGCTGCGATGGCGATTACATTTTTCATGGCCCCGGCCAATTCCACGCCCAGCACGTCCTGGTTGGTGTATACCCGGAAGTTCGGGGCGGCAAACTCCTCTTGTAAGTCAGAAAGGAGACCGGCATCGCCGGACGCCAAAACAACGGCGGTGGGTTGTCCTGCGGCGGCTTCCGCGGCAAACGAAGGGCCGGAAAGCACCGCGAAGCGCGGAGCGGACCCGGGCGGGAAAACGTCCGAGACCACCTGACTCATTCGTTTGCGGGTGACTGGTTCGAGACCCTTGGCGGCGCTTACAAATATGGAGCGCGGCGAAAAATTCGTTGCCAGTGCGGAGTATGCTGCACGCGCATACAAGGTGGGTATAGCCCCGAGAAAAATCTTGGCGTCCGTAGACGCTTTCAGAATGTCGGAATGGATATGGACTTCCGCCGGTAAGCGATGTCCAGGCAGATATCTGTGATTCTCGCGATGGCGTGCGACGGACTCTGCGAGCGCCGGGTCATGGACCCACAACGACACATCGTGTTTGCGACGCGCCCGTGAAAGCACAATGGCCAGAGCGGTGCCCCAGCTGCCTCCACCGAGAACAACGATCCTGCTCACGCCGGGTTCCTTTTGTTGCCGAAGGAAAACTTAGGTTCTTCGCCCCGCACCAATCTCTGGATGTTAGCGTCATGCTTGTAGATGATGATCCCGGCGGCGGCCAGCGCACCAAAGGTTATCAATAGGGGCGGCGCATGATGTGGCGCCCACAGGAGATAGATCAGCAAGGGCATGGCCGCAGCGGCAGCAATAGACGCCAGGGAAACATAACGCCAGAAGAAAACAAGGAGCAGGAAAAGAATCACGGAGCCAAGTAGCGCGGACGGCGAAAGCACGAAGAAAGCACCCGCGGCGGTGGCCACTCCTTTGCCTCCGTGGAACTTCAACCAAATTGGGAAACAGTGGCCGAGGAGTGCGGCCAGTGCGGCCGTCATCATCCAGGCGGCACTTTCATTGGTGACCCGGGCGGCGATCCAGACGGCCACCGCGCCCTTGGCGGCGTCGCAGAGCAGCGTCAGTATTCCCGGCAGAGGACCGGCAACGCGAGCGACATTGGTGGCGCCGATATTGCCGCTGCCGGCCTTGCGGACATCGCCGCCCCCGAAAATGCGAGTAAACAGCAAACCGAAAGGGATGGAGCCCAGCAAGTATCCGGCGACGGGAATCCATAAGAGCAGCGGCGAAATGTTAGCCATGCGCGCTTAAACCTCGGTCTTGGCGAAGGCAAAGGGTGCCAGTCGCGTGTATTGGGCACCGGTCGGCAGGGTTTTGCTCTCAAACAAATGAAATTTGCCTGTGCGCAGGATGCCAAACTCTTGTCCTGCCATTTCCCGCGCCGTGGCACGAATCTTGTCGGATGCTCCCGGTGGGTCAAAGCGGGCGAGCGTGAGATGCGGAGCGAATTCGCGGGTTTCGCGTGGGGTTCCAATTTTTGCAAGCTGCGCATCGATTGCAGTAACTAACCGTGGCAGATTCGGCGAGCCTTCGATGCCGCCCCAGAAAACCCGCGGGCGCTCGTGGTCGGGAAAGAATCCTACTCCACGAAAACGCAGCTCAACAGCCTCATCGCAGCAAATTTCGCTGAGCGCGCTGGAGATTTCGTCCAACTTGCGAGCATCCACGCTACCGATAAATTTGAGCGTCACGTGAAGACTCTCCGGGCGCACCCATCGTGCCCTACGCCCTGAGGGCGCCGCATCTGCCGCGCGTACCGCAGCGAGCAGGGCCGCGAGATTGTCTCGCACGGCCGCGGAAATCTCCAGCGCGACGAAGAGGCGCACAACTCAGCCCCTTTTGGCGGAAGGTTTTGCGGCGGGCTGGTTATTGTAGAGAAAATGTACGCGAACCAGATCCAGTGCCAGTTGCGAGGCCTGCCAGCGGATGGATTCGCGGTCGCCGGGAAAGCGCGCGGCGCGCTCCTTAATTCCGGCAGCGTGGGACATCGCCACGTGCACCGTGCCAACGGGTTTTTCGTCGGAGCCGCCGCCCGGCCCCGCAATACCCGTGATGCCAAGGCCGAGAGTGCTTCCGACCCGCCGGCGAATACCCTCGGCGAGCGCCACGGCGACCTCCGGGCTCACGGCGCCCTTCGCGGCGATCAATTCCGCCGGTACATCGGCCCACGCGGTCTTCAATTCATTGCTGTAACACACCACGCCGCCGAGAAAATAGGATGAGCTCCCGGAAACGCTGGTGAGCCGCTGCGCCAGCAATCCTCCGGTGCAACTTTCGGCGGCAGCGATGGTGGCGCTGTTGAGCGTCAACTGTTCGGCGACAACTTCATCCAAAGCGCGGCCATCCTGACTAAATATGCGATCGGCAAGCGCAATCTCGAAGCCCCGTACAATTTCATCCAGGGTCTTTTTGGCGTGCGCCGCGTCCTCGGTCCAAAAACGCAGATGGATTTGCGTTTCACCGGGTGCCGCGAGAATGGTGGTTTGCACTTCCGGGAAGCGTTTGTAAATGGGCAGGATGCGCTGCTCCACATGCGATTCGCCCAGGCCGGTAACGCGCAGTTCGCGGCTGTGCAGACGTACTCCGGAAGCCCGCCGCTCCAGGCGTGGCAGCACTTGTTCGCGAAAAAGAGGCTTCAGCTCACGAGGCGGGCCCGGAAGCAGTACGACGGCCCGGCCGGAGTCTTCCAGCCACAATCCGGGCGCAGTGCCGCGCGAATTTTCCAGAATTTCGGCGCCTTCCGGAACCATGGCTTGGCGCGCATTTACTTCGGGCATTTCCCGGCCCAGCCTGCGAAACCGTCCTTCGATATAACGCAGGATTGCATCATTTCGGCGCAGTTTACGGCTCAGCAGATCCGCAACCGTCTCCCGTGTGAGGTCATCTTCGGTAGGTCCGAGTCCGCCGCTGGAGATAATCAATGGCACGCGATTCAGTGCATCGCGAAAGGCTTCCGCAAGGAGTTCACGATTGTCGCCGACAACCGTCTTCCTGACCACTTCAATGCCAATGGTGTTCAACTCTTCGGTGAGAAAGAGGGAGTTGGTATCCAGGCGATCCGGCGTAAGCAGTTCCGAACCAACCGCGATGATCTCCGCTTTCATTATTATCCGACCAGGGGCCAGCCCCGCACATCCCAGTCCAGCGTAAACAGGGCACTAACGGTGGTTAGGATCGCGCGGCCCGACGGTTGCAGTGCGATCCCTACCAGCCCCGAGCCGCTCAGAACGGTTTCCGCATGGCCTTCTGGCGTGAGGCGCACGATGCCGCGGTGACCGCCGTGTGACGCCGCGACATACAGATTAGCGTCGCGATCGAAAGCCAAACCCTGCGGCCGGCCAAGCCCGCGATAAAACACCGAAACCTCGCCGCCCTGGGTAATCCGGTAAACGCGGTCATAGCTTGATGTGGTCGGACCGGTGACATAGAGATCGCCGCTAGGATGGAAAGCCAGATGATAGGCGGCTAGCGATGGTTCCAGCGTCGCGAATACAAAGATCTCGCGGCTTGGGCTGATTTTGAAAATCGTGCCGCTGCGATCCCCCACATACAGGTTTTGGGATTGGTCAAACGCGATCCCGGTCGCAACACCCATGCCTTCGGCCCACTGCTCTGAGCGGCCGTCCGGCGTTACTCGGTGGATAGTTCCGTCGTGACGGCAAGAAACGAACAGGTTACCGGCCCGGTCCACGGCCAGTCCTGAGGGATTAATCAGGGAAGTAACGAACGGCTTGACGCTGTAGTTCGACGTGATTTTGTAAAGTGAAACCGGAACGCGTTGCCCGCGCGGCCCGCTGAAAGTCACGTAAATGTTTCCGTTGGCGTCGACTGCGGGATTCGCTACGGGATGCAGATTGTCCGCGATCTGCACGGCGATGGAAACCGGATGCGGCTGGCTTTCGCTCTGGGCGGTGGCCACACGCACGGTCCCGCCATTGGCATTGTCTGGGACGCGCGCGATCAACCGATTATCGGTGGTCAACACCAGGCTGGCCTCGGCCTCCCCGAAATGCACTATGGGGCGTGCCCCACCGCGCGATGCGAAACCGCTGCCGTAAATTACAATTTCACCTCCGGGGATGGCGGCGGCGGGCGCGATTCTGTCGATACGGGGGAACCCGTTCTTTTCTGCCGGAGCGCCGAAGCCGAATTTCATACCAGATTAAAGTGTAACGCGAGGCGCAGCAGAATTGCAGCGTAGATGCCCGCCATCCAGTCGTCGGCCATTACGCCCCAGCCATGCGGAAGTTCTTCCAGCCGGCGCAAGGGATACGGCTTCCAGATGTCGAATACTCGAAAAAGGATAAAGCCCAGCAGCAGGTACTTCCAATTCACCAAACTGAGTGCGAAGAAAATCGCGTATCCGGAAAAATCGAAATGTTCCGTCAGGTGCGGCAGGGCAATCGGAATCAGGGGAAGCAGCAGCGTCAGGTGTTGGCCGGCAACTTCATCGATGACGATATATTGGGGGTCTTTTATCCCGGAAAAATCCACTACCCGCGCGCTGCTCCACACCCCGATGGCGCCGAGAATCACCAGCAGCACCAGCGCGCAAACTATGGGTACGATCAGTGCCGTATCGTGAATGTCGCTGCCGGGGACCAGGAAATGACGGTCAGCAAACATAGCCTCCGAGAGCGGATGGCGCGAAAACCACCCAGTCACGGAAACCGGATGCAGGAAGAAAATCGCTGAGAGGATAATAGTGCCGACGCCCACCAGCGACCCATAGGTCCCCGGCGAGGGGTGCAGGTATCCGGTGCCCAGCGCGGTAGCGATAGCGTAAGCCAATCTCGGCTTCTTTTGCCCCGTTGCAGGAGTGATGGAGCCCTCAGTGTTCGGTGTCATTCGGCTTGGGTGAAGCGTCTGACTCGTCGTCATCTTCGCTGAAAATGGGCTCGGAGACGACATATTTTTCTGCGGCCCAGTTGCCCAGGTCCTGCAGCTTGCAGCGCTCGCTGCAGAACGGAAATTCGCTATGTACCTCAGAGTCGCTCGGCTTTTTGCAAATTGGACATCGGTGTCGCATGGCCTTACTTGGTGTTGTGTTTGCGCCTTCTTCAGGTTGAGCGCAAAGCAGTATAGCTTAGCTGAGGATTCGCAGGGGGGCGCCGGTGGGTATACGCGCTAGCGCTTCAGGGCGCGGTAAGGATACCGGCGGTCTGGCGCCACTCTTCCTGGGCCCCGGCAAGATTTCCAGGACTCGGGCGATCAAGTCATACGCGTCGGCACGAGTTATTTCCAGACGGGCCACGTCCCCGCTGGAGGCTGCTGTTCCGTTCGGCAACTCGATGTCGGTCAGATAAACCTTGCCGTCAATATCTGGCGCCATGCCTTCCAGGCGCGCTTCCCACACTAGCGGATTGTCCGTTGAGGGCCCTTCGATCAGGGCCGTCGCAGTGCGGCCCTGAAAGGCTCGCCGTTTCTGGCGCGAAATTTTCTGTTGAATAGCCATCAAGCGATTGCGACGATCGGCGATGACTTGCGCGTCTACTTTTTCGTCCAGCGCGTAGCTGCCGGCGTTGTCTACGTCGGAATACTCGAAAACGCCCATCCAATCCACCTTTGCTTGGCGCACAAAGGAGCACAGCTCCTCGAAATCCGATTCGGTTTCTCCCGGAAAGCCCACAATGAACGAAGTGCGCAGGGAGACTCCCGGAATGGTGGCCCGAATACGCTCCAGTAGCTTCAGAAAGGCGTCGCCGTGCGAGCCTCGTTTCATGCGCGCCAGAACATTGCGGCTGGCGTGTTGCAGTGGCATATCCATATATTTTGCCAGCCGGGAATGTTCCGCCAGCGTATCCAGCAATTCTTGAGTAACTCGGTTCGGGTAAGCGTACAAAAACCGAACCCAGAGGAGATCTTCTACCTGCGCAAGCTTGGCCAGCAGTTGCCCCAGGCCGTTGCGTAGTCCTAAATCTTCTCCGTAGGAGGTGGTGTCCTGACCGATCAGCGTAATTTCGCGCGTCCCGGCCGACGCCAGATTCTCGGCCTCGCGCAAAACGGACTCAAAGCGCCGGCTGCGAAATTTACCGCGAAGCTGCGGAATGATGCAAAACGTGCAGGGATGGTCGCAACCCTCGGCAATTTTTATGTAGGCGGCATGCCGCGGCGTGGTTACGATGCGCGGCGTCAGGTCGTGGTACAGAAAAGCCGGCGGTTGTGCCGGCAGCACTCGCAAATCGCCTTCCACCGCTTCCAAGATACGCTCGACTTCGCCAGTGCCTACCACCGCATCCACTTCCGGCACTTGCTCCAGAATCTGCTCTCGGAACCGCTCCACCAGGCAGCCCGCGACGATCAACTTCTTTGCGGCGCCAAATTTCTTGTGCTCCGCCATTTCCAGGATAACATCCACGGATTCCTTTTGGGCGGGTTCGATAAAGCTGCACGTATTCACCACCAGTACTTCGGCTTCATCGGCGCGCGGCGTCAACTCGTACCCCTCGCGCGCTAGAATGCCCATCATAACCTCGCTATCCACAAGGTTCTTCGGGCATCCCAAACTCACAAATCCGACCTTAGTCATAGGGTTTAGCGGCAGAGGGCAACATCTAATTGTAGCACGCGGCCATTATCAATGAAGATTGATACAATTCATCGCCGCCAAAATCTTTACCCGGGCTTGCGCGTTCACATGAATCTGGTGCTAAAAGATGGCCGGCTGGTGCAGAGCTTCCAGTTTACTCCGACGAAATGCGTGAGAACTGTGCCGAAGGCGGCGAGCGCCATTTCATCTATCGATGGAATGGACAGCAATTCGTGCTCGATGACATCATGGAGTTCACCACCGAAGAGTGGCAACCAGCAAGAATGGAGGTGCTTTCCGCCGCATGTACGATCTAGCCTCACTG